>Ga0307375_10005948_pt1 | contig 11350 bp, 9 predicted proteins | sample TR1MG_FD_202531 | JGI IMG/M metagenome (GOLD analysis project Ga0307375, IMG submission 202531) | Soil microbial communities from Risofladan, Vaasa, Finland - TR-1 | ecosystem: Environmental > Terrestrial > Soil > Coastal area > Acid sulfate soil | place: Finland: Risofladan, Vaasa | collected...
GAGCGACAATATCGCCCATTTGTCGCCGTTGCGTTTCTGTTATAACCCACTCTTCTGTTCCCGCCCGTATCGGCGTGTACTCGAGAAACAGAAAGAAACCGCAGCCCGCGGTGATCGCGTCTTCGATGAACGCAGAGTCGGTGACGGTGTCAAAGTTCATACGGTTTACCGTGAATGAAAGACTGAAAAAAACGCCGGCATGCCGAAGCTCGCTCATCCGTTTTCGCAGCCGTTCATGCACACCCTTCCCACGCCGATCATCGGTTTCCGCCTCGTTCCCTTCAATGCTGAGCACAGGAATTGTGTTGGGCTGCTTTTTGAGTCGGGCGATGAGGGAGGCATCCAGCAGCAGCCCGTTTGTTACCAGAAGAAATATGATCCGCGGGAAGGCGCCGACAATGTCAACGATTTCAGGCCGGGTCAACGGCTCCCCGCCCGCAATGATCACAAACGATACCCCGATATCGTCCGCTTCGTCGATGATACGCCGCAGCTCCACGGCGCTGAGCTCGTCCGGAGTACCGGTACGGATCGCCTGTGCAAAACATCCTTTGCAGCGGAGGTTGCACCGATTGGTGATGCTGAAGATTATGATCGGCGGAACGTCGAGACCGGCCCGTGCAAATCGCTCCCGCCGGCGCATCGCGAGCACCTGGCGCACTACGGTCGCCGCGAAAAAAAACGCCTGTGCGGGATTCCGCAGACTCGCGCGCACGAATCTCGAAAAAAACACCTGAAGACCGTGATTCAGTGTCGGGACATAGGTTTCTTGTGTGGCCACGCGCGACTCCCTGGATTGCAGCAACATTATACCGTCTCACACCGGAGACAAGAAGTGGTCAATGGAAAACTCGCGGAAGAGGGAGGCGGGGAAAGAACAATGCTTCACTTTTCTCTTCGAAGATCATCCGGAAGCTACTATATTTGACTAATGAAATCAGATTCGGTCAATTCTTCCGGTCATCCGTCCGAGCGACACCTGGTTGCTACTCTGAGAGAGCGCGAAATGCGGATCGAGCATTCGATCAACCTGGTTCGTGTCGGCATTGTCGCCGCCGGCGTGCTTCTCGACCTCTACACGGCTGTGACCCAGCATCTGGCGCAGGGCCAGTACGAACTTTTTGCCGTCGGGATCATCGCGTTCGTTGCAGTGTATCTGGCAATCGTGCACATTTTCTCGCGCGGAAAGGTTTATCACGGTTGGGTGAAGTATCTCACCATCACCGTCGACTATGCGTTGATATTCGCCTACTTTGCCGAGATGATGCGTCCGCAATTCGCCGGGCGGGTGAATGTCGAGGCGATAATTTCCGTCAGCGTGGCGCTCTTCGTAGTCTTTGTCATGCTCAATGCCCTGCGCCTGAGTCGGAGCGCAGTAATCTACGGAACGCTTCTCGGCGCGGGCCTGACGATCTTCCTCACGCTTGCCTACTCGCGGCAACCTATCCTGCGTATCTGGCTCACACCCATTGTGGTGACCTCCGGCGCGGTTGCCTACTGGATATCTCGAAACATCCGCAGTATCGTTCGCGCTCTCTGGCGGCGGGAAAAGCTGGCTCGATTCCTGCCGAAGGAACTCGTAGAAATCGTCGAGTCGTCGGATGTCGACCTTTCACTCGGCGGAAAGGCAACGACGGCAACGGTGTTGTTTGCCGACATTCGGAGTTTCACGCAGTTTTCCGAAAAACGCGACCCTGCCGAGGTGGTCGAAGTTCTCAATCGTTATTTTTCGGTAATGACCGCGGTGATCGCAAAACAGGGCGGCATGATCGACAAGTTCATCGGCGATGCGATAATGGCGGTCTTCGGAGCACCGTTGCCACGTGAAGGTGACGCCATGCGGGCTGTTGCCGCAGCAGGCGAGATGCTGTCGCAGCTCGAACTGCTCAATCGGGAGTGGGCCTCCGATGGACGCCCGCCGCTTGCGATCGGGATTGCACTCCACACCGGTACGGTAATCGCGGGAAACATCGGCTCCCCGGATCGAATGGACTATACGGTGATTGGGGACACAGTCAACCTCGCATCACGCCTCGAGGGCCTCAACAAGAAATACCACACGGGCCTGCTGATAAGCGGCGATACCAGAGACGCAGCGGGAAGTTCCGCCGACATGAGATTTCTTGGGGAAAGCGAAGTGCGCGGCCGGGAGCAACCGGTGCGGCTCTACACAATATAGCGGCACCGGAGACTCCACGTACTCCGACCTGGGCGGCTGGTTTTTGTGGTTTTCAGGAGAAACGCGCAGAGCCTGTAGACGTAGATGATGCTTGTCTGATCGGCAATCACGCCGAGAACCGCAGATCCGATCCCGCCCATTCCAAACGCAAAACCGAAGAAAAATCCCGAGATCATTCCGACTTTTCCCGGGACGAGCTCCTGTGCATATACGAGAATTGCGGAAAACGCCGAAGAGAGGATCAGCCCGATGAAAAGGCTTAATATGGTCGTCCAGATGAGATTCGCATAGGGCATCGCGAGCGCAAAGGGAGCCGCGCCAAGAATCGATCCCCAGATTACGTACTTCCGGCCAAATCGATCTCCTATCGGCCCTCCGATCACGGTTCCGGCCGCGACGGCTAGCAGAAACAGGAACAGGTGCACCTGCGCGTCCGCAATTGTGAGCTGGAACCGCGAAATCAGATAGAACGTGAAATAACTCGTCATGCTTGCAAGATAGAAATACTTGGAGAAAATCAGTACGAGCAGGATGCTGATGGAAAAGACAACCGTTTTCTTCGGCAGATGCGCCTGCGTCGAATTACCGGAAATCGATGTCGCGTGATGCGTTCGGCCGGAATTCTCCCCGTACCATCGTCCGACTCGCCAGAGCACCAGGATAGCCAGCATCGCGACAGGTATGAACCAGGCAATCTGCGAATGTCCCTTCCCGGTGATGATGACGGCCGCGAGAAGCGGGCCTAGTGACGAGCCCGCATTTCCGCCGACCTGGAATACCGATTGCGCGAGACCTCTGTGTTTTCCCGCCGCCATGTGAGCGACCCTGGACGATTCGGGATGGAACACCGCGGACCCCATCCCCACAAGAGCCACCGAAAAGAGAATCATTGGATAGGTGCCGGCCAGTGACAACAGCGCGAGTCCGACGAGAGTGAACCCCATGCCGACGGCAAGCGAGTAGGGCTGCGGTCGGCGATCCGTCACATATCCGACGACCGGTTGAAGGAGCGAGGCGATAAGCTGATAGGTAAGCGTGATGAGCCCTATCTGCGTGTAGGTGAGCCGGAGGGAAGTCTTGAGCAGCGGGTAGGTTGCCGGAATCAGCGATTGCAGCGTGTCGTTGAGGAAGTGCGAAAAGCTGATCGCGATGAGCACGGGTATGACCGTGTTCTGTATGATCGGCGAGCGGGGCTCGGCCGAGACGGCGGAAATGGTTGTCTTCATTATTCTCGATCCACGGCCATATTGGCGTGTCGCAGTGATCAAAGCAAGAGGTCCGTCCACGCGCCGTTGGATCGCGGGATCTCATTTGTGCGGAGCCGGTTTTTGGTGTATAACTATCCACCTATGACCGGGAGCGAACGCCGGAAAGTAATCATATTGCTCGGATCGCTCTCGGCGGTCGGACCCTTTTCGGTCGACATGTACCTTCCGGGTTTCGCGGCGATCGCCCGGGACCTGTCCACTTCGGTGGCGTCGGTCGGCTATTCTTTGACCAGCTACTTCATCGGCATCTCCCTGGGACAGCTCATCTATGGACCGTTGACAGACCGTTTCGGTCGAAAACCTCCGCTCATGGCAGGACTCGGAATTTATCTTGCTGCGACGCTCGCCTGTCTGTTGTCGCCCAGCATTACCTGGCTCGTCCTTGCTCGATTGGTGATGGCTTTGGGCGCATGCGTCGGAATGGTCATAAGCCGGGCGGTTGTGCGCGATCTGTTTCCGGTTCGAGAGTCCGCGTCGATATTTTCAACGCTCATACTCGTCATAGCCGTCTCACCGATTCTCGCTCCGAGCGTTGGCGGATACGTCACTTCCAACTTCGGGTGGCGCGTCATTTTTCTTATTCTCGGGATCTTCTCGTTCGCACTCGCCGTCGTAGTGTGGATAGGCCTTCCGGAAAGCAAGTCTGCCGACCGGGGTGTTTCCCTCCGGATCGGGGACATCGCGAAGCGATACTATCAGGTCGCCCGGAAACCGACATTCGGGAGGTACGCGGTGGCGAGCGGCCTTGCCTCCGGCGGGATGTTCGCCTATATCGCCGGGGCGCCCTACACCTTCATGACGGTTCTCGGACTGAGCCAGACTCAGTTTGGCTGGGCGTTCGCGCTCAACGCGGCAGGGCTGATCGCGGGAAGCCAGATCAACCGCCTTGCGTTGAGGCGGTTTGACGCACTGCGGATCGCCCGTTTCTGCGTTGGAGTTCAGGTGGGCGCGGGATTGTGCCTCACGGCAGCGGTGGCAACCGGCACGGCTTCGCTTCCTGTCATGTACCTGCTTCTTATCACCTTTATGTTCTGCGCGGGCATGGCGAATCCTGACACAACGGCTCTTGCCCTCGAACCATTCAGCGAAAATATCGGCAGTGCGTCGGCGCTTCTCGGGAGCGTCCAGATGGTAACGGCAGCCCTTGCTACCGGCGCGGTCAGCCTCTTGGCCGAAGTTTTCTCAGGCGGTGGTTCGCTTCCCATGACAATCACCATCCTGCTCTGTTCATCCCTGAGCCTGCTCCTGCTCAGTCGAAGAACGACCCTGCTGCATTCGGATGCATCCATGGCTCGCGTTTCATAAGAACCCGCAAAAAAAGTACAACCGACTCCGACTGCGACTGGTATATGAGAGCGTAACACACCACCAATAGGAGTCAGTTATGAAGAAGAGCGTGATGGTATTGTCGATGTTCGCATTCGTCGCTCTTGCGGCGTTCGCGAATGGAAATGCGGAACAGCTGCGCACCTTGGAAGGGTCTGCGATGTTCACTCCCGGTCCCCAGTCGCAGCTCATGCTGCAGACCGAGAGCGGCGAGCAGTTCGCCGTCGCTATGCCGCAGGGCGATCTTGCCGGACTTGGGATTCGGAATCAGGACCGGATTCGAGTACGCGGAATGGTCGTCGATTCATCCGTGGGTGACGGAACCCGGACCCAGGCGCGAATCCTCGCGCGAGAAGTGGTTGCCAACGGGAAAGAGATCAAAGTCGGCGAACCCGTCCAGTTGAAAGACCAGGACCGACTTCGCCTCTATTCGGGCGATCAGACTCAGGATCAGACCCGTGATCAGACCCGTACGCAGTCCAGGGACGGTACCGGTTCCGGGAAATCGAAATCCGGAGACTGAGCCACCTGTGAAACGAGGCGCCGGGCGGGAATCCCCTGTCCGGCGCCGGGTCGTGTCCGGCGCGCTGCCACTATTTGAGAGTCGATTTCAAAAATCCCACAAGCTGATTCCACGCCTTCTGCGCCTGCCCACCGTTTTGCAGATTGTCGCTTTTCACGAACGCATGCCCGACGCCGGGGTAGACCTCGATGGTGTTCTGAACGCCCCGTGCATCAAGTGCTCTCTTGAATCCCTCCACTTGAGATACGGGTATGTTGCCGTCCTGCGCGCCGTAGATGCCGAGTACCGGTCCGGCCTCCTTCATGCTGCCGAGTTTCGCCGGATCCGTGATGGGGCCGGTGCCGTAGAATATGGCGACCGCAGAGAGGTCGGGCCGCCGGGTCCCCATGTACATCGCCTGGGTTCCGCCGAAACAGAATCCCTGAACCGCCACCTTTGCTGCATCGACCCGGGGCTGTTTTTCGAGGAACTGGAGAGCGTCATCCAGGTCCGACGCCATCTGCGCGGCAGGGGTGTCGGACACCTGCCGCATCGCCTCCTCCCCGGTCCGGGCGACACTCCCGCGGAAGGCATCGGCAGCGAGAACGATGAATCCCTCGGACGCGAGAGCATCGGCGAGGGCGGTGATGTTGCTGTTGAGGCCCCACCATTCGTGAATCATGAGAATCCCCGGTGCCTTTCCGCCGCCGGGCGGCTGCGCGAGATACCCGTGCAGCTGTGTCCCGTCGACAGCCTTAAAGCTTACGTTCGTCCTTCCCCGAGAGAAAGGATCGGTGTCCGCGAATGCAGGGACCGCCATCGATGCCGCCGCAATGGCAGCGATCCCGAGTACCTTCCGTAGATTGACGCCCATATGGATACCTCCCTGCAAAGAGGATCGTTATACTTGAGCTACTATGTCAAGATTAGGATTGGTCGACGATCGAATGATTTGCTGCGAACGGGCGCACGTCCGGCACCGGTCGGTGCCCGCTGCCCGGTGTCCGGTGTCCGGTAATCGAGATTGACGTGTGATATGTTGTAGGCAACGACGCACGCTGGGAGGAGATTTGGTGGCTCACTTGCTTTTGCCTCTCGACATACGCGGTCTGGGTTTGAAGAACCGGATAGTCATGCCTCCGATGGCCACCCGCAGCGCTCTGCCCGATGGCACCGTGAGCGACGGGATGCTTTCGAACTACAATGAGAAATCACGCGGCGGTTGCCTTGGGCTCGTCATCATCGAGCACGGTGCTGTCACACCGAACGGTGTCGCGAGCGTCGGTCAGCTCTCTGTCGCCGGTGATGACGTGATACCGTCTCTGCGAAAGCTCGTCGAAACCATTCACGCCAACGGCTGCGCGGTTGTCATGCAGATCAGCCATGCGGGAGCATTCGCGCCGTCGGAAATCACCGGCGAACGGGCGGTCGCCCCCTCGTCGGTACCCGAACTCTACGAAAAACTCGGGAATCCGTCGGTCGGTAAATTGCGCGTGCTCGATCCCGTAGACATCGCACGGGTGATCCTCGCCTTCGGAGAGGCCGGCCGACGGGCGAAAGCCGCCGGGTTCGACGGCGTGGAGATACACGCCGCACACGGGTACCTGCTGTCTCAGTTTTTCTCGCCGCTTTCAAACCGACGCACCGACGAATATGGCGGGTCGCTCGAGGGAAGAATGCGGCTGCATCTGCAGATCATACATACAGTGCGGGCCTCAGTCGGTGATATGTTCCCGGTACTGCTCCGCCTCGGCGCCTCCGACTTCATTAAAGGAGGCGCCACGATCGAGGACGGCGTTGCGGCAGCGGTGGCATGCGTTGGTGCCGGCGCGGACTTGATCGACGTTTCAGGCGGACTTCGCGGCTATTCCGTTCCTGAGCTCACGGGCGAAGGCTATTTTTCGGGGCTTTCGGAAAAGATCAAGCTCGCCGTACCGGTACCGGTCATGGTGACCGGCGGAATTGCCACGCCGCAGGCGGCAGACAACCTCGTCGCAACCGGCAAGGCGGACCTCGTCGGCGTAGGCCGCGCCCTCCTGCGCGATCCGCAGTGGGCCTGCAAAGCGCTCAAAACCCTCAGCGAAAAACTGAGTAACTGAGATTACCGTAGTTCCGTGATATCTTTGATCTTGTCGGAGGATTAAGATGAAAAAACTTGCTATTGGATTCCTGTTGCTCGCCGTGCCGTTCGCCCTGTTTTCCCTGGATTTCTACGTTGGGCCGACTGCCTACTACGCAAGCGTTATACAGCCGCAGAGCGTCAAAAACCTGAGCCCGAGCGGAATGTCTGTTTCCGATTTCGCGATCGGTGGCGACGCGAGACTGATGGCCGGCCTCTTGTGGGGCGGTGTGGTCGGATTGTACCAGCCGGGCACCGACCTGCTTCCTAATCAGCTGCAGTTCATGACCGATGTCGGCCTCGGACTCCGCATTCTATTTCTCCGTGCTGCGATCGGCGTAGGCCCCGATTTCGGCCTCGCGTTCGGCAATGGCGCCACCCAGGCGTTCCGAGCCGGCGCAAACCTGCGCCTGACGGGCGATGTAATTCTGGGAAAGGTCTCCTTCGGGCTGAGCTGGCTCAGCAAGATCGAGTTCACCCAACAGAGTTTAAGCGACGCGTTCAGTAATCCCTACGGAATGCTTGGGGTTGCGGTTCTATTCAAGTTGTAATGTCGAACAGGCGAAGGGCCGGGACTCTCCCGGCCGCGCCTGCACTCTCCCGGCCTCCATCCAATTCACTAAAAAGCGTATTCACCATAAAGAGCGACCCGACATCTGAAACCTGAAATGTGATGGTAGATGCCGGTATAGACTGTCCCCTGCGGGGCTCCATTCGACGCGTCGGCATTGCCGTACCAGGTCTGGGTCTGAAGGCCGAACAGGCTGAAACCTTCGATCGATCCCGCCAGATTCACCGAGAAGCCGCGTGAAGACCGGTCCGCGCCTGGTGCGAAACGCAGGTCGGCTGCCACGCGATAGCCTCCACCAGCTGCCGAGGCGGTCGACCGTTTGGTTCTAAGGATATGGTCATCGTCATCGAATGCGAGGATCACAAGTCCATCGCCTGTCAGCGTGAAGGACAGCTGCGGATGAAGCTCGAATCGATACGCGAGCCCTGCGATCAGCGTATGAAGATAGAGCTGGTAGGTCCCGACCGTCCCGGTTATGGAGAACGTTACGCGGTCATAGGAGCTCGTCCCGTTGTTGTACTGGTATTGCCATCCGGTAACCCCGTCCATCCTCTGGTACAACGATTCGAACTCATAGCCGAATCGGAGGCCGATGTCCGCGGGAAGCGGATGAAATGGATAAGAGGTGTAGGTCAGTCTGCCGCGGAGCTCCCGCAGCGACGAAGAAGATTCAGTGTAGCTGTAGAGCACCGGCGGATATCCTGCGACAAGATTCCAGTCCTGGTCGACCATCGCGCCGTAGGGCCCGAGAATGTTTCCAGTTGCCGTTGCGGCGAGGGACCAGGCGGGCCGGCCGTTCTCGTAGCCGCCGACGGTCACCGTGATTGCCGGGTACAGACCGTCGACCGGAAAATCGAGCCGGCTCTGGACTCCGTTTCCCCCACTCTCGCTCTTGAGATCGTACTCGACCGACCCAAGTGTCCAATCGGCGCCGAACGAGACAGCAGTTCGAATCTCGGTGGCAGCGGCAACCGACACCCCGGTGAAGAAAACCGCCTGCACAAGGCAGACCGCAAGACTGAACCTGAAGTGCGTCATTCATCCCCTTTCGCACAGGCGAAACAACATCAAGGTAGCGGCAGGTGCCGCCCACGTCAACACGCGTCGGCCTGTCCGCAGACACGCGCATGCCGAAAACCGTTGCGTCAAAAATGCAGAAGAATCTGTGTTCAATCTTGACCGTAGCGAAGCACGTCTCTGTCGATTTCCACCGCGTAGTCAAGCAGATCGCGAAGGATCGGTTTGTCGTGTGCCTGGGTATCCGTGCGCGCCAGCAAGTTTTCCACTTTTCGCCTGAATCTCCCATAATCGAGAACGCCGTCGAGCTCGGGAGCGAGCAACCGTGACGCACAGTGACTCATCCATCGACTTTGCTCTCCCGCCTGAAGGAGGTCGAGAAAGTTGCGCGCGAGGTAACGGCGGAACAGCTCGGACCCCCGTGAATCCAGAAATCGGGGCGCAGATGCGATCAATTCCATCGGCTCGAGATGGTGAATCTGCTCAAATGTTTCGCGGTCTTCGTCCCCGAAAAACCCTCCCGTGTAGAGTTGAAGCTCCGGGTCCCGCGGAACCGCAGACGGCTCGATCGTTGTGGAGTAAACCTGTCGCACTTTCTGCACAAGGCCATCCCGATTCGCAAGCAGTTTCGCATGTGCGAGACACTCTTCGAGATCGATCCCCAGACGCCCGGCGCGTTCAGCGGTAAGAGTTTTTATGGGTGCGATCGCGGGGCTGCGATTGAGGTGGATGCCCTTGAAATGCACTCGTTCGATTGCGCCGAGCATGGAGCTCTTTGTGAAGGTTCTCCGCGCAATTTCTGCGACTTCCAGATCGATCCAGTCACTTGGATCAAAGCGCAGGTCGTAGACAATGATCACGTTCGAACGCGAAGGATGCACGCTCAACGGGTAGACAACCGAGGTAGAGTTGCCGATCTCGTCGACCGAAGCCGAAAACCCCGGGCGTCCTCCGGCACGAGTGAACATTCCGGAGGAGTGCACAATCGGGCGCGGCGACTGCAGATTCAGGAGCCTGCGCACTGCCTCCTTCTTTCGCATTTTGAAGTGGTAGCTGAAAAGCCGCGGCTGCTTCACGTGAACCAACCTGGCAAGCGCCATGGTCGCACGAACATCCGAGAGGGCGTCGTGCGCGCGATCATGTTCAATTCGATTCGCCGCTGCCAGTTCCTCGAGCCGGAAGACCGGCTTGCCGTCGTCGCCGTATACCCACTCCAGGCCGTCGGGGCGCAGGTCGTGAGTCATGCGCACCAGATCGAGGACGTCCCACCGCGTGTTGCCGTCTTCATACTCACGGCGGTAGGGATCGTAGAAATTTCGATAAAACAGATTGCGGACAAACTCGTCATCGAAGCGGATTGTGTTGAAACCCACTACGCAGGTGCCCGGCACCGACATCTCCCGATGAATTCGGGCGGCGAACTCCGATTCGGTCAGGCCCCGCTCCGCGACAATCCGGGGAGTGAGTCCGGTCAAAAGACATGAATCGGGATCGGGAACGTAGTCCGGTCCCATCCGGCAATAGATGGAGATCGGCTCGTCGACCGGTTCGAAGTGGTAGTCCGTTCGTTGAGCTGCAAACTGACCGATTCGGTCCCAGGCCGGGTGGATTCCAAAGGTTTCCAGATCATACCAGAGAAGCGTTTGCGCCATGGCGTAAGATTAGCGAGTGAACCGACACTGTTCAATGCGCATCATGGACACCGTCGTCCTTGTCCAGTCGATTGAGAAGCTCGCTCAGGCGAAGCCCATCCTCCGGAATGAATTGCCGCCAGTAGGCGGCGCTCTCCTTCAGCCTGTGGAGAATATCGACGTTCATGTCACTAGTGCCGGAAAACATTTCGATCGTCAGGAAAATCTCACCGCAGCCAGGCGGCATTCCTGCCACAGATTCTCCGGAACAGGAGACACCAAGAGCCTGGAGTACTTTGTTACCCGTGATTATTCCGCTACGGTTGTGCTCCAAAGTGAACGGCAAATGTGCGGATGACTTTCCGGAGGTCTGCTGGAGGTGAATGATCGGTGAGTATCTTCCCAGACGCTCGAGCCAGGCGTAGAGATCACCGTCCCTTTCGTGCGCAAACAGATAGGGGAACATCCCCATTTCCCGCTCGATCTGCTCGATCCAGGTGATGTCATCACCGGATTCATGGTCTGTTGCTTCATCGAAAACCGCGTAGGCCCTGCGCGGTCCCAGCCACACGTTATCGACCCTTCTGCCTTCGCGATACTCTGCGATCAGGCCGCCAAGCCGCTCCCGATCGGGACGCACGAACCTGCGCTGCGCTCCTGCGTGGCCTGTGTCGATGGTAATGTAGCACGGGCGGACCGATTCAGGACTCGAATGCAACGTCTGCCGATACACTTCC
>Ga0307375_10005949_pt1 | contig 11349 bp, 11 predicted proteins | sample TR1MG_FD_202531 | JGI IMG/M metagenome (GOLD analysis project Ga0307375, IMG submission 202531) | Soil microbial communities from Risofladan, Vaasa, Finland - TR-1 | ecosystem: Environmental > Terrestrial > Soil > Coastal area > Acid sulfate soil | place: Finland: Risofladan, Vaasa | collected...
TAGAAGTCATCGTCATTGCAGAATATCGTGCCGCTCTCGGTGACGCGCACCCGCCAGTCCTTCAGCAGCTCACCACTCTCGTACATGCCGAGCTTGCCGGTTCTGAACTTGTCCGCACCTTCTGCGTTCAACGGCCTGATGGAACCGCTGGTTAGGGCCGGAGAAGAATCAATTTCAAGATCGATCATTGCATTACCACCGCGAACGCTGTATGAGTTGCCATTCTGGATTGGAAAATTCTTGAGTTGCATGATGCCTCCTTGCCTTTTGTTTATATAAAGGTTTTATCTTACCACCAAAATAGAAATTACCTGCAATATATATTGTGTAAGTAATGTTATTGCAATAATATTGACGGCAGTCTAAAACAAGACAAGAAACAACACCAATCGCAGGGGAGAGCAAGTGAACTATCAAAATGACCAGGAACTGTTTAAAGTGCAACGAGAATGCGAGGCGAAAATCTTGGCCGATGAGCACCAGCGCATCCTGTCGCTCCGGACCGCGCATCCTCTTTAACCATCAAAATGCCCTTTACGAGCGGCTTGTGTTTTCGGAAGAAATGCACGAGCGTGTGTCCGAAGAATTTGCGCAGATATTGGAGTGCAGCCTAACTTGATTTACTCGCTGACCAACAGGAGATCACCACCATGAGTATTGCGATCGCAATCCGGACCAGAAAGCTGCTTCAGTTCACTTACGATGGCTACCCCAGAACCGTTGAGCCCCATACTTACGGTATCGACGGAAAGGGGCACCAAGCACTTCGGGCTTATCAGGTGAGTGGTGGTAGCGAATCCGGAGAGTATGTTGGGTGGAAGCTGTTCCATGTTGCTGAGATGAGGGGGATTGCAATTCTCGAACAGGAATTTTCCGGTCCCAGAAGTGGCTACAAGAGGGGGGACAAGGCGTTCTCCAAAATTGTGGCTGAACTCTGATATCTGGTCCATTGCCTGGAAGGTACAGGATAAATAGCTCACTTGGTGAGCTTGAGGTCCTGTAGGCTGTTCGGTACAGAAACAATAATAGAGAAGAACCTATGAAAATCCGCCTCGGACTGCATCTTGATGGCCAGCATGGCTGGCATCCCGCCAACCGCTTGGGTTATTCCACGTTGGGGCCTCTTGGCTTTCTCAGCGTTCTCGAGACTCAGTTGGGACTCATCAGGGAGACCTCCAGCCAGTCCGAGCGCATCGTCCAATACCGGGAGTGCCTGAAGCGCTGTGACAATCCTGCTCGCTTCTATCATCGCACATTTGAAACGGATGAACTGGGGACTGCTGCCACACTGCTTGGCTGGCGTGATTTGTGGCGCCTGAATGGGTGGTCGGGGGACTTGGTATCGGCTACAGGACTTCGGCTCCGAGACCTGGGTGATGTAGAAAAACTGGCGGTTGAAACGGTAGATTCCGGTATTGGGGAGCGCCTTTTTGCTGTACTGACGACCATGGATCGTCGCAAACTGGCGCTCGATGAGGTCGAATTGCTCGATCCAGTGGAGGCATTCCCAAAACGCTGGCGCGATGTGTTCTCCCGGTTGCCTCTAAAAGCATACGATGCAGAGTGTGGCCAAGTCGCCGGTGAGTTGTTTCTTTGTGACTTGCAACGCGCTCTTGTCAAGGTTCAGGCGGGGGAGAAGGTCGACAACAAGCTCAGCTGGAAAGAAGATGGCAGCCTGACAGTGGTTCAGGCAGAGACGCGATTTCTGGCCGGACGCTGGCTGGCCGAACGAATGGCCTGTTCGGTAGGAGATGGTCTGATTGTCTCCACTAGCGAAGGCGCAATGCTCGATGGCATTCTTGTTGCTGCTAATGGCGCTCGGCAGGGCTTTCGGGAAGCGAGCGCGTTTCGACCGACATTGCAGGTTCTGCCTCTTGCGCTCGAAATTATCTGGGAGCCCCTTAATTTCTACGGGCTCCTTCAATTTCTCACACATCCCATCTGCCCCGTGCCGGGGTATGCCCGACGCAAACTTGCCGGCAAGCTTGCCGACAAGCCCGGCATCGGGGGGGAGAGTTGGGAATCTGTGCTAAAGGAAATCGATGAACACTATGAGGATCGAGCGAAAGATGTCCGAAAAACCATCCAACTGTGGGTGGAGCACTCTAGGTACTCACAGGAGAGCGGGGCACCAATCGAGGAAGTCCTTGAGCGGGTCAATCGCCTGACTGACTATTTTCGGGCACGGTTGTCCGATACAGATCGCGCTGCCCGAGTTGCCTTCAATGCCGGATTTGCCCAGTGCAAGGCCTGTGGCGATGCACTTGATGGCCTCCTGAAGCAAGGTGTCGAGACGATTCGTCTCAGACAGTTGCAAAAACTGATTGCTCAGGCAACGGCACGCGGGAGTGAGAACCCCCTGCTTGAGCCCGAGGTGGGTGCGCTGATGGGTATTACAGATCCCGCAGCGGCTGTCGAGGGTTTCGATCGTGTCCTGTGGTGGCAACTCGGCATGCCCGCGCTACGATCAAGTTACCCGTGGTCGAAGGATGAAATGGACGATCTCGGATCGGTAGGGGTAATCCTTCCGTCATTGTCAGATGTGCTTGATCGGACTGCAAAGGATTGGCTGAAGCCCATTTTGGCAGCCCGGAAAGAGCTGGTGCTGGTTTTGCCGCCAAAGGGGGAGGAGGTTCATCCCATCTGGCTAATGATTGATGCACTGATCGAAAAGGTACTCATCACCCCACTTGAATCCATTCTGACTGAGGCTAATGCGGATCATCCCCCTGTACCGCTTACGCCATTGCCTATGCGTCGGAGATGGTGGCAGCTTCCTGAAGGAGTCGATATTCAGAAGAAGGGACGGGATTCGTTCTCGAGTCTGGAGGTACTGCTTTTCAATCCCTACCAGTGGTTGTTGAAATATCCAGCTGCATTAAATCCATCGCGGATTCTTTCGGTCAGTACTGACTTCCGGCTATTTGGTAACCTTGCTCATGGCTTGGTCGAGAGGTTCTACAACCAGACAGCCCCGCTCTCTGTGTCCGATGGTGATTTTCTCGCATGGTTTGACACGATGTTTGATCAGACCGTGATTGAGGAAGGGGCTGTTCTCCTTATGCCGGGCCGTCGATCCGATATGGAAAACTTTCGGATCAAGTTGCGTGAGTCGATGAGGCAACTTCGTCTGCAATTGAAGGATGCAGGCATCGTTCAGGTTAGACCGGAAATGGAGCTTAACGGAAATTATGCTGGCGGAGAGATTGTGGGTTACGCGGATCTGGTGCTTGAAAAGGCTTCTGCCGAGCAAGCTATCATTGACATGAAGTGGTCTGGGGCCAAGAAATATCCGGAAAAGCTCAAAGAAAACCGTCAGCTTCAGCTCGCTATCTACGGGGAGCTTTTGCGTCAGAAGAGCGGTGCCTGGCCGGTTGTCGCTTATTATATTTTGGACTGCGGCCAACTTTTCACGATAGATAACAACTTCTTCCCTTCCGCGCAAACCGTGCGTCGGACAACGGGTGAAGGCACAGCGCACCTGTGGCTCCGGTTCGTTGAGACTTGGAAGTGGCGCCAGGAGCAGATCAAGGCGGGTAAGTTCGAGGTCGTCCTCGACGGCATTCCTGAAGACACTGACTCGGTAGTGCCGGCAGAAGGTCTGCCGGTCGAAGTGCTTCAGCCCGAATACAACGACTATCTGGCGCTGGCCGGTTGGGAGGACTAATCATGACCGGCAGACTCAGTTTCATTAGTGCTGGTGCAGGAAGCGGGAAAACTTCTCGATTGACTCAGATTCTTTACGAACAGCTGTCGTCAAATTCTGCACGACCCTCCGGCGTGATCGCAACAACTTTCACTAAAAAAGCTGCCACTGAACTGCGTGAGCGCGTTCGTTCGCACCTTCTGAAGCAGGGGGCGTACGGTTTAGCCAATGCTATGGGGCAAGCGCGAATTGGAACAGTCAACAGTGTTTGCGGTGGACTGCTTGAGCGTTTTGCTTTTGAGGCGGGACTTGCGACCGAACAACAAGTTCTGGAAGAGGAGCAGGCAGCGGTGTTGGTCAAGCATGCCATCGACGCTGTACTCTACGGTTCGGAAGTGGCTGAACTTCTGAAAATAGTCAATCGCTTGGGCATCGAGGATTGGCAGAAGGAGTTAAAAGATCTGTTGGACAAGGCACGGGCAAACGACATTTCCCCGGAGTTACTGCCAAGCTTCGCAGTCGAGAATTCCCGGGATTTGCTGAGCCATTTGCCGAACGCGACTACACAGGATCTTTCAGCGGAACTTCTCAAAGTTATCGCTTCAGCTATTCCCGCCTTGTCGGCGGCAGCAGATGCGAAGCAGGTTCAGAAGACAATCAAATATCTTGCCTTGGTACGCTCTGTCCAACGTGGTGTCAGTGGTGGCTACACCCAGTGGAGCGAATGGGTGAAGCTTTCCAAGGAACTCCCCGAGGCGGGACTCAAATCTGTTGCGGATTCAATCAGTGCGGTGGCGGCCCGATACGCGGAGCATCAGACACTTCATTCTGACATCACCGACTACTTAATACGGATGTTTTCACTCTGCGCCAAGGCATTGAAGGTTTTTGATTCACGCAAGCGTGAAATGGGGGTTTTGGACTTCACCGATCAGGAGCATCTGCTTCTCAAGTTGCTTGACGATGAGTCCGTTGCAGCAACCCTGAAAGACGAACTGGATATTCTGCTGGTGGATGAGTTCCAGGATACAAGCCCTATTCAGTTGGCTCTCTTCCTTAAGCTTGCAAACTACGCAAAGGCAATTTATTGGGTTGGTGACATCAAACAGGCGATCTATGGCTTCCGTGGAAGTGATACTGAGTTGATGGAGGCGATTCTCAAGTCGCTCTCAGGGTTGGGTGGTTCTAAGGAAATTCTGGGTTCGTCATGGCGTTCCCGTGAACCTCTGGTGCAAATCGTTAATGAGGTTTTCAGTTCTGCCTTCGATGGCACCCTTGCACTCGAAGAAATTGAGCTCAAGGCAGAACGCAAAGAATTTTCGGGCGATCTAGCGGTAGCTAACTGGATTATGGGTGGAAAAAACAAGGGGCAAGAAGTCTCTGCGCTTGCGTCAGGAATCAAAAAGCTTGTGGATACTAATTACAAGATTTTTGACAAAGAACTCAAAATCGTTAGACCGGTGACCTTTGGGGATATAGCTATATTGTGCAGGTCAAACGATGGAGTAAAGGATGTTTCAGCGGGGCTTCATATCTTTGGCATTCCGACGGCCACCGCACAACCGGGATTGCTGGCAACGCCTGAAGCTATTCTGGCGCTTGCTTGTTTGCGACGTCTCAATGATCCATCAGATACGATAGCGACGGCAGAAATTGTTTCGCTCGCGGATTGCCAAGAGCCCGAGTCCTGGGTGGCTGATCGCTTGAAGTACCTTGCAACTGCCGGTGATTCTGATCGTTGGATGGAGGAGGGCGTGTCAGCACATCCCCTGATCGTTAGGCTTGCACGACTGCGTGGTGGTTTGCCACTTCTGGCACCCCATGAATCTCTTCAAGCCGTGATTACCGAATGCGAGTTACCGAGTCGGGTGTTGCGCTGGAAGCGGAATTCATCAGTAGCCCGGACTCGTCTCGCCAATCTCGAAGCAGTCTTGGATCTGGCAGCCAAGTACGAGGACGTCTGCAGGAGCGCCCAACATGCAGCATCAATCTCCGGTCTTATCCTCTGGCTCAATGAACAGGCGAGCGATGAGCAAGACAGTTTGGCAGAACCCGCTATCGATGCGATCAAGGTCATGACTCATCATGGAGCTAAGGGCTTGGAATGGCCGGTGGTGATTCTGATGGATCTGCATTCCGAGGTAAAAGACCGCATCTGGTCGATCACGGCGTCTTCACGGTCAGCCATTGAGGTCAAGAATCCGCTGAAAGACCGGTTTATCCGTTACTGGCCATGGCCTTTTGGGGCACAAAAGTCCGTTTTATTGGCGGACGAGATTGCGTCAACTCCCATGGCAAAAACTTTTCGGAAATCGGCAATAGAGGAGTCAAAGCGTCTTCTCTATGTAAGTATGACCCGTGCGCGTGACCTCTTGATCCTTGCTCGCTCGCAGCGCAAACTTACCGGAGAGTGGCTTGATACCTTAGGGGCCGCTTGGCTGCTTCCCGAAGGTGACCAAACGAATTTGGTCTTACCTTCTGGTCGTGTAGTCGATGGAATGCGTTGGTCACTCGATCCTGTCGAACCTGATGGAAGCTCTGTGGATGGGTCCCAAGAAATCCACTGGTTTAAGGAACCTGACGGGCGAAAGGAGCGCTTACCCCTAGTGTTTAACCCCTCAAGTGCTCAATCGACAGCATGTAAAGTTGTCGAGAAGATACGAATTGGTCAGCGAATTGGAGTGGCCAGCGGTACCGACATGGCGGCGCTTGGAACCGCAATTCATGCATGTATTGCTGCGACCTTCACCGACCATGATGCTCCGTTGTCTGTTGATGAGATATCAGCCATTTTGACGGGGTTTGGCGTGGGTGAGAGTGTTACTTCAACAGCAGTTCTGGGGCAAATTCAGGCCTTGCAGGGGTGGATTGTCGAGAAATGGGGTAGCCCAGATACCTATGCAGAAATCCCTGTAGAGTCGGTGATCGAAACGGGGCAGATCATCAACGGACAGATCGATCTCCTACTTGAAGTGGCTCAAGGCTGGGTATTGCTAGATCACAAGTCGAACCCGCAGGGAACCGATCAGTGGGATCGCATTGCCGAGGAATGTGCAGGTCAGTTGGTAGCCTACAAGGAAGCCATCGAGCGAGCTACAGGGAAGCCAGTTCTGGAAAGCTGGTTGTTTTTCCCCGTCGCTGCAGGAGCGGTTCGCATCGATCTTCGGAAGTGCGCTCTAGCGACCGAGGCTGCATCTTTCTGACTTCACAAAGCAAAATGTGTCATTATTCATTTACTCATTCGACGCCCCATACGGAACATGGCGCTACTTGCTGAAGAACTCTCCGAAGAGTGGCTGAATCGTCAGGGATATTTCACGATTCGTGGTATCAAGGTAGGAGTATATGAGATCGACCTTTTGGCTATCAGACCGAAAACCTGCAAGAGGAACTCGCCGCGTTGGAGAAAATAGCGCTAATAGCCGGCATGACGCTTGCCGCAGATTGGGTGCAAGAGCACTCGGTGCATGCTGTTGTGTGGGTAGAAGACGGCAACGGGCACCCGGAAAAAATGCCCGCCTGGGTTGCCAAGGAACGGAAGTTGGAGCCGATCATCTGCGCGGTGTGTGGGCGGATGGCAACTGAGAAAGATAGCTTGCATCCTTACCACCAGAACCAGGATAGGTGCGCGGCGCATGCTGGCTCATAACCAGCATAACTTAAGTGTAGTAGCTCAAACTTGATCGGACACAAACTGTCAGATTGCTTCATTCGCTTTTACTACCGAAATGAACTGCCCGATAAAGCGGACGGATGCGACCTGCAACCAACGACCCCGAACGGCCAGTCGGCTATGAATTTACGCTTCCCCAGAGCAGACACAAGCTAGTTACCGCAACGTTCCGGTCATTACGTCTCGCTAATTCATTTCGCGAAACCGGTCGTTCGTGACCGGCAAGAAGCGACCCATTGCCGGCGTAGCATCCCTCTCGGATGAAAGGTTAGCCGTCACGACTTGAACCATGGCTCTGTTTGTAGAGCCGAGCGCAATGGCGTGTTTACGAAGGCTGGCGCTCGCCACACATACTCGGCAGCACCTGACTTCGCGCCGCCATCGAGGGCGCGGACGTGTGCGACAGCACTGGCAGTAGAGAAGGCGCTACCGCATACCTTTTGGAAGTTTGATGTTAGATCGGTCCAGACAACCACGTCGATGGCCTTGGTTTTGGCCCATGCTGTTATAGCTGCAAGAGTATTTTGGTCTTTGGATTGATTCAGTGAGCCGTTTGCAAAGTGAATGCCAATGTTTTCTCTTGTTGTTCCTTCGCGGGACCGAAGATCACAAATGGCATCTTCGGGGTCTCGGCGTTTACTTTTCGCGTGCGCAACGCGGCAGCTTGATCCGTTGGCCGGATCGATTACAAGTGTCAATGCACCTCCACGGGTCTGAGAGATTCGAGAGAACTCAATTTTCAGTTCCGGGCCATCGAATTCCCAGGGGAGGTGGTGTTCATCAAACTCGGGTCTTTCGTCCCAGAGAAGAGAGCCCCACCCGAGGATTGCAATATGCATTGGCACTGTTCCTGGCGGCTAATGTAAAAGTAAGGGGCAGCGCGCTTTTTTCCCGCAGTCCCGTTTGACTGCCGGGTTAGCGCTCATCCAGACGACATTTGCAATGCCGACCGAATGAGGTCCCAGCGATTATGGTAAGAATGAAGCTCCGGGAACTTTGAAAAACTCACCTTACCCCAGCCTTCAGTTCTCGGTAACGCAAGCGCAATCTGAACGGGAAGAATAAAATATTCCGGCGGGCTGGCCTCGGTCTTTCCATCTTTTGAGCCGCGATTGAGGAGAGCGACAACGACAAAGTCACATTCGAAATTCTGGATGATGAAACCCTCGGCCTTCGTTCGCCAGCGACTCTTTACCTGAATTCCCACCGAAAGGTTTTTTTCTGGGTTGACCGCAACCAGGTCATAGCCTTTCATATTCGTGTAACTCTTGAACGCGGAGATGCCCTCGATAAGAAGATTGCCGAGTACCAGAAACTCGGCACCAGCGGATTCCAACTGCGTATTTTGGCGAGCCATGGTTATGAGCGCTAACGACCAAGCTCACTGGCAGCAAAAAGCAGAGCGACGATAGGAGCGTCGCTTTTTGCTGTCCGGTGGTGCGCCTTGTTGGGCGTGAGCTTAATCATCGATGAAATGTTCTTGCTCGTGTGGCCACTCGCCAATACACCGAACACTCAAGCCGGGCCGAGATATGCGCGACTGACGTGACTGGGTGTTGAACGGAGGTTGCACATTGATAATCAGTAACGACTCAATATCTGCCAAAAGCTCACTACTGTATCGTCGCTCTTCAGGAACATAGAGAAGCCCGACAATGGCGTGCAGCTCAGAGATTCCGAGATCGGCAATCATTTCATCAAAGATCGCTTCCTTATGCACCCCAAACAAGCGTTCCTTCACGGTGCAGCGGTCAGCTTTGCCTATGTAAAGTATCTCGCTTGTCTCGGGATGCAGATACACATAGAGGACGCGTGAGAAATCAAGGCTTTCTTCGCCTCCGCCCGTATATTGCCACTCAATTTCGATGTTCACGATTTTGACGCCCAACGTAATGGAGCTAAGGGGCGGGCCGCTTGCGGCACGTCCCGCTTGAGCGCCGGGTTGGGCGTCGGGTGCTCAAAGGCTGCGCCCATCAAAATGCCCCACCTTGATAGGTGACAAGTCGACACCATCCAAGCAACGGGCGTTAATAGCAACCATGTAGTTACCAGAAGGCGCTATACCTTCGCTAAATGGCGCACACCCGCACTTTGGGCAGAAGCGATGTTTAATGGTGTGCTTGTTGAATTTGTATGTGCCCATGCCGTCCTCGGGGCTGAGCAAACGAAAATTCTCGCGGGTAATAAACCAGTGAAGCGAACCACGCTTGCTACAAATTGAGCAATTGCACTCCATAATTTTCTCTAGATTTCCTTCGGCTTCGAACGCGACCTGCCCACAGTGGCAGCTACCTTTGTATATCATTGGATCGCTCCTTTCGATTATTTCGTTTCAGGCCCTTGGTATTCCAGTGGCCCCGGTTGTATGACGCCCAACAGTTAATAGACGGACGCACTGGTCCGTATATTATCAATAATAATGATGGCTGATTTTCGTTAAGCATCTGATTCATCAGGTACCCCTAGAGTTTGCATGTCCGCATATGCATTAATAGTACTGACAGGACAAATCCGCTTCTGGCACGTTTGCGCCAGTCACTCCACATATTACACCGCCCGATAAGAGACATTGGCAAAAAATAATTCGTATTGACGCCTAGCAGCCACTCGCGACTGTCTCAAGGCTAAATTTGAAAGTAAAATTCAGACACTGTCTGTCAGATCAAATCGGAACTACTACAACTTAAGATAGAAAAGGTCTTGTAGCGTTACATTACCCCCTCGGGGCGATCTTCGGTTGCTTGATCTCGCGCAGCGTCTTGGGTGTCCAGTACAGATCAAACTCGGCACCCACGCTCTTGAGTTCTTCGATGCTGATGTAGCCCAGCTCGCCCCCATCACCAAACAAATCTGCCAGCCCGAACGCTTGCAACTGCTCATCTTCCATGTCGCGCTCAGTGATGTACCAGTCCGCGCCATTCTTGAAGTAATGCAGGTAGGCGACAGCTTCGTCGCCCATGCCGTCCTGTCCGTAGGTCTTGGGCATGGTATCGACCAGCATGTGCAGTTCGTCCAGCTTTTCGGAAAAGAATGCGCCTTCCTCGCCATTGACCAGCCCGATCATCGTCTTCAATTGCGCGGTAGGCATAAACTTGGATAGAGCCGTGACATGCAACCCGATTGCTTCGTGGGTGCGTTTGAAATTCGTGTCTTGCTGCGCAATAGCCTCTGCCATTTGGCGATCGACGTCCACTGGTTCTGAACGGAAAAAATTCAGCCCGTCATGCTCATCGATCAGCGTGGCCGGATGCTGCCATTCACAGCAGTCGAACAGGTTGCGCGCAACAACCAGGTTGCCTTCGGCCAGATCAATAAATTCCTGTTTGGTCATCGGATCGCCGTATTCCGGTTCATAGACAAAATCGCCCGGCTGGGCTTCATCGAATTTCTTGAGACTTGGTTTGAGTACGGTAGCGTTCATGGGTATCTCCTTATTTCAGCTTCATGATGGATGGAGATGCAAAATCGTCGCCAAGACACAGGCTGATGATCTTGGCGGCTTTCATCTCGGCGATACCTTGCAGGTCGCCCGGTGTAACCTCGCTGCACTGATCGGCGACTTCAAGAATTAGATTGCTGATCTCCATTTTAATGCCGAATGACGGAGAGCCCGAATCCTTGCCAAGGCACAGTTTGATAATCTCGATGGACTTTACATCGGCAAGGCCTTGCAGGTCACTTGTCGTAACATCATCGAACAAATTGGCGACTTCAAGGATGAGGTCGCTGATCTGATTTTTCAGGTGTCGATAGTCTTGCTGGTTCATGTCACTTTCTCCCTATCTCATTTTCATGGTGGAAGAGGGGACAGGAGCGATCGTATGCTCGACTAGCGATTCACGAACCAGCCCGACGCTACGCTTGAGATTGACGGCCTGTTCGATATTCTTGAGTAAGACCTGAGATGCGAGCGGGTCGGTGATGCCGGCATGCAAAGCCTGCAAGTCCTTGATGAACTGTTCGGCGGATTGTTCTGCAACAACTGCGGATTCGATTTGCTTGTTCATGGTTTGATCCTCTCATGCATAAC
>Ga0307375_10005953_pt1 | contig 11347 bp, 8 predicted proteins | sample TR1MG_FD_202531 | JGI IMG/M metagenome (GOLD analysis project Ga0307375, IMG submission 202531) | Soil microbial communities from Risofladan, Vaasa, Finland - TR-1 | ecosystem: Environmental > Terrestrial > Soil > Coastal area > Acid sulfate soil | place: Finland: Risofladan, Vaasa | collected...
ACATGGGAGATGCCGCTGAAGCAGCGGTGAGCGCCGGTTTCGGATCGGCTGGTGAACGGTGCATGGCTGCGTCGGTCTTGGTGGCGGTGGGCGGTTGTGGCGATGAACTAGTCGAACGCATCCAAGCCCGCGTAGCGCGCCTGACGGTCGGTGACGGCGCCAAAGCGGAGTCGGAGATGGGCCCACTCGTGACCGTCGAACATCGCGATCGCGTGGCCTCCTACCTCGGAATTGGGGAAGCCGAGGGAGCGAAAATTGCCATTGACGGGCGCAATCACGATGTGAAGGGAGCGCCCGGCGGCTACTGGCTCGGACCATCTCTGATTGATCAGGTCTCGGTCGATATGCGGGTCTACGCCGATGAAATCTTCGGACCAGTTCTGTCCATCATTCGAGTCGATTCGCTTGACGACGCCCTCGAACTTATTGAACGTAACGGTTACGGTAATGGCGCCGCAATCTTTACCAACGACGGCGGCGCCGCTCAGCGATTCGAGACCGAAGTTGCCGCGGGAATGGTTGGTATCAACGTTGCTATCCCGGTACCGGTTTCTTACTACTCCTTCGGGGGCTGGAATGACTCGCTCTTTGGTGACCTGCACATCTACGGACCCGATGGCGTGCATTTCTACACTCGAGGCAAAGCGGTGACTAGTCGGTGGCAGAACATTGGCCAGCACCACGCGTCCTTGGCTTTCCCGAACGCTACCGCCAGTGAGAAGGCAAAGGACGAGAGTGAAAGGTGAGCGCAGTAAACGACGTGAGCATGTTTGAGACCACCACAATCCACATTAATAGTGAACGTTTCCGAAGGGGGAACCGCAATGAGTAGTGAAGATAAGGAAATGCCGGAGATCGTTCGAGCTGCCCTGATCCAGACCAAGTGGACCGGTGATAAGCAGTCGATGATCGAAGCCAACGTGGTCTTGGCGCGTGAAGCTGCCAGCCAAGGTGCAAAGATTGTTTGCTTTCAAGAACTTTTCTATGGTCCATACTTCTGTCAAGTGCAGGACCCTGAATATTTCTCCTATACCGAAGCCGTCCCGGGCGGACCCACCACCGAATTGATGTGCGATCTGGCTCGAGAAACGGGAATGGTACTCGTCGTTCCGGTCTACGAGGTCGAGCAAGAAGGCGTGTTCTACAACACCGCGTTCGTCATCGACGCCGATGGTACGTACTTGGGCAAATATCGCAAGCACCACATCCCTCAGGTTAAGGGCTTCTGGGAGAAGTTCTATTTCCGGCCGGGCAATCTGGGCTATCCGATTTTCCACACCGCCGTGGGACCGATTGGTGTTTACATTTGTTACGACCGTCACTTCCCTGAAGGTTGGCGGGCACTGGGTCTTGCGGGTGCACGAATCGTGTTCAATCCGTCCGCGACGAGCCGGGGACTCTCGTCCCATCTTTGGAATCTCGAACAGCCAGCCGCTGCCGTGGCAAACGAGTATTTTGTCGGAGCGATTAATCGGGTGGGAGTCGAAGAACTCGGGGATAACGATTTCTACGGTTCGTCATATTTCGTGGATCCGCGCGGTCAGAAAGTTGGCGAGGCCGCCTCAGGTACCGATGATGAATTGATTATCCGTGACCTCGACATGAGTGTTTTCAAAGAGGTCCGCCACACCTGGGCGTTCTATCGCGATCGTCGACCAGATAGTTACGGGAGTCTCACCGCCCCCTAAGGAAGTACAGCCTTATCAAGAGAGATAGGAGAACAGTCGTATGAAAGTGCTCATCAGTGGAGGTACCGTTGTCAACGCGTCTGGTCCGATCGCGGCCGATGTTCTGGTTGATGGAGAGATCATTGTTGGACTGTGTGTTCGCGGTTCGACAAATTCAAGCGATTGGGCGAAGGGCGCCGATCGGGTAATCGATGCCACCGGACAGTTGGTCATCCCCGGGGGTATTGATGGACATACCCATATGGAGATGCCCTTCGGTGGCACCCAATCAGCGGACACATTTGAAACGGGAACTCGGGCTGCGGCCTTTGGCGGCACCACTACCATCATCGACTTCGCCATTCAATCCAAGGGGAGCAGCCTTCGAGAGAGCCTCGACAAGTGGCACGCCAAGGCCGATGGGAACTGCGCCATTGACTACGGCTTTCACATGGCCATGTCAGACGTTAATAAGCAGACGCTGAAGGAGATGGATTTGCTCGTTGATGAAGGGATCTCCAGCTTCAAGTTATTCATGGCGTACCCCGGCGTCTTCTACTCGGACGACGGAGAGATCCTGCAAGCAATGCAGCAGGCCGCCAAAAATGGGGCAACCATGATGATGCACGCCGAGAACGGCATCGCCATCGACGTGCTGGTCGCCCAAGCGCTGGAGCGAGGGGAGGTGGACCCTCGGTACCACGGACTCACTCGCCCGGCGATTCTCGAGGCTGAGGCGACTCATCGCGCCATCCAACTGGCACGAGTCGCCGGCGCACCGCTCTACATTGTCCATCTTTCCGCGACTGAGGCATTGCAGGAAGTCGCGGTGGCGAGGGATCGTGGTCAGAGCGTGTTCGCCGAGACGTGTCCGCAGTACATATTCTTGTCCGACGAGGACACGGCGCGTGAGGGATTTGAAGGGTCCAAGTATGTGTGCTCCCCCCCGCTACGGCCGCGCAGTTATCAACCCGAGTTGTGGCGAGGACTTCGTACCGACGACCTCAGTGTTGTCTCGACCGATCACTGCCCGTTTTGTTTCAAGGATCAGAAGGAACTTGGTCTCGACAATTTCTCGAAAATCCCAAATGGGCTTCCGGGGGTCGAAGACCGCGTCAGCCTCATCTTTCAGGGTGTTGATCAGGGCGAGATTTCACTTGCTCGTTGGGTCGATGTCATATCCACAACTCCGGCACGGATGTTCGGGCTTTTTCCAAAGAAGGGTGTCATCGCGCCGAGTGCCGACGCGGACATTGTAATTTTCGACCCGAACAGGCCGCGGACAATTTCGGTGGAGACTCACCATATGGACGTGGATTACTCCGCGTATGAGGGAATGGAAGTTAAGGGGAAGGTAACCACCGTGCTCTCGCGCGGTGTAGTGGTCATCGAGGATGACAAGTACGTGGGGACGCGCGGCAGCGGGCGATTCCTGCCGCGCGGACTCAACGGATACTTGCGATGAGCGTTAACTTCATGACCGGTATCAGTGTCGATGGGTCGCTATCGTGCGTTCTGTCGGTACCTCGCGCACATTCAGTCAATCGTCTAGGGCTTCGGCGACCAGACGCAATCGAGCAGTAGGGGGAAGAGATGGACTTTGGGTTAGTGGTACAGACAAATCCACCCGCGAAAAGGGTGGTTGAGTTAGCGCAGAAAGCGGAGGCAGCGGGATTCACTCACTTCTGGACCTTCGATTCATGCGTCCTGTGGGAAGAACCGTTCGTAATTTACTCACAAATACTTAGTTCGACCGAGCGAATCAAGGTCGGGACGATGGTGACGAATCCACTCACTCGTGATTGGACCGTGACCGCATCCCTCTTCGCCACGCTGAACGAGATGTTCGGCCCGCGGACGGTCTGTGGAATCGGGCGGGGGGACTCTGCGGTCCGGGTAACCGGGGGCGGACCCGCCAGCCTTTCCACGCTGAGTGAATGTATGACGGTGATCAAGGACCTCGCCGAAGGGCGTGCGGTAACACTGCACGATAAGCAGGTGAAGATTCCGTGGGTCAATGATGGCGAACTTGGGGTCTGGATGGGGGCGTACGGTCCCAAGGCGCTTGAATTGGCTGGCCGTAAGGCCGATGGTCTTATCTTGCAGCTGGCCGACCCGTTTGTCGTGAAGTGGGCCACTGATGCCGCTCTTGACTCGGTGCGAGCAGCGGGCCGACGGACGGATGACTTCACGGTATGCGTGGCTGCTCCGGCCTACGTGGGTGATGACATTGCCCACCAGCGCGACCAAGTGCGTTGGTTCGGCGGCATGGTTGGAAATCACGTGGCCGACATCGTAGAGCGTTACGGTCCCGATTCGGATATCGTTCCCCCTGCATTGACCGACTACATCAAGGGCCGTAAGGGATATGACTACAGCCATCATGGTAAGGCCGGCAACCCCGATACGGAGTTTGTTCCCGACGAGATCATCGATCGTTTTTGCCTCTTGGGCCCGATCGAAAGTCACCGTGAGCGACTCATTGAGTTGAAGGATCTTGGGGTCGGACAGTTTGCCGTGTATCTGATGCATGACGATCCAGAGGGAACGATTGAAGCATACGGAAGGGAGATCATAGGAAAACTTGACACCTAACAGTGTCGCAAGAATGAGTTAGAGAGCAGTCTCTAGGCGGTACAGCCAAATACGAATAGCCCCAAATGGGGGGATATGGAGTTTCAGCATGCGAAGTGCGCACGAAAATAACATGGCGAGTCGAGTGTCGGCCGCCACGATGGCGGTAACGCTCATGCTTGGCGGGGGCGCCATAGTGGCGACTTCAGCCAGCGCCTCAGGTTCGGCGTCATCAGTGGCGAAGGGAATCGCCTTGGCGAAATCTAGATTGGCCAATTTCACAAAGATTCCTACCTTTAAGGCGCCTGGTCCGGCCTTCAACGCGAAAAAGATAATGAAGAACAAGATCATCTTTAGTATCCCGGTGAATAGCAGCGACCAATTTGTCCAGACGCTCGAAGATGGAATGGCCGCAGCAGCCAAGAAGATTGGTTTCAAGTTCGTCGACTATCAGAACAGTGGTAGTCCGGCCCAATGGGTAACGGGAATGAATGAAGCGATTAGTGAGCACGTGAGTGTGATTGACCTGCTTTCGGGTATCGATCCGAAGACTCTGGAGCCTCAGATCAAACAGGCGAAAGCCGCTGGTATCAAGGTAATTTCCTCCGATACCTATGGACTGGGACAGGCTGCTGATCCCCTTCTTAGCGGGACAGTGGACGCGCCTTATGGCCAAACGGCGAAGTTGCAGGCCGACTGGATGACCGTGCACTCCCACGGAAAGGGACAGATCTTGCTTGTCGGTTCAAGTGACGTGGCGGCAAGTTCTTTCGGCTTGGCGGCCGAGCAAGCCGAGTTCAAGCAGGTATGTCCAGATTGCAAGGTCTTCACCATCAATGTTCCAGTAGCGGATTGGGCATCAACGACGCAGACCCAGGTGCAGGCTCAGATGCAAGCTCACCCAAACCTGAACTACATCTCACCGATGTACGACAGCCAGTCACAGTTCATTATTCCGGCCATCACGACCGCCAACAAGGTGGGCAAGGTCCACATCGTGAGTTACGACGGTACTCCGTTCGTGCTCGGTGACATGCAGACCGAGAAGGGCTCAATTGTTCAGATGGACGTTGGTGAAGACCTTGAATGGGTGAGTCTGGCCATTATTGACAACGAAATGCGTATCGCTGGTGGACTGAAGCCAGTCTCAAACGAAGGCATACCGCTGCTCATCTTCGATACGAAGAACGTGAACACGGCGGGAATCCCCCCAGTGAACAGCAAGGGCTACGGCTCATCTGGTGTTAGCGGTTACTACAAGATTTGGGGACTTACCAAGTGAACCTGACGTATTGCAACGATGCAGTTTTTCTTCGGTTGCTTGCAGTGATTACTGCCATCTCACTGGGGGTTGTCCCCAGCGAGATGGCAGTAAGGAGTGGTAATGAGTGCTGCCCCTGCTGATCAAACTCAATCATTAACGCTCAAAAACTTTAGTGTCACCTTCGGAGAAACGCGAGCGCTCGATGATGTTTCATTCCAGATCATGCCCGGACAAGTGCACGGATTGGTTGGCCAGAACGGGTCGGGCAAGTCGACGCTCATCAAAGTGCTCGCTGGCTACCATGTTCCCGATCCGGGCGCGGTACTTCAAGTTGGCAATCAAAGCGTAAACTTCCCAATCAGTCGTTCTGCTCTTCAGGGCTACGGCATGGCGTTTGTCCATCAAGATCTGGGACTGATTCCGCAGTTATCGGTGCTCGAGAACTTCCTCATTGGTCAGTTGAGTTCGAAGAACCAACGATGGATCAATTGGTCTCGCGAGAAAGAGCGCGTCAACCTTACATTCGAAAAGTTCCAACTGCATCACCTTGATCTGATGGCGAAGGTGGGTAGCCTTTCGCTCGCTCAGCAAGCGATGCTGGCCATTGTTAGAGCGTTGGAGGAAGTCACGGGGCATCGTGGCGAAGGAGCACTTGGTGGAGGCTTGTTGGTTCTCGATGAACCGACGGCATATCTTCCAGAAGAAGAGAAGGAACATTTGTTCCAACTGGTGCGTGACGTGGTAGCCACTGGCCAGAGTGTCTTGTTCGTTTCACACTATTTAGAGGAAGTACTCGAAATCACGAGTCACGTGAGCGTGCTCCGTGATGGGCGAGTCGTGGGCGATTTCCCCTCGAAGAACCTAACGACTGACCGATTGGTTGAGTTGATCATTGGTCGAACCCTGGAGAGTGGAGCGGTGAGCACCGCACCTTCGAACTCGGGAAAGATGGGACTGCAGGTCACGGAGTTGTCGGGTGGCCTCGTCGACGGTGTTGATCTGCACATTCTTGAGGGAGAGATTGTTGGATTGACGGGCCTATTGGGTTCCGGATTCGAAGACGTTCCAAGCTTGATCTTCGGATCGAAGAAGGCGGAACGGGGAAAAGTCCAGGTGGGCCAGTCCGAATACAGTTTGAAAACGATGCATCCGGTGCGAGCAATCGACGCCGGAATAGTACTCATTCCAGCTGACCGTCAGCACGATGGACTCTCGCTGAGTTTGTCAATCCTTGACAACATAACTCTGCAGTTGCTGGCCCAGCATCGGAGCCAGTTTGGACTAAGTCGTTCGAAGATGCTTAGAACGACCGAGCGTCTAATGGATGACTTCGATGTTCGTCCGAGAGATGCTCTACGCAAGGTCAGCGAACTGAGCGGCGGTAACCAGCAAAAGGTACTAATGGCGAAGTGGCTGGCGTCTAATCCCCGAGTGGTGCTGTTGGATGAGCCAACACGCGGCGTTGATGTCGGTTCGCGTCAGGACATTCTGCAAAAGATTCGAGCGGCGGCGTTGCGTGACGGCCTCAGCGTGCTCTGCGTGAGTTCCGAGCCCGATCAATTGGTCGAACTCTGTGATCGGGTGCTCGTGATGGGCGGCGGTCGAGTGGTGAGCGAACTCACCCGCTCAGAATTGACAAAAGATCGAATCGTTGAGCGTTGTTACAGCGCTGCAGCGACCCATTCCGTATGAAGGGTGAAACAATAATGAGTCGAAATGACAGCGCGAGCGCCGGAGATCAGATAATGACACCAAACGATGACAGACCAAAGACCCTGACGCCAAAAGGCGTTGACGATTCCCTGATAGATCCTGAACAGAAGCGCCTGAAGAGTCGTTCATCGTCGTTCGTGAATATTGCCGAGCGGATTGGTGTTCCCGTCGCTCTAGTGATCGTGATCGTGATCTTCGGGATTCTCGAGCCAACCACATTTCTCACGATGGGAAACCTGACCACCATTCTTGCATCACAGGCCGTGTTGGTCATACTCACTCTCGGACTCATTATTCCTTTGCGAGCGGGTGATTACGACCTGTCCATCGCCGGGACGCTTACTTTGTCGGCAATGATGATCGGCGTCTTGAACGCTCATTTAGGGATGCCCATTTGGCTAGCTATTATCTGCGCGCTCGCCATGGGAGTATGCGTCGGACTAATCAATGGATTTCTGTCGCTGTTCTTTGGAATTGATCCGTTTATCGTCACCTTGGGAATGGGTACATTGCTGCTGGGATTGGTGCTCTTGATCTCCAATGATCAGACCTTCAGTGGAGTGTCGACGGGACTGGTCAACTTGGTCATTATCGATCGATTCTTGGGAATTCCACTGGAATTTTATTACGTCCTCGTGATTGCGCTGGTTATTTATTACGTCTTCGATTTCACCGCGGTGGGTAAGCGATTGTTGTTCGTAGGCACTGGTCGTGATGTCGCCAGATTGAGTGGCATCCGTGTTGGCAAGCTTCGAATCGGCGCGCTTGTTTCCTCCGGCTTCTTAGGTGCGCTGGCCGGGATAATTTATGCCGGTACCAGTGGATCAGCCGATCCGACATCTGGTTCATCCTTCTTGTTGCCCGCTTTTGCCGCAGCCTATTTGGGTGCGACCACGATTAAGCCGGGTCGGTTCAATCCTTGGGGGGCAGTGGTGGCGGCTTACTTTCTGATTACGGGGGTGACTGGCCTCGCAATCCTTGGCATAAATACATGGGTGCAAGACGTCTTCTATGGTGGTGCGCTCATCATTGCGGTCGTGATGTCTCAACTCGTACGACGTCGGCAACAGCAGGAACTCGCGTGATTGCACGCCGCTTAGAAGATTTGGTTCGGTCAACAGCCCTCGTTATTGAATTCGGATTCGTCGGGGGTCCGAGCGGCGAGCGAAGCCATCGTTCTGGCCCCATTACCAACAACATCGCTTCGCATCGCCAGATATGAGGACTCTTAGATGACAAACCTTAGAAGTGGTATCAGTACAGCGGAGATTCTGAAAGCTCCGCTCGGCGAATTGGTGGGCGTTGCTTTCGATCGGGCGAGAGCGACCCACGGCTACGTGGTCACGTACTCGCCCAAAGTCTTCATTCCACTCACCAAGCTGTGTCGAGATCGTTGCGGCTACTGCACGTTCGCCCAGGCGCCGACTCACGTGGCCGCACCGTACATGAGTCTCGAAGAGGTCATGGCCGTGGCGCAGGAGGGTTTGGCGGCGGGCTGCACCGAAGCCCTCTTCACGCTCGGCGAGAGACCCGAACTGCGCTACGACGAGGCGGCACGCTGGTTGGCGGCGCGTGGTTACCAGTCAACGATCGACTACGTCGCGAGCGCCGCGCAGATGGTGCTCGAGTCCACCGGTCTTTTACCGCACATCAACGCCGGCGCGCTCTACCGCCGCGAGCTCGAGCAACTTCGCACGGTGTCTGCGTCCCAGGGCATGATGCTCGAGTCGTTGGCCGACCTGCCTGCGCACCGACTGGCCCCGGACAAGGATCCCGGTCGTCGCCTCGATACGTTGCGCTTCGCCGGCGAGCTGAAGATACCGTTCACGACTGGCCTGCTCGTGGGCATCGGCGAAAGCCGCGAAGAGCGCCTCGCGACGCTCGAGGCAATACGAGACTCGCACGAGGAGTTTGGCCACGTGCAGGAAGTCATCATCCAGAACTTCCTACCCAAGCCCCGCACCGCCATGGCCCACGACCCGGCTCCCTCGGACGAGGAGTTCCACTGGACTATTGCCGCCGCGCGAATCGTCCTGCCCGATTCGATCCACCTCCAGGCTCCCCCGAACCTCAGCGACGACCCCGCCAGACTCCTGGCCTTTGGTATCGACGACTTCGGCGGTATATCGCCAGTGACGGCCGACTACGTCAACCCGGAGCGGGCCTGGCCCGCCCTGGGTGCGCTCGCCCGAGAGTGCGAAACGCACGACATGATGCTGACGGCGCGTCTGACCGTCTACCCGCACTTCATCGGCGACACTTCAGAGTTCCTCGACGAGAGGGTGCGACCCGCGGTGCTCGCCCACGCCGACGCCGCGTTTCTCGCCCGCGACGACCACTGGTTCTCAGGTTCGGACGTAGCCCCGCCGGAGCGTCCACGGTCCCTGTCACGCACCAGCGCGGTCTCGTCGATCCTCGCCAACTACGCCCCCGGCGACGAGTTCACCCGGGGCGAACTGGTGACCCTCTTTCGCGCTCGCGGCGCGGACTTCAACGCGGTGGTCGATCTGGCCGACCAGGTGCGCCGGGAGTTGGTCGGCGACGCGGTCACCTTCGTCAATAACCGCAACATCAACTACACCAACGTCTGCACGTTCAAGTGCCGCTTCTGCGCCTTCTCGAAGGGTCCGCTGTCACTTAACCTGCGTGGCGACCCCTATCTACTCACGCTCGGCGAGATCAGCGAGCGGGTACGCGAAGCCGAGGCCCTCGGCGCCACCGAGGTCTGTCTCCAGGGTGGCATTCACCCCAAGTTCGACGGCGACTACTACATCGATGTGGTGGCGGCGGTGCGCGCCGGATCGCCCGACATCCACATTCACGCCTTCAGCGCTCTCGAGGTGTTCGAGGGGGCTCGCCGCTCCGGCCAGGATCTGACGACGTACCTCACCCGGCTGCGCGACGCGGGGCTGAAGACGCTGCCCGGCACTGCCGCCGAGATTCTCGACGATGACGTGCGCGCGATCCTCTGTCCGGACAAACTCAACTCCGAGCAGTGGCTCGAGGTGCACCGTGCCGCGCACAGCGTGGGGTTGCGTTCGAACATCACGATCATGTTCGGCGCCATCGAGGGAATCGACGGCTGGGCGACGCACCTGCTGCGCACCCGTGACCTCCAAAAGGAGACCGGCGGCTTCACGGAGTTTGTGCCTCTACCCTTCGTCCACATGGCGACGCCGATCTTCATGAAGGGCCGCTCACGGCGCGGGCCGACGTTCCGCGAAGCCGTGCTTATGCACGCGGTGGGCCGGCTGCACTACGCCACGCTGATTGACAACATTCAGGTCAGTTGGGTGAAGATGGGCGTGGCCGGATCCCGGCGGATCCTCCAGGCTGGCGCCAACGACCTTGGAGGAACGTTGATGGACGAGAACATTTCTCGGGCCGCCGGAGCCGTCCACGGCCAGAAGATGGACGTCGAGATGCTGCACGACCTGGTCGCGCCCTTGCAGAGGCCCCTGAGCCAACGCAGCACTTTGTATCAGACCCTGTGAGTGGTGATAGTGAATCGTGCCGAGAAGTCGGGAGATCATTTGATTTCCAAGGCGGTATTGCCGCTCGCCACTCTGGGATTTGGAAGACTGCGAAATTGTGAGGCCTGAAATGAGGCGGCCTATCGCGCCGTGCAATATGGATCGCAAGCACCGAAAGATGGCCCTTCGTAATTGTGTCCTAATCCAATTACTTCGATTCCGTTCAGAAGTACCGCGACCGTTGGGGTCTACGAGCGTGAGTGCTCACCTATTTATAGTGGGCCGCCCGGGTCTCGATCCCAGTATCGGCTGACGTGACCTCGGGGCTCGAAAGTTTGGACGTTCCCTTCTAAATATCGATCGAATTCACTTCGGACGCGACCGTTGCGATCCGCTGAGGAGAATTAATGAAAATACAGTTGAATGAATCCAAGTGTGACAGTGGTTTTGTGTGCTCTACGGAACATGACATGCGTCACAACATATATATGGTGCACTTCATGGGATAGTGCGTGGGATTTTCCTCTACACAGAACTACTAATAAGTTCCAAAACTCCTGGTGGGCCGCCCGGGTCTCGATCCCGGCACCTTGGGATTAAAAGAGGGATGCGCATGGTCGGAACCGTCCGGTGGAGTCGGAATCATCCGAGATTCA
>Ga0307375_10005954_pt1 | contig 11347 bp, 10 predicted proteins | sample TR1MG_FD_202531 | JGI IMG/M metagenome (GOLD analysis project Ga0307375, IMG submission 202531) | Soil microbial communities from Risofladan, Vaasa, Finland - TR-1 | ecosystem: Environmental > Terrestrial > Soil > Coastal area > Acid sulfate soil | place: Finland: Risofladan, Vaasa | collected...
GTTTTAACGATTCTAAATACCTAAAAGCTTTTTCTTTGCTTATCAATTCAAGGGAAACACACATCAAAATTACACCGGCAACAGGTGTAAAACATCAGCATCAAGCAGTATTCGTATAATTTTAACACCCCCGACCATCACATTTCAAATATTCAAAAAGTGCCTCATTCCAATGCCGCATCGGAGCAGTCTTAGTATTCAACAGCACCGAATATCTCGGACGTTTTGCCTTCCTCAAAAACTCATCACTCGAACATGGAACAACATTGTCAATAACCGCAGATGCAAACTCATACCACGAACATATCCCCTCATTAGTGATGTGATACACCCCCGGCGCAAGCCCGATGATCTCAGCAGTTTTTCGGGCAAGGTCCGCAGTATAAGTTGGTTTACCAAACTGGTCATCCACCACACTGACAGTATCCATCTTACCAGATAACCTCAACATAGTATCAACGAAATTCCCGCCGTGCAATCCAAAGAGCCAGGAGGTCCGTATGATCCGGTAGTCATTCAAATTCTCAATGATATTCCTCTCACCAAGCAACTTTGACTCACCATAAACATTAATAGGACATGTAAGGTCAGATTCCACGTATTCCTTTTTAGAACCATCAAACACATAATCCGTGCTGAAATGCACAAGTTTAGCTCCAACCAGTAAACAGCCCTGCGCAATATAACCCGGTGCCTTCCCATTTATATCGAACGCAAGTTCCTTATTGTCCTCACAACCATCCACGTCAGTGTAAGCCGCAGCATTGATCACGAGATCAGGATTGATCATCTCGATGGTTTCAAGAACCAAATCCCTGTCAGTAATATCAATATCACTATGTTTCAGCGCAACAGCATCAGGAAAAACACTGCAAAGGTCCGTGCCAAGCATCCCACCGGCGCCGAAAATCAGTGTTTTAATTTCTCCCACCACCATCGATTATCAACATACCACTTAGCAGTTTCCTTAAGCCCGTCATTGAAATCGTATTCTGGCGTCCAGCCCAGTTCCATTAACTTGGAACAATCAAGCGAATACCTCAGATCATGCCCCGGACGGTCTTCAACATATTCGATCATTGAATCATTCTTACCAAGAATCTCAAGAAGCTTTTGTGTTATCACGAGGTTTGTTTTCTCAGCTCCGCCACCGACATTGTAAATTTCACCAATACTACCATTATGTAAAATAAAATCAACAGCCTTACAGTGGTCAAGCACATGGATCCAATCGCGTACATTCTGACCGGTCCCGTAAACTGGAACTTTTTTGTTATCCACAAGATTTGTCACGAACAGCGGGATCAATTTCTCAGGATATTGATACGGTCCAAAATTATTGGTACATCTGGTAATGATCACAGGAAGATTATGAGTTATGTAATACGACTGCGCAAGCAAATCGGACCCTGCCTTGCTCGAAGAGTACGGACTTGATGGCGTCAGTATATCAGTTTCCTTAAAAGAACCATCAAAAATGCTCCCATAAACTTCATCAGTAGAAATATGTACAAACCTTTTGATATTGTGTTTCAATGCGCTTTCAAGAAGAGTATGGGTTCCCAGAACATTCGTCCTGACAAAAACCGAACCATCTTCAATTGAGCGGTCAACATGACTCTCAGCCGCAAAATGAACCACATGATCAACCCTTTGCATAACTTTGTTGACAACATCTGGATCGCAGATATCGCCACAAACAAATGAATAATTCAGGTTATTTTCAACGTCCTTCAGGTTATCCAGATTTCCAGCATACGTCAATTTATCAAGATTGATTATTTTATAATCCGGGTACTTACCCAGCATATGCCTGATAAAGTTGCTCCCGATAAAACCAGACCCACCGGTGACTAAGAGATTCTTCATTTTTGCACCATCCCCATTGATCATCCGTGTTTTAAACCAGGAGCAAGTCCCCAATCATACGGGATCTCATTTGTGTCAGGAGGCAAACGGAATTCATCCGGCTCATCATAGTTATACGGCAGTGTGGGAATGCTTAAAAAATACGCTGTTTCGGTGCCAATCGCCTTGAAACCATGATACACACCTGGCGGAACACTGATCAACATCGGATTTTTCTCACCCACAAACAATTCCATAAGTTTTTGATAGGTCTGCGAATCCTCCCGCGCATCATATAATGCTACTTTCATCATCCCATGCAAACATGTAAAATTGTCAGTCTGTTTTTTGTGATAATGCCAGCCTTTGACAACACCCGGATATGCAGTGGTAATATATACCTGTCCAAATTGCTGAAAATTTTCATCATCACATCGCAAGATTTCCATAAGCCATCCACGCTCATCCGTAACAACTTTAAGATCTTTGATAACAACACCATCTATATTACTCATACTTTTCACCATTATAATTATAATATCTGGTAAAACCAATTTTTTCTGTAAATGCTCTCGAATTATTTAGTATTGTCTACCAATTGTTCGGAGGCATTGGGATATCCGACCATGTTTGTATAAAATCACCAATTGTATCTTCATCCATCAGGCATGAAGATCTCTTTTTCAGTATTTTTGAGATACCTTTAATGGCATCAATTTTAGATCTTATTATTACGACACCATGACCTTTCAAAATATAATATGGTATCACTGCAAGATTCCTGCCAATAATCCACGGCAATGATGTGATCAACAGTCGTGCCGGATAATTTTTAACACAATTCCATATTATGTTTCGATTTCCGTAATAAACCGTATAATCGCTAGCATAGCCTGCAGTACCCCCATGTACGTGATACACTATCGCCTTTGGAACATAAAGACACTTCCAACCTCTAAGTCTGCCCCTAAATGCCAAATCGACGTCTTCCATATATGCATAAAAATCTTCATCAAATAATCCAATATCCTCCAACATAGATTTTCGGTACATAGCAGCACCGGCACATGGGCCAAACACTTCATTGTGAGAATCATATTGACCGCAATCAGTTTCAAACATACCTCTATCCCAACACGCACCACTTCTTGAAATACAGATGCCAGTTGAATTTATTAATTTCGGTTTTTTCATGAATAACATTTTCGAGGCGCACATGCCAACTTTTTGATCGGAATTAATTGCATTTACCAGCTCGGTTAACCAATTTCGGGTGACTTCAGTGTCATTATTTAACGTGGCAATTAATTCGCCCTTTGCAGATTCAATTCCAATATTATTTCCTTTGGCAAACCCAAAATTATTATTATTAGTTATTATCTTTACCGAAGGAAATTTTTTCATTACATAATCAATTGAACCATCTGATGATCCGTTGTCCACCAGGATAATTTCAATTGCAGGATATGATTGAGACATTAATGAGGTGATACATTTTTCTAAAAATACTTTTCCATTATAATTTACAATAACAACTGAAACTACAGGAAAAGATGGACTCATTTTCATAACAACCATTTCTAATAAAATCGATTCACTTCGTTTTTCATCTTATCAAGGAAAATATTTACATCAAAATTAGATGCCTGTTCGATACATTTTTCTTTAAATTTTGCGGGATTTTCAGATACAATATGAATTGCATTTATTATTTCATTTACATCCGGACGTACAAGCATTCCAGTTGAATTATTGATCACAGTCTCTAAATATCCTCCTTCATTTATTCCAATAACAGGTTTTCCTGATGCCATAGCTTCAATTGGGGTCATTCCAAAATCCTCATCAATAGATGTAGTTATGAACCCTTTGCAATGGGAGTATAGATCAATCAATTCTTCTTCTGATACTATTCCAATTATTTCCACGTTATCAGGTAGAAAATTCCGGATTCTTTTAGCATAAGACGACGCATGATCACCCTTTGCATGTCCCCCTACAATCACCAAACGTTCATCAGGTAATTGTCTGAATGTTTCAATTTGTAATTCAACCCGTTTTTCAGGATATAACCGATTAACAGAAAGCCAGAAATCTCCATATTCCTTGAATTTATATTTTGAAACGTTGATGGGGGGGTAAATCACTTTTGAATCTCTATTCAAATATTTTTGTATCCTTCTTTGTGTATTAATAGAATTCGTAATTATTTGGCAAACATAGGTTAAATAATATTCATACATTCTGGAATGTAATTTTACCCACAATATGAATGATGGGGCCATCAAAAATGAATTCCTTTTAACAAAGACATGGTATAAATCATAAAATGCCCTCACAGGTGTATGACAATAATACAAATTCAAATGGTGCTTTTTTGCCGCAAAATGTGCCCAATTCCCCGAAAAAATAAAAAAATCATACTCCTTCGAATAATCACACATCGCAAATTTAAGCGATGCAGATATCTGCTTAAGCGGCGGCATCTTCACAGTCCTGCCAAGACTTATGATCTTCACATCCTCAAATCCCATTTTTGAGACTGAATCTGCATCCACATCCGTAGTAATTACATCAGCATCCAGCCCTCGCGCAAGTGTCAACACCAGCTTTTCCCCCCCACCAATGGCCCCGATATAATCATGGAATATAGCAATTCTCACATCAATCCCTCATACATATCCCGTAAATCCCCAATAATATTCTCCCAATCATATCCCTGTGCTTTCTCTTTTGCTCCGCCCGCCAGCCTCAACCGCAGGGTCTCATCCATAAGCAGTGTCTGTAAAGCTCCTGCAATCGCACCCGCATCCAGTTCCACAACAAATCCACATGTCTCATCAACCAGTTCAGCCGCTGCATTATGGACCTCGTCAACTGTAAGCACAGGTACACCACATGCGAACGCCTCCACAACCACCATGCCAAATCCCTCGCGACTTGATGGCAACACCAGTATCTTTGATGCCTTCATTCGTGCGATCACTTCTTTATACTCCTGGAACTCAAAGAACCTCACATTACTTTCTATAAGTTTATTCGTGCGGGCAAGTTCAATGAGCTGTTCTTTCTCGGGCCCATTTCCAATAATTATACACTTTATATCAAGTATCTCTTGCCTGACCAGTTCAACAGCTTCAAGCAGCACATTAACATTCTTCTCTTTAATAAGCCGGCCAACAAAAAGTACGTCACAGATATCATCTGATGGTACAATCGCGGAAATCTCGCCCAGGTGGACACCATTCGGAACAATATGGATCATTTGAGCATTCACCCCAAGTAATCCCAGGTCTCTTTTCGTCATACCTGACACAGCAACCACATTGGACGATAACTTTGAAATCAGACGCTCGACCAGTTTGCCCAGATATCCGACCGGGCCCATATATTCATTCCAGTATTCATCCCAGACCTCATGCCACGTAAAAACAGCAGGAGTCCGTCTGATAATAGACACGCATTTGACACTCAAACAAGAGAAATATGGGAATACGCTCACATCAATGACATCAAATCTGCTTTTAAACAGATGAGGGAGGAGCATGAGCGAATAAATTAATGCTTCTGATATCGAACGCCTGCCGTTAACATATAACTCTCGTGTGTTGCACACCCCATGCAAAACCATACCGTCCTGCTCGATTATTCCATCACCTTCCCACCATTTGACCCCAAAAAGATGAACCTCATCGCCGCGTTCAGAAAGACATTTTCCAACCTCGTATATCCGCTTTTCCGCACCCCCTTTCACCCACGGATACACCGCATCATACACAAACGCGATCTTCACACAGGTTCACCGGTCCGTATTCAAATCAAGCATCAGCACACTTAAGAAAATGGAGGTGAAGATCATTTGCAGTCCGATAGCGCTGAGTACCATAGCCATTACTGCAGATTCGATCTCCAACATTGATCCATAACCCGAATGTATCCATGTAAGCATTATCCTGCCTCCTAAAAATATACCAATTGCAACAAACATTATACCCACAAGTAGTTCTTTTTCAAGTGAATGATAATCAAGAAGTTTTTTGATAAAACTATCCTCACGTCCATAAATCCCATGAACGAAACCATATGCTTTGAGGTATAACCCGGTAGCCAGGATCTGACTCCCAATAACAAGCAGCATGCTGCCTAAAATGAACGAATGCAATTTGGTATCTTCCACATTACCTTTCATAATGATGGTTGTTGTTAGAAACAGACCAAGAAGGAATACAAACATTCCAGGGAATAAAATAAACGGTACTGGGCGATAAAGCATAATGAATCGCAGATGCCTCCACCCATCCTGGAAAGACCTAAGTTTAGAAGGTGCATCTCTAACAGAATATGTGATTGGTACTTCCATAATCCTCAAACCCTTGTCAGCAGCTTCAATTATCATTTCAGATGCCATTTCCATTCCATGGGCTTTAAGTTTCATTTTTTTGAGAGCATCTTTTGTAAATGCCCTCATTCCACAATGAGCATCAGATATATTTAATTTGAAACAAAGATTGAGAAGTTTTGTTAATATAGGGTTTCCAATATATCGGTGAAGCAGGGGCATTGCACCACTTTGAATTTTTCCTTTTAATCGGCTACCAATTACAAAATCTGCTTTATCTGCTATCAGGGCATCAAAAAATTTTGGTAATTCTAAAAGATCATATGTATTATCCGCATCAGCAATTGCAATGTAGTCTCCTTTAGCATGTGATAATCCCTCAATATAAGCATTACCATACCCTATAACAGATTTAATTACAATTGCACCCATAGAACTTGCGATTTCAGCGGTCTTATCATTCGAGTTATCAACAACTATGATCTCCCCCTCACATCCAAAATCTTCAATAACAGCTAATGCTTTTCGCATACAAATTTCAATTGTTTTTTCTTCATTCATTGAAGGCATCACAATAGATATTAATGGCATATTCTGTCTTACAAAGCTAATATCTTACATATAAATTTTGATAACACAAATTATTTATTATTACTGCATTATTAATGCTCACGATGAATAAAGAGAAAATTATTCGTAAACATTATAAAATCATTGTTATTACTCTAATTTTAATTTTTGCTTTTTTGTTAAGAGCATTATCAATTTCAAAAGTTTTTGTTAATGGTAACATCCATTTTATCGGCTTCGATTCTTATTATCACATGAGGAGAATTTTATTTTCTTCAACTTCATTCCCTGCCAGTATTAATTTTGATACCTATTTAAATTTTCCTTTTGGGTTTGAAATTGGATGGCCACCTTTATTCGATCAAGTTATTGCATTATTAGCAATATTATTTGGCTTTGGCTCACCCGATATATTTATAGTTGAATTAACAGCAGCAATCTTCCCATTAATAATAGGAATTTTAACATTTATACCATTATATTATATAACTTCAACACTTTTTGACAAAAATGTTGCAATTCTAAGTGTTGGAATATTGGCAATATTACCAATACATATAGTCCATTCTTTATTCGGTGCTCCGGATCATCATATTATTGAGATATTGCTGTCAACTTCAGCTTATGCCTTTTTTTTAGCTGCAGTGAAAAGTTCAGATAACATCAAATTATCACTCGCAGATTTTCGGGAAAATGGTTTGGAATTGCCAATTGCTAAATCTTTGATGTATGCAGCGTGTGCAGGGATTATTTTTGCCATTTCTTTATTGACATGGCTTGGTTCACCGATTTTCGTTGGACTGATTGTCATTTATGCAATAATTCAATTCACGTTTAATCTAAAACAAAAAAGATCATCTGATTATCTTAATATAATTATAATAGTAACATTTATTTTCACGTTGATTTTGATTACACCCTTCATATTAAATGCAGTTCGACCAGGATTTGAATTAAGTGCTTTATATTTATCATGGTTTCAAATTATATTTGTTAGTTTTATGATTATTATTTCAATTATGTTAGGTCTTATTTCCAAATTCATGCATGAAAAAAATGTTGATTGGTTTTATTATCCATTATTTATCTCAGTATCAGCATTATTTGTGATAATATTACTTAAAAATGTCTTATCTTCACTTTATATTTCTCTGGTTTCCGGAATTTCATATTTGATTGGAAGTGGAAAAATACTGACAACAATTTCTGAAGCACAACCCCTGTTTTTCACGGACAACCTTTTCACTTTCACACCCATGTGGAATGGATTTGCATGTAGTTTTATTGTTGCCATGTTGGCTTTATTAATAAATGGCAAAAAAGTAATTAAGGAAAGCTTTCCACCCGAAAAGGTATTTTTTATTATCTGGACTTTGTTAATAATAGCCCTCACACTATTTCAGAGACGATTTATGTATCTTCTTTCAATTAATGTTGCAATATTAACCGGGTTTTTTATAATTAATATATTACCTGTAGCTACCAAAAGAAATTCAGGCAAATTATTAAAAAAATTAAAAAAAGTGGAGGGAAAAACGGAAAGACACATTCCATATTGGAAAATAACCATTATTTTTGGACTGCTTATTCTTCCTAATTTATATGTCAGTATATCAGCTGCAACTCATCCAATGGTCCCACCTTCAGATTGGGAAGAATCTTTGAATTGGCTTAAATATAATACACCTGAGACATCGTATTACAATAATGCATCCAGCACACCTGAATATGGTGTCATGAGCTGGTGGGATTACGGGAATTGGATAGTGTATTTAGGGCATCGTCCTGTGATAACCAATAATTTTCAAATTGGGGTGGATGAAGCAGCAAAATATTTTATTGAAACAAATGAATCAAAAGCGAATGAAATATTAGATGATAGAAATGTTCGCTATGTAATTACTGATTCTGAAATGATAGTAACAAAATTTTCATCCATATCGGCTATTGCAGGTGAAGAAACAAATACTTTTTTTACCACTGAAAAATTTATGGATGGTAATCTAATTCGTGAAAGAATTTCAGAAACTGAGAAAATGAAACATACCATGTTATGGTCGATGCATATTAATGATGGAGCAAATTTGGGTTCTATACGATTAATACATGAATCAAATACTACACGATCAAAAAACGCTACTGTCAAATCTGTTAAAATATTTGAATATGTAAAAGGTGCGACTATTGTCGGATTTGCACTTCCAGATGATATAGTACTTGCTTATACAAATGTAACCTCTAATCGTAATAGGACCTTCAGATATTATAATGTAGATAAAGCAAATGAAACTGGCTGGTATGAAATTCCGGTCTCATATTCTACTTTCGGGTCTCCATATTTAGACGTATCCGCAGAACCTTATACAATTGTTGTCTATAATAGCAATATTTCAAAAGAAATTTCGATTGGTGAAAATGATGTAATACTAGGTAACATCATTAGAAAAGATCTTATTAATAATTAATATGTGATGCGGACCTATTTCAACGTTTTTTCACATAATAATTTATTTATGGCATAAATTTCAGCATTTGTCTTAAAGCCAGTTCCGGAAAAATGAGTTCTGGATGCCTTAAAACCTGCGGTTTTCAAAGCTTCGATCAAATCGTCAATGGGTCCGGGAGATATTTTAAGTTTTTTAGATAACCAGTGCTGATCATAATAAGTAGGGATATTGAACTCTTCTTTACAAAGTGACACAATTTTGGCTGCCTGCCTCAATTTGCCTGGTTTTCTGTTTTCTAATTCATCCAGCACGATCTGGCAAAAATCCGGTTCCTGAATATTACCAAGCCACAAGGGCCCTGCAAATTTCATAGTTTTCTGGCACATTGGGCATTCGGACTCCAATTGTGGGACCAAGCCATGCTTCCATGTCCTAAACCCGCAATTGAAACAATGGGCAATAAATCCAAGTTCATCCATTGCCCCATCAGCGGCCTTGACTCCATATACAATTTCAACATAAGTCCTGACATAATGTCTGGTTGCATGAGTGAGCAACACCTTCATTCCTTTATCTCGGCGCGCAAGTGCCCGTGTGATGGCCCCTAATAGAATGCGTGCTCCCATCTCCCTGTGATATTCGGTATTTAATGGTAATGCTGCATACTTTCTGATCCCGGACTTTAAATGGGCGCCGCACAATGGTGCCGTATCAGTAGCAGTGACACACAAAAGACTGCGTGCAGACCTGGCAGCAGAATCCAGAAACGGCGCAGGGGAGCCGAAAGGATCTACATCAACTATATTATATGATTCCTGATGCAGCAAGGTATTGGCATTCTGATGGGATGTGGTACACAGATCTTCCAAAGCGTTCAGTTTAATATTATCATTAATTAATTGATATGCATCCTCATTCCAATCATTGAGATGACATCTCAGCCCGACCTCAGAAGCAATCCTTACACCCCTGATGCCTGTGGCTGCCATTACATCAACGTATGAATAATTATTGAGATCAGCTTCTTTTTGCCTGATAAATCCCGAAATCGACGCTACTGTAATATCCCGATTCAATTCCATTTCAGGATTATAAAAAACGGCTGCAGATGATGGGGGGAATGTTGATAAATCATCTGGAAGGGGAATTATTATCCGGACGTCCCCTTCACAGATGATCTTAGTCTTCATTATATTCTATACCACGGTAAGAGTCCATTTTTTGGCATCTGCTGGTTGAACATAGAAAGTATATGTGCCCGTTTCAGTAAATGTGTAGTTTACTGTTCTCATATAATTAAGAGAAGGATTCTCTTCCCACAGATTATCTTCACTTATAAGCACAAATCTTCTTTTCAATGTATCAAAATTTCTAAATGTAAGTGTCTCTCCCACATTTATTTCCATACCACCTGCTGGTAATATCTGATAAGCCGAAATTCTGGCAATATTGGGGACTTCAATTCCTTCTGTATCTGTATCTGTTGCTGTTGCTGTTGCTGTGGGTTCCTCAGTTGGTTCTACTGTTGGTTGTTCTGTGGGTGCTTGTGTTGGAGTCGCAGTAGGTGTTTCATCTACTGTAGAACCATTTTCTGCACATCCAGCTGCAAATATAGATATAGTCAATAAAGCTATGACCAGTATTATTGAAAAAATGCTTTTAGATTTCATTATATTTCCACCTCATAAAATCAATATTTTACTAAGTAGTTCTTCTTCTTAGCTAATAATATTATCGCAACCTTTTGGTAATTATTTTTCCCAATTACAGTTATCCTGATAATGTAGACATTATACAAATTCCGATCTTACAGTTGTAAATACCGGGCCGCGAATATCTATTTTCTTATTATTACCTGTAATATTCCGCTGCGCAATGGAGTCCAGGATAATATTCATCTCAGAGGGCACTTTCACTATTCTCACCCGCGTCAAGGTATTTTCCCCCTCAGAGTTTTCAATTTCTGATGCTGCCAAAGCTGCAAAAGCATCAATATACCTGAGATTTGAATTTGTTCCATTATTGAATTGCTTTTCGTATTTCGGTGAATCCGGCAGACCCAGAATATCTCCATCCAATACTAAGACACTGTTAAATGCAGCTGGTCCGCACAATTTAGTATTATCCTCTGGTTCAGTAACCC
>Ga0307375_10005955_pt1 | contig 11347 bp, 9 predicted proteins | sample TR1MG_FD_202531 | JGI IMG/M metagenome (GOLD analysis project Ga0307375, IMG submission 202531) | Soil microbial communities from Risofladan, Vaasa, Finland - TR-1 | ecosystem: Environmental > Terrestrial > Soil > Coastal area > Acid sulfate soil | place: Finland: Risofladan, Vaasa | collected...
CTAAAATATATTGTGGAATTTCTAAGGGATCTTCAACACCTTTAATCCATGCTAACCGCCCAGGATGCATAATCATTGCGGGGTCAATAAGTTCTTTTATTTTACGCAGGATTTTATATTCAGTAGGCGCCTTCGCATAAGTCAGGGGAGCATGAATTGTGGGATCTGGTCGGTAATTTACCCAGCCGCGTTCCAAGAAGAGTTTGGTACAATCAGTCTCGCACGCCTCGAGCCGTTCAAAATCGTCTATATTGCGAGAATCGAAGCAGAAGATTGGCATAACGATGCATTCGCGGCAGTGATCAATAGAGGCGATCCACATCACGGGTGGGAATTTATATTCTTCCATTTTACTGCAATAGAGTTCCACACATTCAGCAGCTTCCGCCCATGGGACGTACCAGGTAATAAAGAGGAACCCTTGTTCCCATTGCCCATAAGGGATAGCAATCTTATTAGGTTTCTTTAAACGGGAAGCAATTTGAATGGGATGTAATTTCTGTTCAGTAACTTTCGCTTTGGCAATTTTAGCAAAATCTTCGAGGATTATCTTCCGTAGCTTTGTTGTAACAAAATCCAGTTCTTCTTGGGAATGGGCCCAACACTCGAAATTTGTGAAATATGCGGGAATCCCTAACTTGGCCCAATAATCATATGTTTTTGGAATTTTTTCCTTTTGAAACCTTGTAGGCACTAACCACCAGTTGCCAGATTGCACCATAACCATATTATCCGAGATTCCACATTCATATTTTGATGCCATTAGAGTTGCATCGCAGAGATCCGCCCAATTTTCAAAGCCAAATGCGAGGACTGTTTTATAGTGACAATGTGGTACAATTTTTAAGGCAGCCCGCGTGACAACACCCATAGCGCCTTGGGAACCGAAAAACAGGCTATGAAGGTCAGGACCCAGCCCATATTTATAGAAGGGTTTGGCATGCCCATCCTGTTTTGCACCTTGATATTTTTCGTTCACACCACCTAATCCCCAAGAGCCTGTGTGCAAGATTTCGCCCGTAGGAAGGACCACTTCCATACCCATGACCATATCAGCCTGTGGTCCGAAGCGTCCCGTAACAAGGGAAAAGCCCCGTTCGATGGCATCGCCCATAATGGTAGCAGCAGGAGGCGCGCCATCTGCGATAGGGGGGGCCCATTCCGGATAATATTTTTTGAAGTAAGCCCAGACTTCCCCGGCGCGAACACCTGGCTCAACGATAACAAAGCGGGCATCCGTATTGACTTCAATGATTTTATTCATACGGGAACATTCGAGGAGCACGCCCCCATTTTCAAGGAGGGGGAGGGCAAACCCGCCGCTCAGACCGCCGGCCATCGGAGTAACAGGTATCTTATTTTCAGTGCAGAGCTTCAGAATTTGAGAAACTTCTTGAGCATTGATAGGGCGAACCACACAATCAGGTGGTCCTGCACGTAAACCCATAATTCCACGCGACATATAGCTGTACATCATGGGGGGATTATCCGCCATGACATACTCTTCACCGACGATTGCTTTCAATTTCGTAACTATATTTTCATCAACCTTATTATAACTCGGTACTTTTTTAACCATTTTAAAACACCTTTAACATCACGCGTTTATCTTATCTGGTTTGAAATTATTCATCGTTAGGATTTTCTACTTAACGACATAAATAAAGGGAATAAAAATTTTTTCAGAAAAAACGCAATGTAAAATTAAAAATACTCCCCATAAGAAATAGCAATACGAGTTTAGTAATTTTAATAGGTTGATAAGGATTTGATATGAGGACTGAATCGCAATGAGTTTAAAGGAGATTCCAGATAAAATTTTTGTTTCGCTGGGGCGGCGGGGGTTTGATCCCGTAAATCCGAAGCAATGTTCTCAATGCGGGAACGATGCACAGACTGGGTTAAATTTATTGGAAAAAATTGTGCGTCCAAGGGTGGAACATGAAGAGGGCTTTAAGGAAACGGTGGATTATAAGATCCAATGCTTACAATGCAATAATATTTTTTATATTCGGCTACAACATGTAATTCAGCTAGTTAATGGTAATGAGAAAAGGGTAACGACAGTGGTGAATATTTTGGATGAGAATCAGAATGATCTCGGTTGGTTGGGAAATTATTAACATTTCCTTTTCCAGAAAATAAAATAATCAACAAGCTTTAATTTGAAAATGTGTATAAAAATTAACAAATGGGGAATGAAATCTCTTTTAAGATGAAATAATCCTTTCCAGGGAATAAATAATAATCTTCTCTCGTATTGAGTGTTATTCCACCCACAACGGCAATATTCCCCTGAAAATGATCTGTCTCTTTTTTTAAAAAGGCCTCTATCATTTGGTCTAATTTATTTTTAACCGCTGTGTAATTTAGTTTAAATAATTCAATTATTTGTTGATTCTTATCTTTGTACATCAAAATCTCGTTTAATTCATTAGAATACTTGTTAATTAATTCTTGGTAAAGAATCGTTCTAGTTGGTTCTATGTCTAGATCATCTGATAATACTTTAAGATTTTTTAAATTACCAGATTTTACTAATTGAACTAAGAATTCCATCATCACACCACAAGCTGCTGTGATCCGTTCCTGTCCTGGACGAATTATCTTCCCAAAAATGAAATCCCCTTCTTTTTCAATAAGCCCCATGTGAGGGCTAATAAAAAAAATCAAATTTCCCTGGTTTCTATCTCCTTTTTTTAAATTATCAGGAGGATGATGGCTTGCCGCTATTATGCCTGAAACACCTCCTATAGGATAAGCCCCAAGCCCTCCTAAGTGAAACTCCCTATTATATTCTTTTGTCAAAGCATTCTCAACCGTTTCAATCCCTTCAAGTCTGTTAACATCATCAGAACAAACACTAAAAACAAGCCTCGAATTGTCTTTATTGAAATTATTTGCCCCAAGACTTTTCTTTACTACTTCAATAAAATCATTTACAGAGTAAACATTCCCCCAATTTTTAAAATCCTTCACTATTAATTCCTCCAAGATATTAATCATAAATCAACACCTTAGTCATAATTCAATTTAACAATTGCATGAATCTTGTAAAAACACTCTAATATTTTGCACAATCCAAATTTTATAGAGAAATAGATATATTTTAAGATTTATGGGATTTAGTGTTTAAAAAGATTGATAATTAACCTCAATTTAAGAAAAAATGAAAGGCTAGTTAAGGTTCAAATCATCATTTTTGATCGCTTAGAAGGAGTGTCCTGAACGGTATTGTTTGGATGGAAGGGTTACAACATGTAATTCAGCTAGTTAACGGTAATGAGAAAAGGGTAACGACAGTTGTGAACATTTTGGACCACAATTGAATGATTTGGGCTGGTTGGGTAATTATTAGGAGAAAATCGATGACTATTTTTTCTTAATATAAGCGGTCTAATTATGGGAATGCAGAACTAGTAACTAATGCAGAAGATTGCCGGGGTACTTGTAAGAAGAAGAGGAAGCCCAGAGTGATAAATGAAAAAATGATGCAGGCAAAATAGAGGTTGGGAATTCCAAATAAAATGTAAATCGGGGAAGCAAGAGAATAGCCAAAGAATCGGAAGCCACTTGAAATCGAAGAGACAGTTCCTCGAGCTGTCGGATCGAGTTCGACAGAGATTGTATTATAGGAAGCCCATAAAATAGCAGCACCAGTCCCAAGACAATAAAAAAGCAGGAGAAAGGAAAGGAAGGAGTTGCCGAAGATGAAAATGGAGAGGGTGATAGCAAGAATGATTGCACCGATATAAATCGTTTTTTTTCGCCCTAGTTTATCGATAGCAATTCCAGCTAGAGGAGAAGCGATGATCCCAGAGATACCAGCGAAAGAAATAATAATTCCAGTATAAAAACTCACTTCTTGCTCTGATAATACGGGGAAGAGCATCGCATAACGATCACCAATCGAAACATTCATCCCAATATAGCTGATAAATACAACAAATCCAACGATACTAAATAATAGAATATTCCAAGTAAGAGTTTTTTTAATTTGAGAGAAAAAATTTCGCATGCCTTGTTTTTCTGTGGCAGGAGGTGGTGAAAAATTCCTATATATAAATCCAAATAGGATAGCAATGAGGAGTGAACCAGCTGAAATAATATAGAAAATAATTTGCCATCCAGAACCAACTAGAAACCCAGCACAGAGAGGACCAAATGCAACACCTGCGGTGGTAGATGCACCAAGAAATCCCATTACTTTACCTCTTTTGTTAGAACTCGATAAATCGCCTATTAATGCCACGATAACAGGAAATAAGATCCCATAACCAATGCCCTGAATGATGCGACCGAAAATCAAAAATTCAAATGTTCGGGAGATACTTACTAAAAAGGCGCCTAAGCTGTAAGTAAGAAGACCCGTAACGCATACATATTGGCGATTGAAGAGATCAGAGAGGGTTCCTGAAAAGAATTGGATAATTGCGAAGGGAATCATCATAAAAGTTATAGATAACGTAATTAATTGGTAAGAAGTGCTTAGTTCTGTCTCAAGTACTTTAAAGAGAGAAATGATGGCATTTCCCCCAAACGGTCCAATAAACGCCGCAGCGTACGCAATTAATAATTTCTTTAAATCCACAATAATCACTGTGTTAATTCAAAGCACATAACAGATATCAATTATAAGATAAGCTGGAGTTTTAAGGGATTTGTATATAGAATCGTATTAAGCGAGGTTTGTAAAAAAAATAGAACCCCTTTGAAAATCAAAGGTTGTAGATCATCTTGAGATATTTTTTCCCTTCTAAATCGCTCGGAACAGTATCAATAATAGTAAAATTAAATTTTTTATACAAATTGATGGCATTTTGGTTATGCTCATGGACTTTCAAATAAAATTGCTTAACTTGTTTTACGCGGGCGAAGTTTATACATAATTGCAGAAGATGACTTCCAATTCCGCGATTTTGTTTAGCGGGAAGGACAGCAATGGGTCCAAATTTCCAGTTGCCACTTGCTTCCTTATGTATAATCGCAAATCCTATGAGATTATTGTATTTTTCAGCTATAAACATTTCGCCCTCAACTCCTTCTCTCAACGCTGCTTGAAATAATTCGATAAACTGTTCAGCGTGTTTTTTTACTTCATTCCCATACAATAAAGCATATCCTTGGCGGTAGATAAAAAGGATATCATTCAGATCTTCAATATTGAATTGACGATAGAAAATTCGTTTAGTAGTAATCACTTCATTCAAAGGGAGATTTTCTGCTATTTTTACCAAAGCATTTGTAATTATATCGATAATTTTTTTTCGAGCCTTAGGATCATGGCGTAAATCTTGTCGGATTTCAATAATAATAGGAATATTTCCAGAATTTTTTACTAGTTGAAGGCTATATTCAACGGAACCCCAAGGGGGACGATATACAATCCATAAATTAGGGAATTCTACCTGACTAGATTTGATAATAAAGTTGGTAAAAGTTTCAACAATCGGATTTCTCATAAGAGCATCTCCGACGAGCATCATTGGATGTAGAATTCCACTAGAAGAACCCTTAGCAATTCCATGTATATCTACAACGACGCATTGCCTCTCGGATGAAAGGTATTTGCCAAGCAATTGAAAATATAATTCTGCTACAATTCTATAGGAGGGATTTTTATTCACCAATTTCTTCGCGATAATCTGTGGGTCACCATGATTTCTAGTGAGATCCACTTCAAAACGAGAGAGAGTAATATCAATTTTTTGTTCAGATTCGATAAAATGTTTTTGAATTTCTATTCTAAGCGAGGGGATGGACAAAACTTGTAGCTGAGAATGGATCCGAGTCGCAATTTCACGAGTATAGCGCTCAAATTTAGGATGCGATGATAAAAGAATTATCCGTGGTTTTTCAGATCCGCTTACCTGCAAGAAATAAGAAATTAAATTACAGGATGGAATTGGAATAAGGTAGAGTAAATTATCTATTAGAATGATATCAATGAAATCATTAACTGAGATACCAATCTTTTTAGCCATTTCGGTGCTTAATTTTATATTGAAACTAGGTGATAAATTGGGATCAATTTGCAAACTGATTAGACCATAATTACTAGAGAACTGCTTACTTTTTATCTCTAAAAGGGAAAGCGCTTCCTGTGTTAATTTAATTTTTTTCCCTTCAAATTCGAATAACTCTACTATTTTACAGAGGACCCGTTTCAATTCGTTCTTTTCTTCCGAGACCATGATTTCCTCAACAAGAATTAAGAATTATTATACCTATAATAAACTATTCTTTTTTGGAGGTTTCATGACATTAGTGAAGCAGATATTTGGTTATTTGGCAAGAAAAATTATGAAATGCAGAGAATCAGTGAAGAATTAAATCGTTTAGGAAAATCGTATCAAATAATTGGGTGGGGGGATTTAAATTTCCCGTTAGAGAGATACCCAAAATATGTAATGATCTTCTTTTTAGACATTATGCAACATCGAGATGATTTTATTTACGGATTATGTGTTTTGGAAGAATTGACGCGAGCAGGAGTAACAATTATTCCTTCTTTAAAAGCTTTATATAATAGTGATAAATTTGCGAATTATTTGATCTGGAACCGGTGTTTAAAAGATAAAATTTCTATGCCGGATACTCTTTGTACTATAAATTTAGAGATCGGGATTAAATTCTTAAAAAAATATAAAAGAGTGGTTTTTAAACCGATCAGTAGTTCGCAAGGACTTGGGATTGAGTTGGTTGAAACTGAAAATCGTTTGAAAGAATTACTGGAAGAATATTATGCGTTATTTCTCCAAGAATTAATCATTGATCGTGGTTATGATCTTCGGATCTTAGTGATAGGCGACCGGATCGTTGTACAATATGCCCGATATAACCCAAAAAAATTTCTGAAAAATCTTCATTTTGGTGCGATTCCAAAACCGATAGATGCAATGATGGAAATTGATCCTGATATTAAACATTTTACTGACATTTCCTCTCAAGTTGCCAAAGAAATCGGGAAAGTCGCGGAATTAGATATAGTTGGAGTCGATATGCTTCCTTCTAAGGAGGGAAAAGTCTATTTGCTTGAGTGGAATACAATTCCAGGGTTTAGGGGAGCCGAAGAAGCAACAAAAATGAATATTGCAAAACAGATTGTAACTTTTCTATTTTAGGAGTAAATTATCGATATGCATCTATTCAGAGGTCCCCCTTTATTTTAATTTCTTGAGCGTTTCATACAAATAAGCAGCAATTGATTGAATTGGCGTCTTTAAAATTTCTATACTCTTTTTAAAAGATAATAAAATTTAATTATGATCAGAGTCAATAGATCTTCGAATGACGCGCCTGTATGACCTTTATGTAATTAATCGAGACGGATTATGCTTACTTCACCAAAAATTCGGATCTATTGAAGTCGATTCTGATTTGGTAGGAGGGTTCTTTAGTGCAATTCAACAATTTATGCGCGATGTCCTGCCAATAGGGGATGCTCAAAGTATTAAATCATTAGATCGTGGGGATTTTAAACTTCTCATCGAACATCAAAAAGAAACAGATATTTTTGGAATCGTAATCAGTGAAAAGGAAGATGTGGAAGTTCGCCGGAAATTAATCGAAATAATAGCAGAATTTGATAGACGGTATAAGAATAAATTAATAAATTTTAATGGAGAAGTCGGAGAATTTCAAGAATTCAAGAATTTTATACTCAGTAAATTTCCATCACAATTAATTATCCCAAAGCATATTCCTGAAATTATTGATGCTAATTTGATTTATCGCATAATCAACGGTGAACTTAACTCTGTAGAATTGGGGGGAATAAATTACGGGATAACAAATCAACAACGAATGATTTTAAGGCACATTAATGGACAACGAATGATTGAGGAAATATCAGAAATTATCCAGATTCCTTCTGAAAAGGTTATTGAATTTATCTCTTTATTAGTTTGGCATAATTTATTGAGACTGTTTATTCAGCCGGTCGTTCATGATACAGATATTTTCAAAACGAAAGATATTAATTTGTTTTTTGCGGATTCACTTGAGAAACAGATTGTTGAAAGTACCTTTGGTGAGAAGGGTCTGGAATTCCTGAAATTAAATAAAGGCGGGCTAACTATAAGGGATCTTGCTGAACTTTCAGGAATCGATCTGAATACCGCTAAGAAGATGGCGGCTTACTTCCTTGTGAGTGATTATATTGAGAAAGTAGGGGCTGAAAAAGCACCTTCTCTGGTTGATTTAAAAAATACTCCAATAGCTATATATTCATACGCTTTAAAAATGGCGAAAGGAGAGGATATGGGAGATTTATTAAAAACATTTTTTAATGCTGGGATGAATGCAGCAACAGATTTCTGTCAAAAAACGGATCTTATCTATGAATCGGAGGGCATGTGGTTCGGTAACATGACTGATGTGATTATTGAAGTGATAAAATTCTTTCATAAATTTATTGATCATACCTTTTCAGGGAAAATGCTGAATATAATCATTAGAGACTGCTTTGAATGTCATAATTTCCGTTTTTACGAGCCCCTTTGCTATTTTACAACGGGGTTAATTAACGGAGTGTTTAATTTTTGCAAGAGCAAACAGATGGTAGAGCAGTCTATACTGTTAAAAGTGGAAGAAGTTGAGTGTAAAGCGTTGGGAGCAAATGCCTGCAAGTGGGCAATAAGTTTCGAAAAATCATAAATAGTATTTTTTAAATTGAAGGACGTGGAAAAATGCTAGATGTAATTACAATGGGGGAAACCATGCTCAGGCTTTCACCTCCAAATTATGAGAGATTAGAATTTACAACGAAACTGGATTTAAAGATAGGTGGGTCAGAGTCAAATGTCGCAGTTGCACTCTCACGATTAGGAATGAAGGTAGGGTGGATATCTAAACTCACTGATAATTCGCTTGGGAGAAGAGTTGAGAATGAATTAAGACGTTGGAATGTTGATGTTAATGGAATCATTTGGACGCCAGATTACAGGGTAGGGACTTATTATGCGGAATTTGGGAGTGATCCAAGACCAACCAATATTATTTATGATCGAGAGTTTTCGGCTTTTTCCAATATCAAGTTAGAAGAAATTGATTGGACTTATTTAAATTCGTGTAAACTCTTTCATACTTCCGGAATTACAGTTGTACTAAGTCAAAATTGTGAAGTTGCGGTAAAAAAGTGTTTAGAATTTATAAAGGAAAAAGGAAAATTAACTTCATTTGATATTAATTTTAGAGCGAAACTAACAACACCTAAAAAAGCATTAAAACAATTAATTGAAATTTTACCACAGGTGGATATTTTATTTAGCTCAGAGAAAGATATAGACTTAATATTTAAAGAGAAAGCTGATTTAAAAGAAAAATGCACGAAATTACTGGAAAAGTTCTCTTTAAAAATCATTATTTTAACACGAGGCCCAAATCCACCCTATATATTGGAGGAAAATGGGAAAGAGCATTTTGGTAAAGGTAACACGCCAAATTTGGTGGATAGAATCGGGGCAGGGGATGCATTCGATGCAGGTTTCTTATATGGGTATCTTTTAGGGGACATCGAGAAAGCAATAAAATATGGGGAGGCGATGTCAGCCTTGAAATTTTCAATACCCGGAGATTTTGCTATTTTAACGAAACAAGAAGTAGAAGAGTTTATTCAGCGAGAAAATAAAGGGATAAATAGATAAACTTTTTTTCTTTTTTAATCTACTGGTAGAGGAATATTCGTTTTACGAGGGGATCGGGTTTATTTTCGAATCCAACGAGACCTGTTAAAAAGAAATTTTCTAAATCTTCTTTAAATTCTTTTTCAAATGCAACTCTAAATTGGAACACCCAATTTCGTGTCATTATTGTGGAGAGGTTTGTAACGAGCCCAATAGTTATTCCCTTTCCACTTTCAAGAATAATTATTTTCGATTCCTGTCTAACTTCCTTTAACGGCTGTTCACTCTCTAAAACCTCTTTAAAAAGTGAATCGATCCCTGCCAAAGCGCCTACAAATAAGTCTTTATTGGATCTTATTCCCTCTGACTGGAATTCATAAGAATATAATAAGGGCCCATTGTTATCAAAGACAAGTAATCCAATTAATTGGACATCTAAAAGATCCAAGTGAAAGAGATATGAGCGTTTCAAGTACCACCAGGAAAGTGTACCGAACCCTAAAGCAATAAAGAGGGTATCAATGCTATTAAGATAGGGGTAATCAATTAATCTGAGTGATCTGGCAGCATTGAAAATGAAAATTCCCACAATAGAAATAAGAAAAACTATATTGATTCGTTTTAAAAATTGTTTATTATCACCTTTATTTTTTGAGTAGGCTGTAAATAAGTGCCCCTCAAATATTAAGACGATAATAAGGATATAGAGATATAAAAATATATAGAAAATTGGTTCTTCCCATACCGTTTGTACCCATCCCGAATTTGGATTCCATGACACACTATAGGCGTCTACAAATAGAGCCCCTACTGCCAACATTCCCCCATAGAAAGTCAAAACAATACTTTTCCATGAAAAAAACCCTTTGGATATTAAATCAACGAAATACAAGAGAAACATTGGTCCTATGATGTAACAGAGATTGGAAATTCGAAATAAATCAATATAAATTGGAGATACGGCAGAAATTGTGCGATCCACCATCCATACTCCAAAACTTAGAGGAATTATTGCAAGAAATAATAAAGTACTTAATCTTGTTTTCAAGAAAGCCCTGAAAATTAAAACTACCAAGGAAAATAAAACTACGGCAGCAGAAAGGGGAATTATAAAAGTGAAATTCATTCAATTTTCGCTCCATTTAATTTTAATTTATTTCCCATTTTTGGTATATAGTCCAGCCCTATTAAAATTCCTATTAGTCCCAACCAAAATAAAAAACTAGCAAGAAAATTCCAGTTTAACCAGGTAAGGAACCCAAGTAGAGTTGAAAGATAAGCTTGAAGGGCGCATAGAAGTCCGATAAAAACCCATAAAATTCCCTTTTCTTTCCAATTTTTCGCGAAGCGGAACAATAATAGACTGAGGACTGCCCCAAGAAATGCAAAGGGAATCGTCTCAAGAGGCGAGCCAAAAAGTGTAGGAAAGGGAGAATTTGCATTGTTTTGCCAGAGATTGAATACGGTAATCCCTAAGATATTAAAAATTTGGTAAGGTATTTCAAAAAACAAGCTGATACAAATGATTTTTTGCCATTCATCTCTTTCCGGGCGTTTTCGGTGGTATAAAAATAGAATAAAGGCGATCATCACTCCATAAAGCAAAAACCAGTATAAATAGGTAAAGTTGAAATCTAATAACATAGGAAAAACTGAATCCGTATCTAATTATTAAAATATAGAAAAAATAGAGGAAATTTAAGAGATGGAGGTCTTAAAAC
>Ga0307375_10005957_pt1 | contig 11345 bp, 6 predicted proteins | sample TR1MG_FD_202531 | JGI IMG/M metagenome (GOLD analysis project Ga0307375, IMG submission 202531) | Soil microbial communities from Risofladan, Vaasa, Finland - TR-1 | ecosystem: Environmental > Terrestrial > Soil > Coastal area > Acid sulfate soil | place: Finland: Risofladan, Vaasa | collected...
TTATATAGAGTTAATGAAAGGTAAGTAATTGAATAAGTTTTTTAATGAATTTTTCTTAAATAATGCTAAACTATTCTAAAATATAAAAGCAGATAACAATGACAGAGAAAACTATTCTTCATTATAAAATTTTAGAGAAATTAGGTGAAGGCGGAATGGGCGTTGTCTACAAAGCTCAGGATACAAAGCTTGACCGCATAGTTGCACTTAAATTTCTGCCGACTCATGCTCTTTCAAATAGCGAGGATAAGGATAGATTCATAAGAGAAGCAAAAGCTGCTGCATCGCTAAATCATCAGAACATAGCACACATTTATGAAATTGATGAAGTAAGAGATGAAAACGGCAGTAAGCAGATGTTTATTGCGATGGAATTTATTGAGGGAAAGACTCTCGAAGAAATAATTCATTCTAAAGGAGGTTCGCCGCTTCTATTAAAAGCTGCTATCAATTATACAATTCAAATTGCAGAAGGTCTTCAAGCTGCACATGAAAAAGGAATTGTTCATCGTGATATTAAATCAGCTAATATTATGGTGAACGAAAAAGACCAGGTAAAGATAATGGACTTTGGTCTTGCAAAGTTTGCCGGCGGAACGAAAGTAACAAAGCTTGGGACAACTATGGGAACTGCGGCTTATATGTCGCCGGAACAAGCAATTGGTGAAAAGGTTGACCATAGAACAGATATATGGTCGCTTGGAGTTGTAATGTACGAAATGATTAGCGGGCAGCTTCCATTTAAGAATGATTATGAACAAGCATTAATGTATGCGATCATGAATGAAGAGCCGGAACCTCTAACTGCAATGAGAACCGGCGTTCCAATTTTACTTGATGGGGTAATATCGAAAGCTTTAGCTAAGGATCCGGGGATGCGTTACCAGCATATTGATGAAATACCTGCAGATTTGAGAACAATTGAATTAAAATCCGGAAGTTTAACTACAAGGATTTCATCTCAAACTAGAATGTTTTCATCTATGCAAAAGAAATCTTCAAGGATAACAAAGCAGATTCCGTGGATTGTTACAGGAATTGTAATACTTATTTCCTTGTTCTTAATTTTCTTTTTAAACAATAATAATGGTAATGAACAGGATAATACAAAGTTAAGCGCTATCATTCCTCAAGATAATCCCCCGTTTTTAACCGATAACCAGATAATTTCTATTTCTCCCGATGGTAAGAATATTGCTTATATTGGGACGAAGAATGGAACTTCGCAGATATTTTTAAGATCGATGACTGACTTTAATATGACTCCTCTTGAAGGTACTGAAGGAGCGGATAATCCGTTTTTTTCACCTGACGGGAAATGGATTGCGTACTTTTCAAATGGGAAGCTTAAAAAGATTTCGGTAAACGGAGGAACACCGGAAACACTATGCGATGCTCCGGGCGACAGAGGAGGTTCATGGGCAGATAACGGTAATATATATTTTTCCCCAAATTATGCTTCCGGAATTATGGAAATACCCTCTGATGGAGGAAGTGAGAAAGTGGTAACAGAATTGGATTCATTGAAAAGTGAAAGGACGCATCGCTGGTGCCAGGTACTGCCCGGAAGTAAATGGATATTATATACAATTGGAGATCAAAGTAATGTAAATTCATACGATAATTCCTTAATCGCGATGCAGTCCCTGGTTAATAATAAGAGGTACATTTTAAATGTTCGAGGTGATATGGTAAAGTACATCGAACCAGGAATTCTAATTATATCAAGGAACGGCAATCTATACGCATCAAAATTTAACCCCAATGATCCAAATAGTACATCCCCTCAGATAACTATTCTTCAAAACATAAAAGGAAATCCAAGCAGCGGAGTTTCATATTTTGATATTTCGGAAAGCGGTAGTTTAATATTTTTGCCGGGAGCCGGAGAAAATAACTTTAGTCTTGCATTGGTAGATATGAATGGGAAAATAGATCCTCTGAAAACAACTAATGCTTATTATCAAAATCCTCGCTTTTCACCAGACGGGAATAAGATAGCACTAACGATTGGAAAAGTTCCCGAAAACGACGGCGATATCTGGATATATGATTTAAAAGAAAATTCGCTTAGCAGGTTTACATTCGGCGAAGGAAATTATAGTCCCTTCTGGAGTGAAGACGGCAAATATATATATTATGCTTCAGGAATGAGCGGCTCACAAGGAATTTTAAGGAGACCTGCTGATGGATCAGCATCGCCACAAATGATTTATCCGGATCAGAATCTAATTTACCCTCAAGCAATAACTCCCGACTCTAAGAATTTGATACTTAATACGTTTTCCGGCAAAACACAAGGCGATATATTACGGCTAAACCTTGTTGATTATAAGTTGGATACATTGATGTCGACAAAGTATAACGAAGTAAATGGCGATGTATCCCCGGATGGAAAATGGCTTTTGTATTCTTCAAATGAAACCGGAGACTTTGTAGTCTACTTGAAATCATATCCTGATTTAAAAGGCAAATGGCAGGTTTCAAACGGAAACGCCTTGGATCCTATTTGGTCACCAAAAGGGAATGAAATTTATTATATAAATCCGCAAAATAAATTAATATCAGTTTCAATTACTACTAAGCCATCCCTAATTATTGGAAACCCTAAAGTTTTATTTGATGTATCAAGTATCTTTTTACAAGATGCACTGGGAGACGATTATGATATTTCACCTGACGGCAAGAAATTTATCTTTGTCATAAGAAATACACAACAGGAGGTTCATAATGGAATCAATATTATTATGAATTGGAAGAAAGATCTTAAGAAAAAATTAAATCAATAAGCATTAGGGTAACTTTTATGATTGGTGAAACAATTCTACACTATAAAATAATTGAGAAACTTGGCGAAGGCGGGATGGGCGAAGTTTTCAAAGCACAAGATACAAAACTCGATCGCTTTGTCGCTCTTAAATTTCTTCCCACTCAAATGACATCTTCTGAAGAAGGAAAAGCGAGGTTTATTCAGGAAGCTAAAGCCGCATCTGCTATTAATCATCCGAATGTCTGTACCATATATTCCATTGAGGAATACAATAACCAGTTGTTTATTGCAATGGAATTCATTGACGGCATTACACTCCGCAATAACAAGCAGAATTTTTCTGAAAAAAGAATTCTCGATATTGGAGTTCAAGTTGCTGAAGGATTAGCCGCTGCACATGAGAAAGGAATAGTTCACCGAGATATAAAGCCTGAAAACATAATGATTCGCAAAGATGGGATTGTACAAATAATGGATTTTGGACTAGCAAAATTATACTCATCGAGTAATATAAGCCGGCTGACAAAAGTTGGTACAACAATGGGTACGATGGGTTATATGTCGCCTGAACAGGTCCAGGGATTAGATGTAGACCATAGAACAGATATATTTTCACTAGGCGTAGTACTTTATGAAATGTTTACAGGAGAATCACCATTTAAGGGAATACATGAGACTGCAATTATGTATGAAATTGTAAATGTAGACCCCTCCCCTATTTCATTGATTAAAGAAGGAATTGATCCGCAGATTGACGGAATCATACTTGAATGTTTGGAAAAGGATAAAGATGAAAGAATTCAGTCGGCAAAAGAACTTGCAAAAAATTTAAGAAAGATACAGCGTGCATTAACTTCCGGACGAACAAGCAGAATGTACAGCGTTAATACTCAAGCATTCAATACTCCTAGCGGACAAACAAAAGTCGTCAATACTCCTTCTAAATCTTCTATAGGAGATATGCAGGTAAAAAATATTTTTAAGAATGTTTTTTATAATCCTAAAATATTTTGGACTGCTGCCGGAGTACTTTTTGTCGCAGTTATTTTATTGCTTGTTATTTCAGCATTCAACAAAACAAAAGTTGAAGTACAGGAAATTAAAGCAACAATTCTGACTCCGCACGGCATCAATTTCGATAATAGTTTCGGAAGCAATTTGACAATCTCCCCAGACGGTCAATATATCTCGTTTATCGGGGCTGATTCTTCAGGCGTAGATAAACTATGGGTTCGACCGATAAATTCATTAACTGCAAGACCCTTAACAGTCGCAACTAACGAAGCATATCCATTCTGGTCGCCGGACAGTAAAACCATAGCATACTTTAATAGAGGCAAGTTGATGAAGATTTCTCTTGATGCAGGGACTTCACTTCCTATATGCGATGCACCTTCAGGCAGAGGTGGATCATGGAGTACGAATGGAACAATTGTTTTTTCTCCAACTCCTTCCGGCAGTCTCTATGAGGTTCCCTCTTCAGGCGGAAAGCCGAAAGAAATTATTAGTTCAGATACTGTAATAAAAAGTCAAAGTTTAAGATGGGCATACTTTTTACCTGACGGAAATCATTTCATCTATTCTACTGAAAATAGTTATACTGGTTCTACTCCGACAGATGCTGTCTTTCTCGCTTCTTTGGAAAGCCCCAAACCGAAAAAGCTTATGGTTACGTCGTCAAACTGCCAGTATGCAAACGGATATTTATTGTTCGTGAGACAGTCTATTCTATTAGCACAGAAATTTGATTCAGACAAATTAAAGCTTGAAGGAGAGGCAATGCCTGTTGCAGAAAATATCCAGTATTGGGATTCAAGAATCTCCGGGACTTTTGCCGTTTCACAAAACGGGAAACTGGTATATCTTGAAGGAAATCAGAAAAATGGGAACTTAGTGATATTAAATAAAGACGGGAGTGAATTAAGGAAATTATCGAATATGGTTCCGTATAACAGTGCAGAGTTTTCGCCTGATGGAAATAAAATTGTTTGCGACTTATATGACCCGAGTGAAAAGAAATATAATATCTGGGTTTATGATTTGAGCAGAAGTGTTTGGACAAGACTTACATTTGACCAAGGCGATATAGTGCCTCGCTGGACAAATGATGGAAAGCAGATCACATACAGCTCTAACAATAAAAGTAGCGGTTTCAATGCATATATTAAAAATGCGGATGGTTCAGGCGATGCAGCACTATTATGTAAATCAGACTATACTAATGTTGCAACCAGCATTTCCTCAGATGGTAAATATATCTTGTACACGGGAATAGATTTTGCCGGCAGCACTAGCGGCTTTGATGTATTTCTAGTGCCCGCACAGGGAGATAAAAAAACTATCCCTATAGCGGCTACTAATTTTAATGAATTTGATGGAGTATTCTCACCCAACATGAAGTGGATTGTTTATCAATCGGATGAATCCGGAAAATATCAAATTTATGTGATTCCATTTAATCAAAATAATCCGGCTGAAAACGCTAGCGGTAAATGGCAAATCTCTATCGATGGCGGGACAAACAGTAAATGGATGAATAACGGAAAGAGCATCTATTTTGATACTCCTGATAAAAAAATAATGGGAGTAGATATAAATGAAACCGGCTCATCAATTTCACCGGGAAAGCCTTACTTAGTTTTTACTCCGGGCAATTCAAATATTATAAATCTCTTTGATATAAATAAAACAGGTACTGAAATAACTGCATCAATACCAAACGGGCAAATGGCCCAGCCATCAATTACTTTGGTAGATAACTGGGAGAAGGAAATTGAAGGTAATAAATGATTGACGAGACAATTCTGCATTATAAAATAATTGAGAAACTCGGTGAAGGAAGAATGAAGCTTGAATGTATAATCATCATCATGCATATTAAATTAAGTACTAAAAAAAGTAGGCAGTCTTGGGAAAGTTCATTCAAATAGGATCGTTTTTCTAAATATTAAAAGAAGAAATAGTGATTCTTAAATGCTAACAGATCAAGCAAGAAATGATAACGTTGATCAGAGATAAGCTATTTGGCCTTTTGAAGTATATTTTTAGGAATGACTCGTTTAAGAACTACTATACAATTTAGACTACTAATCATATTGGAGTTATGCTATATTAAATAAAGATCCGTTCACAATAAAATGTACCATGTCTTCGGGTTAGAAAGAACATGAATGATTATGGTGTGACATTGATTTGGAAAGTATCGGCGAGATAAATGAATATTCGAGTAAATGAAAGGAAAATAAATGAAAGAGATAATAGGACAAAAAATTTCTCATTATAGTATTATAGGGAAACTTGGTGAAGGCGGAATGGGTATAGTTTATAAAGCTGAAGATCTAAAACTTGGCCGGGCAGTAGCTATAAAATTTCTGCCATCTCATCTTGCTTCCTCAGAAGAAAGCAAAGCAAGATTTATGAGAGAAGCGAAATCTGTTGCTTCACTTAATCATCCTAATATTCTGGGTATTTATGAAATAGATGAAGAAGACTCAAATCTTTTTATAGTGATGGAATACGTGGACGGCGAAACGTTAAAATCTTACCTGCCTAAAGTTACCAAAGGAACCGGTTTGCCAGTTGTACAGGCAATCGATTGGATAGAACAAATAGCCAATGGATTAAAAACAGCTCATAATATGAATATAATCCATCGAGATATCAAAACAGAAAACATAATGATAACTAAAGATGGTAGAATGAAAATAATGGATTTCGGTCTTGCAAAACTTATGGATCATGCAGGAATAACAAAAACCGGGACATCATTAGGGACATTATCTTATATGTCTCCGGAACAATCACATGGTTTGCCGGCTGATAATAGGTCTGATATATGGTCATTAGGGGTAGTTTTTTACGAGATATTAACTGGTGAGCTTCCGTTTAAATCGGAACATGAAGCTGGATTATTTTATATAATTGCTAATGAAACACCTACAGCACCGAATTTGATGAATAAAAAAGTCCCTCATCAAATTGACGGTCTTGTAATGAAAATGCTGGAAAAAGATCCGGATAAAAGATTTCAAAATGTTAATGAATTATTAAAATCTTTAGATGCTGTTAAACTTGACATCCAAAATACCGGTAGTGAGGAAAAAGAAAAAGCAATAGTCGTTCTTCCGTTCGATAATATTAGTCCTGACGCAGACAGTGATTATTTTACAGATGGATTAACTGAGGAATTAATTGCCAGCCTGTCAAAACTTAAAAACATTAGACTTGTTCCTAGGACAACATCTATGAGATATAAAGGGACAAATAAAGATATTAAAACGATAGGAAGAGAATTAGGAACGCGTTATATCCTTGCCGGCAGTGTCAGAAAATTTCAGGATAATCTTCGCATAACCGTAGAACTTATTGATGTAGATAAGGATTCCCAACTTTGGGCAGAGACGTTCAAAGGAAAACTATCAGATGTATTTGATATACAGGAAAAGGTATCAAAAGAAATTGTTGATGCCCTAAGGATCAAACTATCACCAACTGAAAAAGTTGTACTAGAAAAACGTTCTACCCTTAATTCTGAAGCATTTGATTTGTATTTGCGTGCCAGGGATTTTCTGTATAGAATGACGAAGGCAAATATTCATTTTGCTATTCAGCTTTTTCAAAAAGCAATTGCAGTCGATCCTCGTTATGCATCAGCCTATGCTGGCTTGAGTGAGTCCTATGCTTATTTGTTTCTTTATTTTGAAAGAAATAAAACTTTACTCGACAAAGCCATTGAAGCAAGTTTGAAAGCTATGATGTATGATGCAACTCTTTCTGAAGCGTACGCAGCACTAGCACTTGCGCATTACAACGGTAATTCACTTGCGGAAGCAACAACAGCAGGTGAAAAAGCTATAGAACTTGACCCAAATAATTTTACCGGGATATGGATATTAGGCAGAATATATCATAGTACTGACAGAGATAAAGAAGCTATTGAACTTTACAAGAAAGTGATTGTTTTAAATCCGGATTTTTATTCTGCATATATGGATCTTTGTGCATCATACGAAAAATTAGAGTTAAAAGATGAATACAATAAAATTCTTATGACATCAGCAGAAGCATATCCCCGACATTTGTCCCAGCATCCTGATGATGCAAGAGCATATATATTTTTTGCAACTGTCTTAGTCCAACTTGGCAGAATAGAAGAAGGAAAGTTAAATGGCGCTAAGGCACTTGAATTAAGTCCGGATGATGCTCTTATGCAATATAACGGCGCATGTTTCTACGCTAGGTTAGATGAAAAGAAATTAGCTATAGAATTTCTTGAAAAAGCGATCCATACCGGCTGGGAGAATTATGAGTGGATGAAAAGAGATCCCGACCTGGATTCAATAAGGAATGAACCTGAATATCTGAAGTTAATTGAAGGCAAATAGAAATCTAAATATTCAACTGATTAAAATATTGCTTATGATAATAGTCTTTAAACAAAATATTGGAGGATGCAAAAATTATGGATATGGTTGGTAAATTAATAACGCATTACGAGATACAAAATAAGATTGGCGAAGGCGGAATGGGTGTGGTTTATAAAGCACAGGATATGAAGTTAGGAAGAAGTGTTGCAATAAAGTTTTTACCTCCTCATCTTGCTTCTTCTGTGGAGAATAAATCGAGATTTCTTCAAGAGGCGAAAGCTGCCGCTGCTTTAAATCATCCGAATATTTTAAGTATTTATGAAATTGATGAACAAGACGGATCATTGTTTATTGTAATGGAATTTATTGAAGGAGAAACACTTAAATCATACATTTACAATATTAAATCAGGATCCGGTATTCCGTATATCAAAGCTTCTGAATGGCTGATCCAAATTGGGCAGGGACTTAAGGCCGCTCATGATAAAAACATCATTCATCGCGATATTAAGAGCGAGAATATAATGATTACAAATGACGGTCAGCTAAAAATAATGGACTTCGGATTAGCTAAATTACAGGGGAACTCAGGTTTGACCAAAACGGGCACCTCGCTTGGTACTTTATCTTATATGTCTCCAGAACAAGCTCAGGGCTTACCTGCAGACCACCGCTCCGATATTTGGTCGCTTGGGGTAGTATTTTATGAGATGTTGACCGGTGAGACTTTATTTAAAGCAGAACATGAAGCTGCATTATTATATCTGATTGTTAATGAAGAACCGCCTGCGCCGAGCCTGTTAGACAGAAAAATCCCAATTCAAATAGATTTAATTGTAAAGAAAATGCTTTCTAAAGATCTGAGTTTTAGATATCAGAATATTGATAGCCTTTTAACCTCTCTTAGTGAGGTAAAGGAAGAAATGGATAGAACATCTAATACTCAAAAACGAAAAGCAATAGCCGTTTTACCTTTCGATAATATAAGTTCGGATAAAGAGAACGAATATTTCGGAGACGGTTTGACCGAAGAGCTTATTGCTAATTTATCAAGGCTTAAAGAAATGAGGGTGATTTCAAGAACTACTTCAATGCAGTATAAAGACACTAAAAAGGATATTCAAACTATCGGGAAAGAGCTTGGCGCAAGATATATAATGGAAGGGAGCGTAAGAAAATTCCATGATGACTTGAGAATTACTGCACAGTTAATTGACGTTGATAGTGATGAGCAGCTTTGGGCTGAAACTTATAAAGGGAAACTTTCTGATATTTTTGATATTCAAGAAAAAGTAGCTAAGCAAATTGTAGATGCTTTAATGGTAAAACTAACGCCTACTGAAAAAGTAGAATTGACTAAACGCCCTACATTAAATGCCGAAGCCTATGATTTTAACCTGCGGGCTAGAAATTATCTTTATCTTCAGACAAAAAATAATATTCAGTTTGCAATACAATTTTTTGACAAAGCTATTTCCCTCGACTCACGCTACGCTGAAGCTTATGCTGGACTAGCGGAAGCATACGCTATAAAATATGCTTACTTCGATAGAAAAGATGAATGGCTTGAAAAAGCATTGGAATTAAGCTTAAAAGCGATTATGTACGACTCAACACTTTCTGAGGCCTACGCTGCTCTTGCGTTAGCCTATTTTTATAAATCATCCATTGATGAAGCATTAACTGCAGTAAATAAATCTCTTGAATTAGATCCTAACAATTTTTTCGGTTATTGGATATTAGGAAGAATATATTTTACGACGGACAGAATTTCAGAAGCAGTTCAGCCATTTAAAAAAGTACTCGAATTAAATCCAGATTTCTATACAGCCTTCAGCGATTTAAGAATGATATACGAGCGGCTGGGTGAAAAACAAAAGCATGATGAATTAGTACAATCTGCGCTAGATTTTTTCCCTAAATATTTAAATAAAATACCTGAAGATTCGAGGGCTCATATTTTTTATGCACAACAATTATTATTAGGAGGCAAAAAGGAAATTGCAAAAGAAGAGATCAATGTTGCACTGGATTTAAGCCCCGATGATAATGTTATGCAATATAATGCGGCATGCATGTATTCAAGGATGGATGAGAAAAAAGAGGCGATCGATGTCTTAAACAGAATTATAGCTGCCGGGTTTGCAAATTTTGAATGGATAAAAAGAGATCCGGATCTTGAAAATATAAAAAATGAGCCAGGATATTTAGAACTGATGAAAAACAAATAGGATGTATGAATTTCGACTAGAGTATTTCACTTGTATGTTATATAGCTTAATAACGGAAACTGGATGTAGAATATATCGACTAAAAGCAGACACGGTGCTTTAACGAACGGATCAGGAGCATTTCAATTTTTATTCAGTTTACAGGATAATAATTTATTCGGTATATAGGATGCATCAAAGGATAGTTTGAAATGTATTATATTCGAGAAACGATAATTAAATAGAATACAAAGACTGCTAATAGGAAATAATTTAGCAATGAGTTAAATATGAATTTGTACCAAATTCAGCTACTAAAGTGAATCTGAATAGAAAGGACTATTATTATGAATTTTGAATTGAACAATATAATATGTCAAAGCGACTACCTTGATGAAATTAAAAAGGATCAATTGAAATCTGGTGATCAAATTGTATTAAAGACGCGCAATTCAATTTACACAATAAAAGTAGATATCGACGGCAAATATTTAGTTTCAGGCGGTTGGTTTGATAATAATAATGTTTCTCCTCTTAGAATTACCATTAAAGGTTGTACTTGGGGCGGAAGCGTAATTAAGACTGATATTATAGCAGCACGAGACCTTTTCCTTGAATTTGGTAATAATTTAGTTACGAGTAGAATTAAAAAGATATTTATTTTCCATAATTACAACCAAAATTAGTGGAATAATAATGTGAGTATATTTAATACTGAGGAAAAGGCGGACAATTTCGCATGATCCCCAAAAAGTATGCTAAGTTCATGATTTCTTTTTTATCAGCAATGCAGTAATATCATCATATTGTTCGAAGTTTTGTGTATAATTATTTATTTCATTTTCTAACATCGATAGAATTTCTTTCGTACTGTGTGCATGATTAGCGGAAATAATTCTCTTAATGTTTTCAAGTGAGTCTTCCTCACCGGAATAATTTTTTAGGTCGACCAAACCATCTGTATAAAACAATATTATATCATTTGTATTTATTTGAACT
>Ga0307375_10005958_pt1 | contig 11345 bp, 3 predicted proteins | sample TR1MG_FD_202531 | JGI IMG/M metagenome (GOLD analysis project Ga0307375, IMG submission 202531) | Soil microbial communities from Risofladan, Vaasa, Finland - TR-1 | ecosystem: Environmental > Terrestrial > Soil > Coastal area > Acid sulfate soil | place: Finland: Risofladan, Vaasa | collected...
CGACTCTCACAATATGACGCCCCTGTAGATAAACAATGCTTTTATACATACTTCTTCTCAACTCCGGTCCCTTACTCACTCAACTAAGCCCGTTTCTTCGCGACAAGCCTCCCAGAAAAAGCGACTGATTGAGTGTAAGATGTCTTCACTGGACACTGAGATACCCTATGGAACGATATTCGCATTTGCACCATCATCACCATCATCATTCACCTCAAATTCAGAAGCAGATAACTCCCAGAGAGAATTTTGGAGCACTGTCAACTCGAAGCCTCGTCCAGACGACTTCTCCATGCTTGCCAGCAATCTAACTCGATGTAGATAGCCAATAGACATCAACACAAGTTCCTGGCGCGAATATCAGGCATAAGAAGGGGGGAAAGTTGCGGATATTGGAAGAAAGCCGGGCACATTGGTCGGGCTATGGTGTGACACCATCACCGGGCTTGTCGTAACTTACACGAAATAACAAATGCTGAGAGGAGGTAGGTATTTCTGTTGGACACATGTTGCAGTGAGCGACGTGATGATCAAAGTGAGCACAGCTCTGCCACGCTGCGAGGAACGCTTCGAACGCGGAACGCCCGGTCGTCGACCTGCTCTGCTCCCCTCTCGTGGACTGCAACAGTCCGTTCGTATATGATCCCAAATGGCACGAAATGGAAAGTTGGGGATAAAGTGTTCAGTTTTTAGTGGAGACAAGTGCGCACAAAGGTAGTCGCAGGCAGGGAAGAGAAAAGCTCATTTGGTGAGTTCCACAGCTGAGTACCGTCGTTGGTAGACTCTTCCATCGGCACCGCATGAGTATAGTGAGTTTCTGCTGAGTTTGATTTGTGTGACGCCTGTAATGGATGACATGGATCGCGCGAATCCCTTTGCGACGTGTGCGGCTGGCCAGCTCTGAATCTCTTTGAACGTCTGTAGGCTGTAGAACTTGATGCTGCCGTCCGATGATGCCGTGGCGAAGAAGGTTTGGCTTGGGTCTAAGACAATGTCCTTGATGGACTTCATGTGAGCGTCAATGGTGGTGATGACGGTACGTTGGCGAGAATCGGCGATGACGACTTGTCCCTTCTGTCCGCCTGAAATGATCATTTGGTACCTTGAGGAATACGCCAGCGCAGAAGCGCTTCCACCTGCCGAATCGTGGGCGTTGTAGCTGGCAACGACGGCTCGATTGGGAGGGATGAGGGTATCGACGATGCACACGTTCTTTCCACCGCTTCCTTCTCCAGCGACAGCGAGAACGCTTCCGGCGTTCAGGAAGGCGACATCAGCGGCGCGTTTCAAGAGGGGAAGCGAGAGGAAGGGGTCCACGGAGTCTTCATTGGCATCGAATCTCCACATCTCGAGGTTTCCAGTCGAATCGATGGCGGCGAATTTGTTGCCATTGTGGTTGAATCTGACTTTCAGACTCTTGGACTTGTGTTTGGAGCGATACGTGGTGAGCGCGGAAGGTTGGGCGACATTGAACTGCCAGAGCTTGACGGGACCGTCGCCAGAGGCGCTCATGTAGAAGGGAAGTGTGGGGTGTGCTTCGAGCCACAGTGCGATATCGGGTTTGTCGATTGATTCCGGAAGCATGGAGAAGTGCGAGCTGACTGAGTTTTGTGGAGAGGAAGTGGATGAGGAGGTGGGAAGGCCGAGTGCAGTGGCGCCGCCGTGAGCGGCCGAGGAGGAGTTTGAGGTGGTGGATGAGGATGAGGATGAGGCAATGGGATTCAGGAGACCGCCTTGAGCCGCCGAGAGTGGGCCGGAGGGGAACCCAGTAGACGGCGCATAGTGGTGCATGTGTGCTCCTGAGATGGACGGCACGCCAATGAAGGTCTTGGACGTGTTGGCAGAGGAGGCGCCGGTGGCAGAGAGTCCCGAGGGAGTGGAGGAGAGCGAGGAGAGGTCGCCCATGCCGGAGGGCAGCGCGGTGCTTCCGTCAGAGTTCGTCCTTCGGTGTTGTTGTGGATTGGAGACTCCGCCAGAAGAGCTCAAGTCAGAGGAGGAGGATGGCGTGCCTGAGGTCATCATGGACGCCAACGTGGTTGGAGACGACGCGGGGTCGTTTCTGGGCACGTACGGCAGCGGCGCCTTGTGCTCCACATTCACTTCCACGATGCCATACGATGTCGCGATCGCCAATTGCTTTCTACACGTGGCATTGATGCAGAACGATTGGATGATCTCCTTATGTTTGAAGAGTGCGTAGGGTTCACCCAGCTTGAGGTTGATGCGTTGCGGGTCCTTCGACGGCGGCACAACGTCCTTGCGCGCGTTTGCACCGTACTGCCACGCAGCGGCCACGTGCAGCGCCTCGTTTCTCTCCGCTTCGTCAAAGTCGTCGCGCAGTTGGTTGTGCATGCGCACGAAGCGCATCGATTGCTTGAGGTAATCGGCATTGTGCAGGTAGCTGCTCACGCAGGGCAACGCCGCTAGGAGCGTCCAGAGGCGCGGTGCCACCTCCACCTCCTCGTACAACTTCGACTCGCGAATGAAGGGCGCAAAGAAGGGCAAATCGAACACGAAGCGCGATTCCTTCTCCGTGATGTCCTGCAGACGTTCTTCGATGATCTGCACCGGAATGTCCTTCAGCTGATTCTCCAATTGCAACATCCAGGACTTGAGCGTTTTCACGAGGTTCGTGGGATTGGGGAAGATGCTGGACAAGAAGCCCTCTTGTTGGTTCGTGAAGGCGACGAGGAGCATCACATCGAGAAGGCGAGAGAGGAAGAGTTCAGTTTGAGAGGAGATGGGCTCGGTGCGCTCGGAAGCGGAGGAGGAGGCGGCGCTCGGAGAGGGCGTGGAGAGTAGTCTGGCTTGCTTGACCATCTCCAGGCGACGCATCTCTTCTCTCGTCGGGAACAAACCAGCCGTGGTGGCAGACATCGAGCCGGGAGAATCGGAGGGCGTGGCACCAGAGAGGGCAAAGCCAGCTGTGGAGGCGGCGCGCTGCGGGAGCGGCACCAAAGTCGGCGTGTTCGGTTCCGAGGCGCTCACTGGCGGTTGCGTCGGGTCCGCATCTTCATTCGGTCCAAGTTTTCGCGTTGGTGTTGGCGCAATCACCGTCGGCACGTTGCTACTGGAGCTGGAGAGCGTCACTTCAGTGGAAGAGGAGACGGATTCGAATTTGAGCTGCGCCTGATCTTCCATTGGCAACAGTGTTCCTTGAGGGTTGTCGAGTGTCGGCTTCGAAGAGAGCAGTTCAAACAGCGCAGCGTAGTTCTTCGTCGACCAATTCGCCACAAAATGGCCAAGGCGAACCGCAGCACCGATTCCGGCCTTCGCCTTCGCCGAGAAGGTCACCGCAGAATCCGACAAGTGAATCGCCAAACACGCGGCAAGTTCAGTGGCAAGCAATTGAGTGGTTCGCGCTTGATGGTCCGAGAGGGGATTGGTGACCAAGGTTTGACACAAGGCGGTGATCTTTTGCGCCGTTCGAATGAGCAACTGTGCAGCAGCAGCGGGATCTCGCACACCGTTCTTCACCACCGCCGAAGTGGCGGCTGCAGATGCGAAAGCAATCGTCTCCGAGGGGGATTTGGCGAGCTGGGAGGCGATGGGGATGGAAGAAGAGGACGCGGAACGGTTGACTTCGGAGGGTGCAATGCCACTGGTTGTCGTTGTGATGGAATCCGTTGGCGTCGCGGTGGCGGCAGCTTCGGAAAGAGAGGACTCTGAGTTGTTTTGAGGCACCAAACTGTGAGATGGGATGGGTTGAAGTTCGCCCACGACGGACAGGGATTGACTGGAGGCTGAGTAGATAATGGGCGTGGCGGCGGAAGACGTTCGCAGCAACAAGTAGTGGTGGAAGAGGTAGAGACGGTGTTCGCAGAACTGGCCAAGCGCAGCGACGATCGAATCGGGAGTGAGAGCCGAGTGGTACGTCAATATGAGTTGCAGGAAGCGATTGTACGTGTCCAGCGATCCTGCCACTTGCATGCTGCGATGGGCCTCGATCTCCTTCGACAAGAACTGCACGGCGCACTTGAATTCCAATTCTCGAGCGACCAATTCACTACCAACACTGAGGACAGGGCTCTGCGAGGCATCCAACAGCCAAGCGTCCAGCGGCTTTTCGAGCGCCTTGTCGCCAGTCGTATCGACATTCGCCACTCTCTCTGCCAACTCATCCAAATCTCCTTGAAGCACCAAACGCGAAAGACCGGAGTGGATGTAGGTGTAAATGATCTTGCGATGCAGGAAGTCCTTCATGCGCATCTCTCCAAGGATGAGAAGATCCGATGCTTCCTTTGGATCTGGAAGTGCAGCAGCCGTGCCACTGGGAAGAGACGACAGGGGAGAGGAGAGGTTGGGCATCGTGTTGGTAGTACGGAGGGAATTGCCAAGCGAGAGGCGAGAAGTGGTACGAGCGAGTCCAAGGCGACCGAGTGGGATTTGCAACTGCTGCACTGACAGTTCGGCAGACTTCTTCTCTGCCTCTTGCATGGCAAGCTTGAGTGTCGGATGGGAGAGGACGAAGTCGAAGAGAGAGCGGATGCCAGGCGAGAAGTCAGGTGTCACGGCGGCGATGAGAACCTTTTGAGGAGAGAGCTCAGAGATGTCGTGATGTTGATAGAGTGGGTTGGTACACTCGGGTGTGAAGTCGATGATGGTCTCGGTTTCCTCACCCTCCTCCTCTGCTTCCTCCACCTCGCTTCCACTCGTGGGGGCGTCATCCCTTGGGTAGCCGCCATAGATGTCTGACATGCCACTTCTGATATCGAATTGCTTGTAATCATAGCCATCTGATGCATTTCCATCGTCATCATCAGAGAAGAAACCTCGCCTGTTCTCCTTTGAGATCGATACACGCGTGGTGAGAGAAGTGGACGAACCAGCCTTTGGTGAAGTCGCCTGCTGAAGTCGTGAGGCAGATGAGGATCCAGTAGAAGACAATCGAGGAGCAATAGTGTATGGAGATAGAATGATCGTGGTACGAGGTGCCTGAGGAATGAGAGAGCCGAGTGCAGCCTTGTAGTCGTTCAGGAGCCAGAGAAGAGCGCTCTCCTTCTGTTGATCGCCGTAGACTCTGGCCTGTTTGAGGCCTTCTTCCATGACTCTCTTCGCTTGTGCGCCATCATCCGTATTGGAAGCGACTCTTGCGACGAACAAACCAAGCATGTAATCCTCCATCTTGGAGAGGCAAACGTCGACCGCATCACTCAATTTTCCGGCCAGAACGAACATCGCCGCAGCCATCTGATACTGATGTCTCTGAATCAACGAGTACGCATTGGTGACGGCTGCGGACTTGTACTTCTCTTGAGAAAAGTCATTCGAGAGGAACTCGTGCTTCTTGTCTTCTCTTGTGATCTTGTAGAGGGCAGCCAAGGCGGACTTCTTTCCAAGCAGCAAGTACCACAGCGCCGCATCGTTCGGATCCTTCTTCACCAAATAGTGTTGAATTGCCAAATCCTGACACAGACTCCGAAGCGAGTCCAAATGGGTCAACCAGAGGGGGATGCCAAGCGAGCGAACGGTGTCCCAAAGGAGAGGGAACTTGGAACTGTCCTTCACAATGTCGGTCTTTGTCGTGTTCATGCTACTGAAGGGGAAGCAGTGTTGCAGCAACGACTGTTGATCATACGTGTGCAGAGCCCAGCACCAAGTTAGGCTAGAGAGACAGGCCGAAGAAGGAAGTTTGTTCGTCCTTTGCATCCACAAGAAGAAGCGAGTCATCACCGTGAATCTGACCGCCGCCGCATCGAGCCACGTCTGTTCCAAATTGCTCAAAGTTTCGATGAGAGCAATCAGATAGGCCTGTTCTTCGGCTCTCAAACCAATGATCACGCACCTTCCAAGCACCTGACACAGTTGGTTGGCCTTCTGTTGCGAAATCATCTCGAAGTTCCAGCGGAAACTCTGCTTTTCGTATTGGGGGGTTGAGGGAAGTCCACTGGAGACAGAAGGAGGGACATGAGTAGATGAAGTGGGCCCATCGAAAGGAGCCGCGCCAGAGGAGGAATCGCCTCGTTCGTAGTCTTCAAGTCCATCGTCCAAGAAGCGCTTGTGAGCCTCTGATTCTTCGCCCTTCTTCGTGCCCCAAAAGTCGTCTTCAGAGTCGGATTGATGGTCGGCTGCACCGATATTGTAGCGAGAATCGTCATCCAAGTGGCTCGGATATGCATCCCTGGAGCTCTTCTTGTCCTCATCAGAATCAGAGTCGAATAGACCCTTGGACTTACCCGCGTGGGAACCACCACGAGGGCCAGCAGTAGGATCATATGCCATGGGATCGAAGTCGGGGATGGAAATTTCCGGTGGTGCCTTGATTGCACTCTCTGCCCTCTGTGACAAGTCCAACGATGAAGAAGCCGGCGAGATGGTAGTGCTACCAGGATTTGTAGAGGCTTTGGTAGAAGTGATGCCCATGCGCTTCTGGGTGAGGTAGAGTTCGCCAGCTTCGAGCAGTTTCGGGTCCGTGTCGAATGGCAAGGCATCCACGTCGCCCACCGTGACTATCTTCGGCTGTTCCTTCTCATTCTCTGTTTCGCCATCATCACCAGTCCCTTCAGCAGTGCCTTCGCCCTTCTCCTTCTGCAAATCGGGATGGTTCCTGAGCAATTCGGCAGTGTACTCGTCATCGGCATCTTGGTAGCTGACGGCCGTGAAGTTGGAGGCAGGGGTAGTAGCTGCCAGCTCAAAGAGTTTAGGGAGGGTTTTGGAGAGGGAACCATGAAGGGCCTTGAAGGTGGCGTGCGCACGATCGAGACGGCCTGCCATGACCAACTCGAAGATCACTTTGGGATGGTAGTACGGTAGGGCCGCGTGCATTCTCTCTGCAATGGTCGTCAATGTAGAATCGTCAATCCAATTCGTAAAGACCAGCAATCGGTTGCCTTGACCAACGACCAGCTGACCAAGACCAGTCCAAGCGATTACGGAGCCGGACACACGAGAGCTGCCAATCGGCACCCAAGAAGCTTTGAAATCGAAAAGATGCGTTGTCGCTTGCTGCGCGAATATGCGAGTCGTGCCAGAAGCCACCACTGCCAGAATAGGCGAGCCAGTGGGACCAGAGATCCAATCGAAGGCAGTTCCAGAACGGGATACTTTTCGCGATATGCCTGCGTCACTCGTAGAGACTGAATCGCTTTGGACCGAAGAAGTAGATGAACGAAGTCCAGGAGAAGATGATCGTAGGGTACCAAGGCCAGCAGCGAACTGAAGGTAGGACGTAGGTCGAAGAGTGCTGGTTCTGGACATCATCACGGCGTACGGATCTAGTGGGTTATCGTCATCGGAATCTGAGTCATCGTATTCGTGATGTGATGTAGAAACGGCAGAAGCAGCGGTTTCATTGCTCCTGATGATCGCAGAGGCAGCGGAGAGACCAGTAGTAGGGGTGAATTTGGAAGCAGTCGTCTTCTCCTCAGCTTTAGCTTGAATGACAGCCTCCAGCAAGAAGTTCGGAGATGAGGATTCTCCTTCCCAGATCTTGATCTCCAATCCAGAGGCAGAAGTGGTGGCCATGCGACCAAAGCTGGCGCAGCGGATGGATTCTACGGGTTCGTCGTGCGCGCGGAAGTAGAGCAGCGGCAACCATTCAAAGTCGATGTGATCTGCGCCGCCAGCACCATAATCAACATGTGGCTTCTTGTGCAATCGCCAAGCGCGGACGATACCATCGATACCACCAGTGAAGAGAGAGGCATCGCTTTGATGTTGGCGCATATCGCGGATGTGTGTAGATACAGGCTTCGCCAAACATGAGAGACGCGCCACTTCCGGCAACACATATCGAACAATCATCTTGGACCTGACACAGGAGTTCAATCCGCCATTGTCGGAGACGGAATCGGTACGGACGTTGCTGGAACTGGATAGGGAGAGTCGCGAGTCGCGTTGAGACATGGTGGTAGCTGAGGCAGTCGTAGTCGCTGGTGCATGCTTTTCTAGAGGTGCAGCACTTGACCAATGAGCTGTGGTTTGGCCGAGGGGTGGAGCGGCAGTTGGAGCAGTTGAAGGTGCCTTCGAATTGGACGAGGGCTTCTTGAGCTCTTTGGTGACCTTCCAGATGAAGATGACTCTTCCATCGGTGCTAGCACCAAGTACGAGGGACTCGTTAGACGGTAGTTTGATGCATGCGCCAGTGGAGTCAAAGTAGACCGGCGGCAACACTTCGAGGTGTCCAAGTTCAACGGGATTGCCGTGATCGTCCTCCAAGTTCCAGGAGTTGTCTAGGATGCCCAAGTTCTTTGAAGTTGCCCAGGCAGAAACGGAATCAGAATCGTGATAATCGAGGAGGTAGCAGATGATGCCCTCCTTCAGGTGGTGTGAGGTTTGCCTTGGAGTGGAAGTGAGCGGACTGTGAGAGTTGTTGGTGGATAGTATGGACGTGCTCGGAGTAGATGAAGAAGCAGTAGCGACGGCAGCAGCGGCGGCAGCGGCGGCGGCGGCAGCAGAATGAGGCAAATAGAGGTAGATGATGGGGTCGAGGGGGTCCCATTTGCTGAGGCGCGAGGCGGGGAGTCCGCAGAGGTCCTGAAGCACGAAGGTTGAGTCTGAGATGGTGGTATCGGTCAACTTCCAGATGACGGTTCTGTATTTGTCTGAAGAAGAAAGAAGAGCATTGCCAGGATGAGCTTGTAAGTTGAAGATGGTGGAGACGTGGCCCTGGAGTCGTCGCGAGAGCTGTGCTTGGGCTCGGTTGATGTGCGACGTGTCAACCGTCCAACAGGCAATGTCTCTCTTGGAAGCAGAAGATGTGTAGACATTCAAAAGAGCAGGATGGTATACTTTCTCTTTGAAGGAGAAGCGCTGTGATAGAACGACGAGATGAGGGAAGAAGTCGTCAACTTTGGCACTGATCACCTGACGCAAACGCGACCAGAGTGTGGCGGTAGGGATTCGCCTAGGGACTCCAAGGCCCTTGACCTTCCACAGCAGGATAGAGCCGTCCTTTTGCAGTGCGGCAACCCAATCTTGGGTCTCTTTGGGGGAAGCGTTGAGAGGGGCGATCAGAAGCGAGTCCTTCTCTCCAGCGGGCAGTGTTCGATGCTGACAGTCAAAGGGGCACACTCCACGAGGTTGCTGCTTCAGAGGCAGGAAAGAAGAGGAGGAAGAAGAAGGAGCATGAGAGGGTACGTAGGAAGAGCCGCGAGGATTGGAGTAGTTGGGAATGTTAGAGCTTCGGTTCCCACGCTCTCGGACGTGTTCATCGAGGATATCGGTGAGATATGAGACGGGAGGTAGCAGCCATTGTACAGAAGTGACGGGTTCGGTGAGAGTGAGTTTGAGAGCGAATTCCAGCCTCTGAGTCGGCTCCGTCTCCTCCCACATCATCACGGTGCCATCCACGAGACGAGTCATGAGGACATTTCTACAAAATTCGCGCTTCGCATGGTATCGACGCCATTGGATATCAGCGACAGCTCTGGGATGAGCAAGGTAGGTGAAGGTGAGGGCATTGGAGCCGTAGAACCAGACTTTGACGTGTCTATCGCTATGTCCAACAGAAGCGAACATTCTTCCGTCAGGAGAGAAGGAAACGACTCTGACGCCAGCGACGCGCTTCTTCCACAGTTGGCGGTATGGGGTTTTGGTGTTTGGGAAGAGTGAGTTGCCATCTTCGTCGTCGTCCACGAACCACTCGCGCACTTGCCCCCATGGGACTTGTGTGTTGTCAACTTGATTGAGGGGACCAGTTTCCTTGGTTTCGGCGAGGTTGGAAGGGGAAGGGGAGCGGCCGAGGGCTTGATCCAAGGTGCCGAGAGACAAGGAACTTTCGCGTGTGAACTCCTCTTGCGGCTCGTCGCTGAGGCCAAGCGAGCGTTTTTTCGGTTTATCGGTTGTCTTTTCGTTGAAGGTGAGGCCTACGATGCCATTGATGCCAATGCGAGCACCCAAGCGCTTCGCAGGATTGAAGCTTTGCGTAGTCTGCACCACGCCAATGTCGCCAAAGCCTCCTCTGGTCTTCTTCGGCTTTTCCACTGGATCAATGACCTGCTTTCGCAACTTCCACAGCACCAACGACGTTCCACCGCCAACCAACAGGTACTCACCACCGTCGTACTGCGCAAACTTGTTCTCCTCGTCCATGCTCGTGAATGACGCGCTTGTGGGCACGAAATCATGATCAATGGTCATACGCTCTTGGAAGATCAAATCGTTGATGTCGACGAACTCATCAGTCTCCATTGCTTCAAGTTTCAAGGAAGGATGGGACAGAACGGCGGACGAAACTATGCAAGGCAGAGTTGTGCTCTTGTTCTGCGCTGAAGTCGACGATGAAGAGGACCCAGACTTTGATGACGCTGTAGAAGGTTCAGTTGGGGTTGAGGTGACGATGCCTTTCAACATGGGAAGCAAGGCGGGCGCTTCTTTCTCGGCACGCTTCACGATCGCTCTCTTCGAAACCGGATGATACAAAATGACGGTGTTATCGACACAAACAGCGAGAGAAGCTCTTCCTTGACCTTGCCATTCCAAATGCGAGATCTTTGGGCGCGATGCTTGGGCGGACGCGGTTGAGCTCGAGCTCTTCTCCTGTTGAGGCGTTTCAGAGGGCGTAGAGGGCGCAGATGGCTTTAATAGTTTCATACCAGGAACGGAAAATCCAAATCCAGTCAAAGAGTTGTTTGAAGTGCTCCTGAGAGCCTCAGACGCGGGCTTCTTCGGCGGTGTTTTGATGGGCAAGTCAATTATCTGCAACACTGCCAGTTGGCTCGTCATGATGACCACTTTCGTATCGCTTGCATAGGCCTACACAAGAACAGGGTACTGAAGTTAGGCTATGAACTTGGGTAGGCGAAAAAGCGGCACATGGAAAAGTCTAGCACAAAACCGCTGCATAGAGTGGCGAATGAGATTGAAGAGCGTGGGTATGTAGAGAAAAGGTAGAAAAGGTTGCATAGAAGGTATTCTAGTGGGTAAAACGTACCAAGAGTTCGAAGTTGTTGAGTTTGGTGTGGGTTATGGGCGTAGCGGGCGACGGGCAGCCAGGGACCACCTGTTTCACCTCCATCCTCGTTATGAACACACAATCACGCCAGATTCAAGAAGATAGTGCAAGCAGGCAGGAGGGGGGTGGGTAGCCGACACGAGTCTATGCACAGGACTGAGAGAGCACCTTCGCCAGATCGACGTCCCACACAGGAAAAACAGGGGGCAAGCACAGCCAGCCAGTGCCCGTCCCACCTTCGCATTGCACGGGTATTGTTCGACTATCTTGTACATTGACTCGATGGGAATACTTAGAGCTTGTGCTTTGCTGCCTTCTTTAGAGCTCTTGCGGTTGATTCCACTTCAAAGGAGCTCAACTTGGGGACGCCATGATTCAGCTGTATTCTAGGCGCTGCCATCAATGCCTGTTCATGCTTAATCACAATGGTACTACACAAGAGCATGGATAC
>Ga0307375_10005959_pt1 | contig 11345 bp, 13 predicted proteins | sample TR1MG_FD_202531 | JGI IMG/M metagenome (GOLD analysis project Ga0307375, IMG submission 202531) | Soil microbial communities from Risofladan, Vaasa, Finland - TR-1 | ecosystem: Environmental > Terrestrial > Soil > Coastal area > Acid sulfate soil | place: Finland: Risofladan, Vaasa | collected...
CGTTGTCCCCAAGGAGTCATCGTGGGTGCACCCGTCAAACTCGTCGAACTGGTCGATGCATTCGAGTGGGTCAGCGCCGCGGGCCCCTTCGAGAACGCAGCGTATGTCAATCGAGAATCCGGCAAGATCTACTGGGCTTCCGATGCCGGCGAACTTGATGAAGAGTTACCCGAGGACATCGAAGACGACACGCTCTACATCGCCGTGCCTCACAAATACGATCTCAATCTCGGCAACGCTCTTGCACTGGGCTTTGTCGAAGAGCGCTTGCCAAGCTCGTACGAAACCGTCCGGGGCTACTTCCACAAGAAGGGTGCATATGGCCGCTTCAAAGACCTGCTCGAACGAAAGGGTTGTCTCGAAGCCTGGTATCAGTACGAAGCCGGTGCCGTCGAGCAAGCATTGCGCGAGTGGTGCGAAGCGAATGGTCTTCAGGTCGGTCTGTAGTTCCGCCGGCATGGGGGCCAACATCTCCATCGAGCGGCAGCTTCCAGCCGGCTTTGCCGTCCGCAAGCTGCCGCCCATGTCGGACGTTGGGCGTCACAAGCACCCGACGTCGCCGGGTAGGCTCACCAGTAGCGATCCGGATCTGCCTTGTGTAGAATCTTGTGTAAGGAGTCACACATGGCCACCAATCTCGCTATCGATCCCGCGCTTCTTGAACGCGCCGTTGAGGTCAGCGGTGAGCGAACGAAGAAGGCTGTCGTCACCAAGGCACTGCAGGAATTCATTGCCCGCCGCGAGCAGAAGCGGATAGTCGAACTTATGGGCAAGCTCGACTGGGATGACTCGTTTAACTACAAGGCTGAGCGCTCCCGGTCGTGACGCTACTTGTTGACACGAGCGTTTGGTCGCTCGCCCTGCGCCGCGATAGCGCAGCGTCTGAACCGGAAGTTCACGTACTCAAGGAGGCCCTGCTGGGTGCCGATGTTGTCGTCACGACAGGGCTGGTCCTCCAGGAACTGCTTCAAGGATTCTCCGGTCCGAAGTCCCGCGCACAAGTCATTGAGCGCTTCGCAGCACTTCCCTTGCTGCATCCAGATCGCGAAGATCATGTCGCAGCTGCCGATCTTCGGAACACTTGCCGCAGAGCAGGCGTCCAGGTCAGAACAATCGACGCGCTACTCGCTCAGTTGTGCATTCGGCACCATCTGACACTCCTGAGCACCGACAACGACTTCAAACTCGCCGCTCCTCATTGCGCCCTGCGTGTGTGGGCCCCAAAGCTCGGTACGCGCCGTAAGTGACGCCCAGCCCCTCAGGCCTTGATGCAAAAACAGGCCCGCACATGGCGGGCCTGTTTTGCCGCAGGGCAATTCAGCCCTGCCTGGTGGAGTTCCCGCCTACTTCTTCGAGCCTTCCTGCAGGCCACGGTCTTTCAGCATCGGCTTGATGCTCGGTGCATGGCCGCGCCAGTCCTTGTACATCTTGGCCAGGTCTTCGGAATTGCCGCGTGACAGTACCATCGCGCGGAAGCGGTCGCCATTGGCTCGAGTCAGGCCACCGTGCTCCTTGAACCATTCGAAACCATCGTCAGCCAGCATCTCGGTCCACAGGTAGGCGTAGTAACCGGCCGCATAACCGTTGCCCCAGATGTGCTGGAAATAGCTGGAGCGATAACGCGGCGGTACGTAGCTGAGATCGATCTTGTCTTTCTTCAGCGCGGCCGTCTCGAACTGGTCGGCATCCTGCAGCGGCGCATCCGCACCGAGCGTGTGCCAGTTCATGTCGAGCAGGGCGGCAGCGGTCAGCTCGGTCATGTCGTAGCCCTTGTTGAAGTTGCGGGCCTTCTTGATCTTGTCGACCAGCGCCTTCGGCATCGGTTCCCCGGTCTTGTAGTTCTTCGCGTAATGCGCAAAGACCTTCGGATCGCTTGCCCAGTGCTCGTTGAACTGCGACGGGAATTCCACGAAGTCGCGCGCCGTGTTGGTGCCGGACAGGGTCGGGTATTGCTCGTCGGACAGCATGCCGTGCAGCGCATGGCCGAACTCGTGGAACATGGTGACCACGTCGTCGAACGACAGCAGCGCCGGCTGGCCGGCCACCGGCTTGGTGAAGTTGGCGACGTTGTAGATCACCGGCTTGGTGCCGAGCAGCCGGGACTGGGCGACCAGATTGTCCATCCACGCGCCGCCGCTCTTGTTGTCGCGCTTGAAGTAGTCGGCGTAGAACAGCGCCAGCGATTTGCCGTCCTTGTCGAACACCTCGAACACGCGCACATCCGGCTGGTACACCGGGATGTCCTTGCGCTCCTTGAAGGTCAGCCCGTAGAGCTGGTTGGCCGCGTAGAACACGCCGTTCTCGAGCACGTTGTTGAGCTCGAAGTACGGCTTGATCTGATTTTCGTCGAGATCGTAGCGGGCCTTGCGCACCTGCTCGGCGTAGTAGTCCCAGTCCCACGGCTGCAGCTTGAACGTGGGCTGCTTCAGCGCCTTCTGGTCCTTGTCGATCTGCGCCTGGATGTCCTTCGCCTCATGCTCCGCACGGGCGGTGGCGGCCGGCACCAGCTGCTGCATGAACTTGATGGCCGTGGCGGGCGTCTTGGCCATCTGGTCGTCCAGCTTCCATGCCGCGTAGTTCGGGAAGCCGAGCAACTTGGCCTGCTCGGCGCGAATCTGCGCGAGCCGCTCGATGATCTTGCGGGTGTCGTTGGCATCGCCCTTCTCGGCACGATTCCATGATGCCTCGAACAGTGCCTTGCGGGTGGCGCGGTCCTTCAGATCCTGCAATTCGGGCTGCTGCGTGGTGTTCTGCAGCACCAGCACGTACTTGCCGGCCAGCCCGCGATCCTTGGCGGACCGGGCGGCAGCGTCGATCTGGGCATCGGACAGGCCGGCCAGCTTGGCCTTGTCGTCCACCACCAGCGCGGCGTCCTTGGTCGCGGCCAGCAGCTGATTGGTGAACCGTGTGCTGAGCGTGGACTCTTCCTCGTTCAGTGCCTTCAGCTTGGTCTTGTCGGCGGCGGAGAGTTTCGCGCCCGCATGCACGAAGTTCTTGTAGACCACGTCGATCAGGCGCTGCGACTCGGGATCGAGCTTGAGCGTGTCGCGCTGGTTGTAGACCGCCTCGATCCGCTGGAAAAGCTTGTCGTTGAGATAGATCGCATCGCGATGCGCGGCCAGCCGGGGCGCTTCCTCCTGTTGCACCTTCTGCAGCGCGGGGTCGGTGTTGGCGCCGGTGACCGCGCCGAACACCGACAGCACGCGGTTCAGCATGACGCCGGATTTCTCCATCGCCACATAGGTGTTCTCGAACGTCGGTGCGTCCGTGTTGTCGGCGATCTGCTGGATCTGCGCCAGCTGCCGCTTCATGCCCTCTTCGATCGCAGGCTGATAATCGGCGTCCGTGATCTTGTCGAACGGCGGCGCCTGGAACGGCAGTGTGCTGGCGCTGAAGAACGGGTTGCTGGTCATGGCGTTGGCGGCCGGTGCGGCACTGCTGGCGGCGGCCACGGTGGCGACCTTTGCCGGTGCTGGAGTGGTAGTGCCGCTTGGCTGCTGCGAACAGGCAGCCAGGGCGATCGTGGTGGCGATGACAATTATGCGCAGACGAAGCATCTGGTTTCCCCAAGTGGAGCGTCCGTTGCCGGACATGGCGAGTCTCAAGCGTCCGACTCTACTCACACCCTGGCTGTTTTTCCAAGTGCGTAAAGACACCATGCCGCCTTCGGCGATCGTCAGTCCAGGGCTGCCACGGCGGCATCCAGCCGCCGTGCCGCCTGCGCTGGTGCCGATCCGTGCGGCAGCACACCCAGGCATGCCGCCGGCATCAAATCGCGCAAGGTCGCCAGATTTTCTTCCAGCGCAAGCATGGCCGGATCGATGCCGTTGCCGATCCAGCCCAGCAGTCGACAGCCATCGGCCTCGATCGCGCGCGCGCTGAGCAGGGCATGGTTGAGACAACCCAGCCGCAAGCCGACCACCAGGATCACCGGCAGTTGCCATTGCCGGGCGATATCCGCCGCGAACAGCCCCGGTGCCAGCGGCACCAGCCAGCCGCCCACGCCTTCGACCACCACCGTGGAATGCATTTGCGACAACCGGTCGAACGCCGCGCGCATCGGTGCCAGCGAGATCTCCACCCCGTCATGCACCGCCGCCAGGTGCGGCGACAGCGGCTCGCGCAAGGCCACCGGATTGATCCACGCATACGGCAACCGGCTGCTGCTGGCCGCCTGCAGCGCCAGCGCATCGTCGTTGCACAGACCCTGATCTGTCTGCACGCAGCCGCTGGCGACCGGCTTCATGCCGCATGCCGCATGCCCGGCGGCGCGCAGCGCATGCAGCAGCGCGCAAGCGGCATGCGTCTTGCCGATGCCGGTATCGGTGCCGGCGATGAACACCGCGCGGCTCATGCCGGGCTACCGCGCAGGTCAATGGAAAGGTCGCGCTGCAATGGCGTCTCCATGCTTGTCCGGATTGACGATCGCATCCGAATCACCCGGCGCATAATAGGGTTTTTCCGCCGGGGCCATTGCATGCTCGAACTGAAGCCACTCGTTTACGCCAGCAAACGCGAGCATTACGACGAACTGCTGCGACAAGCCCGCGGCCTGCTCGCCGGCGAGCACAATCTGATCGCGAACGCGGCAAATTTCGGCGCGCTGGTCTATCACAGCCTGCCCGAATTGAACTGGGCCGGCTTCTATCTTTTCGACGGCAACGAGCTGGTGGTCGGTCCGTTCCAGGGCAAGCCGGCATGCATCCGCATCGCGCTGGGGCGAGGTGTCTGCGGCACCGCCGCGCAGACCCGGCAGACCCAGCTGGTGCGCGACGTCAATGCCTTCGACGGGCACATCGCCTGCGACGCCGCGTCGCAATCGGAAATCGTGGTGCCGCTGATCCTGCCCGACGGCAGCCTGCTCGGCGTGTGGGATGTGGACAGCCCGGTCATCGACCGCTTCGACGAGGACGACCGTGCCGGCATGCAGGCGCTGTGCGCGGTGTTCATGGAAGCGGTGCGCAGCTGACGGGTTGGGGGTTTCACGCTTTCGTAGGAGCCCACCCTGTGGGCGAAAGCGCTTCGCCGCCGCCCGGGCAAAGGCATCGCGCACAGGGGGCGCTCCTACATCGGGTGCGCGCCTTCGCGCGGCCGGCCGAGCAACGCCATCACCGCCGCGCGTGCCTCCTCCACCCCGGTGCCGGCGGATGAGGAAAAGATCTGCGCGGTAGCGTGCAGCCCCTCGGCGGCAAACTGCTTGCGCAACGCCGCCAAGGCCTGCGTGGCCTGTCCACGCGAAAGCTTGTCGGCCTTGGTCAGCAGCAAATGACAGGGAAGCTGGGTGGCGAAACAGAACTGAAGCATCATGCGGTCGAATTCCTTCAGCGGATGCCGGATGTCGACGATCAGGATCAGCCCGCGCAAGCTGCGACGCTGATGCAGGTAAGCGTCGATCTCCAGCTTCCAGTGCTCGCGCATCTCCAGCGGTACCTTGGCATAGCCATAACCGGGCAGATCGATCAGGCGCATATCCAGAGTCGGCTTTCCATCGGGCTGCGCGGACGGCGGCAGGCTGAAGGCAACCATCTGCTGGGTGCGGCCGGGCGTCTTGGACGTACGTGCCAGGCCCTTGTGGCCGGTCAGCGCATTCAACGCGCTGGACTTGCCGGCATTGGAGCGCCCGGCAAACGCCACCTCGGCGCCTTGATCGGCGGGAAGCTGGCTGATGCGATGGGCGGCGAGCACGAATTGCGCGCCTTGCAAGAGTCTGCTCATGAGGGATTAGGCATCGGCATGGTTTGACCAAGGTACGGTGGCACAGGGATAATCGTGCGGTTTCTGCCCGCTGCAGGCCTGATGGCTGCAATCCATGGCAGTGTCGGCAAGTCTTTCAGGAGTCAAGTGTATGAGTTTTCGGCCCGCTGGTTTTCGGCCCGCTGTTGTAATGTTCGCCCAGGCCCTCGTATTTGCACTCTCCGCCACGACGGCAATGGCGCAAGACAGCCAGCAGAAGCCGGCCGCACCGGTTGCTGCTACCTCGTCGGCAACGCCCGCGGTTGCCGCCAGCACGGCGCCAAAGCCTGTCGCGCCTGTCGCCCAATCAGTGGTCAAGCCGGGCAATGCCGCCGCCGGCCAGGCCAAGGCGACGGTCTGTGGCGCCTGCCACGGCGTCGACGGCAATTCCGCCGTTGCGCAGTTTCCGAAGCTCGCCGGCCAGAGCGAAAACTACATCGTGCGCCAACTGAACAACTTCAAGTCCGGCAAACGGCAAAACCCGATCATGCTGGGCATGGCCACACCGCTATCCGAACAGGACATGCACGATATCGGCGCCTACTTCGCCAGCAAGGCCTCGCTGCCCGGCATCGCCGACCAGGCGCTGGTGTCGCACGGCGAAAAGCTGTTCCGCAAGGGCGATGCCGCCAGCGGCGTTCCCGCCTGCATGGCCTGTCACAGCATCGATGGCCGCGGCAATCCGGGTGCGGCGTATCCGCAACTCGCCGGCCAGCACGCCCAGTACATCGAAGCCACGCTGAAGGCCTGGCACGACGGAACCACCTGGGGCAAAGACGCGCAGGCCCAGATCATGCCGTCGATTGCCAGCAAGCTCAATGCCGGCGATATCGCCGCGCTGGCCAGCTACATCGAGGGCCTGCATAGCACCGACACCAGCGCCGCAGCTGCCGCACCCTGACCGTCAACGCGCCGACCGGGTCGGTCGGCGCAGCCCGCCCCGTGCCCCCTTCGTTCGAGGTATCTTCCATGTTGAAGCGTCTGCCGATTCTTTGCGCCGCCCTGCTCGCACTTGCCGCCTGCAGCCACGCCGGCGACAACAACAACGCGACGCCAACGCCTGCCAGCAGCAGCACGACGACGGCAGCGACAGCCGCCAGCGCCGCCGCTGCGGCAACCTCGGCATCGGCTGCCACACCAGCCAATACCGCGCCCGCCGGCAGCACCAGCACGGCCGCCGCCAGCAGCACGGCCGAGGCAGCGTCGGCCCAGACGCCGCCCGCCGCACCGGCAGCACCCTTTGTCGACAACGGCAAATGGGTTGCCGGCAAGAACTACTTCGTGATCGAGCCCGCACAGCCGACCAGCCACCCGGGCAAGATCGAAGTCACCGAGGTGTTCTCCTACGGCTGCCCTGCATGCAACGAGTTCCACACCACGGTCGACCGCATCGCGCACAGCCTGCCGGCCAATGCGGTGATGAACTACCTGCCGGCGTCGTTCCGCCCGGACGAAAACTGGCCGATGTATCAGCGTGCGTACTATGCCGCGCAAGCACTGGGCGTGGCCGACAAGGCCCACGACGCGATGTTCGATGCTGTCTGGAAAAGCGGCGAACTGGGCACCGACGATCTCTCCACCGGCAAGCTCAAGCCGCATGAAGCGTGGCCGACGATCAGCGACGTGGCAAAGTTCTATGCCAAGTACGGCGTCGATCCGAAGGAGTTCGTCGCGGTCGCCAATTCCTTCAGCGTCAACACCAAGATGAAGCGCGCCGATGAACTGGTCAAAGCCTATGGCGTGGAAGGCACCCCGACCATGATCGTCGACGGCAAGTATCGTTTCGACCCGGGCACGGCCGGTGGCTATGCGCAATCGATCGAACTGACCCAGTGGCTGGTGGCCAAGGAAGCCGCCGGCAAGTAGGCCCGAAGCAGGTCCCTTTCGAGCACCGACGCCACGGCACGACCCGTTGCCGGCCGGCAACCCTCCATGCAAAGAGAGTCTCCGATGTTCAAGCGAATTGCCCGTCTGCACCTGTTCGCCCTGCTCGGTGGCCTTGTGCTGACCAGCGCCTGCAGCGCGCAACCCGGCACCGCAGCGCCATACACCGACGGTGTCGAGTACGTGACCCTGCCCGGTCCGCACCAGCGTTACAGCAGCGAGGGCAAGGTGGAGGTGGTCGAGGTCTTTTCCTACGGCTGCATCCACTGCGCGCATTTCGCACCGATTGCCGAGCAACTGCGCAAGGAGCTACCGCCCGGGGTGAAGTTCAAGCTGATGCCGGCACCCTTCAGCGACGCCTGGCTGCCGTTTGCGCGCGCCTATTACGCGGCACGCCAACTGGGCGTGGTCAAGCGCACCCATCTGGCACTGTTCACCGCCAAGTTCGACCAGCATTACCCGATCAATACGCTGGGTGAACTGGCCGATTTCTACGCCCGTGAAGGGGTCAATCGGGCCGACTTCATGCGCATCGCGACTTCGGCGCAAGCTACCGCAAAGTTGAAGAGCGACCTCGCGCTGATCCAGAAGTGGCAAGTGGATGGCACACCGACCCTGGTGATCGACGGCAAGTACCGCGTTGCCACCGTGCATACGCAGGAAGAAATGGCCGCGGTGGCGTTGTGGCTGGCCAAGCGCGAGCTGCACGGCAAGTAAGGCGGTGCGGCTGGCACGCCGTTCACATCGGGTGGATCATGCTGGTGGCGTCCGGCCGGTGGCCCGGCGTCGTGATCGGCTGAACCCTCTTTCCGCATAGTGTGTTGCGATGACCCGCGCCGCAATTTCCCAAGCCGCACCTGCCGAGCGCCATCTGCGCCTGCTGAGCTGCAACATCCTGGCCGGTGCCAGCGTGAAGCGCTACAGCGAATACGTCACCCGCAGCCTCGAAGCGGTGCTGCCCGGACGCAACAAGCTGGACAACCTCGACCGGCTCGCCGAGGTGCTGCCGCAGTTCGACCTGATCGGCTTGCAGGAAGCCGACGCCGGCAGCCTGCGCTCGGGCTTTCTGAACCAGACCCGCTACCTCGCCGAAACCTCCGGCATGCCGTTCTGGAGCCATCAGCCGAACCGGCCCATGGCACGCCTGGCACATTCGGCCAATGGCCTGATCTGCCGGCTGGAACCGCACTCGGTGATGGATTACCCGCTGCCCAGCCGTATCCCCGGCCGCGGCGCGCTGCTGGCGCAGTTCGGCGAAGGCGACAACGCGCTGGCGGTGATGATCGCGCACCTGTCGTTGAGTGCACCGGCACGCGCGCGCCAGCTCGGCTTCATCGCCGAACTGCTGCAGGATTTCCCGCACGCGGTGCTGATGGGCGATCTGAACACCGAACCGGGCAGCGCGGAGATGCGACACCTGTTCGCCAAATGCAACCTGCAACCGCCGGTGCAGTCGACGCCGACTTTCCCCAGTTGGAAACCGCGACGCGCGCTGGACCACATCCTGACCTCACCGGCGATCCGGCTGGACAAGGTATGGACACTGCCGCAGGCCTTCTCCGACCACCTGCCGCTGGCGGCTGAAATCCGCCTGCCGGCGCATATCGCCGGTCCCTCGCGAGGCCGTCGATGAAGCCGTCGATGAGGCGGCCGTCGATGAGGATCGGCAGGTGGCGAATGGCCCGCCCGTGGCTGTTGCTGCTGGCGGTCGGATTCGCCGCAGCAGGGCTGCGTTACGGCCTGATCGAGCCCAGCACGATGGAACGACTGTGCAGCAGCACGCACAGCCCGATCTGGTGCCGTTGGCGGCAGCTGCTGGTACTGGGGTTTCTGCACGACGTCTACGGCGGCCTCGCGCTGGCGGCGGCGGCGTGGGCGCTCGTGGGAAAGCAGCCCTGGACGGCATGCCTGGCCGCCGCACTGGGTGCCTTCGCGCTGGAACTGTACTGCTTCCAGGCTGGCGCGCTGGCCTTGCTGATCGGCTGCCTACGCCTGCTGCGATGGCAGACGCAGGCGCTGCCGCGCCTGCCACCAACCGGACAGCACCGGCAGCGCGAGCAGAGCGTTCAGTCCCAGCCATAACCACGCCACCGGCGATAGTCCGGCTTCCTGGACGACCACGATCGCCGCCAGCATCGGCAGCCCGGCGGCGAGGAAGCGTTCCTCCGGCATCGGCATCGCTGCCTCGCGCCATTCGGACAACCAGCCGGCCAGGGCATAGCCGGCACACGGCAGCTCGAACAGACCGAGCGGAAAATCCCGGTAGCGGCCGTCGAACACCAGCAGCAAACCGTAATACGCCAAGGCGAACAGCCAGCCCAGCCGCAGCCAGCCGGGCGGAGCGGACGGTCGTGCCATACCGGCCAGACGCGCGGCAATCCAGCGCGCCAGCAGCAAAGCCGTCGCCAGCGCCAGCACGCAGGCACCTGCCGATACCGTCCATTCCCACGCATCGCGGCACGCGAACAGCATCTGCCGCCATTGCCACGCCAGCGCACAGCCCGCGGCGAGACCGCCCAGGCTCAGCGCCACCCAGCCACGCCAGCCGCGCCAGCGACGACGACGCGATCCGGCCAGCGCGAACCCTCCCGCAACCGTCACGCCCGCCAGCCAGCCGGCCCACCAGCGCGGCTCCTCGATCACCGGCCCCTGCATCGCGAATTTCGGGTGCGCATGCGCGTCGAAAATGCCCCAGTAACCCCCGGCCGTACCTTCCTGCGCACGCTTCCACGGTTGGTCGAAGGCCTCGATCACGTTGTACGGCATGTGCACGGTCGCGGCATAACGCAGGAACTCGCGCAGATAGCGCGCCTCATTGACCAGGCTGGCGCTGGCCACCTGGCGCGGCCGCCCGGCGCTGGGCCAACCGGTCTCGCCGATCATCACGCGACGCCCGGGAAACGCCCGCTGCACCCTGGCGTAGACCGACGCCACATGCTGCACCGCGCGCTCCGGCGACACCGGATGATCCTCCCAGTACGGCAGGATATGGATGGTGAGATAGTCGACCGAGGCGGCCAGTTCGGGATGACGCAGCCACAGCTCCCACACGTCGGCGTAACTCACCGGCTCACTGATCGCGCTGCGCACCTGCCGTAGGTAAGCGGCCAGGGCGGCCGCTGACAATTCGCCACGCAGCAGCACCTCGTTGCCGACGATCACGCCGCGCACTACCTGCGGATACTTGCGTGCGGCGGCGATACCCAGCCGGATCTGCCGCTCGTTCGCTGCCTTGTCGCGGTCCAGCCAGATCCCCAGCAAAACCTTCATGCCGTAGCGGCTGGCGATGGCCGGCACCGCACCGAGGCCCTGGCCCTGCGAATACGTGCGCACGCAATCGAAGCGCTGCGACAGTGCACGCAGGTCGGCGTCGATGCGCGCGGGGCCGACGAAAGCGTGCGGATCGAGCGGGCTCTCGCCCTGCAGGCGGAATGGCGCATACGACACACAGGCAATGCGTGCCGACGGTGCGTCCGGCAACGCCACTGGCCGGCCGATCGCCCACCACCACCAGGCTCCGGCAAGCGCGAGCAAGATCAGCAAAAGCCACGCGACCCCGTGCCGGCGAGAAGTGCGCGAAGCTGCTGACGGCATGCCGATCCGGTAAATGTCGAAGAGTATGCGTGCCAGTTTAACAGCCTGTCGGGATCAGGCCGGCTGACGGCCTGCAGGCGCAGCGATGCGCGATCCGCGTGGACGCAGCCGACACATGGCCATGGACTACACTG
>Ga0307375_10005960_pt1 | contig 11344 bp, 9 predicted proteins | sample TR1MG_FD_202531 | JGI IMG/M metagenome (GOLD analysis project Ga0307375, IMG submission 202531) | Soil microbial communities from Risofladan, Vaasa, Finland - TR-1 | ecosystem: Environmental > Terrestrial > Soil > Coastal area > Acid sulfate soil | place: Finland: Risofladan, Vaasa | collected...
TCAACTTCATCGAGCGCGACAGAAATTGGGGACTGGCCAATTCCATCATCGACGGTGTGACCTCGGTGGTGAACGAACGAGGGCGCATCATCGTGCTGGAGGACGACATGGTGACTTCCCCATATTTTCTGACCTATATGAATGAGGCGCTGGAGAAGTTTGCTGACGATGATAGAGTTGTCAGCATCCATGGTTATGTGTACCCGGTTACTCAGCCTTTGCCGGAGGCATTTTTTTTACCCGGTGCCGATTGCTGGGGTTGGGCTACATGGAGTCGCGGTTGGGCATGCTTCAACGGCGACGGACAGTTCTTGCTGGATGAACTGAAGCGTCGAAAATTGATTCGGGCATTTGATTTCAATGGGGCTTACTCATTTTCCAAAATGCTGGAAGCGCAGATCAAAGGCGACAATGACTCATGGGCAGTGCGCTGGTATGCGTCTGCATTCCTGGCCGGCAAGCTGACCCTATATCCCGGGCGCAGTCTGGTGCATAACATCGGGTTTGACGGCAGCGGAGAGCATTGTGGTGCGACAGAAGTCTGGGCAACCAAATTGAGTACTTATCCAATCGATTTGAATGGAATCCCGGTTAAGGCTTCTCCGGCAGCCTGGCGAGCCTTTGAAAAGCACTTTAGGTCAACTCAAAAAAGCGGGAGACATAATTTGTTGCAAAAGCTCTTAAGTTCGATAGCTTCCTTACGGGTTTCACGCAGATGATCAAGTTTCTCAAGGCGATCTACCGCCGCTTATTTTTCTTCTACCATCGCCAGGCTTTCTTTCCGGGGTGGCTGGGCATCATGGTTAACCCGTTTTATTTTGCACGGAAGGGGCTGGCAAAGCATGTTTCAGAATTGGCTGGCCATGTCACCGGCAAGACCCTGGATGTGGGTTGCGGAAGCAAGCCTTATGCGCATCTTTATCATTCGGATGAATATGTCGGACTGGAGATCGACAGCCCGCAAAGTCGTGCCAGTAAAAGGGCAGATTACTTCTATGATGGCAACCTGTTTCCTTTTGCTGACGGGACATTTGATTCGGTGGTGGCGAATGAGGTTTTCGAGCATGTGTTTAATCCTGACCAGTTCCTGAATGAGGTATTTCGCGTGCTCGGGTCTGGCGGCAATGTGCTGCTGACGATGCCATTTGTCTGGGATGAACATGAACAGCCGCACGATTTTGCGCGATATTCTTCATTCGGGATCAGGGCGCTGCTGGAAAGACACGGTTTCGAAATCGTTGAGCAACGCAAGTCCATGGACGATATTCGGGTAATTTTCCAGTTGTTGATCACTTACATCTATAAAAAGACCGTAACAAGGAGCCCGCGGGTCAATCTTATCGTTCAGCTGTTGCTGATGGCACCATTCAACCTGCTGGGCGAGCTGCTGTTTTTAATTACTCCGCGGAATCCGGATCTTTATCTGGACAATATCGTGCTGGCAAGGAAAATCGTTCGCGCTTAAATTTGATGAGAGCAAATACTTCCCGTCAATCAACGTTTATTCGATCAGCTATCGTGAAGGATCGCGCATGAGTCGCTATGCCAACGTAAAAGTATTAATCACCGGCGGCCTGGGTTTCATCGGTTCCAACCTTGCCCGTGCGCTGGTAGCCCAAGGGGCAGAGGTTACGCTGGTTGATAGCCTGATTCCGCAATACGGCGGCAATCCATACAATATCGAGGACATCCGTGACAAGGTCACCGTGAATGTGTGCGACGTGCGCGATCCGTATGCGATGGCCTATTTGCTCAAGGATAAGGATTACCTGTTCAACCTTGCCGGGCAGACCAGCCACCTGGATTCGATGGCTGACCCGCAGACAGACCTTGAGATCAACGCAGCCGCACAGCTCAGTATCCTTGAAGCTTGCCGCAAGACCAATCCAGGGATCAAGATCGTTTTCGCCAGCACCCGCCAGCTCTACGGCAAGCCGGACTACCTGCCGGTCGACGAGAAACACCCGATCCGGCCGGTGGATGTAAACGGCATCAACAAGCTCGCAGGCGAGTGGTATCACCTGCTCTACAACAATGTGTATGGCATCCGCGCCTGTGCGCTGCGCTTGACCAATACTTATGGCCCGGGCATGCGCGTCAAGGATGCCAGGCAGACGTTTCTGGGCATCTGGCTGCGATTGTTGATCGAGGGCAAGCCGATCAAGGTCTTTGGCGATGGCCTGCAGTTGCGCGACTTTAATTATGTCGATGATTGCGTACAGGCTATGCTGCTCGCGGGCGCAAGCGATGTTGCCAACGGCAAGGTGTACAACCTGGGAAGCAGCGAAGTGATAGGTCTGAAGGCTTTGGCCGGGATGATGACCGATCTGGGATTGGGTGGGACGTTCGAACTGGTGCCATTCCCTCCGGAGCGCAAGGCGATAGACATCGGAGACTACTACAGCGATTTCTCCCTGATCGCGCAAGAGTTGGGTTGGCAACCGAAAGTCGGTATGCGCGAGGGCCTGCAGAGGACGCTGGCCTACTATCAGTCCAACCTCGGCCATTACCTGGATAAAGAAATATGATCTTGATGAACGACTTCAAGGCCGAGCCGCCTGAATTGCGCGAGGCAATGCTGGGCGCGGTACGGCGCGTGCTGGAGTCCGGCTGGTACGTGCTGGGCAACGAAGTGGCGGCCTTCGAAAAGCAATGGGCTTCCGCCTGCGGCGTGGCTCATGGCGTCGGCGTCGGGAACGGCATGGATGCCATCGAGATCGCCCTGCGCGCGCTGGATATTGGCCCCGGCGATGAAGTCATAACCACGCCGATGACCGCGTTTGCCACCGTGCTGGCGATCCTTCGCGCCGGCGCAACACCGGTGCTGGCAGACATAGACCCGCAAACTGCCTTGCTGTCGGTTGAAAGTGCAGAGCGCTGCATCACACCCAGGACCAAGGCCGTGGTGCTGGTGCATCTCTACGGGCAGGTGAGAAACATGGACGCATGGGTGGCCTGGTGCGGCAAGCGCGGAATCACCCTGGTGGAAGATTGTGCGCAAGCGCATTTGGCGACATGGCACGGCAAGGTTGCCGGCAGCTTCGGGGCTGCGGGTGCCTACAGTTTTTATCCTACCAAGAACCTCGGCGCGCCGGGCGATGCCGGCATGCTCGTAAGCGATGCCGGGGCGCTTGCGCAACGCGCCGGGCGGCTGCGCAACTACGGGCAAAGCGTCCGCTACCAGCATCCCGAACTTGGCATGAACAGCCGACTGGACGAGATTCAGGCGGCCATGCTATCCGAACGGCTGAAATGGTTACCCGAATTTACGCTGCGCCGCCGCCAGATTGCCGATGCCTACCATGCCGGGATCAGGAACCCGCTGGTCCGGCCTCTTGCTTCGCCAGAACAACCATTGGCGCACGTTTATCATCTCTTCGTAGTTACCTGTGAGCGGCGCGATGAGCTACAGGCTCATTTGCAACAGCATCAAGTGCAATCGCTGATCCACTATCCTGTTCCTATCCATAAGCAGGAGCCTTGTTCGGCTATCGCATGCGATCCTCAGGGGCTGGCTCATAGTGAACGCCACGCAGCGATATGCCTTTCGTTGCCTTGTCATCCACAAATGACGGATAACGATATTGCGATGGTTATATCGGCTGTGAATTCGTTTCAGGGGGCGTGATGGAGCATTACGTTACGTTATTTGACAGCCTCTTCCTGCCTCAAGGGCTTGCGCTGCATATGTCCATGGAGCGTCATGCCGGGAGTTATACCCTGTGGATATTGTGCGTGGATGATGAAGTCCACGAAGTGTTATTCAAACTTAATTTGCCCAATGTTCGACTCCTGCAATTAAGCAAGCTAAAAACCCCTGAATTGCTGGCAGTCAAACCAAATCGCAGTAAAGGTGAGTATTGCTGGACACTGACACCGTTCACGCCACGATTTGTTTTCGAGGCGGATGCTGAAGTGCCTCGCGTGACTTATCTCGATGCTGACCTGTGGTTCAGAAAAAATCCAGAGCCGATTTTTCGTGAGTTTGATGCTTCCGGAAAGGATGTGCTTATAACTGATCATGCCTATGCGCCGGAATATGACCAATCAGCGACCAGCGGTCAATATTGCGTGCAATTCATGACATTTACGCGGGACGGTGGAGAGTCGGTGCGTAAGTGGTGGGAGGAAAAATGTATCGAATGGTGTTTTGCAAGATTTGAGGATGGCAAATTTGGCGATCAAAAATACCTGGATGACTGGCCGATAATATTTGCAGGCCATGTGCATATATTGACTAACAAAGAATTAGTTCTAGCTCCCTGGAATGCGACTCGATTTCCTTATGGTAACGCCGTAGCATGGCATTTTCACGCTCTCCGAATTGTTATAAATTCAGGGAAATTGTCCTCACCTGCTATTGATTCCAGACTTTCGTTCTCAGAAGTTATTAATTCTGAGCAATCGCTTTCAGCAGAATACGGGGCGTATCGCTTGCCACAATGTACACGAGACAACATTTATCTACCTTACCTAAACGATCTACGTGCTGTAGTTGGGCAGTTAACTCGTATTGGCGTTATATTGAAACCACAGAAGCCTCAGGAATTACAAGAGACTCTTTCAATTGTTGGTAACTTGAAAATGCGGCTACGAATGCGTGCCCAAAGATTTTTAGGCATTCAAAGTTAATGTGTAATTTTATGCAAGAGCACATACACATCGGGGATATTGGCGAAGCTTTCTCTCGTGCCACTATACGATGGCCAATATTTGTGGTTAAAAATTGTGGTTTTTTATCGAAACCCATTATTTTGATAACTTGCAAAATTGCATCTTAGTGAAGATGCATTAAATTGCGCCCTTGGACTTGTGCCAAGACAGTGTTAATTGGAGATGCCGCTATGACTATCAACCTGATAGTTCAGTATTATAAATGTGGTAACGAAGCAAGGCAGGAAGAGATTGATATTTGTTTGACCACAAATTTGAACAATGAATTTATATCCTCAATTCATCTGTTGACAGAGCAATTACATGACATTTCACAGTTCCCATATCGTGAAAAAATCAAGCAGACAGTCACAGGCGAGCGGTTAACTTTTGAGAAAGCATTTCAGTACGCAAACCAGCACCATGAAAACGAGATATGGATTCTGAGCAATGCAGATATTTATTATGATGAAAGTTTGAGCTGCTTAAAAGATGCAAAGTTGGATGAAGCTGTTTTTGCACTGACACGGCATGATGTCCAAGCAGATGGAACATCCAGGCTTGTAGACCCCGCCTTTGCTCACGGATCCCAGGACGCATGGATATTTAAAACGCCTCTCTCTTTAGATAAATTATTTGCGAAATTCTTCCTAGGGATACCCGGTTGCGACGGCAGAATTGCCTATGAATTCATAAAATCCGGTTACAAAGTGATAAACCCTTCTATTAAAATAATCATATATCACCTGGATTTAATAAGAGGATCAAACATATTTGAAAGAGATATGGAATATGCAAAATTGATGACAGAAGAAAATATTAATCGAGGCTTGGCTGTTTCTCCTCCTTATCAATACTATCTCTATCCGGTCGACCAGATTGACCCGGATTCACTTGAGATGTTCAAATTGCAGCTTTCAAAGCTTGCCGAGTTGGCTGAGCTGGAAACCTATAAAAACCTGTATTACGAATTATTGCGAAGTCGGAGTTGGAAAATAACAAAGCCATTAAGAATGATCACGGGCTTGTTTAAATAAACGGGAGGGTTTGCCGAGAATATCAGGAAGAATGTCACTGGATAAAAATATCCGGGTCAGAGGTTAGTTTGTAATCACGATTGGTCTTGATGCGGAGACGGTCAAGGCTTACGTCAGACATCAGGACAATGAAGGCGCGCATTGCGCTAGATCAGTTATGCATGCGAGTCAGCGCCATAAGGCGCTTCATGTTTTGCATCTGTGCGGTGCTAACAAAAATTATCCTCCGGCATTGCCTGGACCTGGAATGAAGATAAGCAGAAGACAAAGATAAGGTCAAAATGAAAGTTTTACAGGTAAATGGATATGAATCGCCGGGCCGAAGGTTTAACGGATTATCTATTACACCGCTCCTCAAAAAATACGGCATCGAATCGCGGCATTTGATCTGGGAAAAAGACACAAAAAACCCCGATGTACTGACTTTTGAGGGTGTGGCGACGAGAAAATTAAATAGGCTGATAAACCGTGTCGAACGCATTGCTTCCTTACAATCGATACTGTATCAAAATGCGGCCCAGATGATGAAGATGCCAGCTTTCAAGGAAGCTGACTTGCTTCATCTACACATCATCCATTCCGGCTATTTAAGCCTATCTGATCTTCCAAAAATTACAAAGCAAAAGCCAACGGTATGGACGCTGCACGATCCGTGGGCAATGACAGGACATTGTGTTTATCCATTTGAATGCAAGCGCTGGATGACCGGATGCGGCAATTGTCCTGATCTAAATACTCCTTTTCCGCTGCTGATGGATACCACGCGATTCCTGTTTAACTATAAGCGCCGCGCTTACAAGGGATCAAAATTTGATGTTATTGTGGCTTCCAAATGGATGCGCGACATGGTTGAAGCTTCGCCTTTATTCGAGGATGTCGATATTCATCAGCTCCCTTTTGGGCTGGATCTAAACTTCTTCTCTCCAGTTGCCGCACCCAGTGCGCGCAAACGGTTTGGCATTCCCGAAGATGCGCTAGTTATTTGCTTTCGATCAGTCAACAATCAGACCAAAGGGTTGCCCTACATCATTCAGGCGCTTGAACGCATCAAAGCCAAGCAGCCCATTTGCCTGTTGACGTTTAACAGTAAAGGTCTGCTGGTACGTTTTGCGAACCGTTTCCAACTCGTTGAACTTGGCTGGACAAATGACGAAGAGCTTGCCCGGGACGCCCTTGTTGCGGCCGATATTTTTTTGATGCCGTCAATTGCTGAAGCATTTGGTGTAATGGCAATAGAGGCGTTTGCCTGCGGCAAGCCTGTCATCGTCTTTGAGGGCACATCGTTGCCCGAGGTGACTTTCGCACCCGATGTTGGTATGTCGGTGCCCATGCGCGATGGGGAAGCTTTGTTTCAGGCGCTGCAACACCTGATTGATAATCCAAGTGAGCGCGAGGAACGAGGCAGAAAAGGACGAATGATGGCTGAGTTACATTACGGCGACGATATGCATGCCCGGGGCATGGCCGAAATTTACAGAGCGGTTGCCGCAAAATGAAAATATTGTTATTGACTGATATGCCACCCTGCAAAGATTTTACGGGTGGGCTTGTGCTTGATCAGCTATGCCGCTTCCTGCCGCATGATTCTATAGCCTGTTATGCCGTAATGAACCGCATTATCCGTGCGAGACGCTCAAGCGATATGGACTGGATGCCGATCGAATATCAAGTTAAGCCAATTGAGAGAGCAATTCGTCTCTTGCCTGGAAAATTCGGAGAAGACATTGCCAAGTGGATGGAAGAACGCAATGAAAAGATGGTGCTGAAAAATATTCTGCCAAAAGTTGTCAAATTTGGCCGCGAGAATAAAGTGGATAAATTGTGGTGTCTGCTGCAAGGACAGACGATGGTCAGACTTGCACAGGCATCAGCTGAAGCACTGGGGGTGCCGCTCTATACGCAGGTTTGGGACCCCTTTGGTTGGTGGTTGCGCGCCAACAAAATAGATCACCGCACAGCACATCATTTGCTGGATAAATTTGATGAAACAGTCCGGAATAGCCGGGTATGCGCTACCGCTTCCTGGGCCATGTCTGAGGAATATACGGATAAATACGGAGTAAAAAATTTCCCTGTCATTTCCAGCCTGGACAGCAACTGGGCTTGCCAGCCGGCTACAAGGCCCAATAACTCAGAAGAATTCGTGATTGGCTTGGCGGGGCAAATATATGCACGCGACGAATGGAATGCGCTGATTAGCGCATTGGAAAAGTATCAGTGGAAAATTTCTGGTAGAAAAATCAGAATTAGAATTCTCAGCCGTGGCATGCCGCGGGGAGTGGCAAGGCCAAAAAATACCGAATATCTGGGCTGGCTGAACCAGCAGAAAGCAATCAAGGTATTGTCAGAAGTTGATATGCTTTATCTGCCATATTGGTTCTCCCCAGAGTTTAAAGAGGAAGCAACACTTTCATTTCCATCGAAGCTTGTTACCTACCTTGCGGCCGGGAGACCGATAGTGTTTCATGGGCCGGATTATGCGTCTCCCGCTAAATATCTGGAGAGAAACAACGCGGCTCTTCTTTGTTATTCGCTGGAACCCGACAAGATTATTGAAACAATTGCGTCGCTGATAACTGACTTAACACTATACAAAACGCTTGCTCATAATGGCGCATCCGCCTTCATGCGGGACTTTACCTATGACACAATGAAAGCCAAATTTTATAAATTTCTTGAGCTCGAATCGATTGATTAGAATTGACAAAATATAAGTATATTTTTGAATTTGTGCAGGATCAATAGTCGTGCATAACCAGCTACATTTGGTTGCAAATTCCTCTGTTACCTCCGGCGGTGAAGGGCTGGCAGCGTTGCGCTATGGAGAGTCTATCGCCCGATCCGGATGTGTTGTTACGCTCGTTTCCAAACAAATTTCGGCCAAGCATGACGATGCACCCCACGGAAGAGGAAGATTTGAACAGATGGCAGCCCCGACGCAGCATAATTTTCTTTCCGAATTATTTGCCCAATATGGCTATATGCAGAAGTTGTGTGAGCAAAAGAAAATTGACCTGATCCACCTGCATGGTATGTGGTCTCCGTTCCTGGCCGTCGGTGCTCTGGTTGCGAACAGGCGGAGCCTGCCTCTCATCATTTCTCCACATGGTTGTCTGGAGCCTTGGGCACTTGGGTATAAGCGCCGTAAGAAGTGGTTCGCCCTGAAGACTTATCAGGGCTTGGTTATGCGTTCTGCATCCTTGTTTGTTGCGACAGCAGAGCAGGAAAAAAACAGCATCAGGCGATTAGGATTTCGACAACCTGTCGCTATCATCCCCAATGGTGTGGATGTGGTTGCTGCTCCGCAACATAATGCTCATTCAGATTTCAAGACAATTCTTTTTCTATCACGTATTCATCCAATAAAGGGATTGCCGGATTTGGTCGAAGCATGGGCGATAGTCAGGCGGCCGGGTTGGCGGATTGTCATTGCCGGTGGTGATGAGCAAGGTTATCGTTCAAAAATTGAAAACTTGATTCGGGCGAGAGGGCTGGAGTCCGATTTCGTGTTTGTCGGGTTTGTTGACGGCGCGCGCAAGCAGGCGTGTTTTGAAATGGCAGATATTTTTGTTTTGCCAACCTATTCCGAAAACTTCGGCATTGCAGTAGCCGAGGCACTGGCAAGCGAATTGCCGGTAATCACCACTACGGGTGCACCATGGCACGATCTGGTGGAACACCATTGTGGATGGTGGGTGGAGCCGGGCCTGGAAGGGATTTCAAACGCGTTAACCGAGGCGATGGAGTGTGATCCGGGGGAGTTAAGGCAGATGGGCCTGCGTGGACGCCAGCTTGTGATTGACAAGTATTCATGGACAAAAATCGGAGCCGATGCGCTGGAAGTGAGCAACTGGTTGTTGGATTCGTCACGGCCAAAACCAGAAACTGTCATAGAAAATGGACGGCGATGAGTGGGAAAATGAGAATCCTGATTGTTACCCAATATTTTTGGCCGGAAAATTTCCGTATCAACGAGTTGGTGTCCACCCTGCATCGAGAGGGTGTTGATGTGACAGTTTTGACCGGTAAACCTAACTATCCCTCCGGGAAAATATTTTCGGGTTACAAGGTTGCGGGGATTCAGAGAGAAATGTTTTCTGGTGTGGAAGTAATCAGGCTACCTCTTGTTCCCCGAGGAAACGGTTCACCCTGGGGACTGTTGCTGAATTACCTGTCATTTATATTCTCCGGATATTTCTTTGCCCCGTTTGCTCTGCGCCACAAGAAATTTGATGCAGTATTTGTCTATGCGCCGTCACCGTTACTGCAGGCGTTACCGGCGATTTTTGTAGCATGGATCAAGAGTGTTCCGCTGATTATCTGGGTGCAGGATATCTGGCCTGAAGTCCTGCAGGCCACGGGTGTAATTAAAAACCGCTGGTTACTGCGGCTGGTTGAGCTTGCGGTTCGTTATATTTATCGTTCGGCTGACTCAATATTGATCCAGTCTGAGGCTTTCCGCCCGTCGGTAGAGCGTTTTACTAAAGACAATCGAAAAATTCGTTTCTACCCGAATTCTGCAGAGGATTTTTTGAGTTGTTCAAATGCCGGACACCCACCATCTGAAGTAGCCGTCGATATAGGACGAAATTTCACAGTAGTGTTTGCCGGTAATATTGGCTCTGTGCAATCATGCAACACGATTATTTCGGCGGCAAAGCTGTTGCAGGAGTTCCCGCAAATCAAATTCTATCTTGTGGGCGGCGGTAGTCAGGCTGCTGCTATCGCTTTGGATATCGAAAGTAACAATCTGGATAATGTGGTGATGACAGGACAATTGCATCCTGATGAAATGCCTTCAATATTTGCAGCGGCATCGGTTTTGTTGATCACGCTGGCGGATGCCCCCGCTCTGGCCGCAACCATACCGAGCAAGGTGCAGAGCTATCTTTCGGCTGGAAAACCGATCATCGCCAGCATGAACGGCGAAGGTGCCAGAGTGTTACGGGATGCCAATGTCGGAATTGTTTGCCCGGCAGGTGATGCAGCTGCCTTGGCCAATGCTGTGAACCAACTATATATGATGTCGCCCGATCAGCGGATTCATTTAGGACAGAATGGCCATCAATATTTCAAAGCCCACTTCGATATGACTGAGCGAACGCGTGAACTTATTGCACATTTTGAAAAAATCTCGAGTGAAAGCCGATCGCAATGATTAGTGCACAGATTGCTTCGTCCCAGAACAATTGGAGACTGGATTGAACAGTACCTCCTTGCCAGGAAATAAAAAAGTGCTTGTTACCGGAGCTAACGGATTTGTCGGCAAGCCGCTGTGTGCAGAATTGCTGCGCCGTGGCCAATCCGTCCGAGCGTCAGTGCGTTCCGGGAATACGATGGACGGAAATGTTGAAGCGGTAAAAGTCGGCGCTATCGATGGGGAAACAGACTGGTCGGCCGCGCTCAACGGCGTGGATGCGGTGATCCATCTCGCCGCGCGGGTGCATGTGATGAAAGATCAGGCCGCCGATCCGCTCACGGAATTCCTCAAGGTCAATCTGTACGGCACGTCCAATCTGGCCCAGCAGGCCGCAAGCGCGGGCGTAAAACGCTTTGTCTATGTGAGTTCGGTCAAGGTGAACGGCGAACAGACCACGGTGAACCGCCCTTTTGCCGAATCGGACGAACCCGATCCGCAAGACCCGTACGGCATC
>Ga0307375_10005964_pt1 | contig 11338 bp, 8 predicted proteins | sample TR1MG_FD_202531 | JGI IMG/M metagenome (GOLD analysis project Ga0307375, IMG submission 202531) | Soil microbial communities from Risofladan, Vaasa, Finland - TR-1 | ecosystem: Environmental > Terrestrial > Soil > Coastal area > Acid sulfate soil | place: Finland: Risofladan, Vaasa | collected...
TCCGCCAGTACAGCGGCAGACTGTCCTGTGGGACGTTGAAGAGCAGCCCCTGGTTGTGGTAGACTGTGAGCAGTCTGGATTTCCCACCGGACCACTTCTTGCCAGGGGCGGAGCGGACCTCCTCCATCGCTCCGCTCCCAATTTTGTCAACACTCGCCCTCCCGCAGGTTCGTAACCTGCGGGAGGGTAGCAGGTAAGCCGAACGGAAGGGAGGTGATGTGGTAGATCGAGATGGACCTTACCCGGGCAGGGGGAGCCTGCCCACAGATTTTCACGTGTGATTCCACCCTAGTTTAGTCAGGAGGAGAAAATGCATCGTAAAAAGTGGTACATGTGGGTAGCCTTGCTGGCGGTCGGCAGCATGCTGCTGGCGGCCTGCGGGGCTCCCGAGGTCATGACTGTCGAGGTGACCCGGATGGTGGAGGGTCAGACCCAGATCGAGCAAGTGGTCGTCACCGCCACGCCGGAGCCGGCGGAGGGTGAGGCCCCGCTGGCCGTGATTTCCCCCGAGTTCAACAACCCCGACACGTACGTCGTCATCACCGGCGCCGGCGAGCCGCAGTCGCTGGACCCGGCCTGGCTGTACGACACCGCCAGTTCCACCATCGTGGGCAACATCTACGAGGGGCTGGTATGGTTCAACCGGGAGCGGACCGACCAGTACGTGCCTGCGCTGGCCACCGAGTGGACGATCAACGAGGCCGGCGACCAATGGGTGTTCAACATCCGCCAGGGGGTCAAGTTCCACGAGGGCGGGACGTTGGAGCCCCACGACGTGGCCTACACTACCCAGCGCGCCATGCTGCAAGGCCGCACCGACGGTCCCCACTGGATGACGTACGAAGCCTTCTTTGGTCCCGAGTTGTCCATGGCTTCCAGCAAGGACTTTGCCCTGGCCTACCTGGGCAAGGACGCCGAAACGACCACCTTCGAGGATCTGACGGGTGACGAGTTGGTGCAGGTGTGCGAGGCGATCAAGGGAGCGGTGGTCGCCGACGACGCGGCAGGGACGGTCACCTACAACCTGTATGGATCTACCCCGTGGTTCCTGGCGCTGATGGCGCAGACCTTCCTGGGCGGCGTCGTGGACCAGGAGTGGATGGCCGAGAGCGGGGACTGGGACGGCGACTGCGCCACCTGGCAGAACTGGGCCGACCCGCAGGCGGCGGACACCTTGCTCTTCAACGTGGCCAACGGCACAGGTCCCTACAAGCTGGATCACTGGACCCCTGGCGACGAGATCGTGTTGGTGGCGTTCGAGGACTATTGGCGAACCGAGCCGATGTGGGAAGGTGCCCCGACTGGTCCTGCGAGCATCAAGCGCGTCGTGATCAAGGACATCAGCGAGTGGGGCACGAGGCTGGCGATGCTCCAGGCCGGCGACGCCGACTGGATCTACGTCCCGCCCCAGTATCGCCCGCAACTGGAGCCTTATTACAAGACGGTCTGCTACGCCGACGGCAGTTGCGAAGAGGGCAACCCCAGCGGCTACATCGCGGCCTACCGCGACCTGCCGTCGCCCGCCATCACGCCGGCCCAGATGAACTGGGACATCAACGTCGAGGGTGGTAACCCCTACCTGGGCAGCGGCGCGCTGGATGGCAACGGCTTGCCGGCCGACTTTTTCAGCGACATCCACATCCGCAAGGCCTTCAACTACTGTTTCGACTACCAGGCCATGATTCAGGATGCGCTGGCCGGCGATGGGGTGCAGGCGCAAGGCCCGATCCCGCAGGGGATGATGGGCTACCTCGAAGGGGAGAAGCCGCTCTACTCCTATGACCCCGCCAAGTGCGAGGAGGAGTTCAAACTGGCCGACGTGGACAAGGACGGCATCCCGGCCGGCGAGGACGAGGACGACGTGTGGAACCGGGGCTTTTACGTGCAGATTGCCTACAACGCCGGCAACGACACCCGCCGCCTGTCGGCGGAGATCCTCAAGGCCGGCGTCGAGGCGGTCAACGACAACTTCAACATCTTCGTCGTAGAGTTGCCGTGGCCGGTGCTATTGGCCAGCCGGACGGCCGGCAAACTGCCCGTCTACGTCGGGGGCTGGCAGGAAGACTATCACGATCCGCACAACTGGGTGCATCCCTTCCTGCACTCTCAGGGTTCCTACGGCCGGATCGTGCGCATGCCAAAGGAGATGGCGGACGAGTTCGACGCGCTGATCCTGAAGGGGGCCACGACGACCGAGCCCGAGGCGCGCCGCGCCATATACGAGGAACTGCAACGCAAGGCCGTGGAGAACGCTGTCAACGTCTGGATGTACCAGGTGCTCAACCGTGACCACCTGCAGCCCTGGATCCAGGGCTACTATTACAACCCGGCCTACGGCCAGGCGGCGTACAACTGGATCTATGCGCTGTCGAAGGTAGCACCGTAGGAACGGTCTCTGTCCGTGAGTACACGGTGGACCGGATGAACGGAACTATGGGGAGCCGGCAGCGCGCCGGTTCCCCATCTCGGAATAGTTGAGAGAGGAGGCGGCGTTTATGCTGGCGTATATCACCCGTCGTCTATTGATCTTACCCATCCTGATCATTGGCGTGACGATCCTCGTCTTTGGGTTGCTTTCGCTGCTCACGCCTTACGAACGGGTGGCGCTGTACGTGCAGGATACTCCCAAGCGCCAGGGGGCGATTGACGAACTCATCGTCAAGTATGGGCTGGACGATCCGATCCCCGTCCAATATTGGCGCTGGATGGTCGGGCAGCGAGATCCAGACACCGGCGAGGTCAAGGGCGGCATCCTGCGCGGCGACCTGGGCTTTTCCCAGGTCGGGCGGAGTGCTGTGGCCGAGGTCGTCGCCCGCCGCCTGCCCGCGACCGCCGAACTGGCGCTGTGGTCGGCGGTGCCGATGATCGGCATCGGCATCTGGCTGGGGGTCCTGTCGGCCATCCATCACAACAAACTCCTGGACCAGGTTCTGCGCGTGTTCAGCATCACCGGCTGGTCCATTCCGGTCTTTGTGTTTGGCCTGTTGATGTTGATGATCTTTTATGCCAGGCTGGGTTGGTTTGCCCCGGACCGTCTGTCCGATTGGGCGTCGCGGATCGTCCAATCGGACGCATTCCGGCGCTACACGCAGATCAACACGCTGGATGCACTACTGAACCTGCGCCTGGACATTTTCTGGGACGCGGTGAAGCACCTGATCATGCCGGTCGTTACGCTGTCTTACCTGAACTGGGCGTTTATGCTGCGCGTCACGCGCTCGTCCATGCTCGACACGTTGCGTCAAGACTATTTGACCACCGCCCGCGCCAAGGGGCTGGCGGAGTCGGCGGTCATCCGCCGGCACGCGCTGCCCAACGGGTTGATTCCGGTCGTCACCGTGGGCGGGCTGACCCTGATCGGGCTGCTCAACGGGGTGGTGATTACGGAAACGGTCTTCAACTACCCCGGCATGGGCTCCTTCATGGCGCAGGCGGCGAGTTCTCTAGACGTGGTGTCGGTGCTGGGGGTGACGCTTCTGAGCAGTGTGATCCTGGTGTTTGGCAACCTGATCGTGGACGTATTGTACGGGTTCATTGATCCGCGCATCCGACTGCAGTAGAGATTCCGTGGATGAGTACATCCATGCGCGCTCGGAATGACAGGCAACCCATAGGAACTGGCGATGAAGATACTCAAGAAACTGCTGAGAAACCCCACGTCCATGGCCGGACTGGTGTTGTTGTTGGCGTTCACGTTCATCGCGGTGTTTGCGCCACAGATTGCACCACCGCCGGAGAGATCGCGCGATCCGTACATGATCCCTCGGGATGGGTTCAGTACGACCCCTGCGGCACCTGACGACGAGCACCCCTTCGGCACAACGGAGGGGCAGTACGACATCTACTACGGGGTGGTGTGGGGCACGCGCACGGCCTTCCGCGTGGGCGTGGTGGTCACGATCTTTACGACGATCATCGGCCTGGCCGTGGGATCGGTGGCAGCCTTTTATGGAGGTTGGCTCGATGAAGTGCTCATGCGCATCACCGAGATCTTTCAGGCCTTCCCCTTCCTGTTGGCAGCCATCACCATGACCTCCGTGTTGCACACGATCTACGGGCGGGGAGAGGCAGGCCCGTTGACGTTCATGGCCAAGATGTTGGCGCTGGTGACCTTTGGGCACAACCCCGCCAAGCCGGTGGACCCTATGCAGATGCAGATCCTCACCGGCATATTGGCCATCATCGTCTTTGGTTGGATGACCTACGCGCGGGTCATTCGGGGCAACATCCTGGCCGTGCGGGAGTTGGAGTATGCGATGGCGGCTCGAGCCATCGGTGCCGGCAACATGCGCATCCTACTCCGGCATTTGCTGCCCAACGCGATTTTCCCGGTGCTGGTGATCGCCTCGATGAACATCGGGTCCTACGTGTTGAACTTTGCGGCGCTCAGTTTCCTGGGGCTAGGTGCGCAGAGGGGGTACGCCGACTGGGGCCAGATGATCAATTTTGCCCGCAACTGGATTCCCTCGCTGGCCGACCACTGGTACATCGTCGTCTATCCCGGTATGGCGATCGTGCTGTTCGTGCTGGCCTGGAACCTGGTAGGGGACGTCCTGCGTGACGTCCTCGACCCGCGCATGCGGGGGAGGGGTAATGGATTCTAATGCCACCGGTCATAGGCTCAGGCCTCAGGCTTCGGTCTGGGCCTCGGAGCGATGTTTGGCCCAATGGGTATCTTGAAGGACTATGACTTGCGCCGGGCAGCAGCGGGGCTGTTGCTCCTGGTTATCGGGCTGTGCTGTGCGACCTTCGTGGTCGCCAACCTGGCCAGGGATGTCTCGCTGTGGGCCTTCGGCCGGCGCGCCAGGGCGGTGGTGGTGGAGACCTGGGCTGAACCGATTGGTGAAGAGTCGGGTTTCCAGTATTTCGTACGCTACCAGTTCCAGACAGCAGACGGCCAGACGATTACCAGGAAGGCGAGCGTTGCAGCGCAAGAGTGGGCTAGCCTGGGGCTGGGGGGGGCGGTGGAGGTGGTCTACTTGCCCCTCTATCCGGCCCACAATCGGCTCGATGACTCCCGCCTTGTGCCCGTCCTGGCCTGCACCTACCTGCCATTGATGTTTCTGAGCGGGGCAGGATTAGTGTGGGGGTGGCGTCTTTCGGAGCCTATCCGTGCCCGGGTCCTGCGGCGAGGACCGCCCCCGGAGATCGGTTCAATGTGCCGGGAAGACGGTGGTGGGAGACAGAGGAGGCGGATGAGGCGGGTGGGCACGCCCGTGAGGCCGATGGGGGCCGATGAGGCCCGATGAGGCCCGATGAGTACATCGGGCCATCGGGCCATCGGGTACATCCGAGTGAGAGATGGCTTCAGGCAAGGAGCGTCCGGGGGAACCAATAGACGCTCTGATCCGGTTCGTGCTGCGCCAGAACACGGCAGTGACTCAGCCTTCAGCACAGGTGTGGCAACGGATTGAGGAGCAGGTCCGGCGGCGTAAGGTAGCTGCCGGCAGCCGCCCTGAGGTTGGCCGCCGGGCAAGAGTGTGGTGGGGTGCACGGCCGCGTCTGGGTTATTTCATCATCGCCGAATCCATGTTGTTAGGGAGACAGGACGTATAACCCGCAGCGCACCACTACCTGTGTCCCCTGCCCCGGTGCACTCTGGATGGTCATGAGGCCCCCCAAGCCTTGTGCCAGTTCAGCCATGCCTGCCAGCCCAAAGCGCCCACCGGTGGAACCCCCGGGACGGGAGCGATCCCTCGGAATCAGCGAGGCCGGATCGAAGCCCTGTCCATCGTCCGCGATCGTCAGCACGACCTCGTTCTCTTCGCACGCCAGGGTGACGATGGCGCGTGACGCCTGGGCGTGGCGCCAGGCGTTGGACAACGCCTCCTGGCAGATGCGATACAGGCCTGTAGCCGCCTCGTCCAGCAACGACAGGTCTTCTACGTACGTCTCCACCGGCAATCCCTGCACCGTCATCTCCTGTGCCAGCAAGCGGAGCGCTGCCGGCAGTCCCAACTGATCGAGCGCCAGTGGGCGCAGGTCGCTGCACAGCCGTCGCAATTTATCCACCAGCAGCCCGGCCTGGGTGTGAATCTCCTCCCGGATGTACCCATCCGCCGCTGGCCCGGCCTGGTCTCCCTGCTTCCCGGGTACTAGCCGGTAGCGCAGCAAACCCAAGTCCCGAATGACCCCGCTGTACAACTTCTGGGCCAGGTCGGCCCGTTCCTCCTCGCGGGCCGCGACCAGCCGCCGGTGCATCTCCTCGACCTGCGTCACCTTGGCCCGCAGTTCCGCCACCAGCCGTGCGTTCTGTGCTACCAAGGCGGCCTGGCGGCTCAGCGCGGTCAGAATGCGCCTGTCCTCCGGCCCCCATTCCCCGCTCGGTCGCGCGGCCAGTACCCACGTGCCGACCACTCGATCTTCCACGGCCAGGGGGACTGCGGCGTGATCGTGGGCCATCGTCACCTCGGCCTGATCGGCCACCTTGCTGCCGCCTGGCCATATTCGTGTGTCTGGAACTTGCGCTCCCGACGTGCCGACGATCTCCATCTTCCCTTCCTGCTCCAGCCACAGCGCCGCCCCGGGCAGATGCATGGCCTGGGGTACCCGGTGCACCAGCACCTGGACGAGCACTTGTGGGTCCACTGTGCAGGCCAGGGTGTGGCCTACTTCCTCGACCAGCCCCCGGTAGTCGTACCAGCCGCCGTAGAACAGGCGGTCCACCAGGCGTTGGGCGCGGCTTTGCAGCGGCTGGAACGTGATGGCGGCCAGCAGGGCCAGAGCGGCCAGCAGCACGGCACGCCCTGCCAGGTTCGCCGGCAAGACGACCGGAAAGATCGCCAGCACGCTCAAGTACAGGCCGAAGAGGACGAGGCTCACCACCAGGTAAACCAGTCCCCGGTTGAGGGCGCGGTCAAAGTTCATCAGGTTGTATCGCCAGAGCGCCACTGCATAGGTGATGGGGACCAGGCCCAACAACGGTATGGTGAATCTCCACAACCCTGACCCCCATCCGGCACTGCCGAGCAGGGCCATCGGCGCCACGGTGAGCAACCCGACGGGACCATAGCCCAGCAGGGTGCCGAAGACGACCAACCGGATCCATCGCCGGGTGTAGGGGGATCTGGTGGTCAGGTAAGCGAAGACCATCAGCCCAATAGCGGCAACGAAGCCCAGGAACAGCCACAGGTAAAGGAGGTTCTGGATCATGTGAACCGGGTAAGAGAATATCGGGCGTGCCCAGCGCAGCACTGCCAGGACCACGCCGGTGCCGTACAGCATCCGCAGCAGCCACCGTTGCCGGGCCAGCCAGTGCCGCTCTGGGAAGACGGCGTGAAAGTGGACCATCACCGGGGTCAGCAGACCGTTGAACACGCCAAACCACCTCGACATGGTGGACATTTCGGCGCTCGATAGTGTGCCCATCACCAGGCTGGCGGCCCCGACCTGGCCCAATGCGTAGAACAGTCGCGCCTCGGTGGCGTCTGGCCGGCTCATCACTACGACCAGTGAGCAGAGGCAGAAGGCGAGCGCGACCAGCAGAACCATCAGCCACGCCAGCCGGGTGCCAGCGGGGGTCATGGTCAGGGTCAGGGACGCCGCGTGCACCTGTTCCCCCTGTTGGAACGTGATCGGGACCACACTGCCGGGGCGGTAGGCGTTGTACTGGCAGACGTCCCACGTGGCTGTGTCGCAATTGCCCGCCGACAGGACTGTGTCTCCGACCCGCAGCCCGGCCTGCGCGGCCGGCCCGCCTTCATCCACCTCGAGGACCTGGCCGTCCGCATCCCACGTCGCCCCATCGGTGGCGCTCCCCGATAGGGAAATCGCCGCCCTGGCGATCAACAGCAACACGACGAGGGCAGGCAGCAGCCACAGGTATTTCGTCAGCCCTGAGCCTTTTCTGGTATTCTCGTCCATGCTGGAACCCTGTAAGAGTTTACCACACAACACGATAGACTTCAATGTCTCGTAGGACAGGGGGCTACCTGTACCCGAGGACAGGTTTCAGGGGAAGGTACGCCCTGCGGTGGATGGGCCTGGGGTACCCCCTGGCGACCACCAGACCGGTGAGTACTTGCGCAGAACGGCAAACCTCGCTATCATAGCGGATGAGTACATCCGGGCGGATGAGTACATCCGGGCGGGTGAGGGGGATGAGTACATCCCTTGCATCCGCGGTGCGGGGAGGGAAAAATGGCTATAGCCAAGATCATCGTCAATCCGTACGCGGGCCGCTGGAAGGCCAGGGCGGCCATACCCGACATCGAGCGGGCTTGCCAGAAGATCGGCCTGGACTATGAACTGGCCGCCACGGAGGGGTCAAATCACGGCATCGAACTGGCGCGGGAAGCGGCCCGGGCGGGCTTTTCGCCTATCGTCTCCGCCGGCGGCGACGGGAGCATCAGCGAGGTGGTCAACGGGCTGATGCAGGCGGCGGGGGACGGGATGGCCAGGCCGTTCGGCGTCATCCCGCTCGGCTCGGCGGACGACTTTGCCGACATGCTCGGCCTCGAAAAGGAGGTCGAAATGGCCTGCCGGGTGATCCTGGCCGGACACACGCGCGTCATTGACGTGGGGTGCGTCAACGGCCGCTTCTTCGACAATAACTCGGCCATTGGGCTGGAGCCGATGGTGTCCATCACCCAGGCGGCCATGAAACGGGTCAAAGGTACGCCGCGCTACGTGCTGGCGGCGCTCAAGACGATCCTCAGCCACAGGCCATGGCACGTGCGGCTGACCTGGGACGGCGGGGAGTACGATGGGCCGGCCGCGCTGGTCTCCGTGGGCAACAACCGGCGCACCGGGGGCGCGTTCTGGATGACGCCGCGCGCCGAGCCAGACGACGGCTACCTGGACTTTGTGTTCACGGGCAAACTGGGGCGGTTAAAGTTGCTGCGCTTGCTGCCCACCACCTTCGATGGCAGCCACGTCGAGCGGCCGGAGGTGACCTATGCCCGCACAACCCGCCTGACCATCGAGTGTGACCCGCCTACGCCGATCCAGGCCGACGGGGAACTGTTCGACCTGTCTGCATCGCACATCGAGTATTCGATTCTGCCGGGCCGGCTGCCGGTGATCGTGCCGGCCCCACGGGAGGGCAAGGAGGCCCTGGAATGACGCGCCAGTTGACCGCCGATGCGATCGTGGTGGGAGCGGGCACGAGCGGCTGTACCTTTGCCTGGCGCTTGGGCCAGGCCGGGTTTCGCCCGCTGGTGCTCGAAGAGCGCCGGTTGGAGGAACTGGGGCAGCACGTGGACATCTTCCACATGGACGAGGTGCGCTTCGCCGAGTTCGGCCTCCCCCTGCCCACCGACGAGGAACGGATCGGATACTATCCGACCGGGCTGGCCTGGTCGCCCGACCTGCGAGTGGGCGAAGAGGTTCGCTATGCCTTCTACGTGATGCACAAGCCGGCCTTCGAGCGCCGCTTCCATCGGTACGTGCGCGAGGCCGGGGGAGAGATCCTGGAGCGGGTCGAGGTGAGCGAGCCGATCGTCGGAGATGGGGCCGTCGCTGGCGTGCGGGCGACGCAGGACGGGGAGCCGCTGGAGGTGCGCGGCCGGATCGTGGTGGATGCTTCCGGCATCAACAGCGTCGTGCGCACGCGGCTGCCCGAAGATTTCGGGGTGGAGAACGACCCCATCCGCGACGAAGACACGCTGTTCGTGTGCCTGGAGTTCCGGGACCACTTTGAGGGGGAGCACCCGACGGGGCTCAATTTCTATCCGTTCCACAAGGCATTCTGGAACCCCAGCCGGGGCGAGGGGGCGATCCTGGGGATCGGGCAGCCGGGGAGTTACGAGTACGCCTGGCAGAAGCACCGGGAGTGGCGCGAGGAGTATTTTGGCGACCCTGGCCAGGTTCTCCAACGCAAGCAGGGCAAGACGCCCTATCGTCGCTCCCCGTACTCGCTGGTGGGCAACGGTTTCATGGTGATGGGGGACGCCGCGTTCCAGACCAAGCCCTTCTCCGGCGAGGGGGTGACGTCGTCGTTCACCGCCTGCCAGATTGCGGCGGAGGTGGCGACCGAGGCGCTCCGGCGTGGCGACGTGAGCCGGGAGGGGCTGTGGGACTACAACGTGCGCTATTTCCGGGGCCAGGGAGCCAAATTCGCCGCGCTGTTCGTGCAATTGCCGGCGGCGGCGGAACTCTCGCGCCGGGAGGTGGATTTCCTGTTCCACCACGGCCTCATTTTCAGCGGCGAGGATTTCCGCCAGATGAACCTGAACTATGAGACGGAGATGGGGCTGGGGCAGACGGTGGCGATGGCCGCAAGACTCGTCGGGGGGGTGCTGAGCGGGAGGTTTTCGGCCGCCAGTTTCAGGAGGCTGCTCGGCGTGTCCGGGACGGCGGCGAAGATCAAGGCGCTCTACCGGCGCTTCCCGGAAGACCTGGCGGAGTTCCCGGCGTGGGTGGGGGAGGCGAGGGGGGGTGTGGGGGGAGGGGGGAGACGTGAAACGTGAAACGTGACACGTGACACGTGACACGTGATGCGTGTTCCGTGTTTCGTGTTTCGTGTTGCATGGTCCATGTGTATGGGTGCTTCTTTCTCCTGTCTGTGCTATAATGGTGAATGGACCAACGTTGGAGGCCTGGCTGAGATGGGAGCGGTGTCTGAACGAGTCGCGAACCTGATTGCCCGGCTGGAGCCGGAGCAGGATACGAATAGCGCACTGGAGCAATGATTGGAGAACGAACTGGTCCGGCAGCTCAACGGTTACCAGTTCACAGAGCGGACCCTGAGCCGCAAGTACGGGATGCCCTTCGCCAAGTTCAAGGCGCGCCGCGTGGTTGAGCAACAGGGCTATTCGTTTGAGGTTTAATCGGACTTTTGGGATTGGGAGATGGCGCTGGACGGAATCGAAACAGTGGAGATCATGCTGGCCGAGTTGAAAGGAAATGGAGGTGTGGTGTGGCTATAGAGCTCAGCGAAGTGTTGCCTCAAGTGGAAACGGCACAGGTGGACATTACCGTTCACGTCTCGGCCAGGCTCAATGTGACTCAGGTTGCTGCCCGACGCAAGGTCAATGTGTTCCTGTTGAATGAAATCGGTACTGGCCTGGGCGGAGCCACCCCCATGTTGGTGATCCAGAACGACCGGCTGCGTTGGCGTGTCCCGGTGATCCTGGCCCTGTCGCCCATAGGGCGTCTTGGCCAGGTAGGACAGATTGACGTAGACGCGCAGACCGGGGAGATTCTGGCTGACGACCAACTGATCAAGGATATAGCCGATCATGCCGGACGACTGGTTGCCGGTTCCTCACTATAAACAGAGTGCTGATGGACAGTGCCTGCCGGCATGTGTCCGTATGGTGCTGGCTTACCTGGGACGTGACCTGACCGAGTCTCAGGTAGCCAAGGTGCTGCGTTCTCATACGTTCGGCACGCCGGC
>Ga0307375_10005965_pt1 | contig 11335 bp, 13 predicted proteins | sample TR1MG_FD_202531 | JGI IMG/M metagenome (GOLD analysis project Ga0307375, IMG submission 202531) | Soil microbial communities from Risofladan, Vaasa, Finland - TR-1 | ecosystem: Environmental > Terrestrial > Soil > Coastal area > Acid sulfate soil | place: Finland: Risofladan, Vaasa | collected...
GCGCTTCAAACGCGTACTCGTAATACACTGGAATATCCTGCCCGATTGGAAATTGATGAACGTCCAAATTATCGGGACAAGGAATGCCAGAGTATTTTTCTCTCCTTTGGAAGTCGGTTCGAACGCGAGCAGCCAAATCGCCTTCTATATCGCTAAGAGTCGGATTTTTTTCATTGATTTTTGCCATTACATTCTCCAATATGTTTATATGGTTGAATAAATGCACTTACTGTAAGGCGCACTATATCTAGCTAATTTTATTTAGTCAAGGCAATTATGTAAACATAATTACATATTAACAGCGCGGCTGTGTTGATGGCAGAGGGAAGGGATATCGGCATACTAAATTCAAGCTTGCCATGTCACTGCGGTGAAGAAGTTTGTTTAAGTGTCGCTATTGATGCGAACTGGGAAGTTTCAATACAGATATTCCGTTACGAAGCGGATATCTATCAATAAATATGCTTTGTTGAATAAACCTATTCAGCCCTAATATACTCTATGGCCCGATCAGTCATCTGACCAATTTCTCGCTCCGTCATGCCAACGAAAACACAGACATAATTCATTGCAGGCCCCCAACGGTCTTCAAATAATTTGCGAATTCGATCCGGAAAGATTTCGGCCTTTGATTCTGGTTTAAGAAAAGGTGGTAAAAAACAAAGCATGATACATTTGAGTCCGAAGCGAGCCTTGGATAAAAAAAATAGCCAATAGGGGAACGCCTCATCAAGCTGGAAAACAAAATGTCGAACTTCAGGTATCTCAAATAGTTCCCATTGCGAATCGTTGTAACCATCAAATGAAATCTCTACTCTTTCCCGCCATTTCAAAGCAACTTCGGGTGAACGTGTCAGAGATTTAAGTACGTCAATGGTCGATTGAGTGCTTCCTGACAAAATATCTTTCTTGGAAACGACAATATGAAGAAAATCAGGTTCCATTGCTTTTCTCAAGAGCATGTATATTTTCAATAGCACGACGATACTTCTCAACACGTTCGTAGTCGCGCGCCGTCGGATGTGCAATACGAGACAAATCGCTGTTATCCTGAAGATCAACAAGTTTCACATTTTTCCCAATGGGATTTGTGGCCGCGCGATAAACAAATGATTCATACGTCTCTTCAGGTCGCTTTGTTACTGAATCTATAGCTTCAAGTACCTGTTCTGAAAACCCCTCTGAGCGTAGCGCATGAGATATGGTCAAATCTGGTGTATGGCCGGTCTGTAGCATGATGCGTCAGGCGGCGAGTTTCTGCTGAACCGGCAGATCGTCTTGCACCGGTTCACCGTCCTTGAAGGGAATCCCCTTCAACAACAGTTCGATTTTGTCTGCCCCGCGTATTTTGCGCCAGCTTTTTTCGGCTTCCTCGATCAGTTTGAACGCCAGTCCAAGGAACGTCGGACGGGATACGCAGTTGCGGGTGCGAGTGGTTCTGTGGCGCACCGTGGCGAACGTCGATTCGATCGGGTTGGTGGTGCGAATGTGTTGCCAGTGTTCTGCAGGAAAGTCGTAAAACGCCAGCAGGCTGTCCCGGTCATTCTCGATCTTCTCTGTCGCTTTCGGATACTTGGCTTTGTAATGTTCGACAAATTTTACCAATGCCGCCCGAGCCTCTTCCCGTGTGGCTGCCATCCAGATCGCCTGCATATCTGCCTTGGCACGACCGTGCTGCGACTTCGGCAGCGCATTGAGCACATTGCCCATCTTGTGGAACCAGCACCGCTGGTGTCCTGTCTGCGGAAACACCTCCTCAATGGCCGCCCAGAATCCCATCGCACCATCACCCACCGCCAGCAGAGGCCCTGCCTGCAAACCCCGGCGCTTGAGATCGAGCAATACCTCTTTCCAGGATTCCTTCGATTCCCGGTAGCCGTCGCCGATGGCCACACGCTCTTTCCTGCCATCCGGGGTGACGCCGACAATCACCAGCAGGCATTGCCCGTCTGATTGTTCGCTGCGCAGTCCGGTATGGATGCCATCGGCCCACCAGTAAACATAGCGGGATAGCGACAGGTCGCGGCGGTTCCACGTCTCATGTTCCCCAGCCCACTCCGCCTTCAGCCGACTGACCACGTTCGCCGACAATCCCTTTGCATCATCCCCCAGCAGCACCCGCAGGGCTTCCCCCATGTCTCCCGTGGAGATGCCTTTCAGATACAGCCAGGGCAGTGCTGCCGACACACGGGGCGATTTCCGGATATACGGCGGCACGATGTTCGAGTTGAACTTGATGCCGGACCCGGAGCGGTCCCGCACCTTGGGCACCTTGACCTGGATCGGCCCCGCCCCGGTCAGTACTTCCCGTTCCGGCAAATAACCGTTTCGCACCACAGCCCGCCTGCCATGCAGCGTCGTGACATTCGAGCAGCTCGACAGAAGTTCTGCCAGCTCCGTTTCTATGGCCTGCTGTATCACTTGCCGTGCGCCTCTCTTGACCAGATCGTCCAATGTCAGCCCTATCTCCTGCTCTGGACTGACGCCCTGTTTTTGCTTATCCTTCTTCATGGTGGATGGTTTCCTCGTATCGTTTCTGTTTTTGACAATCAGATTCTCTACAGAAATCTCCACCACCTCAACTCATCATGCTGAACCTGCCTGTACACCAGTTTCGACTATAACTCGTAGCGCATCAAACGTTACCCCACAATCCTCAACCACATCATGAAGTACGGCGGTAATCCTTTCATCAGTTGAAGATAGTTTCAGCATCATTCGGAGCGGATGTAAAATATATGGTGCACCAGCCTTGTCTACTTGGCCTTCATGCGCTTTCGCAGCAAGTGCAATCGCTCGCTCAAGAGTACTCATCTCACCCCCAGGATACTTAAAGCGTATATTCTAACCACATTGCTCACTGAACGGACTACAAGCCAAGGTGACGGTGCAGGTTACCTTGTTCGATGATCCTATTGAACAGGCCAATCCGCGTATTATCATGTGCGATGGACGCTTCTATAGGCTATAGGGGTTTTGTTGAGTCTAGACTCGTCAGACACACTTGATTCACTTACGAATTCTTCGGTTCTTTTCATAATTGGAGATATCAAAGATGGAAAAGCTTGGTGGTTGGTCTTTCTGGCTTCCGATGCTGCTGGTATCCGTGTCCGCCAGACTGTTTGGCTTAGGTGGCGGCTTAGCTGCCTGTGCTCTTTGGTATTTAATTACTCTCATCGTAAAAAAGTTCAAGACATAAATTTATTGGTATTTACAGGGTTGTCTTCATCACCCTTCAGCTTTTCCATACAACGATTATTAAGTATGGGCAAAGCACTGTACGCGGCGTTGGATGCATTGAAAACAAGGATTCTGAGCGCCATATCGCGTTATTCAATCAAAGGGAACAATATGATGAAAATCTGGAATATCCTCAGAACGCTTCTGGCCTGCTTTATCTTACTGTTTGCTGAGAATACCCAAGCTGCAACCGTAACACTATCAGGACGCGCGATAACAATTCCTATTCCTAGCGGTTATTGTGAATTCGGTAGTAATCCGGCTGATGAAGCCATGATGAAACGTACAAAAAATGGGATAGGCAATGACAATCAATTAGTCGCTGGTTTTGGAGATTGCCGGGAACTAGAAGAATTGCATAGTGGAAGAATAAGAAGCTTATCAAGCTACGGCGTAATTGTGGTACAGGCTCCAAACAATAAGATTCGCAAATTACAAAGAATCACTCGATCGCAATTTATTCAGGAATTAAGTAAAGCGTTCTCAAATGCGAATACGGAAAAATTACTTAAAGTTGCTGAAGATAATGGAAAGCGCTTTGTGCAAGGTTTTCAATCAGCTGAAATTCTTGGACCACTGGGCGCAAACAGATATGGTGTTTATTACGGACTTGCCGGAACCGTGAATGACGACGAAGGTCGGTCATATAGGAGTATTGGCGTAATGGGGCTTACGCTTATCAAGGAGTTTGTGTTCTCCGTCAATCTTTATCGCGTTGACCCAACATCAATCGATTTGCGGAGTTTGCTGATGCGAAATAAATCTGCATTGTCTGCTTTGGTTCACGAAAATGAATAGTAGCAATAATGGAATGTTTGTAAGAAATGTGTCAATCAGTTGTTACCCAGTGGCAAATTCTGTAGCAGCTGTAGTTCCGACGTGACTACAACAATAACATCGGGAAGCAATAATGAATCAATGGTTCTGCTAGGAACATAGGGATGCCAAGCGTGCGTATCTTCATTTTGACAAGTGGCAACTTACATCTGTACCTGATTCACTAAGCAATTTGATCAAACTAAAATCAACTTACGACGGGCAACTCGTCCCAGTCTGTGGTGTAGTTTGGGGACTTGTTCTCTCTACGCATTGCCCACTGCTGCGTGATGCCCGATGCGAAAATGCCAACGCTCCCTTGCCCCATCTTGTGGTTGATTGCGTCCATCACGGACATCAGGCTGTCCGATTTCGCCTGTTCAACTGGGTCGTCAAACAGGGTAGGTTGAATCGACCCCTTGGGTTGCAGCCCCATCAGTAACACCCCCGTTTTTTTGTAGTGATAGCCGCTACGGTAGATTGCCTTTAATCCCGTAATGGCTGCATTGACCAATTTGGTGGTGTCGTCACTCGGCTGGCTGAGGGGTACGATCTTCGACTGCTGGTACTGCGGTTCGTCTTCCTTGTGTGGGTTGGTGTAGACATAGATGCAAATGCTGGCAGCCACTGAACCGTCCTGTCGAAGCTTTTCCGCTGCGCGGATAGTGAACTCGGCAACCGACTCGGATAGGTCTTCCAGTGCCGTTACCGTTGCCCCGAATGAGCGCGAGACCATGATTTGCTGTCGTGGCGTGCCAGCATCTTCCAGCTCGATGCAGGGCACTCCATTAAGCTCACTCACAGTACGTCCCAGCACCACGGAGAATTGAGCACGGATTCGTTCCGGATCGGCAGTTCGCAGGTCTTCAACCGTCTTGATGCCCATGGTCAGCAATTTCTCGGTTATCTTCCTGCCGACACCCCATATATCGCCCACTGGAATACGGCTAAATAGTTTTCTCAGTTGTTCTTCAGTCCCACGCCCGAAGTCGCATACGCCATTTCTCCCTGCGAAGCCTTTCTTGGCACAGTGGTTATGGGCATGGCAGCAGAACTTAAACAAACCTCTTTATCGTGGAGGTCACTACCCCCCACACCTGTAATTCCTGCTCGTCCCTGAACTCGATTTCCTTGAAGCTGGGGTTTTCCGGCTTGAGAATGACCGTTACTTCATGTCGGATTAGCCGTCTTACCGTCAGTTCGCCATCTACAACGGCAATCACAATACTGCCGGAAGTTGGGTTAAGCGATCTGTCCACCACCAGCAGGTCGCCGTTGAAAATACCTGCACCCACCATACTGTCACCTTCAGCGCGGACAAAAAACGTGGAGTCCTTGTTCAGAACCAGGAGGGCGTCAAGGCTTAATCGCCCCTCAAGGAAATCGTCAGCAGGCGATGCGAACCCAGTGGTCACTCCTTGGCGGGAATAGGCTGATTGCCTATCGTGGGTAGATTGAGGGGTGGGTGCATCAGGGAGGTCATGGGTTTCAGCCAATGCAAGGATCCTAATATCCTAAAGAACGTTCGTTCTATTGTCAATTGGCCGGAATTATTGTGGTGAAGGGCCATTGCAGCACCATCGAGTTTTACCGCACAACTGGTCATGCTCCTGGGTAAATCAAAATTTCGTTTGAATGCGACGACCTGCTAAACTTTCAAGCGCTGCATCGAGCATGCAGTAACCAACTACAAGGGATAAATCAAATGAATCGTAAAGATCTGATTGAGGCGCTGGCAACAAAAACCGGCAGCAGCAAGGTTGACGCTGACCGTAACATCTCGGCACTGATTGACGTCATCACAAATACACTGAAGAAGGGTGACAACGTTGCTTTGGTTGGCTTTGGTACTTTTGAAGTCAGGAAACGTGCTGCTCGTGCTGGTCGCAATCCAAGCACAGGGGAGGCGATCAAGATTAAGGCATCGAAGGCGCCGGCATTCAAGGCGGGGGCTGCGCTCAAGGCTACTGTCAACAGAACGAAGAAGTAAAATCGTTCCAATACGCAACCGCCAAGATGTTATGGCGGTTGCGTTTATAAGCGTCGGCTTTTAGGCGTTGAATTTAGCAAGGTGTAGTTCCGCAAAGTGCCAAAAGGAGACGCTCGCCTCCGGCTGTACTATCATGCATATGAGGAACAATAAAAACGGGGGGGTAATGAATCAATCACGTACCGAAAATATGCATTCCACACTATTATTAATAGTATAGACCGGTGGGACCGTCTAATAACTGTTAGCCACCACAAATCAGGGAGCCTCACTTGTCAAAGCAGCTATCACCCGCTGGAATCATGGCGCTAAAAGAAGCTCTCTGCTCCGTCTATTGGTACAAATCTGAGCTTCGCGGCTTCTTGCAACTCTGCTTGGCGAAGCCAGGCCTTCTGAACAATTTCAACTGGGAAAACTACAAACGACAGATCGCATCCGATGTTGTTGACTATCTCGTCGCAAACCCTTCGGCACACCTTGGCGACTTGACCAAGATTTGCTATGAACTCTGCAAGCTCACGGACTTCTCACACCTGAAGCCGTTGGACGATGGGCCGCAAAAGGTTGAGAAAGCTCGCAACGCAGTCAACCAACTTAAGCAGCTCGTTGAACCGCACCAAGACATCAAGAAGGAACAGGACGACATAAAACAAAGGCAAGCACTTGCAGCGAAGAAACTTCGGGAGAACGCCGCTGTCCGCCAGAAACTGGAAACGATTAAAACCAGATACATGGCTTTGGTCGGATCTGATAACGCACAAAGTAGGGGCTTCGAGCTAGAGCGCGTTATGTATGAACTCTTTGAACTATTTGACCTAGACCCGAAAGCATCCTTCAAGAACCTCGGTGAACAAATAGATGGGGCGTTTTCACTTGAAGGCACGGAGTATCTGTTTGAGGCTAAGTGGCAAAAGGAAATGGTTAACAAAGCCGACCTCGCAGTGTTCACTGACAAAGTCAGGACTAAGCTCGAAAATACCCTTGGTATCTTCTTATCAATCAATGGCTTTTCGACCGATGGCGTTGCTGCACACCAAGCTGGTGGCGCGTCAATTCTGCTCGTAGACGGCGGTGATCTTATGGCGGTCTTTGAAGAGCGAATTGACTTCACAAGTCTGCTGCTTCGGAAGAAACGTCATGCTGCACAGACAGGCCAAATCTATCTTAGCTACTACCAGATGGTTTTATCCAGTGGTGGCTAACCCATCATTCAACACGGACTGGCGCGATAAAGCCGCGCCAGCCGGTTAATTCAGACGTTAGAGGGCTTTAATCTTTAGGAGACTTTATGGGATACCAAATGCCAGAACGATTAGCTTTTCTAGAGAGTGCACTTCAGGGCTTGGCTTTTTGGATCGGCCATAGAAGAGCTTACTACAGCTCGTACCCTCTTTCCGAATCTGCGTTGGTAACTGAGGCGTGCAATTTGATACAAGCAAAACTTCCCACAAACCTCATTTTGAGACCAGAAATTCTTTATCGCCGAGTTTTTGATGCTACCGGTACGGAAATACCTGATAAGGCTAGAGCAGACTTAGTAATACTTGATTCAAGTGCTCCAGACCCATACAAATCATATGTTGGAGATGCAGTCCACTTTCTATTTGAAGTCAAAAGAGGTGGTACCTCAACAAAGCTGATAAATGATGATTTACGTAGGTTACATGCATTTAAATCTAAGTGCAGACCCGAAGCGAGAGCATTTTTTATTCTTGCCTCGGAGTCTTCACTGCCCGAGCGGTTTGTAGATTCAGAAAAGGGGGAATCCAAACTGCATGCACACCCCATTCCAGGGACAAAAGGTGTCTTTCACGTGCGCCGCACAGTTAAAGCTGCGGCCAGCTTTAGAAACAAGAAAACTGCTCACTATGTATCAATTGCTGAGGTATTTTCTAACTCTCCGGCAAGAAATGAAATTTCAAAATTTTAGTATGTACTACCGCCCTCTAACAAACGCATATAGTCGGACGTGGCAGAGCCTCGCCGCTGATGCCAGGCGTTGAATGTCCGGTTTTGAAAATTGTCATGTCAGCTATGTGTCGGCTGCTGCCTGTGGCCACGGTCTGCTTTGAGGCAATACAAATTAATTGATGCCAGGGGCAGCTTTGCGGCGGTGAATGTTGATGAGTAGACTTCCGGTCAGTGCCATTACCGGACTTCGTCTGTGAGTGTTTCTCGAGGAAAAGGCATTCAGCCATATTCAATTGACAACAGAACGAACGTTCTTTACGATGTAACTATCGTTTTGTTTGTTAAACCCCATGACTCAGCCTCTGGTGAAATCGTTATTGCCATTGTCGATGGCGACCTGACGGTGAAGCGCCTACCGTATGGTACCGTTACTGCCTGTAACGGTACCAATTAAAAAAGCGAGGAGTAACGATGGAAATCGTCAAAGCCTATGAAGGACGTGAGCACTCTTTCGTAAAGCATGAACTGCTGAAGGGCTACTTGGAAAAGTTGCTGTTCATCATGGGTATGACTGGCATTCGTGAGATTACATATGTGGATTGTTTCGCTGGACCCTATATGGATGAGAGTTCGAATATTCAGGCAACGTCAATCGCCATCTCTCTTAACATCCTGAAAAAGGTTAAGGAAGCGCTGGCGATGAATGGCAAGTACATTACAATTCGGGCGATTTACGTAGAGGAAAATAAATATAGCTACAAACGACTGGATGACTATCTCAATAATAAATGTCCCAGTGGAATCCAAGCTTTTTCAATTTATGGTGATTACGCTGAAAAGGTCGATGAAATATTGCAGCTATGCGGAAACAATAGCTTCACATTCTTTTTTGTAGACCCGCTAGGTTGGACTGATGTGGGCATACATCGGTTGGGAAAATTGCTAAACCGGCCAAAATCGGAATTTCTCATTACCTTCATGTACGCTCACTTGAACCGCTTTGTAAATAAAATCCAACTCCGTGATCAAGTATCTGAGATGCTTGGAACATTAAGCGAGGACGATTATCAAAACATCCAGAACTTATCGCCTAAGGATCGTGAAGAGTTTATTGTTCAGAAATATCGTGAACAGATTATGGTAGCAATGGGGCCAGATGGCACACGCCGGCCACGAACATACTCTGCCGTAATCAAAGACAAAAATAAGGAGCGTACTAAATATCATTTGGTTTATGGTACGCGCCACTACAAGGGAATCATTGAATTTGCACTGCAATCTGATAAAGCAGAGCTAATTCAGCGTGTAGTACGTATCCAATTAAAGCAAAATGCTGACCAAAACCGTTCACTGTTCGAGCCGGAAGAGGAAGCGGAGCACTTTGAAGATACAAGGGTCGATCTAGATGAGGTTAAGCGATATTGGATAAGGAAATTAAGTGACAATCCAATAGCCGTTAATGAGGCAATGCTCGCTGACATGCTTGAAGAGACCGGATGGCTTATCAGTGATCTTGAGGGGGCTTTTATTGCATTGCAAGCAGATGGCAAAGTAGAAAACATGGACGCAAAAAATAAGCGCAGCAAACACCCAATTTACTTTAATAAAGGCGAGCACCTTAGGAGGCTCATATGACTAGTACAACGACCATCGAATGGACAGAGCAAACGTGGAATCCGACCACAGGATGCACGAAAATTTCGCCCGGTTGCAAGCATTGTTACGCAGAGGTTATGGCGAAACGGCTTAAGGCCATGGGCGCAAGGGGGTATGAAAACGGATTCAATCTCAGCATCCTGCCGGAGCGTTTGGAGCAGCCGCTGAAACGGCGCAAAGCTACGACGTACTTTGTAAACTCCATGAGCGACCTGTTCCATAACGACATTCCTTTCGGGTTTCTCGATCAGGTATTTGATGTAATCAAACGCACGCCACAACATACTTATCAGATATTGACCAAGCGATCAGTTCGGATGCGCAAGTATTTCTCGTCGCGTGGGCGTGTTGTGCCTGACAATGTCTGGCTGGGTGTTTCTGTGGAAAATAGGAAATTCGGCTTGCCGCGGGTTGATGATCTGCGAGAAATTAATGCGGGGATCCGATTTTTATCAGTTGAACCATTGTTGGAAGATATTGGCAAAATTGATTTGCGCGGCATACATTGGGTTATCGTCGGTGGTGAATCCGGACCAAAGGCCAGACCGATGAACGCTGAGTGGGTGGAGACAATAAAAGATCAATGCGAACAGGATAGTGTGGCATTTTTCTTTAAGCAGTGGGGCGGGTGGGGAGCAGATGGTAAGAGGCGACCAAAAAAAAATAATGGCCGACTCTTTGCTGGGAAAACTTGGGATGAGATGCCTAACGTGGATTGCAGATAGCCGATGCATTGTCGTTGCAACATCCCCATGGACTCGTTTAGAGTCACTCTATTTGCGCAATCGCCCTAGCAAAACTATGTCACAACGCTCGGTAAAGTATAGGTGGATAGTTAGGATGTGAGGTTGCGCGTGTTCCCGGCTTTTTGGGAATGACTAATCAAAAAATTAGTTATTTAAGGGAATAAAATGACTGCATGTCTCAGTAGGGTGACAACGTTGCCCTAGTTGGCTTTGGTACCCAGCGTCTTTCTGGTTACTTTAACAATGGCATGGAATTATTTGCGACATACTTTCGATGCCATTAGGCGTACTACATTCACTGGTCGCAATCCACGCACAGGGGAGGCGATCAAGATTAAGGCATCCAACGCCGGCATTCAAGGCGGGAGCTGCGCTCAAGGTTGCTGTGAACGGGGTGAAGAAGTAATTGTTGCTGTGGCAGTCGCCAGGGTAACTTGGTGGCTGCAGTTTAGAATATCAGCTAACCAGCCCCAGAATTGCAATACCATTTCCAGCAAGTCACATGATTCCCGTACCAGCAGCGCCCCGTATGCTCATATTGCTACGGCATTTGCTGCAGCTTTTGCTGCAGCAAATATACAGGGTGGGGCTTCTAGAGGTGTTTTTTGATTAAATATTAATCGAAATAAATTATTCCCAATTATAAATATTTTATTGAGCAAGAAATAACCCGCCTAAGCGGGTTTCGTTGCTGGGATGTTCAATAGATAATTGGACGATGAGTTGATGAATTGCTTGCCGGACTTTTGCCGGTCTCAGTTGTGCATCGTTGTGCGCTGTAGTGCATGGTTGTAACGGAAGACCACGTCGCATGTTAATTAAATCAATAAGTTACGTTTTAAATCTAGGTCGACATCCAAGGGGTCGATGGTTCGAGTCCATTCGTGCCTACCAAGAATACAATGGGTTAGATCAGAAACGGTCTAGCCCATTTTTCTTTTTATCAGTTGCGTCGTAAAACCCCGTCCTTCAGATC
>Ga0307375_10005966_pt1 | contig 11335 bp, 8 predicted proteins | sample TR1MG_FD_202531 | JGI IMG/M metagenome (GOLD analysis project Ga0307375, IMG submission 202531) | Soil microbial communities from Risofladan, Vaasa, Finland - TR-1 | ecosystem: Environmental > Terrestrial > Soil > Coastal area > Acid sulfate soil | place: Finland: Risofladan, Vaasa | collected...
GTTCGTCCACCGTGATGCGCGCCATCCGCAACGCCGCCAGCAGGCGTCGGCGCTGCCACCATTTGGCGAGAATGTAGAGCGCGAGCAACAGCAGCAGCAATTCGAACGCCAGCGTGCCGGCACTGGCGAAGGCCGCCAGCAGGCGATCGATCTGCGTGGCAAAGCGATAGCCCAGCCCGATCGCCACGCCGGCCCAGAGCAGCGTACCCAGGCCGTCGAGCAGCACGAAGGTCGGCAGGCGCAGACCCATCGCACCGACCAGCGGCGGCGCCACCGTGGACAGTCCCGGCACGAATTTGGCGATCAGCAGTACCCGCCCGCGCCAACGCTGGAAGCGCAGCTCGGACTGTTTCACGCAGGAGTCGGGCGAGAGCGAGATGCGGCAGATCGTGCGCATCACCCTGGCCCCGAAGCGGCGACCCGCCCAGTACCAGAGCAGGTCGCTGAGCAGGCTGGCGAGCAGCGCGGCCAGCACCACGCCCGCCAGCGGAAGTTTGCCGTTCGCCGCCATCGCACCGGCCACGATCAGGGTAGGTACCGCCGGCACGGGCACGCCGGCCTGCTCGATCAACACGTTGACGAACACCAGCAGCAAGCCGTACTGGGCGATCAACAAGATGATGTCATGAGCCATCGGGTACTACTCGCGACGCGGTTCCACGAACCCACTGGCGCTGATGATTGGGCCGATCGTCGCTTATTGCAAACCCCTGCGGATGGTCGCGCCCGATCCGCGGCGACCCGCCATTTCAGGCAACGGCTTCGGCCAGGTTGGCCGCCTGGGTGATCCGCCGTGCGCCGATCACCACCAGCGGCAGCCACCCCAGGGTCAATGCTGCCGCGCCGATGAAGATGCCGCTGGTGCCGAAGCGTCCCAGCGCGATACCGCCCAGCGTGCCGCCGACAAAGGCGCCGACGAACTGGCTGGTCGAGTAGGCACCCATGGCCGCGCCACGCAGATGCGCCGGCGCCAGCCGCGAGACCAGGCTGGGCAAGGCCGCCTCCAGCAGATTGAAGCCGGAGAAGAACACCGTGGCCGCCACGCCAACGGCGACAAGATGATTGCCGGACAGTGCGAAGCCGAGCAGCGCCAGGCCGATCGCCACCACGCAGACCATCACGATGCGCAGGCTCTGCCCGATCTCGCGCATGTGGCGCATGCTGCCGCCCATCACCAGCGCGGCGATCAGCATCACCGGCAGGTACAGCTCCCAGTGCCGGTTCACCGGCAGATGCATCTGGTTCGCCAGCAGCAGCGGCAGGCCGATGAAACTGGCCGTGAGCAGCGCATGCAGGAAGAACACCGAGCCGTTCAGCACCATCATCCGGCCGTCGCGCAGCATGCCCAGCACATGGCCGAAATTCGCCGCCGCCGGCGCGCGGCGCTGCTCCGGCGTCGGCACGATCAGCCACAGCAGGGCCAGCGAAATCAATGCCAGGATCGAAGTGGCGGCAAACAATCCGGGCAGGCCGTCGATCACTTCCAGCGGTGGCCCCAGAATCAGCGCGAGCAGGAACGCCACGCCGATCGACACGCCGATGATGCCCATCACCTTGCTGCGGTTTTCCTCCGCGGTGAGATCCGCCGCCAGCGCGATGCCGGCGCCCGCCACCGCGCCCATGCCCTGCACCGCACGGCCGATCGCGATGCCAGTGAGGGTATGCGACATCGCGGCAATCGCGCCGCCGAGGGTGAACAGCAGCAGGCCGATGGTGATCGCCGGCTTGCGTCCGATGCGGTCGGACAACAGCCCGAGCGGGATCTGCAGCACGATCTGGCCCAGCCCGTAGACGCCCAGCGCCAGCCCGATCATGAAATCGGTAGAGCCGGGCATCGTCTTCGCGTACAGCGAGAACACCGGCATGATCAGGAACAGGCCGAACAGGCGCAGGCTGATCACGCAGGCCAGGGTCAGCGCGCTGCGCAGTTCGAGGCTCGAGAGTTTGCTCACTGGGGGAGTCGTATCGGGGTATGCATCGTCAGGCATTATACGGGTGCCGTCCGCGCAGGTGTTTGCGGCGTCCTGTCGCGGTGCGATTTGTCGCGCGGCCCTATAATCGCACCGACAGCCGCTTCCGTAACCTTGATGAACCCGATGCCAGCCGACGCCAGCCGCCCCGCCGACTTCGCCCATGTGCGCGACCTCGCCGCGCCCGACATGCAGCGGGTCGACGCGCTGATCCGCCGGCGACTGTCCTCCGACGTGGTGCTGATCAACCAGATCGCCGACCACATCATCGCCAGCGGCGGCAAGCGGCTGCGCCCGATGCTGCATGTGCTGGCCGCCGGCGCGGCCGGTTACGCGGGCGAGCAGCAGATCAAGCTGGCCGCCGTGATCGAGTTCATCCACACCTCGACCCTGCTGCACGACGACGTGGTCGATGAATCGGACCTGCGCCGCGGCCGCAAGACCGCCAACGCGCTGTGGGGCAACGCGGCCAGCGTGCTGGTCGGCGATTTCCTCTACTCGCGCTCGTTCCAGCTGATGGTGGAACTGGACGACATGCGTATCATGCGCATCCTGGCCGACACCACCAACACGATCGCCCAAGGCGAGGTGCTGCAGCTGCTCAACATCGGCAATGCCGACGTCGACGAGGCGGCCTACCTGGCGGTGATCGAGCGCAAGACCGCGGTGCTGTTCGCCGCGGCCACCGAACTGGGCGGCCTCCTCGGCGACCTGCCGCCCGCGCAGGTGGCCGCGCTGCGCCGTTACGGCATGGAGCTGGGCTACGCCTTCCAGATTGCCGACGACCTGCTCGATTACGTGAGCGACGCCGGCACCCTGGGCAAGAACATCGGCGACGACCTCGCCGAAGGCAAGCCGACCCTGCCGCTGATCTATGCGCTGCAGAAAGCCGACCCCGCGCAGGCCCGCTCGCTGCGTCACGCGATCGAACACGGCGGGCTGGATTCGCTCGACCACATCATCGCCGCGATCCGCGACTCCGGCGCGCTGGAGCGCACCCACGCGCGGGCCGTGGCACATGCCGCCGCCGCCCGCGAGTCACTGGCCGCACTCCCCGCCTCGCCGCACCGCGACGCCCTGGCCACCCTGGCCGACTACTCGGTGCAGCGTACGTTCTGAGCCCTTCGTGGGGGCGGCTTTTATGGGAGCGACTTCAGTCGCAATGCTCTTGGATCATGGCGAAAAAGCATCGCGACTGAAGTCGCTCCCACACAAAAGCCGCTCCAACCAGAGCAGCTGCGTAGGGCGGGCACTGCCCGCCGCTCTGCGCCATGACGATCCGGGCAGAAGCCGGCGGGCAGTGCCCGCCCTAGAGGGCCGCTTTTGCAATTCCTTTCGGTCAATGGAACGCGCGATGTTTGATGAGAGCGCACCTTGTGCGCGAAAACCCGATTACCTCGGCGCCTGTTTTCGCGCACAGGGTGCGCTCCTACAAGTACCGGCCTATGAATCTGCGAGCTTTCAGGGCGTACCGGCAAATGCGTGATCGAGCCAGTCGTGCATCAGGCGGTAGCTGCGCGCAGCGGCGCGTGCGTCGTAGCGGCAACCGGCGGAGTTTTCACCGACCTCGGTGAAGCAGTGCACCGCGTGGCCGAGCACCACGAACTGCCAGTCGGCGGGGCTCAGGCGCATCTCGTCCATGAACTTGTCGGCGTCGGGCATGGTGCTCTTGTCGTCGGCGCCGTTCATCGCCAGCACGCGCGCCTTGATGTTTTTCGCCAGCGCCGGGTTGTCGGTGGCGAGGCCGCCATGGAACGAGACCACGGCCGCGACGTCGGCCCCGCTGCGCGCCAGATCCAGCACCGCCGAGCCACCGAAGCAGAAACCGATCGCTGCCAGCCGGCGGGTGTCGATCGGCGCGCTCGACGCCTGCGCCCTGAGCTGGGCCAGTGCTTCATCCACCCGTTGGCGCATGAGCGCGCGGTTGCCGTACAGCGGCTTCACGGCGGCCCGCGCCTGGGCCGCATTGCCTTGCTGCGGACGCACGTTGGCGCCGTACATGTCGGTGAGCAGGATCACGTAATCCCTGCCCGCGATCATGTCGGCTTTCTTTACCGCCGCATCGTTGACGCCATACCAGTTCGGCACCATCACCAGGCCGGGGCGCTTCGCGCTGGTCGCGTCGTCATACACCAGCACGCTGTGGAAACGCGTGCCGTCCAGGCTCCACTCGACCGGACGGTGCACCATCTTCGCCTGCGCGGCGAAGGCGAAACCTGCAAGCAACAACGCACAGCAAAGTCGGGCAACGCGCATGGCTGTTTCCTCCTCGTGGTAACGATGCGGCCCTCCCCAATCGGCAGGGAGAGCGGATAGTCAGATGCCGGCGGCATGCCCGGCGAGGCGCCGCTTCAGCGGCCCGGCGCGATCGAGCAGGCTGATGCCCAGCCCGCGCGCCGCGACCAGTGCCGGCGACTGCCACGCAAAAATGCGCGCCAGCCCATCGAAACCCAGCGCATCCAGCGTATCGGCACTGCGTCGGCGTCGTGCGTATCGGCGCAGCACCTGCGCGGCGCCGATGTCGCTGCCGGCGGCGCGTGCGGCCACCAGCGTCGCGCGCAGTTCGACCACATCGCGCAAGCCCAGGTTGACGCCCTGCCCGGCCAGCGGATGCACCGCATGGGCGGCATCCCCCAGCAGCACCAGGCGTTCGCCCTGGTAACGCTCGGCCAGCTGCAGCTTGAGCGGGAACGCCGCACGCGGCGTGCTGGCCAGTATCCGGCCAAGGCGGAAATCGCTGGCGACGCCCAGTTCGTCGAGGAATGCCTGCTGATCCAGCGCCAGCACGCGCTGCGCCTCGACCTGCGGCAACGACCACACGATCGAGCTGCGGCCATCCGCCAGCGGCAACAAGGCCAGCGGACCGCCCGGCAGGAAACGCTGCCACGCGGTCTGCCGGTGCGGTCGCTCGGTGGCGACATGCGCGACCACCGCGCGCTGCGCGTAGTCGCGACCGCGGGTGGCGATGCCGGCACGCCGGCGCAGCGGCGAGCCGGCACCGTCGGCGGCCACCAGCAACCGCGCCGACAATGTCGCGCCATCGGCCAGTTCGACTTGCATGCGATCTTCGCGCGCCTCGCAGGCGCCGACCTTGGCCGGACACAGCAACTGAACCCCGGCCGCGCCCAGCGCCTGCCACAGCGTCCATTGCACCAGGGCGTTCTCGACGATGTGCCCGAGCAGGTCGCGGCCTCCGCTGGCCGCGTCGAAATGGATCGCCGCCCCGCTTTCGCCGTCCCATACGTGCATCTGCGAGTACGGTCCGGTGCGTGCTGCGCGAATGGACGTCCAGACGTCCAGTTCGTCCAGCAGGGCGATCGACGACGGCGCCAGCCCGACCACGCGCAGATCCACTTCGTCGGTGATCGACCAGGGCGCGGGCGGACGCGCCTCCAGCAACGCGGTGACGAAGCCGGCACGGGCCAGCGCCAGCGCGGCGGCGGCACCGGCCATGCCGCCGCCGACCACGGCGACGTCGAGCACCGGCCCGCGGCGCCGCGTGGTTTCGCCGCGGATCGCATTCATGGCAGCCGCTCCAGCACCGCACGCGGCGGCTGGCCGCGAAAGCCCATCCCGCGCCGGGCCAGTCCGTGCTGCAGCAGCGGCAGCCGGTCGCAGGCCAGCAGGGCCAGCGAGCGCAACGGCGCCAGCCACGGCTGCGGCAGACAGGCCAGCCGCACCAGGGCGTGGCTCATCGCCATGGTGCCCTCACGATCCGGCGCGCGGCGCACGGCGTAGCGTTCGAGCAGCTCGGCCGCACCCGGATCGGCGGCGTCCGCCACCAGCTCGGCCAGGGTCAGCGCATCGCGCAGGCCCAGATTGAAACCCTGCGCACCGATCGGGTGCACGCTCTGCGCGGCATTGCCGACCAGCACCGCCCGCGGTGCCGTCAATCGCTGCGCGGCCACCCGCCGGATCGCATACGGGTGCCGCTTGCCGGGCCGGCTCAGCCGCCCCAGCCGCCAGCCGAAACGGCACTGCGCCAGATCGATGAATGCCGCATCGTCGAGCGCGGCGACCGCATCGGCCGCATCGCTCGCCACGGTGAGCACCAGGCCGCAGCGGCGCTCGGCCAGCGGCAGCATGGCGACCGGGCCGTCATCGGCGAACCGCTCCCAGGCACGGTTCGCATGATTGCGCTCGGGCGCCACCGTGCAGACGAACAATGTCTGCCGGTAGTCATGGCGGTCGGCGTCGATGCCCAGTTGCGCGCGCACGAACGACTCGGTGCCGTCGGCCCCCACCAGCAGCGACGCGTCGATGCCGCGTAGGCCTTCGGCGGTGCGGATCTGCGCGCGCCAGCCAGCAGCCAGCGGCTCCAGTACCGCCAGCGTGGCGGGCGCGAGCCGGGTCAACCGGGTGCATTCGTCCAGCCGGCGCAGCAATGCCGCGCCCAGCTCGCGCGCCGGCAGCGTCCAGCCCAGCGCATCCACGCCGTGGCGGTCGGCATCGATGCGGGCACTGCCGAATTCGCCCGCACGACTGACATGGATATGCCGGATCGGCGTCGCCGCCGCAGCGGTGTGCCGCCAGACGCCGATCGACTCCAGGCCGTTCACCGAGGCGCGGGCCAGCGCGAGGTTGCGTTCGTCGTAACTTGGCTGGGCATCGGCACGCGGCGCGGCGGTTTCGACCAAGGTGGCTGCGATGCCGGCGGCATCCAGCGCAATGGCCAGGCTGGCGCCGACCAGACCGCCACCGATGATCAGCACGCCGGCATCGGCACCGGGCAAGGAATCGTGAGCATTCATGCGGCGAATGATACGCGCTGATCGCGGCCCGGCGTGTTGGGCTGGCAGCCTGTCGGGCTGCTGGTGGTCAAGGCGAGAATTCGGCTGTGCGAGGACAGAACTCGACGGCTTCTTGTTGGCCCATAGTGGTTCTATGGGCCAACAAGCGGCGGATAGTGGACCGCACAGGCGGATTCGCAGACCGGCCAACCAAAGTCCGACAGGCTGCTAAACTAGCGATCCGACATTCAGCCGCACGTTCACGGAGCTACGCATGGCAACGACGCAAACCCGGCGCCTCGGCATCTTTTTCGCACTTGCGCTGGTGATGGCAGCGACCCGCATGCATCACTTCGGCGCCCTGCCCGATGCCTCATGGGGCGTGTTCTTCCTTGCCGGCTTCTGGCTGCGCGGCTCGGCCCGCTGGGCCTTTGCGCTGTTGATCGCCGAAGCGGTGCTGATCGACTTCCTGGTGATCACCGGCCAGGGCATGGATTTCTGGAGCCACTACTGCATCTCGCCGGCCTACTGGTTCATGCCCGCGTATTTCGGCGCGTTGTGGTTTGGCGGCAGCACTCTGGCCCGCCGCCAGCTCGGTCTGCGCCTGCCCGCGCTGGGCCTGGCCGTGGCGACGCTGCTGGCCAGCGAGGCGGCCTGCTACCTGATTTCCAACGGCAGTTTCTACTGGCTCAGCAGCAGCGTGCCGCTGCCGCGCAGTTTCGCCAGCTGGTTCGTCAATCTCGGCGACTGGTATCTGCCGTTCCTCGGCACCACGGCGCTGTATGTCGGCATCGGCGCCGCACTGCATGTGCTGGCGGTGCAGCTGGCGCGCAGCCTGCGGCAGGCGCACCGGCGCGATCTGCCGCACTGACCGGCACGCATGGGCAACCGCCTCTCGAAGATCTACACCCGCACCGGTGACGATGGCACTACCGGCCTGGGCGATGGCACGCGGGTCGGCAAGGACTCGCCGCGCGTCAGCGCCTACGGCACGGTGGACGAGCTGAACAGCACGATCGGCATGCTGCTGGCTGCCGAAGGTGTCACCCCTGCGGTGCGCGAGGTGCTGACCCAGGTGCAGCATGATCTGTTCGATCTCGGTGGCGAGCTGTGCATCCCGGGCATGGCGATGATCCAGGACAGCGACATCGGCCGCCTGGAGGACACCCTCGACCGGCTCAACGAACCGCTGCCGCCGCTGAAGGAGTTCATCCTGCCCGGCGGCGGCATGGCCGCAGCCTGCGGCCATCTGGCGCGCACGGTGTGCCGCCGTGCCGAACGCGAGGTGATCGCACTGGCGCGCGCGGAGGAGATTCGCCCCCAGCCGCAGCATTATCTCAACCGTCTATCCGACCTGCTGTTCGTGATCTCCCGTGTACTGGCGCGTGCCAGCGGCCATGGCGAGGTGCTGTGGCAGCACGAACGCCGGCGCAAACCCCAACCTGCCCGATAGCCGGCATCATGCTGCGCCTGTACACCCACCCTGCGTGTCTGCAGCATGCCCCCGGCCCGGCCCATGTCGAGCGCCCGGCCCGGTTGCAGGCCGTGCTGCAGGCTCTGGATCACGACCGTTTCGCGGCGCTCGACCGGATCGAGGCACCGCGGGCCACCATCGAGCAGTTGCTGCGGGTGCACGACACCGCCCACGTCGAGCGCATCTTCGCCTGCGCTGCGTTCGATGGCATGCACCAGCTGGACGAGGACACCTGGATGTCGCCCGGTTCGCTCGAAGCCGCGCTGCGTGCCGCCGGGGCCTCGGTCGCCGCGGTGGATGCCGTACTGGCTGGCGAGGCCCTGCGCGCGTTCTGCGCCGTGCGGCCGCCCGGCCACCATGCCACCCGCGACAAGGCGATGGGATTTTGCCTGTTCAACAACATCGCGGTGGCGGCAGCCCATGCGCTGGTCGCGCATGGGCTGAAACGTGTCGCGATTGCCGATTTCGACGTGCATCACGGCAATGGCACGCAGGATATTTTCGAGCGCGAACCGCGCGTGCTGTTTGTTTCAAGCCATCAATCGCCGCTGTATCCGGACAGCGGCGGCGAGGACGAGCAGGGCGTCGGCAATATCGTCAACGGCACGCTTTCGCCCGGTGCCGGCTCGCACGAGTTCCGCGATCTGTGGAGCAGCCTGCTGTTGCCACGACTGCACGCATTCGAGCCGCAGCTGGTGCTGGTGTCGGCCGGTTTCGACGCGCACCGCAACGACCCGCTGGCGGATATCCGGCTGGGCCAGGAAGACTACGCCTGGATTACCGAAAAGCTGGTATCGCTGGCCCGCATGCATGCGGGCGGCAGACTGGTTTCCACGCTGGAGGGCGGTTATGAGCTGACCGCACTGGCCGCCAGCGTCAGCGCACACGTATCCGCACTGCTCGAGTGAGTTGGCGCGAGCCCGGGTGTCGCCCCTGCGCGGCTGGACTCGTCGTCGCATGGGGTGGCCGGTTCTGCTAGCTTAACGAGCCTTCGAAGCCGATAGATTCCCATCGTGACGTCCAAGCTACCTCCACGCCGCCTGCTGGCGGTTGCCGCAGCACTTGCCCTGATCGGTGGCCAGGCCGACGCCCTGGGTAGACCGGGGCATCCGGCAGCCGCGCAGGATGGCTCCGCACCGGCCTGCCCGTTGGGCACATTCCATTGCGCGCCGCGTCCAATCAACTACGCGATGTGCCGGCCCAATGCCCTGCTGGAGTTCTACGATCCCACCCTCGGCAAGAACCCCGACCTGCGCGACACCAGCCCGACCCAGATCCATGCCAAACATGTGGACAGTTCCAACAAGTCGGTCTACCACCTGTCGGGTGAGGTGAAACTGCAACGCGCCGACCAGCAACTGCAGGCCGACAGCATCGACTACAACAACGTCAGTACCGACTACGAGGCGCTCGGCAATATCCGCTACCAGGATGCCGGGCAGCTGCTGGCGGCCTCGCACATGGTGGGCAACTCCGACGCCAGCCGCGGCACCGCCGACGACGTGCGTTACCAGATGCTCGATGCGCGCGGCAACGGCGTCGCCAGGCAGGGGCAGTTGCTGGATGCCCAGCACACCCGCTATTCGATGGCTACCTATTCCACCTGCGATGTCGGCCATCACGTGTGGGAGTTCCGCGCCAGCTCGATCACGCTGGACCAGGACAAAGGCGTGGGCGTGGCACGCAATGCCACGATGCGTCTGGGCAGCGTGCCGTTCCTGTACCTGCCGTATTTCACCTTTCCGATCGACCACCGGCGCAAGAGCGGCTTCCTGTATCCCACCATCGGCCACACCAGCCGGTCGGGCTACGAGATCAGCACGCCCTACTATCTGAACCTGGCACCGAATTACGACGCCACGCTGGACCCGCGCCTGTACAGCCTGCGCGGACCGATGCTGGCCGGCGAGTTCCGCTATCTGCTGCCTGACAGCAGTGGACAGGTCAACAGCAGGGGGCAGCTCAATGTGGAATTCGTGCCGCACGATCATGGCGACAACGACGGGCTGGCCAACACCAGCGGCAACCAGCGCTATCTGATCAATTTCTCCGACACCACGAAGCTCTGGCGTGGCTGGCAGCTGACCAGCTCGCTCAATCACGCTTCGGACAGCAGCTACCTGTATGACTTCGGCAACAGCCTGTCCCACGCCGCGGTCTATTCGCTGGCATCCAACGCCGCCATCGTCGGCGGCGGCCAATGGTGGAACGCGTCGTTTGGCGGCACGATCTATCAGAACACCAACCCGTTCGTGACCGACGCCGTACTGCCCTACCGGCAGGCGCCCTACGCAAACTTCAGGATGGACGTGCCGCTGGCCCCCTGGCTGGATTTCGGCACGGACAGCAGCGCCGTGGCATTCCGCAAGAACGGCCAGGTCGAAGGCCAGCGCGAAGATCTCTATCCCTATCTGGCGGCCGATTTCGGCACGCCGGCGTGGTTCGTGCGACCCAAGCTGGCCTACCGCTATACCGCCTACCAGCTCAACGGCGGTTACCAGAACCACGGTTACTTCGGATTGCTGGGCAGCGGCACCTCCCCGTTCACGCAGCAGTCGCCCAGCCGTGCGCTGCCGATCGCCAGCATCGACAGCGGACTGGTGTTCGATCGCAGCACCTCGCTGTTCGGCAACAGCTACATGCAGACCCTGGAACCCCGGCTGTTCTATCTGTACGTGCCCTATCGCAACCAGAACGACCTGCCGCTGTTCGACACCCGCTTGATGTCCTTCGACTACTGGCAATTGTTCTCGCCGAACCAGTTCTCCGGCGCGGACCGCCAGATGAACGCCAACAACCTCACCGAGGCCATCACCACCCGCCTGCTGGATGACGATGGCGTGGAGCGGTTGTCGGCCAGCATCGGGCAGATCCGCTATTTCACGCCGCAGCGGGTGCAGTTGCCGACCGGACAAAATTCCGTGGCGGTACCGACCGACTGGGCCGGTTCGGCCTATGTCGCCCAGCTCGATCTGCGACTCAGCGACAAATGGCGCCTGAGCAGCACCTACCAGTGGAACCCCAATACCCGGGCGACCGACATGGGGGCGCTGGAACTGCAACGCCGCCTGGGCAGCGACGGCATCATCAACCTGGCCTATCACTACCGTCGCGGGCTGCTGGAACAATACAGCGTCTCGGCGGTCTATCCGGTGTCCGAA
>Ga0307375_10005968_pt1 | contig 11333 bp, 11 predicted proteins | sample TR1MG_FD_202531 | JGI IMG/M metagenome (GOLD analysis project Ga0307375, IMG submission 202531) | Soil microbial communities from Risofladan, Vaasa, Finland - TR-1 | ecosystem: Environmental > Terrestrial > Soil > Coastal area > Acid sulfate soil | place: Finland: Risofladan, Vaasa | collected...
TGCTATCGTGGGATTTGGTGCCTTTCCAGATTGCAAACGCGGGATCATAGGATGATGATGAGGAGGGTGATGAAGTTGAGGTGGTAGAGGTGGAATGAGATGCAGTCTCCGACGAAGAGTTTTGCTGAGGTGCGTTGTGCTTTCTCTGGCCTTTGAATGCCGATTCGACCTTGACACCTTTAGATTATTGTTGAGATTCTTGTAGGAGAAGATGCTTTAGGGTATGAAAGGTGTATGACGCAGGGAGATGCAGAGATTGGATGGTCGCATCCCAGATCTCTTTGAAGTGGCGTGGTGGCGAGACGCACATCGGATCTCGACCATGAGTGGCGACGAGACAAGATTCTGCTCTCTCGAATGTCTGACTTTCGGTCGAACTGGAGGTGTTGGAGGAAAAGGAAGGTACAGGAAGAGATGTCGTTTCAGAATGAATGTCTATTCTTTGCTCCGTCACTCTCTCGTTTGATAGTGGCGCTTGCGGGACCTTATCGGAAAGTGGATTTGCAAGATTACGTCGCCACCCGCTAGTCTTTTCCCGAATATCTCGGCTTCGAGTACTTGGCTCACTTGTTGTCGAAGTGCATGGCCTTTTCGCCTTTTATCTGCGCTGCATCGCAGAATTTGCATGGCCTAGTAGGCTTCTTGACGATGTTTGACGAGGATGATGCAGAAGGAGAGGAAGACGGGTTGGAGAGGTGCTTTCGCATCGTGTGGTTGCTGCCTTCGCTGTCGTTGTGGTGTGATCTCACGCCCATGTTCACTTTAGCCGTCATCCACAAGCGTCTCAACTGAGCCATCAAATTAGCATTATCAGACGTCAGTTTGTCGACCTTCTCACACTCGATCGCCTAGAGTGCGGTCTCGCAGGGCGATCTGCTTCAAGGTTTCCTTCCTTGACTCTAACATCCTTTACTTCTTCGTCAAGGTTTCGGTCACTAGTTGAAAGTACGAGTGGAAATCTCCAGGCTCTCTCTCATCTGCCTTGCAATAAACACTCAGTTAAGACTGGACTTGTCTGTTTCCCTCTTCTTCCCTTTTCCCTGATTCCCTCTTTCCGCGATTCTGACAGTCGCACGTATACAAAAAGAGGCGTAGGGCAGGCAAGGACTTCAACAGTTACAAATCGACCCTCTTGAGCAAGGACCATCAGGATTCTCTCGTATTCCAGGATGCATCCATCATCGCTAGCAGTAGCAGTCCAACTTGTTTGAACAAGCAAAGTAATCATAGTTGCGAGATTTTCTCGGTTTATGATGGTGTTGGAAGCATGAAGAGGGAAACGGTCGTGAGAAGCTGATGTAGCTCTCCTTGTTTGCCATCTCCACGTCACATCTCAGAATACGAATTCATTTGCACTCAACATGCAAGTCAAACCCATCCGATAGGATCCAACATGGAGTCTCCATGTCTGACCTGTTCAGTGTCTCGGACTCTGCTGCTACGGTGTCTGTTGCCTATACTCTGCTTGTCGCCCAATTCTCCTCTTTCTTGCTTTTCATTGCGTATTGATGGTCTAAGTGTTCTCGAGGATGAGGAGGAGAGGATGATGACGATGAGTTTCACGTTTGAGATGAGGAGGGCTGAGGAGTCGATGGAGAAGACGAAGCTTCTTGATTCTCCTGCGTAGTCGCTGATGACATCTTTACGATCTTTGCAATGAACATTCCAGACGTGCCCGAGTACTTTGGGTAGAATCTTACGGTATGTGGGATGTGTCCGGGGCTGATATTGACGGCGAACTTCTGCGGCCATTCGATCGGTGCGACTTGCGCGTTGGTTTCGTGCTTGAGTAGCCAGTTGACTACGTCTTCGTTTTGTGCGTTGCAGAATGAACATGTGGAGTATACGAGAGAGCCACCAGGTTTGAGTAGACGGAAGGCGTTGAAGAGCATCTTCTTCTGCAGCTCCGAGATGATTTGGCTCGGGTTTCCCTCGAAATCGATCCATCCACACTTGTTGTACTTGAGCAAATGTCTCACCGACGCGTCCAATGTACACTGCGCATCGACTAACACCTTGTCGTACAGCTCACATGCGACGGAAGCGATCGTCCAATTGGAAGTGAAGAAGAGATGCTCCAGCGCGATTCCATTGCGCCTTGCTATCGTCTTCTTCGATTTAGATGAAATTTCAGGGACGCGAATAAGGGATTCTGGGAGATCCAAGGTCAAATCGAGGGGAAATACAGGTGAGGGAAGCGATTTGTTGGAATCGAATGATGGAACAGAAGTAGCTCGAAGACGACGCGCAGGCGGCGCAAGACAGTTGAATACACATGCATCATCAAGAAACAAGCGCACGTTACCAAGATTGTACTTCTTGCACAAGGTACGACACGCAGGAAGGCGAGAAGAAGCGATGTCCACCCCAGTCACCGAACCTGCAAACGGGCCTTCCTTATCGATATCCCCACCACCTTCTGCAGCCACCAAAGCATCGGATATCATAGACAATTTAGCACCTGGGGCACAACAAAGATCCAAAACATGGTCTCCAGCTTGAACATTCAAAGCGACTACTGCGGCCGCAGAACTGATATCGATGCCATACAATCGTCCAGATATATAGGACGGAGTGCCAGCAACACCATGAGACACACCAAGACGAACGAAACGATGACCAACGCTAGAGAACCAGTCTAAAGGTTCCACCACGATCCGCTTCATCGGTGCGCCCTCCTTGCTTGCATTTGCCAGGTCATTGACTTCTTTTTCGAATTGATATGCGATATCCTCCAAAGATTGGCCAGCGCAGAGCTTCTCGTTGACTCTATAGGTGCGAAAAAAGGAGTACAGACGGCGTGGTCAGATATGGCGTTTTTCTCGACAGTATGAGGTCTGATGGAGGTGAAAAGCCGTACCTTAAGAATCTATAGATGATGGACAAGTTATATGCATCGTCAGGTACTTCGTTGTCGCGAAGAAAGGCCAGAAAATGAGGAGGAAGTTGAGCTAGCGAGGGCAAGAGGCAACATGCGGTTTCCACGTCCTCCTGCAGTTCAGCCATCGTGTTGAGTGAGATATTCAGAAGAGAATTGGGTGGTATCACATATGTCTACCCAAATAGGCAAATTCAAGGGGAGGTTGTGCCAAGAGAGACTCCGCACTAGGATGTGAACCCCGGAAGGCGGGGAAGAGGCGCCATTACGGGTTTGTGAGACCCTGCAGTGCGCATCTCCTCCCTCTGTTTCTCTCCCTCGCCCTAGCGCTCTGTTGCCCTGTGCCTCCGCTCCCCTTGCACCCTTTCGCCCTGAGGTACGTCTGTGTGCTGAAACTCGGCCTGCAGTTTTCGGTCCAAGTGACGCTCCTCAAATCTCGACCGTTCCCTGAACTACTTTCGCGCTGTTTGAGCTATAGATCTTGAAATATGGTGAACACTTCACTGACCCATGTTTATGCCCACCCATTGTTTATCACAAACGCTGTCTTGGGTGTCTGGACGCCACTTTTTCTTCGCCCGACTTGGACGGTTCGCCGCGTGCCACTTGTATCCTCTTTTTCACCTCTAAATGGATTCCTTCACCCATGGCACGGTCACGATGCACTTCTTTACTGTTGGTTGTATCCGAAAAGCTTTGGCATAGTGGATAGAGTTCGTGCACAGGTCCAAAAACGCTTCGAGACGTCGTGGGTGCGCACACACGGACACACATCTCATCTGTGTATCCTTGTCCTATTGCTGTTGACCGCTTTATACCCTCTTTGCCATACTGCCGTACGATAGACTTGAATGTGACTGAAACTGACGCTCTACCTTCTCCTATGACTGCGATTGCGGGTGTGTTCAATCTGGAATCCTCGACGTTTGGGCGTTCATCCCTGGTGTAGCTCATACCTCAAATCGAATCCTCGAAAGTGGTAGTCTGTGAACATGACTGACAAATCTCCGACTTCTCCGCGCCATTTGCCGCGTGGATCACCACCACATACGCCGAGAGAAGGAAGACATTATGACGACGCTGATGGCAGCCCCATTACCCCTCGCCGCGCCCCTCGCTCCACTTCTGGTCCCCTGAGCAAAGTGACTGTTGTTCCTTCTGCCGATATGCCCAAAATCAGCAAAGTACGCATGAGAACTGCATTTCATTGGATCTCACCTTCCATCGTGCCGGACACGCTTCCTCCATCGATTTCCTTGTAACACACCTTCGCAACCCAACCGCATTTAAACCCATCATACTAATCAGATTCACCACTATTCGGCCATCCAGACTCAAGGCAGATCGTCATCCTCCCGATTCTTGGACGAGGGCAAGCCAAGAGAGAAGCTGGAGAGATTGCCTCTCCTTCGAAGTACGTCAAAGACACACCGTTGCCCATGAGCATGTATTGTTGCATTTCAAAGTTCCCCCAACATCACAATACTGACGATTGCGTGTGTCTTTCTCTTCGTATCTCTCTTCTCTCTCTCTTCTCTCCGTTCTCTGCCCACTTCCAGCTGCGTCTGCTGATGAGACTGAATCGCTCATCATGAAGAAGTTGAAGCAGTGCAGAGTGGTGTTTGACTTCACGAAGCCGCTCTCGGACGTTGGACAGAAGGACATCAAGCGCGATTCTCTGCTTGAGTTGGTTGAGTACTTCTCGCTGAATCGTGGGTTCCTGACCGCTAACATTTACAAGGAGATTATCGAAATGGTTCGTCACTCTTCCCTTTTGCGATGTCTCGCCTCTGCCTGCAATGGTCTTGAGGCGAAACGACCGGAAACGACCCGACCCGAACTCTTTTTTTTGGTTTCTGACTATCCTTTCCCTTTCCTCCCCCTCTCGCTGCTCTCCCCTATTGTCGAATCGTCTAGACTGCTACGAATCTGTTTCGCCCCCTGCCACCGCATATGAACCCCATGGGTGCGGAGTATGACCCCGAGGAAGATGAGCCTATTTTGGAGGCTGCTTGGCCGCATATTCAGTTGATCTATGAGCTGTTCTTACGCTTCATCGAAAGTCCCGAGTTTAATCATGCGGTGGCGAAGCAATACGTGACGAAGCCGTTTGTGGCTCAGTTGATTGACTTGTTTGGTAGCGAAGATCCTCGTGAGCGTGATTACTTGAAGACGACTCTGCACCGTATCTATGGTAAGTTTTTGGCTCTCCGTTCGTTTGTGCGCAAGTCTATTAAGAATGTGTTTGCTACGTTTGTGTACGAGACCGAGAGGCACAATGGAATTGCGGAGTTGCTGGAGATCCTTGGTTCGATCATCAATGGCTTCACCTTGCCCCTTAAGCCCGAGCATACTGATTTCCTGATGAAAGCGCTGTTGCCGCTGCACACGCCCAAGTCGCTAAGCCTGTACCACCCGCAGCTGAGCTATTGCATCACGCAATTCATCGAGAAGGATCCGTCCCTGACGCTGCCCATTTTCCAAAAGTTGTTCCGTTATTGGCCCATTGTGAATAGTTCTAAAGAACTGCTGTTCCTGGCGGAAGTGGAAGACATGCTCTCGATCCTGGAACCGGAAAACTTCCAGTCCATCATCCCGGTCCTCTTCAAGCGCTACGCGCTCTGCGTCGGCAGCATGCACTTCCAAGTCGCAGAGAAGGCACTCACCATGTGGAACAACGAGCGCATATGGGCACTCGTCGCAGACCACCTCGAGGAGGTGCTGCCCTACATTTTCGAAGCGCTCTACCACAACTCCAAGCACCACTGGCACAAATCCATTCGACCGATGGCTTGGTACTCCCTCAAGGTACTCATGGAGATGGACCCAGAGGTATTCAACGCACACATCCAAGTCTATCAGGAGATGAACAACCAGCCATCCATCGGAGACGCTCTTCAACAGCAAACCGACGATATGGGCGAAGGAGAGGAGGACGACGAAATGATGGCAGAGGGAGAAGAAGAGGAAGAGGAGGGCGAGACGAGTGACGAGGACGAGGACGATGACGACGACGATGACGAAGAAGGACACCATCAACAGCAACAACAAAATGGAGGAGGAAGTGGTGGTAGTGGTGGAGGAGGTGGTGGCGGAGGAGGAGGAGGAGGAGGAGGTGGCGGTGGTGGAGACGCAGTAGGAGGAGGTTCTAGTTCCGATGGAAGCGCTTCACACTCCGAAAACGAAGACGATTCACCATCATCGCCATCAAATTTAGGCGGAAAGGCATCAGCAACAACATCATCAACACAAGAGCACAACAGAGGAGACCTCACTCAAGATACGCCCATCCCGAAGCGCCTCAAGCCACAACAACACCACCACGGACACTCAACGAGCAAACGACCTCAACAGCAGCCACACCAGGTGCCCGACGACGATCCAGAGCAACTCAAGCTGCAAACCGAGGACATCGATCAGGATGACCCGGAACTCGTGGCGCTCAACGACGCGCACCGCGCCTCCAAGGCACTCGGACCTCTCGCTCTCGATCCCATGCACGCCTCTCCCGACCCAGGATCACCCTCCCCATCATCATCATCTTCATCTGCGTCTTCATGATTCAACCACTAACACAACATACTCGCAGATGTTCACGAGCATTGCGAGGGATATCCTCTCTGTCTCTTTCTCTCTATCTCTTTCGGCTCCTCACAGTGCCCCTCTAACCTCCAAAAATGAAGAAACCTCAATTTGAAGAAACCATAGATGCGCCACAATCACCCTTCCTCATTGTCTCGGGCATGATTGGAGAATGATCGATCAAGCGAAACAAACTCTGTTTCCTCGTCTTCAATCGATGTAGGACCTCTAGTCACTCTCGGTTTTCGAAAGCAGAGCATGGAAGGACATCAAACACGGGGGGGGGGAGAGAGAGAGAGAGAGAGAGAGAGAGAGAGAGAGAGAGAGAGTGAGACGAATGAAGCTCATAGGAGTCCGTACCCCTGGTTGAAATCGTTGCGGGCGAGTGTGAAGAATGCCCTGATGAGTTTCGCCGAACCTCCGAGGAACACTGGCTGTCCTCCAAACGCATCCCCCATCTCCCCATTCCTCTGCTATCTGTATTTAAACATACTAATACGTTTATTATCGATGCATTGCAGCTTGCTTCTTCTTGTACTTGTCGAGTGCGTCCATGTCCGTTGCTCTGTTGCCTGAGCTTGAGTGTTGATGCTTTTTGTCTGTATGGGTAAAGGGGATTCTGTTAGAAACTGCATTTGGCATCAATGTGCGTTTCAAGAGATCAACTGAGGGGCTGTGAAACGTACGTTTGGAGAAGTCTGCAGACACGTTGCCGCCTCCACTTGATGATGCCGCGAGTCCAGACAACAGTTCCAAATCTCCAAATTCATCTCTTGTGTGATGCGTGTGACGCTTTCTCTTCTGATTTCTAAGTGCTTCGAGGGCGGCTTGACGCGTTGCTTCGTACATGCGCAACTGCTCTTCCACTGGCAAGTCTATCTCCAAAATTCCAGCTGTAGTAACAGGTCCATCTGGTCTATGATGTCTTTTGACGGTCGAGGTATCAGTTTGACTTGAGGATTGAGTAGAAGAGGTCGCTCGAAGTGTTGCGTTCGATAAGTCGATCACATTGCTTGTGTGCGCTGCCTTAATACCAGAAGCGCCCTCTCCATGTGCGTTTGATTCAGATTCTGTCGTTTTTGGGCGAGTAGTAAGGTCATGAAGCCTCTTTTCCGCCTCTTCGTCTTCGTCCACTTCAATCTCCTTCTTCTCCTCTTCAGCGACCGCATCTTCCTTTGAAACAGCTTCTCGAGAGGCAGAATCAGGATGATCTACACGTTCGGATTTGCGCTTTGCCATTTCACGCTCAATGTACTCTTCCAAACGTGTATCCAGCACATTGACCTTCGCGCGCTGACCTGTAAAGTGAGTTGTCAAACTAGCAATCTGTTCACCTTCTCCATCACCACCAGAGGCACTGCTCAGACGAACGTCCTCAGCTGACATGTCAGAACCACGTACACGCGTGGCTCGCGCCTGTTGCAAGATTCTCGTCTCCTCCAGCTTACTAGCCCTACACATACAGAACAAAAATGTTAGATCAGCGCGTGTATTATCTAATTCAATGTATAAAGGGACATCAGAAGCAAAATGAAGACCGAAGCAGACTCATTCAATTCTGGATGCGCTCGGCTTGCGCTATTCGCTCCAACCTGGCCACATTCAGAGTCCCAAAGGGTACGTACTCTCCTACATCACCATGATCTTCAGGTTTAGACTTCTTAAAACCCGATTCGTCTTCATCGGTGGCCTCAACAGCACGTTTTCGCTTTTTCAAGTTCTTTGGCTTGCTCACCGTCTTCATTTTGGGCATTTCGACCTTCACATCATCTTCGTCGATAGTGCCACTCATTGTGGATCCGATCAAGTGTGGTATGTGCAAGACCAGAGTGTGTCGAACTGCAGAGGAGGGGCACCTTTCCACCGGCCGACTTTCGGACCACTTTCCTGGTTCATAGGAAGACCCATCCATTCCTGATCTCCGAAAATTGGTATCCCACAAGACTAGAGAGTACGGAATTGGTTGAGACAGCAAACGAGTACATTATACGAGGAATCGTTGCGGAACAGTTCATCGTGAGAACGAGATTCCGTCCCGTTTTCCTCACTTCGGCCTGTACCAACCTCTCGGACAAGTCTTGTTCATTCTATTAGCATTTGCATTGTCTTCACGTTTGCGCACCCTCTTATGGCACTACTTCTCGCTGGAAACCGGAAATGAGCGCTGATGGCGGTTCAGGCTTAAAGCGCCTTCCTCCTGCTTATTTGGAGTCTGTATGCCACTTTCTCGATGGTTATGATTTGTGTCATCTTTGGTTTTGTGGAGATTCTGTATTGAATGCTCGCTTGGCTGTTCCTGGAGTCGTAAAAGCGTTTCGCATTGTGTACCGCAACTTCCTTCATCGAAAGTGGCCCCGTTTCTTCTCCATGTTCTCTGGCTTGGAAGAACTAGACATTAAACTTGATGGTCGATGTATGCATGTCGGCTTGATAGATGTGGACTTGACCCTGATCCCGAAATCGATTCGGAAGATCGTTTTGGATTTCCCTCGCTCTGGTGTTGCACTCTTTCGCTCGATTCCCGATCCATCCACCGAGGTGGTCGAACCACGTAATATGGAATTGAATTCTCTTTGGCCGAACTTGCAGGAGCTGCACATGGAGCAATACAGGTTTTTGGAGCAGTCGGAGACTCCCGATCTGATTTACCACTCGCTTTCGCCCTCTACTGGCCCATCATCTTCTCTGTCGCATTTAACGAGTCTTACTCTCGGTACTGAGGCGTATTTGACGCCCACTGCGATCGGTCTTCTCCCGAAATCGCTCACGTTTTTGAACGTTCGCTTGTCTCCCCACGATGATGCTTGGCGTGCCCTTTCAGACTCTCTCGGCAATCTTAATGTATCTTCCATGTCATTATCCATCGATTCTGCCGATAAACTTGCCATGGAATCGATTGCCGAACCTCACACGAGCGATGCGCGTCCACGTCCGACTTTCCCTCCTTTCCTGTCCACGCTCGTGCTCAAGTACCCTGCGCGCTCAGCCCTGTGCCTATTGCATCTCCTTCCACGCACTCTGACGTCCGTGAATCTGTTGACATACTTTGAACTCCCGATTTCCGCGCTCTCGCATTTGCAACCCTTCCCTCTCGTTTCTTTGGAGTGCGATGTGGGTAGCATCAGCGAATCTGTGATACTTGGCTTCTCTCCGACAATGACTAATCTGGTTTTCCGAAATGGCTTCTTCCCATACGAGATATTGCAGCATTTGCCGCCGTCGCTCGTTTCTTTCGATTGCTCCTCCGCCAACATCGCCTTCCCCACTCCTCCTGTCGCGCCTACAACGATGGTCACAGTCGACGCCGAGAATCCACTTCGCGCGCACGCAAGGACAATGTTGCAGAGGATGACGGCGGCACTGCCCAAGACATTGACGCGACTGAACCTCGGTGTAACCCCCTGGCGCCTCTCTTCCTTCGTGCCTCACTTGCCTCGCTCCCTCTCCCGCTTCACGCTTGAGGACATCTTCTATCCTTCTTCTTTGCAATATGAGCACTTAGAGGACGACTTCTTCAGAAGTCTGCCCAGAGGACTCGAAAAGTTGGAAATCGTCAGACCACACGACGCACTGCCTGCCACCTGCACATGGGCCTCTCTCATGCCAAACGAGAGACTAAACTCCTTCAAAACAAGCTGGACGACGATGCCGAGCGGATCACTGAGAGAAATGACAAGGAGACAGAGAGAGAATTCGAACTTTCAGACGCTCATATTGAAAAACGTAGCACCGCAAGACATTGAGGAACTCTCTGCACTACCAACCTCACTCACTCATTTAAGAATCGATGGCTTGATCGATATCGCTGTAATAGACTGGACATGGGCGAAGAATCTGGAGACTCTTCACTGCGCCATCCCATCACACACTTCCTCTTCTTCATCTAGAATCGATACTACCAACATCTTTGCATCATTGCCCCGATCATTAACCGATTTGAAGATACTCACGGAGCGATTGGACACCAAAATCTTCCTGAAGAAACACCCGCTCCGCTTCACCGCCTCCGACGCCTCTCTCCTTCATCATCCCACGTGACATATTGAGCATTTTTCACAACAACATGGCCTTCATATTCCTTCTTCAATTGGCCAATCCCAGTGCCCTCTGGAAAGGTGTCGATCTCGAAGTCCTCCGTGGCGATGAAGCTGTCACAGTACACCCCGTCCCTCACTTCTCTCCACTTGTCGCTCATCGAGGATCTTAGCGACAAAGCACTCACTTCTCTCCCATCGCAACTCATTGCAATCCACTTGCACAGCGCACGATCGTCAATCACCGAATTCGGACTGCTCCACATGCCCGCCTCCATCCTCACCTGTAGCTTCACCATGGCTCCCATGAGATCAATTCTCAACAAGCTATTCGTACAAAGGCCGTACTTAGAATACAACGAAAGCGGAAAGATGTACCACGAACCCTTTCAACCGAACAACTTCTACACCACCGCTCAGAGTGCCTTACCCCTTGGAAGAACCTAAATGTAGCAGCATGGAGTCATCATCATCATCATCATCATCATCATCATCATCATCATCATCATCATCATATGTGTGGACAACTCAAGAGACGACAAATAGGGGGTGTATGATCTGACAATGCCTAGATTGAAGTCTCCGGAGACATGGTCCCTCATATCAAAGCTTCCCAAAGCAAGTGGCATGGGAATAAATAGAGGCGTTCCTTTAATAGAGCAATAAGTTAGAGCAGCAAGTGGGTTGTAGAGGGGGGCGCGCGCGTGAAGACGGGCGCTCGCACAGTCTGCACCACAGCTGTATTTGAGGTATAGGGAGACGCGTGAACTATTTTCGGTTGTATTATGAGAGTAGAGAGATGATGGGGAAGGTAGAGAGGATGTGAAGCAGGGAGGGGG
>Ga0307375_10005969_pt1 | contig 11331 bp, 7 predicted proteins | sample TR1MG_FD_202531 | JGI IMG/M metagenome (GOLD analysis project Ga0307375, IMG submission 202531) | Soil microbial communities from Risofladan, Vaasa, Finland - TR-1 | ecosystem: Environmental > Terrestrial > Soil > Coastal area > Acid sulfate soil | place: Finland: Risofladan, Vaasa | collected...
GCGAGGGCTTCGAGGTTACCGGATTCCTGGCCTACTTTCAGGCATCGCGCACAGAGCAACTGGTAAAGGCTGGGGTCAACTGGCAACCAACTGATAAGTTATCTCTTGCCATGAATGGCCGCTATACCGACGACAACTACGACTCGACCTATGGCGTGCAGAATGGCCATTCTTGGAGCGTGAACCTGGACTCGACCTATAGCTATAATGAAACCAGCTCGTCCTCGATCTACATCACTTCGCAAAATTCGACCCGAGACTTGACTGATCTCCAGGGAGCAGCAGTTGCCGGCACCCCCGCCAGTGCCACAGCACTTAACGTACCGTATGGCGCAACCTGGACCAATAAACTCACAGAAAACGATACGACCATCGGCCTGGGTAGCAAAAAAGGCGGATTCATGAACGGAAAGCTTGATCTTACCGGTGATGTGACCTATTCGCTCGGCAAGTCTGGTTATGCAACACAACTAAACTATGTGTCAGCTACAACGGGTGGATTGACTTGCAGCAGTCCCCAATTCGAGACGTGCGGCGATTTGCCGGTTATCAAAAATTCCATGGTGCAATTAAAGCTTGGCGGCAATTACAAAGTCGACAAATCCAGCAATGTCAGGGTGGTGTACATGTTCCAGCGTCTGACATCAAACGATTACTTGTACACAGCTTACCAATATGGAGGAACGCCTACGACCATGCTGCCAACCAATCAACAAGCACCGAGCTACAAAGTGAATGTAGTTGCCGTTTCTTACAGTTATGTGTTTTAGCCTGCTCTTTATAGGAACCGTGAAAATCGGGGTCTGACAGTTCTGCCCCGATTTTTACGAATCCACTGGGACTGATTCAATAAGTTTATAAATATATAAGCGGAGAAATGTATGGATAGCAAGCCTGGTGCTCTAAAACGTGCGTGGAATTTTCTGAAGACGCCGAGCGCGAAGTATTCCCTGATCGGCATCGCCTCTGTATCTTTTATTGCCGGCATCATCTTCTGGGGCGGGTTCAATACCGGTATGGAGGCGACCAACCGGCTGGAGTTCTGTATCGGCTGCCATGAAATGCGCGATAACGTATACCAGGAATACAAGACGACCATCCACTACGCGAACCGTACCGGTGTGCGCGCAATCTGTTCGGACTGCCATGTGCCCAGGGAGTGGGTGCCCAAGATGATACGCAAGGTTCAGGCAAGCCAGGAAATCTGGGAAAAGCTCACCGGGTATGTCGATACCAAGGAGAAATTCGAGGTTCACCGCATGGAAATGGCGACCAGCGAATGGGCACGCATGAAGGCGAATGGTTCGCGCGAATGCCGTAACTGCCACAGCTTCAAGGCGATGAGCGCAGAATACGAGAAACCATCAAACTATGCCCGGCACATGAAAGCGGAAGCCGATGGCAAGACCTGTATCGATTGCCACAAGGGCATCGCCCACCATTTGCCCAAAGAATACGTTGACCCGGACGAGGAATAATCTTACCTTGATGCCGGACCGGGATGCTTGCACAAGCATATTTATACGGGCAGGTTAATGTACCAAGACAAATCGACCGCATTACGGTCGATTTGTCTTGGATTTTGCTGATACGACTTTAGCGGCGTAAAGTGGATTTTTGCTCATGGCTCCGCTCGTATGAAATGCATGGACTTTGTCTTTAACATGCGAAGCCCCCAATTCTGAAAATTAAAACACCCGGTAAATCCCCCTTAAAAATTTGGCATTGATTTGATTCCGCAGGCTAATGGATCCGAGCCACTTCAAAATAAAATAATAATCACCCATTACATTTAATGGGTTAACAATAAATCAGGCAATAAAAAAGCCCGCTGTTACGCGGGCTGTTTTAGTGATGTGGCGTCCCCAACGAGATTCGAACTCGTGTTACCGCCGTGAAAGGGCGATGTCCTAGGCCTCTAGACGATGGGGACTGTGACTTTCAAAAAGCTCTTTTGGTGGGATAAGCACACCCGAACGTCCGCGTATTTATTGGCTTTCGTGGTATCGAATGCCACCGATACCCCCAACAATACCCCCACCAGACGACGTGATGCTTAAAATCGACCCAACTTTGCAACGGCGCGCATTGTAGTTTCGGTTTGAATTTTTAGCAATACTTACTTCGCGAATTGTTACTTACTGAATACGCTCACGCAGACACGTGACCTCGAAATCGAACCCAAATCCTCCACCACTAAACAACCCGCAGAGATGTGGGCTTTTTTGTCTTTGTCTGCTGCATTTTCGATGTTGTCTTATTGATATTGTCGTGTTTTATATTTTATAGATACGTGCAATACGTTCATAAGCGTTTTTATCATGCTGTGTTTCACCAATAGCTCCTGAGAGTAGCCAATTCGGTGTAATTCTCCAGGCGGTGGGGACGCTTCCTGAGTAACAAAACAGACCTTGTATTAGTCGCGCCTATACGTTTCATCATATTGATTTAATTGATAATAAAAACTTAAAAGGATTGAATTAAACCATCAATTGTGGATAATTACAGGTATCCCCGCCGCTTGTTTTTCTTAAGGATAAAGAAAAATGAGTGATAAACAATTGCGTCTTTTGTGTTTGGCGACCGTTTCCAGCCTCACAAGCCTGTCAAAAACAAGCATTTACTGCATCCAAGATTTTCCAAAACCTATAAAAATTCAAGGGGTCGGCGCGTCCGCTCAGTCCGGTGCAAGGTGGGTCGAGTCTGAAGTCTACGCTTGGATGAATTCGCGCATCCAGCTTCGCGATAATAATCCGGCGCCTCCACTAGCGCAGCAGAAAGCAAATACCCTTGAATTAGTTTCTTGAGGCTGATCTCATGAAACAAAACACTTCAACGGTTAATGCCGCTGTTCGTCGTGTCGACCCGTTTCCGTTTATCACAAAGCAAGAAATAGAAGGGCGAGAACGCTCCGCCAGCAAGGCAAAGCAGAAAGCGTCCACGCCGATCCAGATGTTCCTGCCGGGGATGGACGAATTCATGAGGGCCATGCCCAACCTGTTAGCCAGATCCTCCTTGTGTGCGCCGATCGCCAGAGGCCGCAGGAAGATGCACGGTGGGACGGTGCTGGTATCGCGGAAGGATGGCGTCCTCGAATACTGGGGTGAGCAACTGGACGAGGCCGATGCCGACATTCTGCTGCAACTGATGTTCGAGGCTCGGCAGGCGGTACTTGGCCAGCCGATAACAATCAACCGAGCCGCTTTCCTGCGGGCAATGAACCGCAGTACCGGAAAGCACGATTACGAGTGGTTGCACCGTCGTATGAAAGTTCTGACGGCTGCTACGCTCATCATTGAGGCGAAGAAGACGGACGGATCGACCAAGTACCGTATCGGCGATACCAAGGCATTCCATATCCTTGCTGGCTTTGACTATGACGCGAATGTGGAGGCATACACCTACACCCTGGACCCGCAATGGCAGGTGCTGTTTGACAACCGGGAATATGCCCTGATCGACTGGCAGAAGCGTTTGCTGATTGGACGCGGGCAGGACATGGCCAAGGCGCTCCAGCGCCTCGTGGCCACGTCCTCAAATGCGGAGCAGCAGCACGCGCTAGATTGGCTCAAAGAAAAAATGCAGTACGCCAGTCCCATGCGAAAGTTCAAGAATGCATTGAACAGCGCCATGCGCGAACTTGAGCGGCTAAAGATCATCGCCAAAGGGCGAATCGAGTTCAGCACAAAGGGAAAGGAGCAGGCCGCATGGAAGAAGCTGTAACCATCGGGATAGCGTTCCGGGGGCATCGGGATAACGTTCCGCTTTATCGGGATAGCGTTCCTCATCATCGGGATAGCGTTCCGCCCGCCCCGCTGAAACCCGCTCCAACACATGCACTCAGCGAGGTGAACCGCCCTTTACCTTTTTTTACCTTACTTTTACCAGCAGTGTCTGTCCGAAATTTCCAAATGTGGAACAAGAAGCGCGGGGCACCCCTTTGGTGTTCCTCCACTTTCGGCGGCTCCCCCTCCCCCATAAAGACAAGCCGCCTGTGCGGCTTGGGCTATTGGGAGGTACGCCACGGACAACAGGTACACGAACCGCAGCGCGGCAAGCCGCTTGCGTCCCCTATGCACCGTCCGCGCCTTCGGCTTGCCGGGAGCAAAGGGGTGTCGCTAGCGCTCCATTCGTGAGAACGATCCAGGTACGCAAAACTTTTAAACCCGTCTACCAGAGAGAGACAAACATGAGTACAAAATTACACCCGGCGCTGAAAATGACCTACACGGAAAAAATTGAGCGCGCCGCTTATAAACGAGCGGTGTTACTCGACTTCCTTGCCTCCGGCGAGGTGTTCACCACCGTTGCCATGGCGGCGGAGCTGTTGCAAATAAGCGAACAAACTGTCCAGCCGATGTTGAAGCGGCTTGTCGCGGAACAAATTTTACGGGTGGACACGAAGGCGGTACCGTTTTCAAAACTGAAATTGTATGGCATCACTGTGCATGGCCTCGCGCTGACGGAATCTGCCGATCCAAAGTGCAATGAATTCCGAGTCGGACGGACAAAGCCCGGTTTTTTGGGTCATCATCTGGATTGTCAATTTGTCAGGATAGTCATGCAGCAGCGCTGCGGTTGGACAAACTGGGTGCCAGACAAACTCCTTCGAGGGGAGAACTCCAAGCGTTTAAACACAATTCCAGACGGTCTGGCCACCATGCCGGACGGGTGTAGGGTTGCGGTGGAAATCGAGCTCAACATAAAATCAAAACCTCGCATGACGGATATGGTGGCCGGGCATATTCACCAAATGGTGAAGGGGCATTACTCAAAGGTCTATTTTTTCACCCCGCACCTGGCCGCGCTGAAACGGGTCTTTAAATCTGTCGAGGCGATCAAGATGGACGGCTTCTTCGTAAAAATATCAGAATATCATCGCAGCCGATTTATCCTTATGGATATCCGCAAGTTGAAAAATAAGGACATTAATCCGGGAACCTCGGTCAGCAATGTGATAATTGATCTCTCCCTGTGAATGATGCCGTGGGTGTTGCGAATGTTGGTATATATTTGACACCCACGGCATCGCTCCCATCGCATCTATCCACGGCATCTTCATGCCTTTTTTCTCCTCGCTCCGAGCTGCGCTCAGCGCGGGAATCGGAAGGCATGGCATAGCGCCCAAAGCTGCGCTACATAAGCATTAAAACATCTCTAGGGACGTGGCTGGGAAGCGCCACTTCTCGCTGTCGCTCAACCCGAGCAGGTCAACTGCGCGGAAGTCCCCGAAAAACCGCGCTGCGCGCTCGGGCAACCCGATTCAGACGCCGATTTTTCGCTGTGCTCAAAACCGCCTTGAATCAGGTTGCCCGAGCGCTCGCGGACGATGAAACTGTCCTTCGCTTCGGGGACTTCCGGGGCTTGCGCCCCCGCCCGATTTTTGACCTCGGTGCGGGCTGGACGATGAAGCCGTCCAGACCTTACTCGGCGCAAAAATTCGAGCGGCTCCCCCGATCCTTCCGCTGGCGCTACAGGAGGATTTCGCTTGTCGCTCATCCCCAATTCGCACGATGAGACTGTGCGAATCGGTGCCCCTGCGCCCTGCGGTTGCCAGAATCAAAATCCACGTCAAAACCAGAACCGGTTGGCAGACCGGGCGCCCTTGTCCTATGCCTGTTTTTGACTGACGCGCTCCGCTTGTCTCCGGTGTTCAGTAAACGGGGCTGGACGATGAAACTGTCCAGTCCGTTTCCTGAAATCCGGTGGAGCTAGCGGCTTGTTATTCGGGACACGGAAAATCACACGCGGTAAGCGGTTAGTGGTTATCCATTACACGTTTCGGAAATGCCTTGATTAATCCAGTAGCCACGTCAATCAAGGTACGGTAAGCCATGCAGCGGAGCTGCGGCAAGGTGGCTAGATGCGATTTTCAACCTGCTGGCGACAGGAGTGGTGTTGCCAGAGGGAAAGTAAACGCCTCCAATCGCGTTTCACAGAAAAGTCAGGTCGGTGCCCCCGCATTGCAGATCCAGCTCCGAAAATTAACGACAGCGCTTTTTTCCAGTCGAGCATAGAGATCACGCACGATATCCCGATATTGTTTCAGCATCAATGGCGCGGGTCGCATTTCTGAATTCTTCCATCGAGAAATCGCCTCTGCATTTGCGCCTATAAAACTGGATAATTTAATCTATCTGCATAGCACCCGATTGAACTTCTTCTATAGAACGTTCTTCGGAAAGCATTTACTTTCCTGAGCTGCTACTCCTTCTCAAACCCCTGACTCGTGAACTTCAGCGTCCGGCTGTTCTCGGTCACTGTGCGCACGACATTGTCCGGCACGCCATCCGGAATCTCGGCTTCAACCTCGATAGTCACCGTCACATTTGCACCTACCAGCCCGGCAAGATGCGAGATAACTTCGTCCGCAATTCGACTGGCATCACGTCCAACGCGGGTCGCATCTAGAACTACCGTGCCGTGGAAACGTTTCGGTTTCGCAGCAGCAGGTTGAGTCCCATTTTGTGGACTACCACCCGTCGGCATGTGTACTGACACAGTGCCATCACCAGGCGGCTGCCCCGGCGCGACACCCGATGCAAGAGCTGCGCGCTCGGCATCAAGCTGTTTGCTTGCCACATCGGGCTTCACCACCAACCCCGGTGCATGGGCATCAGCCAGCGTCACCATTTGCCCACCGCGCAAACCTTTGTATCTAGCTGCAGCCTCATCATAGCTATCGGCAAAGCCAAAGCTGTCCTGCGTCCATGTCAAGATAGTCAGACCATCCCGAATCGAGTCCAGCAACACAACAGAGTCTTTGATCCGTGGCAGATAGATATAGCGTGCGAAATCCTCGACCAATTGTTTTACCGCGACATGCTCGCCACGCCAAAGCGGAATTTTATCCAGTTCCATGCGCAAACGTGTTGGTGCGAAGCTGGTCAGCAAAAGCTCATCGGTGCGCAGCTTCTTGCTGGCGCGCACGGCCAGCGCATCTTGTCCCGACAAACGCAGTGCTTCCCAAGTGATTGCAGCCTGCGGTGTTGATTGCACTGGCACCAGAAGCCATTGATAGGTCTCCGGTAGTCGCGCGGTCACGGCACTATCAGCGGCGGTCTTCTGGGTCTCAGCTTGAGTCACCTGATATGGCGACAGGTTAAGTTGCACCTTCTCCAGTAAGATCGACTCCCACGCCAGATATTTGCGTGCTGCTTCGTCCAAATCTTGCAGTCGCGTTTTGTCACCAGCAAGAAACACAAGTGTGTTGCGATACAGGCGCGGCGTATTTCCACGCGTTTCCAAAATCGCCTTGGCAGCAATCTCGGCAGCGCTGTCGCCTTCCTTGCTATACGGATGATTGACGCCAAGCACCACTAGCCGTGCATCCAGATCGTCCGGCACATCAGCACCAGACTGCGGCATCGGGTGAATGCGATTGAAGTCGCCCATGCGCGTCAAGTCTTTGCGCAAGCGCTGTTCAAGTTCATGCACCACCTTGTCCGGGTCACGTTTGAACTGCTCAGCACGATCTTCCGCCAACTTTGTCACCGTTGGCTGGGTTGAATACCAATAGTGCGGTCCGTCTTGATACAGATAGGTTGCAGCACCCGCCATGCGGCGCAGCGCATCACCAAACACTGCTGGAGACTCGCCCGGCATCACGCAACCGAGCTTCACCCTTCGATCCTCAATCCCTTTGTGCGCAGCGGCTGTAGTCGGTGCCGAGCCCATGTAGATGGCGCGCGCCACACGCCGACATGCCGAAAATTTGCCCAAGTTAGGCAACTCGCTATCCAACTTCAGCGGCAATGAATTCGGACCATCGACATCCTTCTCGATCACCGGCACCCAGTTATCCGAAAGATAGCGCGTCAATTCTGACTGCACACGAGGGTCGTCTATGGCCACATTACCCGGCAGGATGAGCGGGTTGCGGTCGCCCTTTTCCCACAGACTGTGTATCACCGCTGCCATCAGCCGCAACACACCGCGCGTGCGCTGAAATTTCACCAGCGTGGACCAGTCGGTATAGAGCCGGTCGAAAATTTCCGGATGAATTGGATACGCAGCCTTGATGCGCTGCTCGTATTCAGATTCGCGGCACTCCGGCGGAAACTCGGCCTGCTGTGCGCGGTAGAATTCGGCAAAAGCACGTGCTACCACATCACGATCCTTGAACTGTGCTGGGTCAGACAGTGGCTGGAACAACCTTCGGCGCACGATTTCGAAGCCCTCCTCCGCAGTAGCCGGACGCCATGAAGATTCGACACGTCCTACCACGTTGCGCAATCTGTCCAGTGCCTCGCGCCCGCGCGTCCCGCCCACTTCCACATCATCGGCTTGAGTGTGCGGTGAACCGGAGGTATCCGAGGCAGGCAGGCTGATCACCAGTAGGCAATTCTTCGCCAGCTTGGCCGATTCAGTCAGCACCTGCGCAAAGGTAAATTGCGTCTCAAAGCCGCCCGCGGGCAGGTCGCTCTGGTCATGAAGCTGCCGAGCATAAGCCACCCACTCGTCGATCAGGATCAGGCACGGGCCGTATTCATTGAACAGCTCGCGCAGCACGTCTCCAGGGCTGGTGGCCTTTTCATCGTCGGCTTTGATGCGATCGAAGGCTTTCTTTCCACCCAGTTGCCATGCAAGTTCCCCCCACAGCGTGCGTACCACCGTGCCATCGGGCTTCGTGGTTGGATTACCCGGAGAAATCTTGTTGCCCACCAACACCACACGCCGTGCGGTCGGCAGCTTGGTCGCGCCAGCATCCTGCATTACCTTGTCAATGCCTGCGAGCTCAGTCGGTGCTATGCCTGAAAACAAGTGATACAGCGCCAGCATTGAGTGCGTCTTGCCGCCGCCGAAGTTGGTCTGCAACTGCACCACCGGGTCGCCTCCACCGACAGTGAGACGCCGCACCGCACCGACCAGCATTCCTTTCAAACTATCGGTCAGATACGTGCGGCGAAAAAACTCCACCGGGTTTTTGTATTCGTCGGTACCCTGGCCCAGATGCACCTGCCACAGATCGGCAGCAAACTCCGCCTGCTGGTAACGGCCACTGGCCACATCTTCGTGTGGCATCACCACTTCACGCCACGGTTTGAGGCTGCTCGACACACCGCTCTCGATGGCGGTGCTTGACGTCTTGCGCTTTTCGCCGCGCGCCTGTTCATCGAAGCGCACGCGCAGCAGCTCCGTTTTTACCTTTTCGATTTCGTCTGACTGTGGCGCAGAGATAGCAGTCAGTAAACGTCCCGATGAATCAAGAGCTCGGTAAGTATCGTCGCTTGAAAAGGTTTCCTGATGGGCCCACCGATTGCGCACTGCAATCAATTCATTCACCAGGCTGCGCTCAGTTTTGCCCAAAATCTGTCGAAACACTTCACCCCACTTACGGTCCATGACCACCAGCAATGCTGCGACATCCTTGATCGTCTCGTCCTTGTTGTTACCCAAACGAGTGTCGGTCAATGCCTCGCGCATTTCGAACGCCCATCCATCGCCGAACTTTGCTTTGAACTCACGCTCGACAAAAGGCGTTAATCCCGCTTTGAGTAACTCCAGCGCTTTGCCAACACGTTCGTGATTTGTGATTGCCATTTTCCCTTACTCCTGTTTGAACATATCGGCAGTGCCGACAGGCGTTGCACGTGGTGTTTCACGAGCTAGCCGGGTGATCTCCGGCCAGCTTTGCACCAAGCCGTTGTAGGCCATCGCCTCGGTTGCACGCTTCTTGCGCTCACACAAGGTGTAGAGGCGGTAGCACAGTTCGCGAGCGGTTTCGGCTTGGCTGCCGAGCTTGGCGACAATATCCGCAGCAGCACCTTCGCCACCAGCTTCGAGCACGCGAATCAGGTGGTGCACCATCTCCCAGACAGTGAGACGCTTATCGGTGATGGGATCCCAGTCAGCAGGCATTTCGGCGGGTTTGAGCAGACGCACTTTGCCCGCCTTGGAAAACAGAATACGCGCTTCGACTAAACCTGAAACACTGGTGTTCTTGGACTTGGAAAGCTGTTCGGCGACACCGTAATCACCTTCGGCAAAGCCGGTTTGCTCGAACCATGTCAGTGCCCAGCGTGTGTCGGCATCGAAATCGCCTTCCTGCTCGGCAAGAGCCTCGTCTAGGGTCTGGTTTATAAGCGCCAATGCTGCGCGTACCGAGAGCGGCTTGCCTTCGGCATCGAGTACCTTGGCATAGCGCGTATAAACTGCCATGCCTGGGCCTATGGCTGCTTGTGCCAAGTCTACCGGGGCGATGTTCCCGGCTTGAAGATGCGCTAATGCCTGCGGCAGTTCGCCCTTGAGTGCAGCGACAAATTCACGACGGGTTGCTATCGGCGCACTGGAGGCACGTTGGCGACAAACCAGAATGATGCTGGAGGCAAGATTGTTTTTTACCGCTTTCATAGCCGCAACCATTTCCGTCCGCATTGGCCATGTACCGCTGATAGCAAACCCGGCTCCGATGACGGCGGCAAGAAAGGTGTCCCAGCCCGTGTTCGTCGTGCCGTCATCACCATCGCTTTCAGCCTGCTTGAAGGCGTAGTAGATGGTGACTGGAAATGCTGGGTGCGCCTGCTCGGCTAAGCGATGCATTGCTTGAGTCATACCTTCGAGGAAAAATTCTTCTGCTTTTCCTTTACTGCTGTGGCGATAAGCAAATGCTACAAGCTCTTCTGTTTTTGGCACAGCCAGCGTAGTAAATAGATTCGGGAAAATAGAACGTAAAGAACGGCGCAACCACACATAGAAAAAGTCTGACAAGTCCGCATAGGGTACATTGTCATAATACGGTGGGTCAGTTGAAATAACTTTGTCTCGACTTAATGTCTGGGTTGCCGCATCCATTTGTTCGGCATGTCCGGCAACTCCCGCTCTTGAGAAGCTCTCAAATGCTCTGGTGCTTCCAGTAATATTTGTAGTTAAACCGCCTGAGCTATCGTGTAGCGGATTGGCTTCTCCATAATCCCAAAGCATAGCGATTGCTTGACGACCAAACAATTGGCGGGTGCATTGGGCTACAGGCTCCCAAGGACATAAGGCATTATTTGAGTCCAAGACTTTGCTAACGATTATCGACAAATATAGACCCACGGCCTCACCGTATGCAACAGCCCCTATACCACCTTCTGCCAACGGTTTATTTTCTTTAGTCCACTCAGTATTCTTAGCCGCATCTTTCTGAATGCGTTCGCACACCTCTCCGACAAGATCCGAAAAGGTTGTAAGAGTTACCAATTGCCTGTTAGTGAAAAGCTGATCCAGTCGATCCATACCATAGGGCTTAACCCCTAGATATTGCGTACTACCAGATATTGTCACCTCAGGTCTCCATACAGGCGCAGCACTATTAGCAATGTCCTCTTGCTCTTGAGTGGGCGTTAG
>Ga0307375_10005970_pt1 | contig 11331 bp, 15 predicted proteins | sample TR1MG_FD_202531 | JGI IMG/M metagenome (GOLD analysis project Ga0307375, IMG submission 202531) | Soil microbial communities from Risofladan, Vaasa, Finland - TR-1 | ecosystem: Environmental > Terrestrial > Soil > Coastal area > Acid sulfate soil | place: Finland: Risofladan, Vaasa | collected...
ACGTTAGAGGGTGGTCAGGTTGACACCTACCGCCAGTGGGCGAACGCCAAGGACATGTCTGACACGGCCGAGAAGTTGGCGACACTGTTGCGAGCCCAACTCGAACTCATTGTCGGCGACGCCGAGTCGGTCGTTGTCGATGGCAAGGCCGTTATCACGTACAAGAAGTCCAAGGACAGCGAGCGGTTCGACCTCGACGCGTTCCGCGAAGCGAACCCCGAACTCGCCAAGGAGTTCACCAACCCCGTCCCCGGCTCGCGCCGCTGGACTCAGAAGAAGTAGAGAAGGTCATCTAATGGCTCGGATCTGGCTCGACGTGCCGTACGATGAGCGGCACGAAGCCGAGAAGCTCGGCGCGGTGTGGAACGACCAACGACGTCGTTGGTACGCACCAGAGCCGGACATGGAAGCACTTGCGAAGTGGCTACCGTCGGGCGAGGAACTCCCCTCGACATTCGCAGGCGAGGACCGGACCTTCGGCCAGGGCCTATTCGTCGACCTGATTCCGCGCACGTGCTGGTTCACCAATGTCCGCTCGTGCGTCGCGCAACGCGATTGGGAACGGTTGCGCCGCGTGATCGTGGATCGGGCGGACTCGAAGTGTGAGGTCTGTGGAGCAACCCGCGACGCCTCGATCAAGCGATGGCTCGAAGTGCACGAACGGTGGGCCTACGACGAGACCACATCAACGCAGACGCTCAAACGTCTCATTTGTCTCTGCACCGACTGTCACCAGACGACCCACATGGGATTCGCCCAGGTACAGGGCCGCGGCGAGAAGGCGTTGAAGCATCTGATGAAGGTGACCGGCCACAACCGACGCGATGCCGAAGAGCGCGTCCAGATCGCGTTCGCCGTCTGGAACAATCGCAACCGAACGGCGTGGACTCTCGATCTGTCGATGTTGAAGGACGCCGGCATAGAGATCAAGACTCCGCCGAGTGCGCGTGACCGGTCCGAGCGGACCTCGAGCCGATGATGGCGTTAGCCAACGGCCTGGGACAAGTTTCTGAACGTCGGGGCACAACATGGGTATGAGAACAACGACAATCATCGTCAGTCGGTCGAAGTTGATGCGCGCACGTCTTGCGACCGGACCAGGTCCCGCGTGGAAGTGGACGTACGAGTGCCAAGGTCCCACATACAGGACGGCATTTGGTGAGCAATCTGGACGCTTCACCAACGACAGCATCGTCGAGCTTCGCCGTGTCTTGAAGAGCCGTTACGGACGCGACGTCGCCATTATCGAACCATGGAAGGTCGGTGTGTGATGAGCACGTCCCATATCTCAGAGACGAAGGCAGACGCCGCGTACTGGTACCGACAGTTCCAACTTCAGCAGAACATGAAGGGCGGTTTGCAGGCTCGACTAAGGAAGGCGGAAGCCGACCTCGAAGAGCATCGCCGCGTCATCGCTGAGGTGCGAGCACTGCATCACGAATCGAAGTTCATGGAGACCGTGTCGTACTGCGAGTTGTGCACTGAGCGGTGGCCGTGCAAATCGATTGCAATCCTCACGCGCATCGACGCTGCCAACGAATCAGCGAACGAAGGAGTCCAGTCATGACCAATTGCAACGCATGTGGACGGCCATGGGGCGTAATCCTCGAACGCGGCGAACTGCCGACCGAGAAGGCGCAACGACTCGCGCAACTCGAACTCGAAGAGGCTCTCATGGAATACCTCGAAGGTGGCATCGCTGAGGGCGAGATCGTCAACCTTAAAGGCGTGCCGGAGGCCGAGCCGCAGGAGGTCGTCTTCGTCACGCAATCACTGGCCGACTTCGCGTCGGAGAACCTCGGTTGCTGCGTCGGCGACGTACCCGCGTGGTACACCACTGATGACCTCGACATCCCGGCGTGGCTGCTCAAGGGCCGCGCCCGTCGTTGGGCGTACCGGTGGGACTGCTGCAACCTGGACCTCGACAGATTCGTCATCAAGGGGCTGATGAGGCCGACGACGGTGGCCACGTCATGAGCGAGGTCCGTGAGTACCGACCGAAGCACGCCGTCGTCGAAGCGATGCAATTCGATGGCGACTTCGACCTGGACTTCCTTCTGTTGAACGAGACGGTGCGACTGTCGGCCAACGGCAAGTCAATCCTCATCACCGAGAAGGTCACGGATCGGTGCGTCGCCTTCGTCGACCTCGGCGCGTGGCTGGTGCGCGTAGGCAACGCTATCGAACAGATGAGCGACTTGGACTTTCGACGAGCCTACGAGGCGGTGTTCTATGAATGAACTCAAGTGGGGACCGCCAGACTCCGAAGGCGGGACCTTCTCGAAGTCGGACGGCAACAGGTCCTCACACGGACGTGTCCCGTACGTGGTGGAGAAGCGTCACGACGGCTTCTCGCTGTCGGTGAGCCTGCTGATTCGTGGACTTGATTCGCCAGAGCGGGCGCGAGGCGTTGCCCAGGATATTCAGGGCATGATTGACGGCGACGATGCCCTGGACGGCAGATCCATCGTTCTGACCAAAGAGTCGCTGGAGAAGATAGTCACCGACGTGATCGATGCGCAGTTCTGGGACGTGCACGACACCATCGCGGACGGTATACGGGTACTGCAAGCGGCCATCCTCGCCAAACCGGGCGGACGGACGAAGTCCAGGAATTGTCCGGCGTCCGGGCGCGAGGAGAAGTACATCGAGGAACCTGGCGACTTCGGATCGGTCATCGGCGGGGAATGGGTGCACGAGGACGACGGCTCGATGGAGTGCGAGGTTACGAGTGTCTTTGACGTCGGTGACGTGGTGCGCTTCATCGACGGTCCCATAGACGGCGAAAGCAAGGAATTGACGGTGGTCAGCTTCAAGCCAGCCGGAAACCAGACCAGCTACACGCTGCTCGACGAGGCGAACCCCGGTGCGGACATTCGCAGTTACGGAACTGAACTCGAACTCGTCCGCCGGCGATAGTGCCGACTGATTCCGGCCCCGATACATAAGAGAGACATGAGCACACGTAAGCCAAAACTGGATGAGGTAATCAACGAGGTGAGGGTGCGGGTCTACGCGACCCGCTCCGAGTACGAAGTGGTGTTCAACGACGACGACGTGGACGACACGTCAGCCCAGGTCCTCTGCTACCCGAAGATGGCAGGACCCAACGTGTGGGCACATCAGGCGCGCGCTGAATACGTTCCCGAAGTGCCGGCAACGGAGACGTCGTGAGCGACAGGCTTCACGCTTGCCACGCCAAGGGTTGCACCAAGAACGTTCCGCCGCGAATGTTCATGTGTTTCCATCACTGGCGAATGGTCCCCAAGACGATGCAAAACGCGGTGTGGACGAATTACGTTCCGGGACAGGAGCAGCGCAAAGACCCAACCGATGAGTATCTGCGAGTTACGAGAGAAGCGATTGAGTTTGTCGCTGCTTCCGAGGCCAAAGGGGAGTAAGTGACCAACTCACGAATACCGAACTCCGATCAGATCCGCATCTCGCCGATGATGTCCTTCCCGCCCGAGGCGGTCACTGAGACCTTCGGGTTCTTGGCGATGCGGGGCGCAGGCAAGTCCAACGCGGTCGTGGTCATGGCCGAGGAGATGTACCGGCTCGGTCTGCCGTGGGTCGCCATAGACCCAAAGGGTGACTGGTTTGGAATTCGGTCGAACGTAAAGGGCACCGGCCCCGGACTGCCCATTCCGATCTTCGGGGGGCTGCACGGTGACCTGCCACTCGAACCCGAAGCTGGCGCGTTCATCGCGGATCTCATCGTTCGCGAGAACCTCACGTGCATCCTCGACGTGTCGGAGTTCGCGTCCAAGGCCAAGCAGGTGCGCTTCCTCGCAGACTTCGCTGATCGCCTCTACCGCAACCACGGACGTCACCCTCAGCCACGTCACATCTTCGCCGAAGAGGCCGACGAGTACATCCCCCAGCGAGTGATGGCGGACATGGCCAGGTGTGTCGGCGCCTGGGAGCAAATCATCAAGCGCGGACGTCAACGCGGGCTCGGCTGCTCCATCGTCACCCAGCGCAGCGCGAGCATCAACAAGGACGCCCTCTCGCAGGTGCTCACGCTCGTCGTGCTGCGCACCACGTCACCGCACGACCGCAAGGCCATCCTCGGGTGGGTCGACTACCACGCTGCCGGACGTGAGATCGTTGACGCGTTACCGGAGTTGCCTTCGGGCGAGGCGTGGGTCGTCTCTCCCCAGTGGCTCGGTCGTACCGAGCACATCAAGTTCAATCGACGCTCCACATTCGACTCTGGCGACACGCCGACGATGGGTACCGCGCGCAAGGTAGCAACGCTCGCCGACATTGACCTCGGGAGCCTCACCCAGGAGCTCGCAGCGATCGTGGAGCGGGCCTCGGCGGACGACCCCAAGGCGTTGAAGCGCCGCATCGCCGAACTCGAGCGTCTGGTCGCCCAGAAGTCTCCCGCGTCGCCGCCGGCGAAGGTGGAGATCAGAACCGAGACCATCGAAGTGCAGGTTCCATTTATCCCCGATGCCGTCTACAAGGCCGTCGGGGAGTTGCGGGACGCCACAGCGAGGTTCTTCAACGACATTGAACACGCAGTAGTTGACGTGGCAGCATCGAAGCCTCTAGTCGCCTCCGCCCGCAGATCGCCCGCAGTCGTGCGTGAACCGGCACAGACAGCCCGTGTCGCCGCAGCCCCCGCGGCCGCCAAGCCAATCGCAGCGCCTACATCGGTGCCCCTCGACGGCGAAGCGCGGCTGCCCAAGGCGGAGAAGACGATCCTGACGGTGCTCGCGCAGTTCCCCGACGGTCGTTCGCGTCGTCAACTCGCGATGCTCAGTGGTTATTCCAGCAAGTCCGGTGGCTTCAACAACGCCCTCGCGAAGCTGCGAACGGCAGGACTGATCAACAAGAGCGGCGAGCCCGTGAAGGCCACCCCAGAAGGTCTGGCGGCCATCGACGGGACGTACGAGCCGTTGCCAACCGGACGGGCCCTGCTCGACCACTGGAACTCGAAACTCGGCAAGGCAGAGCGAATGATTCTCGGCGTCTGCATCGACGCGTGGCCGGAGTCGCTGACCCGTGACGAAGTGGCCGCAATCACCGGCTACTCGGGCGCGAGTGGTGGGTTCAACAACGCGCTCGCAAAGTTACGGACTCTCGAGCTCATCACCCGCGGCACGGAGATCTTCGCCGACGAGACCCTGGCCCAGGAGGTCCACAGTGGTTGAGCAGGATGTGTCGGTGCACGAGCCATTGCGTTGGACGCACTTGAAGCTCCTCTACAGCGCGATCGAGAAGTGGGTCAGCCCAGACTTCCAGATCATCAAGGACTCGGCGAAGAACGAGTACGAGGTTGTCTGGAATGTCCTTGGCAAGACCGTGCAGTCATGTCTAAATCTCGCAGAGGCCAAAGCCTTCTGCCAACGTATGCGCGACGTCCTCGACGGCCGCGACGTGGCACGAGAAATCGCTGATGCGCTTGACACCAAGGCGACGAAAATGGTCAGCGACGCGAATATGTTGCGCTGGGAGAAAGGCAAGCCCGAGGCAGCGGGGATTCGCGAGGCCGTAGAACTCATCACCGAGCGTTGGTTGGGGGAGCGATGAGGGTCGGCGTCACCGGCGGCGCGCAGCCTCGTCGACGGTTCGATCCCATCAGAAACTTCACCTTCGGCCTTGGTGACCGTAGTGCACGAGAGACCCGACGCATTCGCCATCGCGCTGTTACCACCTCGTCCGAACATCTCGACCACGGCGCCCACGACGACCCGACGTTGCACTCCATTCGTGTGTGGCAGGACTACCGAAGAAGCGAGCGAGCCCTTCTTTCGTCATCTACACACGCTCTTTCTACTATTCGTAATCTAACGTGCGGTGAAACCTAAGTTGAGAAGCAGAGCACTCACGCCGCGCGCTATTCACGTTTGACGTGATACATCATTTCGTCGGCTCGTCGAAAGAGGTCTGCGGCTGTCTCGGCTCCATTCCACGTGGCGACACCAAATGAACACGAAATTCCGTCGGGTGATACTTCGCGGAGGCGTTTCACGACGCGTTGAATGTCAGTATCGTTCGAGTCCGGAGCAAGGAGCCCGAACTCGTCGCCACCGATTCGCGCTATGAAGTCACCACCCTCGCGGGTTATGGCTTGCCACCCATCGGCGAGGTGGCGCAGGAGGCGGTCTCCCGCGTGGTGACCCTCATGGTCATTGACCACTTTGAAGTTGTCGATATCAATGACGATGAGCGATAGGGGTCGCTGGTCCCGTCGTGCCCTCTCCACTTCTTCGTGAATGCGCTCGTCCCACGACCGTCGGTTCGCCAAGCCGGTTAGGGGGTCCTCGCGGGCCGTTGTGCGAAGGAGGTCCACCAGAACCAGCACAATGGCGCACGACACCGTCGCCGTAGCGAATGTCGCGAGCCACGCGATTACTGGTCGCTGAACTGTCGGGCCTACGATGAGCACCACGACGTAGGCCGCTCCCGCCGCTGCCGAGTAGAGCACCGCGACGAACGGCGCGAAGTACAGCGAAACAAATAGTACGACCCAGATATAGAGCGACGCGAAGTTCACGTGATCTCGCGGCCCGAGCGCGCTGAGAACACTGATGAGAACTATTGCGACGCCCGTTTCGACGTAGAGGCTCCAGCGGGGAATTCGCTCCCCGAGCGCAAGGCGTACACACACTGCGACGACACCAACACCCGCAACGCTGAGTAGTGCGACGAGATAACTGTGCGGCCAGTGCGAACCCGGCAGAACTGACAGTATCGCCGCGACCGCCGCCAACGGGAATATCATGATCGTCTTACGGGGATCATGAATGACTACGTCGAGATGTCTGCGCAGGTAACCTTGGCTGCGCATCACGCCGACCAAACAAATAGTGTGGCGGGACGCCGCACGGATATGAGGGCAAGGACTCCCACGAGGGGGAGTCCTTCATTCACTTCATCGGGGGGCATAAGCATCCTCAACGACGCGCGTTCATCATCGAAACCCGCATATCGCGAAGCGTGTCAATCCTCAAGGGTTCCGGGATAGGGCGCGGCGAATTACCCCCCCCCGAAGGTGAATCCCGCCTCGAACACGGCAAGACAACTCGCAACCACGTCGGCATCGAAACGCGTTCCCGAGCCCGCGCTCACCTCGGCCAGTGCTATCTCGATGCCGAGGCCCGGTCGGTAGGGTCGATGCTGAGTCATGGCCTCAACCACGTCCGCCACTGCAATGATCTTCGCGGGCAGGATGATCTCGTCGCCCAGCAGACCACTCGGATAGCCCGAGCCATCCAGGCGCTCGTGGTGCTGCAGGGCGACTTCGGCGATTGGCCAGGGCAGCGACGCCTTGGAGAGGATGTCGTAACCGACCAGCGGGTGGCGCTTGATCATCTCGAACTCAAGAGAACTCAGTCGTCCAGGCCGGGTGAGGATCTCGGAGGGAATAGCGACTTTTCCAATGTCGTGCACCTCGCCGCTCTGTCGAATCAACTTGACCATCGCAGCGTCAAGGCCGTACTGCTTGGCGATGGCCTCGGCGAGGGAGGCGCCAAGCTCCCCGACGTGGAGTTGGTGGCCCGCGGTGTAGGGGTCGCGAATCTCAGTCATTTGACCCAGTGCGGCGAGCGTCCCGTCGAGTGCCATCGCGAGTTGGCTCATTGACTGGACGTGGGCGACGCCAAACTCGGATTCCCGCGCTAGTTCCTCGAGTCCGCGCACCATCGTGTCGTCAAAGGCGAAGATATGCCGGTCGTAGATGGTGAGCACCGCCCTGCGTCCACCGGGCGAGAAGGGAATGGCGATGCACGAACCGAGACCGAACCGGGCCGCTCGCTCTCGCCAGGGTTCATAGAGGGACTCGGTCGCCAGGTCGTTGACCACCTGGGTGACGCCAGTACGAAGCACCGTTCCCACCGGACCCCGTCCGGAGTCCTTCGATTCCGACCCCGACACCATTGCGTCAAAGGGGTAGTCGGTGAGGCCAGAGGAGAAGGCAACATCAACGTCACCATCCTCGTTAGGGGAGGTGAAACCAATCCAGGCGAGGGCGTAGGGGCCGTGCTCGACGAGGGCGTCGCACAGGTGTTGCAGGGGATCCAGTTCATCGGTGGCGAACATCACGATCCGATTGACTTCGGAGTTGAGTTGTAGCAAATGACGGTGCTTCAGTTGATCCGAGACGTCGTCGAAGCAGACCGCGGCACCCTCGATCCGCCCGTCGACAATTAACGGATAACCATCCACCAAGAGCCACCGCCGTGACTGTCCTGAATTATCGACCCCCATGGTCACGCCGTAGCAGGGCTCGCCCGTTCGCAGTACGCGCGCCGACGCGTACTCGGCACCGGGGAGTGGTGAGCCGTCTTCGCGCACGGCACCCAGTGGCATAGTGAATGAGGTGTGTCCCTTCAACTGGTCCAGCGTGGCCCCGAGCATTGTCGCGGCGGACCGGTTGGCATCGATTGCCACACCGTCAGCGTCGAATATCAGAATGCCGGTGCGAACGTTGTCGAGGAATTCACTCGAATAGACCCGGTCGTAGAGTCCAGCATGGATGAGCGATTGTGCATTGACTGTATTCATCGTTTCATGCAACTTCCCCTTGATCAATCCGACAAAAGGACCATTGAATGAATCCTAGAGACGCTCCGGCCCCTTCGTGACGGATAACTGCCCCGCTCGCGTGGTATTCGTACACGGTGACGCGTACGGTCGCGCCCGCTTCGCCGGCGACTACTTCATCAGCTACGGGCGACCGACCGAAGCGCACCCCGCCGACTGGAATCGGTACGGCAAAGCCGCGGGACCGATTCGGAACAAAGAGATGATCGACTCGACTCGGGCCCGGACCTGCTGCTCGTCCTTCCTAGCGGTCGCGGTACCGCCGACATGCGAGCCCGCGCCGTGAAGGCCGGTGTGCTGATAATCGACGTGACGGGAGAACCGGGACAAGAATCTTGACGTCGGGGCACTGAAGGGGCATGAAGTCATCGCCCAGCTCAGCGCGCCCCAGAGCGCGCACGTTTCGATCGTGAGTCCCGCCGAGAGTGCCAGCGACGCGTTCATCTGCCTGCCGAACGCCTCGGACGCCGCCTCGCTGGACGATGCCTTCACGGCGACCGGTGACGTGTACCTCGCTGCGTGGAACGCGTGCGACAAGCTCTATCCGTTTGACGCTAAGACGGGACGCGGCTTCTCGCGGCGACGGCTCCCCATCACCGGACACGCCGATCCTCACGACAATATCGACGCCGACGAACTGTTCCGCGACGTCGTCACGCCGGAGCGCCGGCACCTCGCGCGCGGGCTGGGGTCGAGCGTCGACCAGGTCTTCATGTTCTACGTTCGCAAGGCCATCGGAGACCATCAGCACTACGTCTCGCCGTTCGGCGGCGGGTACCCGTACCAACCCTGGCTGCACATCGGCTTTCCCTTGCCCTTTGATGACGTGAGCATCGAGACGACCGAGGACGCTCTCGACTGGTTGCGTTTTGGCACCATCGGCCCCGTGGCCTTCGGATTCATCGGCTCAATCCCGAGCCGTGCTCACACGGTCTGTTTCAAGCGCACCGAGGACCTTGATGGCTACGAGGTCGTATTTGTGGGCGAAGAGATCGACCCGGCCGACGGCCAGATGCTCTGAACGAGAGTCGTTGCTGGGGGCAGCCCGGTCTGGTTGCCGCATGGTCTTATGTATGAGCACAGTCACGGATCTTTTGGCCCCGTCGCCCGAGAATTTTGGTGATTTCTGACAACTTCTCCCATCTATACAGGTATGAGCACAAACCAGAAGCGACACAGTAAAGGCACCAAGGACGGCGGCAAGTTCGCGCCGGACGTGAACGCCGAGTCCACCGTCGATTTCCGCGAGACCAAGACCTTTGACGACCACACCTACCAGTTCGAGAAGACCGAGGGTGAAAGTGTCATCGTGCACTACACGCTCACCAACTCAGACGGTGGTGGTGGATGGCGCTTCGAGTACGACCAGTTGACCCGTCGCGTCAAGGCGCACGGGGTGCACCCGGTCAACCCGTCAGCGCGGTGGCGCGACCGCGGCGAGGCGGATATCCGAACCGTGGTGCGGACACTGGAGCCGAACGCCAAACTCATCGACCTCGACGGCGACACCTACCTCATCGGCGGTAATTCGTTCCCGCTCAGCAAGTCGACCATCTCGGGCATCTCAACGGGACAGATGATGCTGACTGGTGGCAAGTTCGACGAGGAAGGACTCCGTGACTACGTGGCCCAACAGCGCAACGACACCGACCGTAGCGAGTCCGAGCGCCCCGACATGGCCGCATCGTTCGCCGAGACGAGGCGTTACCTTGACGGAATCGAACTGGCCGCCGACATCGGTTCCGATGCAGCAAGGGCCGGCACCGTCGGCGCGATGCGAGAACGGGGACTCTGATTCAAGGTTCCGAGTCTTCTCAAGAGCTGCGCGCGGTGTTACGCGACGGTGGCTTGGAGATGCACTACCAGCCGATCGTTAATCTCGCCACGTCCGAGGTTGTCGGCTTTGAGTCGCTGATGCGCTGGCCCCACCCCGAGCGTGGTTGGATACCCCCCGACGTGTTCATACCACTGGCCGAGCAGAGCGACCTCATCATCGAGCTTGGGGCCTTCGCCCTGCGCGAGGCGACAACCGCGGCGAGTGGATGGAATCTTGACGACGAGTGTTTCGTCACGGTCAACGTCTCCGCCAACCAGTTCGGCGACCCCAACCTCGCCGCCACCGTCGAAGCGGCGCTGGAAGAGTCTGGGCTGGCGTCCTCACAGCTCGTGCTCGAGATCACTGAGAGCGCAACGTTACGTGACGTGGGCGAGACGATGCGTACGTTGGGGCACCTGCGACGTCGGGGGGTCGGGATCGCCCTCGACGACTACGGCACCGGTCACGCGTCGCTCTCGTACCTCATGGACCTGCAACCGACGATGCTCAAGATCGACAAGTCTTTCGTCAATCTGAAGTGGGCGAGCGCCCGCAACGACATGGTGCTCGAAGCGGTCGTCGCACTCGCCAACAATCTCAAGGTCGCGACCATCGGCGAGGGGATCGAGACCCCCGAACAGCTTGAACGGATGCGCGACTTGGGGTGCCAGATGGGCCAGGGCTACCTCTTCTCACCCGCAGTGCCAGCCAGCGAAGTGCAAGGACAACTCGCAGAGCGTCGGCTGGAGTCGGCCTCTTAACTGTTGGGTCGAGTCGGTCAGAACCCCATAAATCAACAGGTTTCGGCCAATCTTCGACTATTGCGCCAGCCACAGAGCGACGTGTCGGACGATCAGGTGCCGAAAAGGCCCCCTATGGCTCGTCTGACGGGCATCCGTGGGCAACCGAGCCTCGGCAAAACCTTGGTGTTTACTCCAAAATAACCGGTTGCTGCATTT
>Ga0307375_10005972_pt1 | contig 11331 bp, 7 predicted proteins | sample TR1MG_FD_202531 | JGI IMG/M metagenome (GOLD analysis project Ga0307375, IMG submission 202531) | Soil microbial communities from Risofladan, Vaasa, Finland - TR-1 | ecosystem: Environmental > Terrestrial > Soil > Coastal area > Acid sulfate soil | place: Finland: Risofladan, Vaasa | collected...
ACTTCAGGGTGATTTGCGATGTATTCAATGCCTTTAAAAATCTGATTCATCGAAATCTTCAGTTTCTCCGTTCCAACTTTCCGCTTTCGGGTGCAAAATCGACAGTACATACCACATTGCGATGAAATTAGGAGTAATACACGATCAGGGTAGCGGTGCGTCAAGCCTGGGCAAGGCGAATCCCGTTCTTCACACAGAGGATCTTCTAATCCTTCTTCATCAATCAATTCATTGATGTCTGGAATACACTGTTTCCAAATAGCGTCCCCCCGATACCTACACAAATCAAAGTAATATTTGTTGATTCGCATCGGGTATTTCGTAATGACCTGGTTTATCTCATCTATTTCGCTTTCCGTTAGAAGTTGTTTGAATTGTTCCGGTTTTGTTATACTATCTCTTATTAATTCTCTCCAATCTGTTTCTGTCATTTCTCTAATCGTTTCTTTCTCTTTTTTTATTAATTAAATTTTTTTCGATATTATCGGCTCTAAAAAACAAGTCTGTTTGACAAAAAAATTAGTCCCCACTATAGAGATAAGGGTTACTTGTCTCTTATAGTTCCTCTGACAGTGCATTTCTTGGGACTGAACCTGAATTCCCTATCCTTTTATTTTTTTTTAGTTATTCTATTTTTTTATAATAAATTCTTATTTTGTAATTGAATATTTACATTGATATTTAAAGTGTGTTTGATTAAAATTAGTAAATAGGTCAATTAATTCACATTGATCAACAACGTTAATTTCGAATATAGCCATAATATTATGAGGGCGCCTTATCTGCATTTGGGATGTATATTTGGAGTTTATGTCGGCTGTGCTGGACCAACGTTACTTTTTCTCGCTTTAATTTGGGAATTAGGCTCTCTAAAACCTCCAAATACTGCGGTTAAGAGCATCATAAAAATTCCAAAAATTAATACTACCCAAAAGAATATTATATCATAAACATAAAGGAATTCAAGGGTCATTATTAAAAAAATTAACCACCCATATGCTGAATTTAGAATAACTAAATTCATACATTTCTTTACCGTTGGCGCTCTCGAAACATACAGGGCTAGAACCGTTAAAAAAAGTCCAAGACTCACGGTAATTCCTAAATAAAAATAGCTTAATGGAGCTGTAAAAAATACAATAATTCCTACTGTCATACAGGCCGCAGCAAATACGCCTGCTAGAATTAGCGTAGTTTCAGGACTAAACCGTTTCAAGAAGAGTGGTACTACCGTTTTACCATTTTCTACTCCATGAGGCGGACTGTATACTAAAATATGAGCAGCCTGCCAGAAAAAAACCATCAAATACAGTAACCATGGAAAACCAGTCATCAACAAAGTGCTTGGAGCGAAGGCAACATATCCGCCTATGGGAAACAGCCCAATTGCAAAAGGCAACGTCAGGTAGCCGTATTTTTCACGCAAATGTCCTGCATACGCAATAGCCCAGCTAGTGGCAATGAGTAGTATTATGACGCAAAAAATGTTGTAAAAAAAGAAAGTCAGGGCGACCCCGATTCCACAACAGACCGTAGCCATTACTACTGCCCCGCGAGGAGTCAGACCCCGCGAGGGAATCTGCCGGTCCGGCCAAAGCGATCGATCCCGGCGCCTATCAAAAAAATCATCCATAATATGGACCGATCCCGTAACGAAAAAAACTGATAGGATCCCACCAATTGCTTGTATAAGCGTGACTGCGACTGAGGTGCTCCACAGGGCATACGCTGCCCCCGCCATTGCGAAAGGTAACCCCATAAAGATGACAGAAATCCTTGCAATGTCCATAAAAGCAAAGACTTTCTGGCTGATAGTGATAGCAACCGCTTTGAAATCCATTTAGCTAACTGCCTTCATTCAGAAAGTTGATAGAAAAATGGATATCCCGGTTTAAATCCTGTGATGACACCGTAGAGAACTATTGAAATGACTGTTGAAATGAGATAAATTAACACAAAATACGTAAATATGTTATCCTTCAATATTAATCCTTTAAATTTGATATAATAGAGAATTATTGCTATTAAAACCACTGAAATAACCAAGAAATCAAATCCCGCCTGCCCTTCGATCAAAGCTAATGCGTAAACTATTCCAATTCCGGATGGCCAGAAATATAATCCAAATAACTCGAAGCGAGATAATTGGGGATCTTTCTGATGCCAGTATTGCGTAATTATCCCCCCAATGAGAAAAGCAGCAATGCCAAAATGAATCAGTTTATGCCCTAAAACCTCATCGAAGTAATAAACGGCTATCTGTAGAGCTGTCGTAGGAGGTTTGGGATTTCCTAAGATCCCATTCATTTCATTTGCTACTGCATGCATAATTACTCCTGCCACTAAAACGACCCCTGCTGCAAAAAGCAGAAATTTAATGATGTCCTTTTTTTTCATACTGGGTTGTGAGGTTAATGGCTGTTCTGTTATTGCCTTATGAATATAGTAAAACATAATAATAATAAAGGGGGGCGCAAAAATTAAATCTATCACCATGGATAATGGAACATTAAACCAAAAGATCTCAGAAGATTCATATATGACCGGAATTGAAAGTTCTATTCCCCCAGTCGGCACAAATTGAATGATTCCATAGCCAAGAAATAAAATGATGCTATAAGTAATAATCTTATTGAAATTCAAGGGATCACCTTTCTAAAATTTGAGAAATATTTCTGGTAAAAAATAATAATACTATCTTTTTTATTTCTTTTTGGACAAACTCTATCATAAAATCAAAAAAAAAAATTCCTTGAGTGATTTATAATTTGGTTTCTGTGGCAATTTCACATGGAACTGATGCAGTTCAGACCCTTGAGGATTCTCTTAATAAAATAGGAGGCATAAAACAGTTTTTCAGAGAAAAATCTACTGTTTTTATTAATCCAGGGCTGACATTGCCCCTCGGTCCCCCAGTTACAACTCAACCACAATTATTAGGCTATATATTAAGATTATGTCAGGAGGCCGGGGCAAAAGAGGTCTATATTGGATTTAATCCTTTTGATGGAATATCCTCAAAACAGGTATTGAAACTATTGGCACTAGATTACTATTTAGATAAATTTGGGGGCACTCTTTTAAATCTCGAGAATGAATCATATTCTTCTATTCAAATTAAAAATCCTTATTTCTTTGATACCGTTTATTTTCCGGATAAATTTCTCCAAAGTGATATTTTTATATCATTAGTCGCGCCTCGTACTGACCTCTTTGGGGAATATGCATTAGGATTGAGAACCTACTTCGATTTAATGACAGATAAACAAAAACAGCGAATAATTCAAACCGGATCATTGCAAGGGCTTCTAGATTTTTACAAAATAAAATCACCACAGCTAACAATTTGGGATGCAATGCATGTTGGAGAAGGGCAAGGCCCATTCAATCAACAGGCAGTAACTTATAATCTAATTCTTGCCTCCACTAATCTACTAGCAGGAGATAGTATTATGAGCTATTTAATGGGAATTGACCCTCCTCAGGTTGAAGCACTAAGAACTGCAGCGGAACATCAATTAGAACCTATTGATCCGAAAGAGATTATTATTTTAGGTGAAAATTTATCTTCTCATTGTAAAACTATAAAAAAACCAATAATTTCATCAAAAAATCTTTCCAAGGAGATTGAAATTATTGAGGGGAAAACTTGTCCTGGTTGCCAAATAGGTTTACGATATATGCTTGATTTCTTCCTCCGGTTTATCGAAAAAGATCTCAAAGAATTTGGGGGATTCACTTGTTTTCTCGGAGATCTCCCTCCGGATTTGACTCATACTTTGAAAAATGGCGTAATTTTATTTGGTAATTGTGCTCTTTCCTCAAATTATCCTATAAATTTTAATAATAAAACACAAAAACAAAAATATTTTTTCAGGTTTCCTGGATGCCCGCCATTAAATTTACGTACCATTGAACAATTTTGTCTGGATTTTAAAGAATGGCTTCCCTCGCTTGAAATTATTGAAGAATTTATACGAAAATGGACAATCGGACGTCCGTTTAGAAGTATTCAAGCTAGTTCCTAAAATGAAAAATAGAGGCATTTCCATTATGCAAAAAGAAGAAATAATCATAGAGTGGCTTCATAATATATTTTTAAAAAATTGGGACGATTTGCTCAAGATTAATGGAAATTTTAATGATCATAAATTACTATCATACGAAAAAAGGAAAATATTTTTTCCATTTATTCCCATTGAGACCGATGGATATTCTTTACGAAATTTTATCGCTTTAATTCTTAAATATTTATTTAATTTCAATTCAAATTCTTTTATAATTATTTTATACAACAATAACAATTCAATTGTTTGGGCTGCGTTTCAAAAAACAGACTCTTATTCATTCACCGAGCTTATTGAGTTGAATACTTCTCGCATTGACTTGAATTCCATTTTAGAGACTCAGAATAGTCAAGCCCAACTATTATATTTACAAAATTTATTGGAAGAACTCAAAATTAATTCCCCTATAGACTTTTCCCTTCTCTTAAATATTGATGTCGTCTCTGAATTCAAAGAAATTTATGAAAGCCATTCTAATCTACTGGAATTTTATTCACAAATTTGGGACTTAATGGCTAGACATTTTAATAAGCACACGCTTCGGTTCAACCCGGAACCACCTTTTTTTAAATTTCTAAGGAGATTATCTACCAAAAATGTTATTTTAAATGCTTCTGAATTTCAAAAGCTCTTTGGAAATTTACTTCCACACCAAAATATTATCATTAATTTCTTAGATAAAGAATTCAATTCCGCTTTCGCAATAATATCCGCGCAAAATTACCTGCAAATTCAATTTCTAAATTACGATTTTCTCATAAATTATATAGCTCGATATGAAAATGAACACGAAAAAGGACTGGAATACCTCAATAAAATAATTAAAACTACCACTCCTGTTCTAATTAATAATCGGCGAGTTGAAGTAACAGCAGCTATTACGCTGACAGAAGATATCTGGCTCATGATTCAGGACATAATGTCCCAATACCGCTTTGAATATATATTCGATCGCATTTTTGAAATGACACAGGATGTGGAAGATACATGGACACTCGAAAAGAAATTTGTGTTATTCCGCCATTTGGGGAAGAGTTTTATGGGTTTTCAACTCCAACGACTGATTTCTAACCAACTATCTTTATTACTTACTTCAATCTTAAGGTTGCAAAACGAATTAACAACTCATACTCTCTGGTTTATTGTCAATGATTCTCTTGAGTTAATCTATATGTTAGAAATTGACTTTAAACAAGGTACTTTTGATCGCCTCTCTATGATTTCAGACTCTCAAGTCTTTAAATTGTTTAATTCTGAACCGGATAAGACGTTAGGTATAAAAAAAGTTCATCTCCATTTTGCCGAGAATGGGTGTTGGTTTAATCAAATGGTAGTAATTACTACTCAAGATTTAAACCTTCTAATTACATTTTTACCTCAACTTACTACAATCAAAGGTTCACTCAAGTATCTCAACATTATTGAAAATATTATCACATATAGGATGTATTTCTACCCCTCTAATTTTTTCGCTGATTTAATAAGCAGAAAAGGTGCCACCTATTTCTTTAAAAATATTCTGTTTCCTATTATTCTGAGTAATCCACGGTCTAAATAAGACGCTTCTTGAATTAAAATCAACAATGATGTAACTTTTAGATCGATATAATTTCTAATACATCATCCAAAGGGACGCGATGCAGATCTAATCCAAGCGCCTCTGTCTTAATTCCAAGGCTTAAGCCCAGCAGCTGGGGTAGAAAAAGCATTGGGATATCGATTGACTCATTATATATTTCTTCAATTTTCAATTGGATCAGATCGAATTGAATTCCGCAGAATGGACAGGGAGTTACAAGACAGTGTGCCCCTGCTTCTTTTGCGCTGAGCAGTTTCTGGCGCGCTAGATCCAGTGCTAATTTTTCATTTACAGCAAGGACCGGCGCTCCACAACATTTCAATTTTTCCTTCCATTCGATACTTTTAGCGCCGGTGAGTTCCACCAACTCATCCATCTTTTGAGGCATTTCTGGGTTGTCAAACTGCGAAATTTTCGATGGGCGTAAAAGATGACACCCATAGTGCACCGCTACTTTCAATCCATCAAGTCTTTTCACCATTTTTTCCTTGAGCTTGACTTTAGCATAATCACTACATAATACCTCTGTAAATTGTTTTACTTCCCGGACCCCATATACTCTCATTCCTAATTTTTCAAGGATTTCATTTACTTCATTTCGGATATTTTCATTCGTTTTTAGAATGTGATTGGCATCCTTTAAGGTTTCATAACAACCATTACAGAGTGTAACGACGTCTAATCCCATTTTTTCGATTAGTACAAGATTTCTAGCAGCAAGTGTAATCCAAGATTTAAAATCCAATGAACGAATGGAAACAGGCGGACAACAACTGGCTCCCTCAATGGGAACTATTTCTATATCTAATTTCGCTGCAACTTGTTGTGCAGAAGCATCATAACTATTTGCTCTTGCTGGAATAGTGCATCCTAGAAAATAGGCAAATTTCATTCCTTCTCCTCCGGTGATGGCTTTTGATTTTGAAGTAACTTACACAATCCCGTTCGCTGCAAAATCTCTTGAACGGCTGAAGTATCTACTTTCGAAACTTTGGAGAGATTAAGATCTTCCCGTTCCTCCTCCTGAAAATCAGTCATTTCAACTGTTACTCCTAATTTATAAATATTTTCTGCCAATTGCTTTAATCCCTTTGGAATAATATGATTCTGTACGGCTATATTTTTCAATGCGAAGAAAACATTAGAAATTTCTACACCTTGAGGGCACCGTTCGTTGCAGAGATAACATGTAGCACAAAGCCAGATAGTGCTACTCTCTAGAACTTCACTTTTTAACCCTAATAAGGTCATTCGGATGATTTGATGTGGCATTTTCTCCATCGCACTAAGGACAGGACACCCCGCAGAGCAGGTGCCACATTGATAACAATATAAAATAGTGCGGCCTTCGTAGGTATTGGCTATTTCATATTTAAAAGAGGGAACCAAATCCGCACTTTTTATCGATTTTTTAAATTCAATATCAATTTCTTTCATATTTCATCCTTCTTCTAAAAGGTTCTTCATTATTTGTGGAAAATTCCAAAATTCTTGGAAGGATAAAGCGCTGTTTGGGCAACAATCCTCACATTTCCTGCAAGCAATACAAATAATTGGATTATATTTAATTGTCCCAAATCCTAAGGCATTCTTTGGTAATTTGATTGCCTTCGTTGGTTTTTTTATTGCCAACTTTTTAATTGATTGTATCAATTTCCTACTGTTCTCTGGTAAATCCTCAATAGCTTTTTCAGACATCTCAAAAGTGGCAGGAAGATCCCATTCATTTATTAAATTCAAAGCAGATTCTGGGCATATTTCTTGGCAACTGGCGCAGGCAAGACATTTATTAATATCCCACTTGATATCTCCGAATCCAACTAAATATTTTGGTTCTATTAAATCTGCATGTTGTTCATCCGTTTGAGGAATTGGCATCATCGCTAATTTTGTTAAATCCAATTTGGATTTAGTTTTTGGGAGTTTTTCCTCCAGTTGAAGGCTTTTACTGATAATAATATCCATTTGGTCTAGTTGAATTCGTATTTCTTGCTTCATTGCTGAGTCTATATCGCTTTCCAATAATTTGGAACAATTGCTCGTAATCCTACTTAAAGCGTTTGATTCATAGGATATTTGTTCTAAATTTAGCTCCCCACTCTTCGAGAGATTAATAAACGCTTGAATAACCTCAAATAATGGAATGAATACCAACTGAAAATGCTTCTCAGATGCTTTTAATTCGCGTGGGATATCATATAAGAAATACTCATTCACAGTCCCTTTAGAAATTAGTAATTTATCTTTTATTAATCTCAAAATATGTTGGACGATTTTATTCCGGGGAAGATTGCTTAATTCCGCTAACTCTTGTGTATTTAAGGGTCCCCTATCTCTTAGAATTGCTAAGATCAACCCCCGTTCAAAATCAACCTGCGTAATATTTGAAATAAATTTATCGAGTTCCTCTTGTTTTTCCTTATTGCCTGATTTTTCTACTATATAGGGCTCTTTTTCATGTACCATTTTAACTCGGAACATATTATATAATTCAAGAACGGCCGCAATTTTCTCTCGCTGTAACCTATCTTTTTGTGAAAAATCCGCTGGTTTAAACGCTATATTCAGTTTATCAAAGGATTCATTTAATTTTTGCATTTCCTCGTCATATATTTTATCAGATTCACTGCCAATCTTGAGACTTTTTTCAAGTATTCCGGTAGCTATTGAAATTATTGCATTAGCAACCGACTTTGAAAGAATAGGTAAAGAATCCACATTCTTTTTAAGAATCTGCATCTTTTGTGAAACAAATCGATGAAGTTTAGGGGCTTCTCCAATTATATCATAGTAATTAATGTAATTTATAGTTTTTATTACAATTTCTTTCCTATCTAAAAGAGTAATACAATTTTCCAAAATTTCCCTTGAGTTGATAGATAATTTGTCTTCTATTTGTTTAAGTTCAAGAGCCCCATATATTTTCAGGGTCAAAATTATTGCGGCGCGAATTATTTCAGCCCTTACCTTAGTTCTCAACAGATCTATATAATTCTGTAAGGATAATCTTCCCGATTTAAAACTACGTGCTATCAGAGCATAAGCGAAAGACGTATTTTTATATTTCAATTTATTATTCAAATTTTTAATTCTTGCAGATAATACTTCACTATTCTCCTTATTTATTTGAAAAACTGAGAGTAAGTTTAAAATCTCATTCATTTCACTAATAAGATTATTAAATTCCGCTTCCTGTTCAGCTGATTTTAAAGGAGTAAATTTACCTAGCTTTTTATCTATTCTATTTAAAATAATTAATAAAAATTGTAAAATTTGATCAATATCTTGGCTTGTCTTTACTTCTCCTTCACTATTTTTAGACTTTTCTAAAAATTGGATGCGTTTATTCAAAATATTCATAAATAATTCTTGTTTTTCTTTTAGAATAGTGTCTTCAAGCTTAGTATTTTTCATAGTCTGAAAGACTGGTTCTAAAATCTCCCTATTCTCAATCTGTTCCAAAATCCTGTTATTCTGTAAATAATGATAGATATAATCCATCAATTTAAGAAGAAAATTACTGAAAGAACTAAGAAAGGGACGATAGAGATTATTTATCGTTGTAACTTCATTTAAAATTTCCTTTTCTGATAAAGAAATTCTTTTTTCTAATCCCGATAATTTCAATATCATTTCATACAGAAGATTTCGTTTTTTCGGGATATTTTCTTGTACCAGTCCTTTCTCACCTTTTATTTATTTAACATTTTCAATCTCATAGGGGAATGTCCAATTCTTTCAAAACTTTTTAAGCACTCTTGTAATATATCAATAAATTTATCTACATCCGCAGAAAATAATCCATGAATTGCAATTCGATCTGATTCCCATCCTATTGCATCCAATAGTTCAGTTAAAATCTCTGTTAACAATTTCGCTCTATAATTCCCCTCTAAATAATGACATTTTTCTTCCTCACAGCCCAAAATTAGTATCAAATCTGCCCCATATTCAAATGCGGTAAGGAGATCTAAGATTGAAAGCCTTCCAACACAGGGAAGCCGAATAAACCGGACATTTTCCGAATATGATTTTCTCAACATCCCAGCATAGTCAATAGTTGCATACGCACATTCTTCACATACAAATCCTAATATGATTGGATCTTCATTATAGACAGCATCTGTAAGTAATCCCTTAATTTGAGCAAATAACTGATCTCTTTGAAGTGATTCTAATTGAACTGCATTAGTTGGGCATAAGCTGACGCAAGTACCACAGCCTTTACATTGGTTTTGGTCAATGAATGCAATCTTTTTCTCATTTTTCTCTATTAATATCGGGATTTTGAAAGGGCAAAGGCGTACACAAAGTTCACACCCATTACATAAATCATCATTTATAATCGAGATAGGGGCTTCTTTGAGGAAAGTTCCATTTGGATATTCTTTTTCAATAGAAACTGCTACAGAATGTGCATCAGCTATACATTCAGGAATTAATTTAGGCCCTGCAACAGCACCACAAATATATATCCCCACTTTATTTGTTTCAGTTAATTTCAATTTTGGATAATATTGTTGAATAAACCCGTATTCAGTAACTTTTAAATGACTTATTTCGAGAATCTCTGGGGAAATTTTGCTAGGAAGCATTGCTGTAGAAAGCACTATAATATCACTCTCAAAATTAATTTGACGTGCAAGTATCGTATCCACCAATTCTGTAACAAATTGAGTCGATTCAATATAGATGTTTCCAATTTTACCTCTAATAAATTCAACTCCCAATTCACGTGCTTTTCGATATAATTCTTCATCTAAAAATGGTGTGCGTATATCAATATAGCTTATATAAATTTGACACTCTGGATTTCGCTCTTTGATATCTAATGCATGCCGGATCGCACTAGAACAGCAATATTTACTACAATATTCGGCATTTCTTATATCCCGAGATCCTACACACTGGATCATGAGAATTCTCTTCGCAACTTCTCCAGTACTTGGGCGAATAACTTTTCCACAAGTAGGTCCGTCTCTATCTAACATCCTAGCCAATTGAATCTGGGTTATAATATCTGAAGTCTTCTCCATTTGATAAAGACTCCCCTTCTCAGGGCGATATAATTCATACCCTGTCGAAAATACAATGAATGAAGTTTCAATGACCTCATGAATCTCATTAGATGAGAGATTAATTGCAGTTTCAGGACATATCTCCTCACAAAGTCTACAATTGCTTAGACATTTCTCTCGATTAATGATAAAGGAATCTCCAAAAGGAGCCCCAGGAGTCTTATATATTGCCTTTATTTCAGATAATCCTTCATTTATTGGGTCTGCTAAAGTTATCGGACAAATATCAATACACTTCTCACAATTATTACAATTTAAATTGATATATTTCGGTGATCTTTGAATATGGATCTTAAAATTACCAACGCCCCCTTCAATCCAATTGACTTTCGTATTTAACTTGTATTCAATAGGTTTCCCCTGTAAGATTTTAAGAAAGTCCAAGAGTAGCTCCTTGCCTCTTTTATTATATGGCGAAACGTTTTCTAACTGGATTACGTGTCCTCCTATCCAAGGGTTTTTCTCGAGAATAAGCACCTCAAAACCCAAATCACTCATATCCAAAGCTGCATTGAGTCCCGCAATTCCCCCGCCTATAATGGTTACATGTTTTCGATAGATTACCTGTTTCTTTGAAATCGAACATGCTTCTTTTACCTTAGAGACT
>Ga0307375_10005973_pt1 | contig 11330 bp, 9 predicted proteins | sample TR1MG_FD_202531 | JGI IMG/M metagenome (GOLD analysis project Ga0307375, IMG submission 202531) | Soil microbial communities from Risofladan, Vaasa, Finland - TR-1 | ecosystem: Environmental > Terrestrial > Soil > Coastal area > Acid sulfate soil | place: Finland: Risofladan, Vaasa | collected...
TCTCGGGTGAGGTGTGTGTAGTTCATTTGTGTAATTTCGACTGGCTGGTCAAAGGACACCGATGCTACCGCATCCCGCCCACCTGACCTGCGTTAATCAAAATTGCACTTCATCCTAGAATCCGCCAAATGATTCAGGCACACATAATATGACAGACTGGAAATTCCGATAATCAAATTCTGAATAGGAGTTGCCATGCTAGGGTTGCCTACTGTGAAGTACTGTTGCCTGTCTTAAGCTACGGGTGAATGCCGCCTATACGCCTTTGAGCAGGTGCAGTATCGATACACCCAATAGTGCCACCAGCATCCATGCAATTCTATTCAGCGTTACGCTAATCGCGTTTAGATGGGGGATCACGCCGCCAGAACCGCAGATGGCGTCATCTAAACGTCGCGTGGTATTCCATACCTCTTGAGTGGTGCTTTCGACTGTATCGACCGCTCCCTTGACGCTATTAACAGCGTAGATTAGATCGTCATCAGGGGTGCTAGACATATATATCCTTTCGCTAGAGTTTTACGGATTCAGGCATAAAACATTTTAACCTTAGAAGAAATCCTTTTCTGAAAAATAGCGCAGCGTTGCCAAGGACAGCAGTGTGTCGAAACCGGGAGTTATGATCATCCGGTTTCTGGAAGCCGAATAAAAACGGAATTAAACGGGCCAGGGTTGAGTTATTTTCAGCAGCCTATTCCGTCAATTCCTTCAGTTCTCACCGCGAGCAATATCTTGACTACATTGCTGCTTGTAGCATGGTATAGAATCAATGGTGTTTCCCCGTCATTATTTGCAAACTCACTTTGACTCACGCTCCACATACTCCCATGCGCATCACCCAGCTTCGCCAACGCCTGCATGACCTCGGCGCCAAGCCGTGCCACGAAGATAGGTTGCTGCGCGGCTGGTCCCAGGTCGGCTCGTACGATAGGGCCCACAGCCCGGCTGAATCATTTTTCCCGCTAGTGCTGCGCAATGAATTGCCCGCCTTTGAGGCTGAGCTGAATGGGCTGGCGCGCCTGCGCGGTGAATATCCAGCCGGTGAAGGTGTCGCGCGATTGTTGGTGGAACTGGCCGACGGACAGACGGTGGAGAGCGTATTGCTGCCGCGCGGCGGGCTGTGCGTTTCGACGCAGGTGGGTTGTGCGGTGGGCTGTGTGTTCTGCATGAGCGGCCGTGCCGGCCTGCTGCGCCAGCTCGGCAGCGCAGAGATCGTCGCCCAGGTGGTGCTCGCGCGCCGTCGCCGCGCAGTGAGCAAGGTGGTGTTCATGGGCATGGGCGAACCTGCGCACAATCTCGACAACGTGCTCGAAGCGATTGAACTGCTTGGCACACAGGGCAACATCGGCCACAAGAATCTGGTGTTCTCCACGGTTGGCGACCCGCGCGTGTTCGAGCGGCTGCCGTATGAGCAAGTGAAACCCGCGTTAGCGCTTTCGCTGCATACCACCGATGCGGCATTGCGCGCGAAGTTGCTGCCGCGTGCGCCGCAGATCACTGTCGAGGAACTGGTGGAACGCGCCGAGGCATATGCGCGCGCCACCGGCTATCCCGTGCAATACCAATGGACCTTGATCGATGGCATCAACGATAGCAACGCCGAACTGGAGCGGATTGCGCAACTGCTCTCCGGGAAATATGCGGTGATGAACTTCATCCCGTTCAACGCGGTCGACGGATTGGCCTATCGCCGTCCCTCAGCCGAACGGATCGCGTTGATGGCGCACACCCTGAATCGGCAAGGCATCCTCACACGGATACGCGATTCGGCAGGGCAGGAGATCGAAGGGGCGTGCGGGCAGTTGCGCGCAAGGGCGGTGAACGCAAAATAAACAGGCCAGTCTGGAATGATTTTTCAGGCAGGCCATTTATCTACTTGTGCAGCTTCTTGCCGCTTACTCCACGTAGTACTTGACCGACTTGCGCGAGCCGGGTTTCTTCTTGTGGGTGACCACCCCCTTGACCGCGTCCAGACCGGAGATGGCAATCTCGGGATATGCGGGATTGAGCGCATGCAGCCACCAGCCGCCTTGGGCATCGTGCCTGAGCTGCCGGAAGATGTGTTCCTCGTTCACCCAGCCGATCACGAACCAGCCATCGATTGCCGGCACACCCATCTCGATGACCAATATCTCGCCCTCGACGAACTCTGGCGCCATGCTGTCGCCCAGCACCATCAGTGCGACGATCGCGGTTTCAGAACAGCTGCTTCCGGTCAGGGCGTCATCCTGCGCAGTGGCGGAAACGACGGGAATGTTGATGGGTTTGCGAGTAGTCATATGGTGGTGCTCTCAGGTTGAACGGAGCGGTATAAAATTCATGTCCGCAATGTGTGAACTTTCTCACGATACGGGCATGGCATGCAATGACCAAAATGGGTGAACTTCGCCTGGTTTTCTCTCTACAGCAGTCTTCGAAGCGGATGTGCAAGATGTGGACAGCGCCCCACTCTTCACTGGACGCTATTTAACGAACGGGATCAGCATCGAAATATTTTAACCATCACGCCGTCGCAGCTGTCTTCCAGCCTATTCCGTCACAATGAGTCCGGTAGTGACCGGCTTGGGAATCACCGGGAAGCGAGCACGCAAACGCGAGAGTTCCTGCTTGACAGACAAAGGTCGCATTCGTGCCAATTGCAGAACTTCGGCATATTGTCACAACGCCAGCTCCCCATACAATATTCACCAATAATAATAGAGTAATCAACTTCGTTGATTTATTCATTGAAGGGCGCATATCTCCTCATAGTTACCTAGCTGATTCATATGAGATTGATTTTCGTTGGGTAGTCGAAACCGCCGAAAATCGGATTGATGGCAATTAAGTATTCACACGTATATCTCTTACTGCAATGCTAACGTAAATTTGGCCGGGCTTGATTAGGCTTTTCTTGGGTATTTATCACCTAAAAATCTCAAATACTCCTTCAATCAGAAATGAAACTACTCAGTTTTTAGTTTTTACTGAGTAGCAATCCAGTTACTTTCGAATCTTAAACGAAAGGAGTTAACGCATCATGGAATGGAAAGATGAGTATTCATTGGGTCTACTCGAAATAGACAATCAGCATAGGCTTCTGCTACGCAGTTTTACTGTCATCGAAGAATCGATCAAGTTGGATCAGGGGTGGTCCAACACCCACTACGCCATCATCGAATTGATCGAGTTGGTTCGCATGCATTTTTCCTTCGAGGAAGCGCTGATGCGTATTTTCGCTTATCCGGGAATCGAAGAGCATCAAAAAGAACATCAGGGCTTCTTTGACCATCTGAAAAGAATCGAACACCACTCACTGAAGAAGTCTGCCGAGAAAGGAATGGTTCAGTTCCTTAGAGACTGGCTGACAAAACACATACTTGGCACTGACAGAGACTATGCAAAACATATTTTTTCGGGGGCACAGGTTGTTAGGTTAAATGGCATAGCGTCATAGATTTTAGCAATGGTCACTTCCAGAGTTAAAAGACAATGGCAAAATGCTTCGAAAAAGTGATTGTTTTTTGATCTCTTGAACTGTATGGAAAACAGGTGGCTCTCGAAATGGAAAGCGATTGTTCGATCCTGGATAAGCCGATATTCCGATTTGTGTCGCTTGCTGAACTTCATGACCGTCGGGTTTCGGGCATCGAAATTAAAAAGCTTTCTGTCTCTTCAGGGTCGGGAAAAATCAGCCAAGGCAAAAGCTGTGTTCAGATTGAGCGGCTGTTTTAGAGAGTGCAGGGGACATGCTACTTCCACACTGTTATACGAAGGGATAATTGTTATCGACCCTGCTTGAGTACCTCGTGAAATGCAGGTCACCCCGACGGGATTGATTATCGTGCCGCTTTCAGCAAGACAAGGCGCCGTGGCGGTTTCTGCTTCAGCGGCGGGCACGCATCCGTTTCGAAATCGCCCAATACACGGCGGCGACGAGCAGGCTCAGCACCAGTGCACCAGCCAGCCAGATGGCTGTCGTATCAACCCGCGTCAACCATGTTTCAATCTGGCTGCCGAAGTAGTACACCCCGGAACTCCATGCGCCGACCCAAAGCAGTCCGCCCAGCGCGTTGTAGCTGGCAAAGCGTTTCCAACCCATACCGGCGCTGCCCGCAACGATGCCGTTGAGTTGCCGAAGTACCGGAATAAAGCGCGCAACGATGACGATTTCGGGACCGTAATGCGCAAAGAAATGTTCTGTCTTGTTCAACCGTTCGGCGCTGATGCCGACACGCGCGCCATGGCGGATTATCAGTCTGCGCCCGCCGAAATGACCGATGGCATAACCCACATTGTCGCCGAGCACTGCTGCTGTCCATGCTGTGAGACCCACCAGCCAGATGTTGAGCTGGCCCTGGGTGGCGAGAAACGACGCGGTGACCAGGAACGCCTCGCCGGGCAGCGGCAAACCAAAAGATTCCGCGAACAGCACGCCGAACAATGCGCTGTAACCGTATTGGACGATGAAGGGGTGGGCCGTGGCCAGCAGACTATTCATTATTTTGCAAATCCACCCATGATGAGCGGATCATCCGACTTCTTCCCAAAGCGCCCGAAGCGCAAGGCCAAAGTCGGCAGCACCAGCAGATTCAGAATTGTCGAGGTGATCAAACCGCCGAGTATGACCAGTGCCATCGGCCCCTCGATCTCGTTGCCGGGCGCGCCGCTGTACAGTGCCAGCGGCAACAGGCCGAGACCGGTGACCAGGGCAGTCATGATGATCGGTACCAGGCGCTCGGATGCGCCGCGCTTTGCGGCAGCCGAGTTCCAGGCCATGCCTTCCCGGGTGACCAGATGCTGGAAATGGGAAATGAGCATGATCGAATTGCGCAAGGTAATGCCGAACAAGGTGACGAAACCGATCAGGGAACCCAGCGTCAGATCGCCGCCCGTGATCAGCACCATCACCACGCCGCCGACCAGCGCAAAAGGCAGATTCACCAGCACCAGCAGCAATGCGCGCGTACTGCGCAGGGCCATGAACAGCAGCAGCACGATGCCGACACCCGCCAGGGCCGCGTTAACCAGCAAATCATGCTGCGATTTTGCCGCGGCCTGCGCTTCTCCGGCGAACACCGCATAGGTCCCGCCGGGGAAAATCACGTCTTGTTTGATGCGTGCCTGTGCCTCCGCGACAAAAGCGCTGATGGCACGTCCGCGCACGCCGGAGGTGACCGTTTGCAAACGTTGCCCGCCGGTATGCTGGATCTGGAAACGTCCGGTCGATTGATAGATGTCGGCGAGTTGCTCAAGCGGCACGATCACGCCTTGCGGATTGCGCATCGGCAACAACCCCACCTGTGCCGGATTCTGGCGGCTTGCGGGACTCAGGGACACGGTCACATCGTGGACCTGGCTACCCGTGTAAACCTGCGCGACATTTACGCCCTTGTACGCGGCCTGTATTGTGTCCAGCACATCCACCGGATCAAAGCCGAAGCGTGCCAGCTGATCCTGGCGTAACCGGATGTCCAGTTGCGGTGTTCCCGGCGGAGCCAGCACGCTTACCCCGACGGCGCCCGAAATGGTTTTCAATATCCGCGCAATTTCCTGCGCCTTGGCATCGAGGACATCCAGGTTGTTGCCGAAGATATTGACGACGACCGGCGCCGTAAAGCCGGAAATGGTTTCATCGATACGCTCGGTGAGGAAGGTGTTGGCGGAAGTCGCCAGGCCCGGAAAGTGCGCCAGGGTGCGCTGGATGTCGGCCAAGACCCGCGCCTGTTGTTTCCCCGACAGGGTGTCCAGATCGACCTCGAATTCGCTGGTGTTGACATCCGTCGGGTCAACCACCTCGGCGGCTCGCCCGGCCCGTTGTGCAACCAGACGCACGCCCGGAATATTGCTCAAGGCCAGCGTGATCTTGCGGCCGATGCGCATCGATTCGGCCAGGGAGGTGCCGGGCGCCGCTGCCATATGGACGATGTAATGTCCCTCGCGCATTTCCGGAATAAAGCTGCTGTTCAGAAACGGCAGGGTCGCCAGTGCCGCAATGCACAACACGGCGATGAGAGCAATGATGAGTTTCGAGCGGTGTTCGACGCGTGACAATAGCCTGGCATAGCGCGCCTTTAATCCCCGGACCAGGCGCGGTTCCGTTGTTGGCAGCGGCCGGTTGGCCAGCAGCACATAAGCCAATGCCGGCGTCACGGTCAGGGCAACCACCAGCGATGCAAGTATCGCCAGGATATACGCGATACCCATGGGGGCAAACAATTTCCCGGCAACGCCGGACAGGGTCAGCACCGGCAGGAATACCAGCGCGACAATAAAAGTCGCGAAAACCACCGCGCTGCGCACTTCTATCGAGGCCTTCAACACCACACGCATGGCGGACAGGGGGTTTTCCAGCGCATGATTTTCACGCAGGCGGCGGAGAATGTTTTCCACATCGATAATGGCATCATCCACCACCTCGCCGAGTGCAATCGCCAATCCGCCGAGCGTCATGGTATTCAGGCTGATGCCGAAATAGTGCAGGCTGATCACCGCCGCCAGCAGCGACAGGGGAATGGCCGTGGCCGAAATAAAAGCCGTTCTGACATCGAGCAGAAATAAAAACAGCACCGCCACAACCAGGATCCCGCCGAGCAACAGCGCCGTGCGCAAATGGCCAATGGCAGTCGTGATGAAGTTTGCGGGGCGAAAAATATCCGGGTGCAGCACCACCTGGTTGCCGGCCAATACCGGTTTTAATCCCGCCAGCGCACGGTCCACCGAATGCGTGACGGACAGCGTATCCGCCCGGTACTGGCTTTCGACGATCAGCATGATGCCCGGCTGGTCCCTAATGGATGCGGCGCCGACCGCGGGTGCAGGCGCCATGACCACCCGGGCGACATCGCCCAGATGAATGCCGATGCCGTCGTGATACTTCACCACCACTTGGGCCAGCTGTGCGGTGGTCTGTGTTTGTCCTACGGTATTGATCACGATGCGCTGGTTGGCGTTTTCCAGAAAACCCGCACCGCGCACACCCGTCGCGCGGCGGGCAGCATGCAGCACATCCTGCAACGACAAGCCGTAACGCACCAGTTTCTGCGGGTCAACCTGAATCTGGAATTGCGGCACAGCGCCGCCGAACACCACCACGTCGGCGACGCCGGGCAGGCCCAGCAGTCTGGGCCGCAGGGTCCACTGTGCGAGATCGTGCAACTGCATGGAGGTGCATGCGTCGGAGGTTATTCCGATCACCATCGCCACACTGGTCGACGAGGTGAGCGGCAACAGTGCCGGTGGCCTGACGCCGTGCGGCAGATTGCCGGCAACCGTGCTCAGCCGCTCTGCGGCCAGCTGACGTGCCCGGTAAACATCCATGCCGTCGCGAAACGTGATGGTGACCATGGACAGGCCCTGCAACGATTTTGAGCGCAGGGTTTTCAACCCGACCGTACCGCCCAGCGCGTTTTCGATCGGCTGGGTAACCAGGGTCTCGACCTGTTCGCTGGACAGACCGGGTGCTTCGGTCTGGATAATCGCCTGTGCCGGAGCGAATTCGGGGAACACATCCAGCCGCGACTGGTAAAGTGTAAAGATGCCATAGCCGGCCAGCAGGCACGCCAGACTGATCACCACGCCGCGCCAGCGGATGGCGAAACGCACGATGGCGGTCAACATGCCTGCATCCCGATGCAGTGTGGTGCGTTCATCAGTCGTCGCATTCCGGATCCTTGCAGCCCGAGCCGCCGGGTGGCGGTTTCAACTCTTCGGAAAGCAGCAGTTGCGCGCCGCTGACGACCACATGTTGATCCGCTTTGAAACCCCGGGTTACAAAAAAACCGCCCTGCATCGGAGATTGCTCGGGGACCGGGTAGCGGGCAAACTGCCGGGCATTGATTTGCACATAAGCCCATGGCTGACCGCCATACCAGACGATGGCATCGGCGGGAACAACCATGCCGCGCGCGCCTTTTTTGGCTGTCGGCAGGTATGCGGTGACCAGGGTCCCGCTCGCCAGCGGTGCCGCAGCGCGATAAATAAAGGCGCTGCCCTGAATAACGGGGTCGCTCTGCGGCGAGGCCGAAACCAGTTGTGCCGGCAAGCGTTGCTTGTCGTTCGCGTCAATTTTTATTTGGGCAGGTGCAGTGGTGCCCTCATCGAGCGGCACGGTAATGCGCAGCAAAACCTCCTGCCGGTTTAATAGCCGGTCAAATTCCGGTGAACGGGAATCGAGCGCCCAGTGCGTGAGCGTTGCACCGAACTGTTGCCGCATCGCTGCCTGGATATTTTGCAGCTTGAGCGCAGTCGCTCGCGTCCTGGCCTGATCGGAGCGATAAGCCGCTTGCGCCGCCTGATACGATTTCAGGGAAACATTCTGGTTGTCCTGGTACAGGGCCAGACTGCGGCGGTACTCCTGCCGCGACGCTGCCAGCGCGGCGCCGGCCGTATCCGCATCGGCCAGCCCGGCAGTGTAACGGGTGCGCAAATCAATCAGCGGCTGCAAATCCAGCACCGTGCCATAAGCGGTGATTCCCGGCCGGTCTATCGGGCTGGTCAGCGCATCCGCGCGAATGCCGTTCTGTATCTGGGTAGCGGTGTCCATCGTTACCACGGTGACACCGTTCACAATCGCAACGGGCGCCGTGGCTGCGGGCTGCGGGGCGGCTTGCTGCGCGGGCGGGGTTGATTTCCCTGAACCGAGCAACCAGCCTGCAATCGCGGCCAGTACGATCAGGATGATTGCCAGCATGTGGTATTTGATATTGATCCGCGAAGTCACTTTAAATCTCCTGTATTCGGAATAGCGGGGAAGTCGGTCGCCGACAGCGGTCGTTGCAGGGCATCTTCCAGCTGGCCGATATCCTGCTGCACCTGCACCAGCGCATCCTGATCGGCAAGTTCCTGCGTATACAAAACGTGTTGGCCCAGGGCCAGCGTCAGCCGGTCCGTTGCGCCGGCCTGATAGGTTTCTTGAAGGTCCTGTGCTTGAAGCCGTTGGGCCGACAGCAGCGCTTCGGCAAGGTGCAAACCAGCCAATGCGGTGCGGTAATTTTGTACGGCTCGATCGGTGTCATTGATGGCTTGTGCCTGCACGGCATTGACGCGTGCGGCCATTTCCTTGCGGCGTGCACTGGCTTCGGCAATCTGCCCCTGATTCTGGTTGAACAGCGGCAGCGTGATGCCGGAAATTGGCAGCAGGAATTTGTGCGCCCCGGCATCGAAGGTATAGCCGGGACCGATATGAATGTCGGGATACTGCCGGGAAATTTCCAGTTGCAGTGCCGCCTGGCTGGCTTCGTATTCCGACAAGGCGGCCAGTACATCGGCACGGTTGAGCACTGCCTGGCGGCGGGCCTCATCATCGGGAATCGCGGGATAGACGCGCTCGAATGTACCGAAATCCATTATTATCTGTGCCAGTGCAGCCACCGGTATGCCTATCGTCGCGGCGATTTGCGCGCGTTCGTCCTGCGCCTGTTGTTGCGTGTGCACCAGATCGAGCTGATCCCGCGCGAGTGCAATATGTGCCTGGCTATCCTCCGGCGCGGATGCCTCGCCCACGGCCAGTCGCTTGTCCAACATTGCGGCGATCTGTCGTTGCGTGACAATTTGGCGCTCCAGCAGCTGCGCCCTGCGGCTTGCGGCATAGAGATAGAGCATATGGACGCGCAAGCGGCTGCGTACTTGCCAGGCTACATTCCCGATATTGAAACGTGCCGCATTTGAGAGTTGCCGTGCCTGCGCCATCCGGTAGCCGCGCTTGCCGGCAGTTTCAATCGGAATATCCAGGCCCAGTCCGTAGGTATAGGGCGATTGGCCCGGTATGGCATTGCTGGTATAGCCGAGCGGTAGCTGCAAAGCGGGATTGGGATACTGTCCCGCAGTTTGAATGGCCGCGACACGGGTGCCCTGTTTTGCCCGCGCGACATCCAGCGTTGGGCTGAAATAAAAAGCGGCCAGCGTCAGCGTGTTCAAATTCCAGATGCCGGGCGTGCAGGCGCCGGGACTGCCGCAGTGCGCGGCAATGTAACGGCGCAGTTCCGGATTATCCAGCGTACGCACTTCAAAGCCGTGCATCAATGCGGCCGGCGAGACGGGTTGCGGGTGATAAGTCGCGCAACCGGACAGCACGAGCACGATGATTAAATAAAAGCGGGGTGTCATCTTTTTGCCCGGGTCCAAGGTTTATATATCAAGAGACATTCTTGCCAACTTCGAATCGGCCTGCCGCCTGGTCAGGCTGGCGCCAGCATTGCAATCGGGATGACCTGCACGCAACAGGCATTCCCTCGCGGGAATGCCTGTTGCATCCGATTACAGCGTAACGCCAAATCCTCAGTCCGGATTTTTTCCTTCAGCATCGTTTTCCAATACCTTGCCGTTCATTGCATCCACCCCGACTTCCTGGGTTTTTGCATGGACGTGCTTGATATCGAAGGAATAGCGCAAACCGCTTCCGCCATTTTCCTTTTCCAGTTCCTCATCGGTAATTTTTCCCGGATGAGCCTTGAGCGCAATGGCGCGTGCTTCCTGCAAAGTTACCTTGGCATTTTTTGCCAGTTCATGCCCGGTATAGGCCTGGGCAGGAATAGAAAAGGCAATCGCGCTGGTTGCAATGATTGCGGCTAGTATCTTATACATTTGCATCTCCTTTAAGTTCACACTGGCAACAATGTTTGCCATGTGAAGCAGGATACGACGCCAACACTTAAGGCAGACTTAACGGTTGTTGGCCGCGATATTTTTTGCGCTTTGGATAACAGTGTGGAAATAATTCAGCCCGGGCCAGAGTCAATTTTTTTGCATATGGTCGCGGAGAAATCGAATAAAGGCCTTTAGCGGGGCGGATATATGCCGGTGGCTGGCATAATACAAATACCAACTATCATATGTCGGAGACCAGTCAGTAAGCATGGGGATCAGTCCGCCCTGGGCGATGTCCTGACTCATGTATGCTTCCGCCATATATCCGATCCCGATTCCATCGCGCAACGCCTTAATCATTAGATCGACATCATTGACGACTAAAGGGCCGTTTACCCCAACCTCGATTTTTTTCTTGTTCTTCTCAAATTCCCATGTCAGTAGCTGCTGGTTACCACGCCTGAACCGAATACAAGCATGATTCTGCAAATCCTGGGGGATTTCGGGCATGGGATGCTTCGCAAGATATTCCGGAGACGCAACGGCGATCATACGTGAGGGAACGCTGGCCTTGACCATAATCATGTCTTGGGCAATGAGCCTGCCGTAACGAATTCCCGCGTCAAACCGGCCTTTGACGATATCTATATTGACGTTACCCACATCGATGTCCAGATTAATGGAAGGATAAGCCAGCAAAAAATCCTTCAGCATCGGCGCAATAATCATCTGGGCCGGAATAGACGAAACGCTAAGACGCAGGG
>Ga0307375_10005974_pt1 | contig 11329 bp, 22 predicted proteins | sample TR1MG_FD_202531 | JGI IMG/M metagenome (GOLD analysis project Ga0307375, IMG submission 202531) | Soil microbial communities from Risofladan, Vaasa, Finland - TR-1 | ecosystem: Environmental > Terrestrial > Soil > Coastal area > Acid sulfate soil | place: Finland: Risofladan, Vaasa | collected...
CCCCCCCGCCGGCCACACGCACCCGCGGACACCCGCCACAGGCACAGCAAAGAACCCCCGTCCGGCCAAGCAGACGGGGGTCCTGAGCCCTAGCTAGCGATCTTCATCTAGCCACCGTTGTGTCCAGTTGTTTTCCCCCACGGTTGACCTTGCTACATCCCCTTGGTAGGCGAACACATCTTGTGCTCTGTCGCATCTTCGTAGTCCGTCTAGGTGTTCCCACCGTGTTCCATAATTGTAGTAGACGACTCTCCCGCAATTGCGGCACACGGATATTTCCGCCATGCACGTGTGTTCGCGTAGAAGGTTCATGGCGCTTCTGACGAGTTCCCATGCCTTGATTTTGTTGTAGCCTGTTGCTGGCCTTGTTCCCTCATCGCATTTGGTTGTGTAGGCGATCATCGCGGTTTTCGGGGCGATGGCGAATGCGAAGCGGAGTCGGGCTATCGCAGCACCGTATGCGTTGTTCATGCTCCCTGGCTTTCGGGGCCGCAGAGGTATAGGTGTCCACGTTCCGTTAGCACCAGTGAATATATCTGGCCGCTCTTGCCGGTAGATGTACTTTCGATGAGTCCCTGTCGCATGCAGTTGTTGACTGCCTCATATCCGTATCGGATTGACCCGTTTGATCCTGCTGCTCGTGCCGCTGGGAGCTTCGCGCATCCTGGGTGCTCGGCAATGAACAGTAGTGCTCGTATCATCGCTACACCGGGGTAGGTCCCTGACATTGTTGGTGTCCTTTCGTGTGGCTGATTTGCCATGACCCTCGCCCGTGTGTGCGGGCGAGGATCAAAGCCCGTCAGACTTTACGCATAGTTTGGCTTAGCCCGCGAGAGATTCTGAGGGTTGCGTGAGAGGCTATGCCGTCGGATAATTCTCTGTGCGCGTTCTACTTCCACGATTGTGCCTATGGCTACCGGGGTGGGGTACTCCCCGTTGGCCGCTTGGATTGTGTAGCGGTGCGTTTCGCGTATCCAGCTTTCGTGGCCTATTTCCAGGATGTCCCCGGAGATAGTGTCATACATTGCCCATGGTGTCGACTGATATGGCATTGCGTGTCCTTTCGTGTGGCTGATTTGCCATGACCCTCGCCCCGTGTGCGGGGCGGGGATCAAAGCACATCAGAACGTCTCTCAGTTGTATAGCTGTGTGCGAATGTAATCTCTCACCATGTTTAGCGATGTGCGCCATACGGCTGTCTCGCGGGGATCGTCCGTGCCTTCTGCCTGACATCCCCGGAGCTTCACGGCCCATGTGCGGCCCATCTTGTATGCGCAGTATCCCTCTAGGTGATAGTGTCCTGCACTGTATCTATTCTCCTCTATGTCTTCGATCCATTTACTCATTTCTCGTCCTTCCGTTGTTCCCTGCTGACATCTCTTATTATGCCATCTGACGGCTTGTTTTGACCCGTTGTTTTGGTCACGGGTTTGATTACGATCATGTCACAGTAAGGTCACGAAACCCGGTAGAATAGTTCACGTGAACCCTGAAACCCTGGCACTGATCGCTCAAGCCACAGAAGACACCCCCGCTGACCTGGGAGAACACGAAACCGAAACCCCTGAACAGCTTATCGGCCGCGGGATAATCCCGGACGGGTACACCCGCGACACGAAAACCCGTGAGGTACGGCCCAAAAAGGCCAGGGGCCGTCCCCGTAACGGTGACATCCCCGTTCCCCCCGTGCCGGACGGCCCGATCACCCGCACCGCTGACGTGGCCCCGGACGGAAAAGCCAGGGCCGGTAAGGTCCGGCCCCCGGTACCCCCGTGGCGTAAGGGCGTGATAGCCGCGGGGATGAGCAGGCTTTACAAGAGGGCCGGTCGTATCGTGCGGGCCATGGACCGGGATATCGGTACGGCGATCATGGAGGCGGCCGACGATTGCGGGGAGGCATGGGATGAGCTGGCCAGGACCAACCCCCGTGTTCGCGGCGTCTTGATGAAGATGATTGCCGGCGGTGCGTGGACATCGGTTCTCATGGCCCACCTCCCTATCCTGCTTGCTATCATGATGAAAGAAAATATCCGCCGTCGTATTCCCCTGGCTAACATGGCGGTCAATTTCTTTAATGATGATGATACTGAGGGCCAGGAAGAGGCGGGGGAAGGTGACCTTTTCGACTTGCTAGGGTCCCTGTCCCCGGAGGACATGCAAGAGGCTATGCGCATGGCTATGGGTACCATGACGCGGGTTGTTCCCGGCACGGTTGTCAGGGGCGACTAGGTGAGAGGCGAATATGATCTTGACGTGATAGCACCCGTCGCGAACTGGGAGTTTTTTCTTGCCCACATTTTTGACTGGCGGCAGGATGAGCATGTCGGGATGATCGGACCTACGGGCACCGGGAAAAGTAACCTGACTTACCAGATTATCCCTCTCCGGTCTTTTGTCACCTTTTTCGCGACTAAGCCGCGTGATACTACGCTGGATAAGTTCGCCAGATCGGCTGGTTTCGTGAAGATTCCTGACTGGCCGCCGACTAAGGGCAAGGGACCGCTGAAAAGGGTTCTGACGGCGGAGGAAATGCCTTTGCGTATCCTGTGGCCTGACGCTAGATCCCTGCATTCCATGGATGTCCAGCGGGTGGTTTTCCAGCGTGCTATCGCGGATATTTACGCCCAGGGCGGTTGGTGCGTAGTGTGGGACGAGTTCTGGTTTATGTGCACATTGCTCAAGCTGGAAACTGAGGCCCGGGTCCTTTTGCAGCAGGCCCGCGCCAGTAACATCTCATTTATCATGGGTGCGCAGCGTCCGTCTCGTATCCCGCTTGAACTGTTCGATCAGGCAACCCACCTTTTCTTTTCCCGCGATAATGATGAGGCGAATCTTAAGCGGATATCCGGTGTCGGGTGGCTTGCCGCTGGACCGATACGCGAGCTAGTCGCATCCCTGGAAAGATTCCAGTTTTTGTACGTCAATACGCGGATGGGGTGGATGTTCCGGGTAACTTCCCCCCTCGGATGACCCGGGACCGTTACCAGACCGTTATCCTTCTGTTATACTGCCGTCATGGAAACAATCACCGTGACCCCGGACCCCCCGGACGGCGGGGAGACATCCTCAGCCCATGACGCGGCCGTAGCGGAGGGAGCGTCAGAGGCCCATGCCACCCTGGCAGACAATGCCGCCAGTGAGGCCCGGGAAGCAGCAGCGGCCTCCCTTGAAGCGGCACGGGCCGCGGCTGAGGCTACCGCCGCGGCTAATGAGTCCGCGGACAGGGCCGAGAACTCCTCGCTACAGGCGGGCGTCACCCTTGACGTGATCAATCAGACGCTAGTAGCGCAGGGTGAGGCTATCTCGGCGCTGACCGCCGCGCTCCGGGAGGGACACAAGACTGACACGGCGCCGGCCGCCACTGCCCCATCCGCACCCGCGGCGGACGTTAAGCCGTCAAAACGGCACTGGTATTACGGAGGTTAAATTGCACATTCATATCGGCTTCATGGAGTTCATCGTATTCACGATGTATTACATCATCCTGAAAGGTTTCATCATGCTTATCAACCTTGAGACGCGCAGAAGTAAGATGCACGTCCCGGCCGCCGTCAGCGGCCTTCTCAGCTAGCGAAAGGGGAAAACAAGTAAATGGGTGCAGCTCCAGCCGCCACGGCGGTAGCAGCAACGCCGGAAACGGAAGGGGCCACCGAAAGCAAGGCCACTACCGTCAGCTTCCGGCGCGGATCTGGTGAAGGCAGGTACACATTCGAGGTTCAGGGCAATCTCACGCTTACCTCAGATGCACAGGATCTCGGCCCGATCGATGTCAAGGCGTACGACTATATGCGGTCCATCCTCCTCATGGTCGAGACGACCGCCGTAGGCGCGGGTACCGCCGTGGCCTTTGCCGCTGACGGGCCGTTTAACGTCTTCAGTTACGTCCGGGTTAAGCAGCCCAACGGACAGACAATGTTCTCCGTGAGCAACGGATATCACCTTGCCATGGTCCATAAGCATGGATTCACCCGTGCCAACACTGACCCTCGCGCAATCACCAACTTTGAGGCAGTCGGCGGGACCGCACCCTCATTCCGTTTTTACCTCCGAATCCCATTCGAGGTTGACCTGCGTGATGCTCTCGGCGCACTGCCGAACAAGGACGCAGCGGCACCGTTCACGCTTGAGCTCGGCCTGAATACGATAAATAACGTGTTCTCTACCGCTCCCGCTACTAGCCCGACTTTCAAGGTCACTCCGGTGCTGGAGGCTTACGATCAGCCACCATCTTCCCTTGACGGTTTGAGCGTCGATACCACACCGCCGAACATGAACACGCTACAGCGGTGGACTGAGCAGACCGTAACAATGGTCGCAGGCGAATTCGACGCGAAGGTAAAGAAGCTAGGCAACTATGTCCGGGAACTTATCTTCATCAGCAAGAGCAGCTCTCTCGCGCGGATTGACGTTAACGGATGGGGCGACCCTGTGCAGATTGTTCTTGATGAGGATGTCAAGGACAATATCCCCCTGAACCTCTGGCAGAACGATGTCTATGAGACGTGGGGATACGGTGGCACTGACGGTGGCAGCACAACCGCTCCTGCCGCCGATACCGCTGGCGGACGGGACACCGGTGTATGGCCGTATCAGTATTGTGTTAACCGGCGCACCCTGGAAGAGGACGTTGCCGCGTACCTGCCCACGATTGAGTCCGAGGATTATCTTCTCCGCGCCTCATGGGGTTCCGCTGTTTACAAGATGACGGTGCTCAAGTGCGAGGTTCTCCCGCGCGGAGATATCTTTGGCGATGCCTGAAAGGAATGATTAACAATGGCGAGGAAGGTTTTCAAGGCCACCCACCGCGCTGTTCTGGCGACGGGTGAGACAATCGATTATTACGGTGCCCACCCTACGCACTGGACTTTCGGCGGTGTGGATGCGGACGGCAAGCGCGACGGCTCAAAGGTGCGTAAGGTCGCGGTCGTAGACCGTTACCCTCTCACCTCGGTAGCCGGTTATGAGGATGATGATGGCGAGTAAGTCGTGGGGTGTTAGTCACCTTTCGGGCATGCCGATTACGGTGGCCTATGCGCTCACTATCGGGGTTGCCCTGGCTGTACTTATTCTCCTGCGTCATTTTTTCGGTTCTATTCGTGTTGACGCGGGCATCAAGTAACTGAGAGGAGTTACCATAATGAGTGACATCAAATGGCTTCAGGTTCTCATCGCTTTCGCTATCGGAGTTGCGTTGAGCGCGACGGCTAAGAGTTTCCTTGCCAAGGCCAAGGGCACCACGGGACTCTGAAATGCATCCTAATAGTGTTTTTGACGTTATCGGAGCGCTGCTCACAGTGTTCATCGTGTCAATTGTCCTCACCAAGAAGAACACGAGCGCTGACGTTACCGCATCTGGTAACGCGTTTAATACGGCGCTCACGACGGTGGGCAAGGGATAGTTATGGCAGGTCTTATTGCCGCTCTGTTCGGCGGGAAAAGCGCGCCGGACACTAACCCCCTGCCCGGTATCGGCGGATACGACATGCCGCGCGGCCCCTACGGTGAGGGAGGGTTCCCTGGCTCCACGCCGGCGGCCCCGCCGGTCCATCCGCAGACCGCCATGGGGCGTCGTGAGCGACAGCTGACCGCTAGTCAGGCACAGCAGGAATGGGGGATACTGCCGTCACGGAGGGTCAACGGGACGCCCCGTCAGCCGTACGCGAGGAATAAGGCGCAAGCCGACCGTACGGAAGTCCGCTCTAGTCCTGTGCTATCGGCGGGAGTGCCAGGAAATGAGAATCAGCGGAACACCCGCTATTACGGCGGACAGAAGGCCGCGCCGGACGGCGTTAACCGGTATGTGTTCGGCGGGATTAACGGCGGCGCGGAATCCTACGCCGTTGACCGTCGTATCCCCTACCGTATCCATGCGCGGCCCCCCGGATATCGCGGGGATTCGTCGGTAAGAGGCGGAGACCTGTCAGGACAGCGGTACACCATGGCGGCGGCCCAGAACCTGAATCAGGGAGGTAACGGAAGTTTCGGCATTTCTCGTCAGCGTGGCCCGAATCATCGTCCGGTTACGTTTACCCGGCCCGGTCCGTGGAGCGCCAACTATTATGACGTGGCCCCGGACACCGGGACCAACGCGCCGAACATGATTCACCTTTCTCCTGTCGCCTCAAGCCGGAGGACTCCGGCACGGATTAACGCTAAGGCTAAGGCTAGTCCGGTGCCGCGTCATAATGAGCTTGAGCACCGTACCTCCCCCGCGGCACGTGGCCGGTCGGTAAGGAAGTCCCGGCATGGCTGACATTCCAGACGGCGGCGGCAGTGGCGGTGAAGGCGATTTCGGGTTTCTCACGCATAAGCTGGGTCCTCTCCCATTGTGGATATGGGGGATTATAGGAGTCGGCGGATATTATCTGTACACGAAATATAAGGCTAATGCAGCAGCTGCTACCGCCGCCGCGGCAGTTCCGGCTACGGTTAACGTGTCCGGTCAGCTACCGTCTCAGCCACAATACGGGGCCAGCACCTATACCAGCAATTCCCAGTGGGAAGGTGCGGCGATTAACTATCTGGTGGGAGAGAGTATCCCCCCCGATCAGGCCAGTTCAGCGCTCTGGAATTACCTCAACAGTAAGGTCCTGACAACGCAGGAGCAGAAAGATGTCAATCTTGCTATTGAGGGAATAGGGCCACCTCCGACGATTCCCGGCCCCGCTACGGTAGCGCCGGTCACCAAGCCGCCGGCTAAGAAGCCGCCGGCTAAGAAGCCTCCGGCTAAGAAGCCGCCAGTTCGCAAACCGCCGCCAAAGCGCAAGCCCCGGCCCGTGCGTAAAACTAAAGAGCAGTCCGAGAAGCCGTCTAAGACGGACACTGAGAAGAAGAATAAGGAGTGACGCGCAGGTGGAGGATACCAGGGTTACCGAACTGGAAAAGCGCCTGGAAAGGCTAGAGCGGCTGGTAGACATGGTTATCAAGGCCGCGGCTAGTCACCCTATGGGGCGTACTATGCTGAAGATTCTTGGCGTCTGACATATGCGCGCGTCCGTCATCATGGCTATTGCCGCTGGCATGTATGTCATGACACGGTGGGAGCGAGACGAGCCCGCCATAACGCTTGACGGCGTTATGGGCGCGCTTTTCGTGATCCTGGTCATCGCCATGCTGGACCAGGGGAAGACTGAGCCTATCGCACGGGGGTTCGCATGGATATTCTTTATCACCGCTGCTTATAACGCACTGCCCGCATTTACGAACGCTTTGTCTAGTGCCCAGAAGTCGGCCGCCGCGGCCGCTAAGAGCAACACTCCTAAAGGGTGATGATATGGGAATCAATAAGCCTGAGATCAAGATGGGATTCTGGCTTGCCGTAGGATTCGCGCTATGCGGCGCGTCCCTCGCGCTAATACAGTACATCCTCATGCGCCTAGCGTACAGGCGCGCATGATGCCCGGTATCAGCGGCGGTCGTAAGCTACTCGCACTCGGCGGGTTTGTCATGCTCGGACTTTCACCCAGTTTCCTTGACTGGGAGCAAACCCCCGCTAAGCGAATGCAGATCGTGGCGTTCTACGCGCTCGCTATCGCCATGTTCTGGTTCGGGCTGCTCAAATGAGCCGGCACGTCGCTAAGCCAAGGCGCCCACAGGTATCCCCTGAATCAGGGGAGGGGAAAGAACTCGGCCTTGACGGCAGGGAGATACCCTCCGGACTTAACCACCTGGCAAACCCGGAAACGCCCGCGGCTAAGCCTAAGGTCCCCGCCGTACGCCATTTCAAGGACGATATCGCGCACGGCGTGCCCATCACCGATCCGGACGTGCCGTATTCTGTTCCTGCCGCCGGACGGATACCCGTACTCCCCCCTGCCCCCATTCCCGTCATCGATACCGCTGTCCCCGTATATATCGTAGAAGAATCCGGTAAGGGTAAAGTACACCGGGAGTCGGTACCCTCCTCCATCATGATCCCCGGTAATGCCAGTGACCCGGTACGCATAACCAGCCGTGACCTTCAGCGTGTCCGCATCATGCTGCTTAACGAGCCAGCTCCGGTAACCATAGTCGCGGATAACGCCCCGATCGTGGCAGGGGCAGGAACAGCTATAGTTACCCTCCCTGCCGGGGCCACGCTCACGGGCCTCGATATCCGCACCATTGTCGGGGCGGCAAGCACGTCAACTACCGTGGTGATTACCGGCGTGGCCGGCGGCCCGGTCACCTTTACCTATGTATCGCCTGTGAGCGCTATCCTCCCCTTTACTCCAAGGTTTGACCCGTTGCCCGCTGCATCACCAACTTCTGTTCCCACGGTGACATTCACGGGTAATGTTAATACGGGCGGGGGGAACATGAATATTTTCGGGTCTCTTGCCGCTCCCGCTGACGGTATCCGGTTTGCGGAGTCACTGGCGACGCTTGATGAGGGCCGCGGCGCGCTCCTGCCGGTAACCGGAGAGTACCTTGAGCTGACAACGCAGGGGGAGCTATGGGCAATCAGCGATACCGCTAACCCAGGTCAGCTCAGCATCATCGCGGAAACTGAGATCTCATGATCGAGGTTGAGGGGGAGCTTGCCATCGCAGGGAAAATTATCCTAGACGTGAATGGTAACGGGACCATAGATTATGATGTGTCGGGTGCGTGGGAACGATGGGTTATCACGCGTGTCCGCGTAAAAACATCGCAGCTTGCCACGGACGCTCCCTATCCTACGTGTGAGGTTTTCTGCGGCCCGGTAAGCGACGCATACAGCCAGGGTGCTACATGGACTGGTAACAGTGACACTTTCGACGGCGAAGTACGCATGGATTCGGGTCTTGAACTGCACGTGGTGTTTACCGGCGGGATTCCCGGAACTATTGCGTCCGCTATCCTGTCAGGACGTAAGTACACGCAGGTAGCATGATGATTATCACTGGCGGTTCTGGCGGAGGTTCCGGCACCGGAACGAATGGGAAATGGTGGGTTATCCGGGAGAACTCCGGGTTGCCGCGCGATCCGAACACCATCGTGTATGCCACCACGCAGGCAACTAGCCGTGCCGCGGCTACCGCATACGCTAATCAGAGGCCAGGAGCTAGCGTGTCGGCCGGCCCGTACGCCACGCAGACAGAGGCAAACAACTGGATTGACCGGAAGATCGGCGCGGCCCCGGGAACAAAGCCCACACTGCCAGTCCAGACAAGTCACGCAAAGGGATATAAGCTGCCTAAGCTGCCTAACCCTCTGTCAGGACTGGATGAGATCGGCGCTGTAGCGGACGCCGTATACCGTGCGGTTACCGATATCACATTCTGGCGGTCAGTCGGCTGGATAACCCTCGGGCTGGTACTCCTTATCATGGGGCTTTCCATGTGGATGAAGAACGCCGGCATCACAGCTAAAATGCCGTCACTGCCGTCTATCCTGCCGTCAGCGTTCCCGATGGCCGCATGATGGCCAGTCAGCCGGAAGTGAAGATAGGCGACCTTGGAAACGCACCGGTTATCCCCCTTCTCAGCCTCATGATCGGAGGGTACTTCCTGTGGTTCGGCGTGCATTACTGGCGATCCGATATACGGTGGGCCAGTGACCCCGTAAAGTCTGTGCTACAGGGTAAGGGACTGCCAGTGCCGAGTGCGGGTAACTCGGCGGCCAGTATCCTTGCCGCTTCAGAGGCCGCGGTCCAGAAGAAAAGCAGCACAACCGGTAAGACATCATCCGTTCCGGCGCCTTCTAACGCTACCGGGAATGCCGCGGCAAACCAGAATATGGCCAAGATCCTCTGCGCGGGTTACGGATGGGCACCACAGCAGAACGGCACCGAATGGGCGGCTCTAGTTGACCTGTGGAACATGGAATCAGGCTGGAATCAGTACGCTCAGAATGCGGGTAGCGGCGCGTACGGGATACCTCAGGCCCTGCCCGCGTCTAAGATGGCTAGCGCAGGATCGGATTACCGGACTAACCCTAAGACTCAGATCATGTGGGGACTGGCCTACATCAAGAGCCGTTACGGGAGTCCTGCCGCGGCATGGGCACATGAAATGTCAACGTCACCGCACTGGTACTGAAAATGCAACTTCTATTTGCCGCCGGATTTAACCTGCTATGCTTCGCCTACTGGTGCTCTGTGCAGCGACCGGAGGAATGTATCGCGCGGGAACCCCGGACAGAGATAGCTGAGGAGATAGAAGCATGGCTGAGAAGGATGACAAGATGAAAAGGTGGCATGAGGAACTGGCCTACTGGCGTAGGATCAAGCTTGATGATCCGTCGCGTCGCGCTGAAGCTCTCCGCAATATCGACATGATCATTGATGAGGCATGTAATGGTATTGCAGGCGGGTAACCCGCTAGTCGGCGGGACAATGCTCCGCCGCGCGATGATGCAGAGCCCCAATTTCAATCCGAACACTAAAACCGGATGGAGCGTCTATCAAGACGGTTCAGCGGTATTTTACACCGTCACGGCGGAGGGCACGATCACGGCTAACGTATTTGAAGGAACCGATTTCGTTATTAACAGTGACGGAGAGTTTTTCTATTCCGGTACGCCGGCAAACGGTAACCTCATCCTGGCTATCGCTAACGCTATTGGCACAGACCAGTTCCTTAACAATTATAAGGCGGGCCTGGAGGTTCTGGGCACGGGTGGCAGTGCCGGGGCGTCTGTGTGGCTTGATCCTGTTGACGGCCGTATTGTTATCACGAACGCCATTGCGGGATATGAGGCTATCTGCGACGGCGGATCACTCAGCATGTCCACCCCGGGTTCTATGGCTAATCCCGCTACCTATGCTGTGCAGGATTCGCCTCTTGCCTCTCTGATATCTAGTCCGTCAGACGGCGTTAATCCGGGGGCTGAGGTAAAGCTTTACGCTGGTACCGCGTCAGGCGAACCCTATATGAGCACGCCATATCAGGTCGCGCTTAACCCCGCTACAGGCGGCGCCGAAACGTGGCATGTACCCGCGCTTACCGGCGGATGGAGTCAGGCTACCGGACTCACGGCACAATTTACGCTCATGCCGTCCGGGATAGTCGCGGTTGCCGGCCGTATCAAGGCGGGAACGGTAACCAGCGGTACCACGGTCATGACCCTTCCAGCGGGCTATTACCCATCTAAGGGCACAATCAGTATTAAGGTCAGAAACGTGTCTGGTAACGCGGTTGTGTTTTTCAGCGTGAATACTGCCGGAGCTGTGCAGTATCAGGCAGGAGCCGTAAGCGGAGACACGATCGATCTTGACACCATGTTCGCTGTCAGCATGAGTAACTAGGCTCATGCTATGCTGACGGAAGCGATTACCATCACAACCTCCATGCTGGGAACGGCGTTTTTCGCTGGTGTCGCATGGGGTCGTCTCCGGTCAATTGACAGGAGACTTGAAACAATCGAG
>Ga0307375_10005975_pt1 | contig 11329 bp, 10 predicted proteins | sample TR1MG_FD_202531 | JGI IMG/M metagenome (GOLD analysis project Ga0307375, IMG submission 202531) | Soil microbial communities from Risofladan, Vaasa, Finland - TR-1 | ecosystem: Environmental > Terrestrial > Soil > Coastal area > Acid sulfate soil | place: Finland: Risofladan, Vaasa | collected...
AGTACCAGGGGTGCGGTCATTGGGTGGCCTTGAGAAAGACTTCGCAGTCGCGGATGCCGTACACCATCGTGTGCCATCGCGCATCGGGGTGCGCCGTGGGTGTGCGCTCGGCAAGGATGCGGCGCGCCATGCGGTCGGCCTGCGCGCCCACGTCGGCGGGCGCCGCGTCGGGATCGTGGCGCACCTCCACGCGCACCAGCCCCCACAGCGGATCGCGCCCCGTGCAGTCGCGCAGCCGCAGATACCAACTCGCCACCGGCACCTTGCTCGGCGACGCCACCACGAACACGCTCGTGCGCTGGCCGGCGGCGAGTCCGAAGATCACCCGCCGCGCCGCGCGATCGCCGAACAGCGTGTGGTGGCTCTTGATCACGCCCACCGTCTGCGCGGCGCGGGCCAGCACCACCGAGCCGCGCAGCCCGCCGTCCACGTACAGCGCGTCGGCGCGGTCGCCGCACCACCGCTGCGCGAGCTGCAGTTCCAACTGCTCGCGATCGTTCTGGATCTGCGTGATGGCGGCGTCGCGGTGCGCCGCCGGGTGCGCGTCGGCGAGCGCCGGATCGCCGGCCGAGGTGTCGATGGCGGTGAGCCCGAGCGCGGCCACGGCCTCCCACTCGGCGGCCTGCATGGCGGCGCGGGGCGCGTACACGCGGTGCTGTCGCGCGTGCGCCCACGTGCGCGCGCCACCGTCCGTCCACTCGCGGATCACCGCCGCCACTACGCCGCTCACGATGGGCGCGCCATCGGCGGTATGGGCCACGGGATCGGTGCGCTGCGTGCCGTCGAGAAAGGCGGAGAACGGCGGTTCCGCAGGGCCCGTCACGTCGTGCGCGCGGAGCACGGCATCCTCGATCACGTCGGCCCGGGCCAGCTGCGGCGGGTCGGTGGCGGTCGAGCGCTCGAGGGGCGGCCCGCCCTGGGTGCTGATGGACGCCGAGGGCAGCGCCCGCGCCAGGGCCCGCTGCAACTCGTCCAGCCGGATGTCCCGGGTCTCCGCCGCCGCCAAGATCATCCCGTAAGTTATCCGGCCGCGAGGCCGGCCGTCACTCGACGCCGATGTCCCACGCCTGCTGCAGGTCGCCCTTGGAATACGCCCGGAAGGCGGTCAGCGTCTGCGTGCGCTGGATGCCAGGCACCGTGGGGAAGGTCTCGGTCACGACGCGCGCGATCTGGTCATATTCGGGCACGCGCACGATGGCCACGAGGTCCCACTCGCCCGAGACCGAATACACTTCCGACACCCCGTCCACGCCGGCCAGCATCTTGGCGGCGTCCACGATCTGGGGGGGATCCACGCGAATGAGTACGATGGTGGTAATCACGGCTCTCGGGAAAAAGGTGGAACGTTGAGCAGCCACAGACCGGCCACGTGATTCTTGGCATCCACGTCGAGCAGCAGATCGCCGGCCACGCGCACCGCCGTCGACTCGCGGTGCGCGCCGAAGCGGAAGTGAAAGTTACGCTCCTGCACATCTGACTCCGCCGCCATGGACGTCTCGACCTCGAGCGACGACACGCCCCCGTCGGCGCCGTCCTGGGGCAGACGCAGCACGCGCTCGTCGATCCGGGTGGGCGCCACGAACGACGCTTTGTTGTGCACCTCGGGCCAGACGACGATTTCCAACCCGTTGATCTGGCCGTCCGCGATATCGAGGATCAGCCAGGACCCATCGGCCCCCTCGATCTCCACGGACCCGCTCCCGCCCCCGGCGGCAGGGGCCGGGTGCAGGTGCGCCGACAGGATTTCCGTATCCGGATCCCACCGATACACCACCTTGGGAGCGGCCCCGTCGCGGGGCCCGAGTTGCACGACAATGTCCACCGGTCCTCGTCCTGTTGGGCGTCGTCCGTCCGGCTAACATATCGCCCATCCGGCCGGGGGGAAGCCGGGCCGCCGCGCCAGCGCCCCCCGGCTCGCGAAACATGGTATTTTGAGAGGACGGCAATTTTGACAACGCGGCGTATCGCCGCTCCAGCATGGGTGAGGTCGAGTGGAACAGGACGGCGAGCAGACCCCGGGAATTTCCCGTGGCCAGAACGTGGTATTCGTGATGCCCGCGGATTGGACGCGCGCGGCATCGTTCCTCACCCCGGCGCTGGAGCGGCTGAACGCGGCGGAGCCCGCGACGCAGCTCCTCGCGATCACCTCGGACGCCGACGCCGCCGTCGCCCTGGCCGCCGCCGCCAACGCCCTGGGCGGCCCACTCGGCCTCTCGGCGCTCGCCGCCACCTCGGCCCGGCGCACCTCCCGCGCGCTGCGCGCCCACCCGGCCCAGGTGGTCGTGGGCGACGCCCGCACGCTCGTGGCCCTGCTCCAGAATTCGACGCTCAAGCTGGCCGCCGTGAGCCAGTTGGTCATTGCCTGGCTGGACGATGCGCTCGACGCCACCGAGCCGGTGCTCGAGGTGCTGTTCGCCGAGCTGCCCAAGGAGGCAGCCCGCACGATCGTCACCCGTGAGGCGACCCCGGAGATCGAGGCCCTCATCGAGCGCTACGCGCGCCGCGCGCGCCGCGTGTTGCCCCCCGCCGCCGAGGCGGCGGCCGGATTGCCGGTGCAGTATCTGGCCGTGCACGACGCCCTGCGGCCCACCGCCCTCCAGCGACTGCTCGACGAACTCGATCCGGTCAGCGCATTCGTGTACGCGCGCGATCCGCGGGCGCAGGCGGAAGCGGCCGGCACGCTCCGGACCCTGGGCTACGCGGCCGACGGACCGATGCGGGTCGGTGCCACGATGGACGCGGACGCCGATGCCCTCGTGCTGTACGACCTCCCGGCCACGCACGCCGAACTGCACGAGATCGTGGGCGAGCGCGCGCCGCGACACGTGATCGCGCTGGTGCAGCCTCGCCAGCTCGCGGCGCTGCGCGACATCGCCGGCGGTCCGACGAGCCCGTTCGTGCTCCCCGAAGCCGTGCAGCGCGCTCGCGCCCAGGAAGACCAGCTGCGCGACACGTTGCGCGACATCCTCGCGTCGGGCGCCCACACGCGCGAGCTGCTGGCGCTCGAGCCGCTGCTCGGCGAGTTCGACGGCGTGGAGATCGCCGCCGCACTGCTGCGCATGCACGAGACGGAGAAGCTGGCGGCCGCCACGGCCGTGCCGGCCTCGGAGCAGAAGATGGCGCGACTGTTCATCAACGCCGGCGAAGCCGACGGCTTCCGGGCCGGCGATTTCGTAGGGGCTGTGACCGGCCACGCCGGGCTCTCCGGGCGCGACGTGGGCCGCGTGGAAGTGCGCGACCGGCATTCGCTGGTGGAGGTGCCCGAGGCGGTGGCTGCCGCGGTGGCCACACGGATCACCGGTGTCACGATCAAGGGACGGCAGCTCGTCGCGCGCCTGGATGAGGAACGCCCCGAGCGCGGGCCCCGCGGCCCGCGCCGCCCGCCGCAGGATCGCGACGGTGGATCGGGCCCGGGCGCGCGACGTCCGGGCGGTGATCGCGGTGATCGCGGTGATCGCGGCGGCCCACGCGGCGGTGACCGGGGCGCCCCTCGTGGCGGTGATCGCGGCGGTCCGCGCGGCGGCAGCCGCGGCGCCCCGCCGCGCGGACCTCGGCGTCCGGAGGGCGGTGACCGGTGACGTCCGACACGTATTTCACGGCGCGAGGCGGATGGATTGAAGTCATCGCGGGCGTGATGTTCAGCGGAAAGAGCGAGGAATTGCTGCGTCGCGTGCGGCGCGCCACGATCGCCAAGCGCCGCGTCCAGGTGTTCAAGTCGCACCTGGACGAGCGGTACGCGGGCATCTACAAAGTCTCAAGCCATGACGGCCGCACCACCGAGGCCCTGCCGGTGGACACCGCGGCTCAGATCGCCGCGCACGTGCGCGCCGACACCCAGGTGGTGGCCATCGACGAAGCGCAGTTTCTCGACGAGCGCGTCGTGACCCTGGCCACCGAACTCGCCGGGCGCGGCATGCGGGTGATCCTCGCCGGCACCGACACCGACTTCCGCGGCGAGCCGTTCGGCTCCATGCCCGAGCTGATGGCGATTGCCGAGATCGTGGACAAGCTCCACGCCATCTGCGTGCGCTGCGGCAACCCCGCCAGCCGCAATCAGCGGCTCATCGGCGGCCGGCCGGCGCTCTATGCGTCGCCCACGATCATGGTGGGGGGCGAGGACACGTACGAGGCCCGGTGCCGAGCCTGCCACCAGGTGCCAAGCCGCGACGAGGATCAGGTGGATCTGCTGTAGGGCCCCCGGCCTTCCCAGCGCCGGAAGTCGTTGCTGGCGCTGGCCATAGCTCGTGGCGTCGGGCATTCCCCGATCGCCCCCACGACCTCCGCTGCCGACATTTCGTTGACGCGTTTCATCGGCCCGCCTACCTTGGCCAGGGCAGGTATCGGTCCCCCATCCACCAGGGTCGCATGCTCCTCGTCGGGCTCACGGGCAACATCGCCAGCGGAAAATCCACCGTCGCCACCCTGTTCGCCGCGCGTGGCGCGACGGTGATTGACGCCGACGAACTGGCGCGCCGCGCCGTGGAGCCCGGCAGCCCGGCGCTCGCGGCGATCGTCGAGCGTTGGGGCGTCGGTCTGTTGCTCCCCAACGGGGCGTTGGACCGTGCCGCGCTTCGCGCGATCGTGTTCAACGAGCCCGAGCAGCTGGAGGCGCTCAACGGGATCGTCCATCCCGAGGTCGAACGGCTGCGCACGCTGGCGCTGGACGAGGCCCGCGAGCGCGGCGACCGGATCGTGGTGTGCGACATCCCCCTGCTGTTCGAGAAGAAGATGGTGGACGACTTCGATACGGTCGTGCTGGTGGACGCCCCGCGGCCGCTGCGCCTCGAACGGGTGGTCGGCGAGCGGGGCCTGAGCGCCACCGAGGCGATGGCGATGATCGCCGCCCAGATGCCGGCCGAGTTGAAGCGGGCGCGCGCCGACCTGGTGATCCACAACGCCGGCACCCGCGACGATCTGCTGGAACAGGTGAACGCGGTGTGGACGTCGTTGCAGGCCGCGGCCGACGCGCAGGAAGCCGCCGGCGTTCCTTGACAACGCGCTGCGCGGCCCGATAGACTGCCCGCACCACTACCCCGTTCCGGGAGTTCACGTGTCCGAGATCCCGCAGGACCTGCTTTATACAGAAGACCATGAGTATGTGAAGTCCACCGACGACGCCAACATCGTGGCCGTGGGCATCACCGATTACGCACAGGGCGAGCTGGGCGACGTCGTGTACGTCGAGCTGCCCAAGGTCGGCGCCAAGTTCGGCCAGCACGACGTGTTCGGCACCATCGAAGCGGTGAAGGCGGTGTCCGAGCTGTTCTCGCCGGTGGCCGGCGAAGTCGTGGAGGTCAACGGCCGGTTGGACGGCGAGCCGGCGCTGGTGAATACGGCGCCCTACACCGACGGCTGGATGGTGAAGATCAAGCTCTCCAAGGCGTCGGAGAAGGATGCGCTGCTCAACGCCGCCGCATATACGGCGCAGCTGGGCGAGTAAGAAGCGCGAAACTGCGAACAGCCGGCTGGGAGCGGTGAGTTGACGGCTGCCAGTGGCCAGTAACGACACCGGGACGCACCTCGATCGATCGAGATGCGTCCCGGTGCTGCTTCGGGCTACTGACGGCTGACCACTGAAAGCTCCGAGCTTGCCGTTGGGGCCGGGCGGTGCGGAGCCGCCCTCAGTCCTTCGCCGTCGCCTGCAGTGCGTACTCCTCCATCGGCGGGCACGCGCACACCAGATTCCGGTCGCCGTAGGCGCTCTCCACCCGCGCCACCGCCGGCCAGAACTTGTACTCGCGCACCCATTCCACGGGGTACGCCGCCTGCTCGCGCGAATACGCGTGCGTCCAGACATCGGCCACCACTCGGTGCGCCGGGTGCGGCGCATGCTTGAGCACGTTGTCGGCGCGGTCGGCCACCCCGGTCTCGATCTCGCGAATCTCCTCGCGGATGGAAATCAGCGCGTCGCAGAACCGGTCGAGCTCACCCTTGGGCTCGCTCTCCGTGGGCTCGATCATCAGCGTGCCGGCCACGGGGAACGACAGCGTCGGCGCGTGGAACCCGTAGTCCATGAGCCGCTTGGCGATGTCTTCCGCCTCGACGCCGCTCGACGCCTTGAGCGCGCGGGGGTCCACGATGCACTCGTGGGCCACGCACCCGTTGGCGCCCTTGTACAGCACCGGATAGTACGGTTCGAGTCGCTTGGCCACGTAGTTCGCATTGAGAATCGCGATCTTCGTGGCGCGGGCGAGCCCCTCGGCACCCAGCATGTCGATGTACATCATCGAGATCGGGAGCACGCTCGCGCTCCCCCACGGGGCCGCCGACACGGCGCCACCGGCGCTCCCTGTCTCGACCACGACATGGCCGGGCAGATGCGGCACGAGGTGCGTGGCCACGCCGATCGGCCCCATGCCCGGGCCGCCGCCGCCGTGCGGGATGGCGAACGTCTTGTGCAGGTTCAGATGGCAGACGTCGGCGCCGATGTCGCCCGGCCGCGCCAACCCGACCATGGCGTTCATGTTGGCGCCATCGAGATACACCTGCCCGCCGTGCGCGTGCACGATGCGGCAGATGTCGGTGATCGCCGTCTCGAACACGCCGTGCGTGGACGGGTACGTCACCATGAGCGCGGCGAGATTCGGCGCGTGCGCCTTGGCCTTGGCCTCGAGGTCGGCCACGTCGATGTTGCCGTTCTCGTCGGTGTCCACGACCACCACCTGCATGCCCGCCATCACGGCGCTGGCCGGATTGGTCCCGTGCGCCGAGTGGGGGATCAGACACACCGTGCGATGCGCCTCGCCGCGGGCCGCCTGGTAGCGGCGGATGACCATCAACCCCGTATACTCGCCCTGCGAGCCGGCGTTGGGCTGCAGCGACATCCCGGCAAAGCCCGTGATCTCGCAGAGCGCCGCCTCCAGCCGCTCGAACAGCTCCGTGTACCCCGCCGCCTGCTCGCGCGGCGCGAACGGGTGCAGCTTGCCGAACTCCGGCCACGTGATCGGGATCATCTCGGCCGTGGCGTTGAGCTTCATGGTGCACGATCCGAGCGGGATCATCGAGTGCGTGAGCGACAGGTCGCGCGATTCGAGTTTGCGCATGTAGCGCAGCATCTCGGTCTCGCTGTGGTGCGCGCTGAACACCGGATGGGTGAGGAACGCGCTCGTCCGCGCGTACCGCTCGTCGTACCGGTCGTCCACCGTGGCGCCGAGCGTGGCGACGTCGGGCGCCGCCTTGTCGCCGGCGAAGATCGCCAGCAGGTCCGCCAGATCCGCCTCGGTCACCGTCTCGTCGAGCGCGATGCCAATGGCGTCGTCGGTCAGCTTCCGCAGGTTGATGCCCTTGGCGACCGCGCGGGCAAGCAGGGCCTGCGCGCGCTGCGGCGCGCCGGCTCCCGTTTCCACGCGAATCGTGTCGAAGTACTCGGCGTGGCCAATCTGGTAGCCGAGCTGCTCCAGTCCGGCGGCCAGCATCACGGCGTACCGATGCACCCGGCGGGCGATGTTGGTGAGTCCCTTGGGCCCGTGCCACACCGCATACATGCCGGCGATCACCGCCAGCAGCACCTGCGCCGTGCACACGTTGCTCGTGGCCTTCTCGCGACGGATGTGCTGCTCGCGCGTCTGCAGCGCCATGCGCAGCGCCGGCTTGCCGTCGGCATCGCGCGACACCCCGATGATCCGGCCCGGAATCTGCCGCTTGAACTCGTCGCGCGTGGCGAAGAACGCGGCGTGCGGGCCACCGTAGCCCATCGGCACGCCGAACCGCTGCGAATTGCCGACCACGATGTCGGCGCCCCACTCGCCCGGTGGCGTCAGCAACACCAGGCTCAGCAGGTCGGCGGCCACGGTCACCATCGCCTGCGACGCGTGCGCGCGGTCGCAGAACGTGCGGTAGTCGTACACCGCCCCGTCCGTGGCCGGATACTGGATGAGCGCACCGAACACCGTGCCGTCGAAGGTGAACGTGCGGAAGTCGCCCACCACCACCTCGATGCCGCGCGCCTCGGCCCGCGTCTTCACCACGTCGATGGTCTGCGGATGGCATTCGCTGGAGACGAAGAACCGGTGCTTGCCGTCGGCTCCGCGGATGCCGTTCGCCATCGTCATCGCCTCGGCCGCCGCCGTGCCCTCGTCGAGCAGCGACGCGTTGGCGATCTCCATGCCGGTCAGGTCCATCACCATGGTCTGGTAGTTGAGCAGCGCTTCCAGACGGCCCTGGGCCACCTCGGCCTGATACGGCGTGTACGCCGTGTACCAGCCCGGATTCTCCAGAATGTTGCGCTGGATCACCGGCGGCGTGAACGTGTCGGCATAGCCCATGCCGATGTACGAGCGGAAGATCTGATTCTTGTCCGCCATCCGCCGCATGGACACCAGCGCTTCGTGCTCGCTCCACTCGCCATGGATGGCGAGCGGCTTGCGCAGGCGGATGTTGTGCGGAATGACGGCGTCGATGAACGCGTCGAGGGAGTCGTAGCCCACCGTCGCCAGCATCTCGGCGATCGCGGCGTCGTTGGGGCCGATGTGACGCGGAATGAAGCTGTCGGCAGCCGCGGGGGGCGCCAATTTCGTAGTCGGGGTCATGGTCTGGGTGTTGAAGGTCAGTGGGTTAAACCTATGCGGGGGAACGGCGGCGCGCCGCTCCCCGCCTCCATCCGCCCGTTCCGCCCCGCCGCCCGCCGGGTCCCTCGCCCCGGCCCCCGCAACCGGCGAATATTCGGGACCGTGAACTCCGCATCCCAAGCCGCCGCCGTGCCCTGGCGCCATCTCGTCTCACCGCCACTGCCGGGCCCGGCCAATATGGCCTGGGACCAGGCCCTCATGGCCCGCGCCCGCCGCACCGGCGAGGCCGTGCTCCGGGTGTACGCCTGGGACGGTCCCACGCTGTCGCTGGGGCGGAACCAGACGGCGCGCGGCGCCTACGACCTGGACCGCGCCGAACGACTCGGCGTGCGCTTCGTGCGCCGCCCCACCGGCGGACGCGCCCTGCTCCACCACCACGAGGTGACCTACAGCGTCACCGCCCCCGACGCGTTCGACCCCACGCTCCGCGGCGCCTACGACCGCATCAACACCGTGCTGCTGCGCGCCCTGCGCGCGCTCGGCGTCGACGCGCAACTGGCCACCGTGCGCACCCGCACGCCGGTCCCGGGCCTCGCGCCCTGCTTCGACCAGCCGGCGGCGGGAGAGATCGTCGTCAACGGCCGCAAGCTCGTGGGCAGCGCCCAGTGGCGGCACGACGGCGCCCTGCTGCAACACGGGTCCATTTTGCTCCGCGACGACCAGGCGCTGATCGGCCAATTGCTGCGCGACCCGCGCCCCGTGGCCACGCCGCCGGCGGCAACGCTCGGCGACGCGCTGGGCAGCGCGCCGGCGTTCGCGCGCGTGGCCGAGGCCCTGCTCGACGCCCTGCGCGCCACCGCCCCCGACGCCCGACCGTTGACCGAGGACGACACCCTGCGCGCCGACCTCGCCGCGGCGACGCGCGAATTCAGCAGTGAGCAATGGACGTGGAGAAGGTAGATTTGCTTGACGGCCCCTCGGCCCATCGCAATCGTTCGTCGTACTCCCGCCTCGATATCTGCCCATGCGACTGATCCGCCTCGTTGCCTGCTCCGTTCCCATCCTCCTGGCCGCCGGCTGCGGCCGCGGGGAACCAGTCGCTTCGTCGGCTGCCGCAGGTCCCGATGGCGGAACGCTGGTGATCGCTGCGCCCGGTGACGCCGACAACCTGCTGCCGCCACTCTCGGGCACGATCATGGGACGCGCCGTGGTGGACCTGGTGTACGACCACCTGGCCGAGATCGGCGACGCCATGCACACGATCGGCGACGACGGGTTCACGCCGCGGCTCGCCACGAGCTGGACGTGGGCGCCCGACTCGCTGTCGGTGGCGTTCCATCTCGATCCGCGCGCGCGGTGGCACGACGGCGTGCCGGTGCGCGCCGAGGACGTGCGGTTCTCGCTCGCGCTGTACAAGAACCCCAAGGTGGGGTCGCCCGTCGCGCCGCTGCTCGTCAACGTGGACTCGGTGTCGGTGAAGGATTCGCTCACCGCCGTGGCCTGGTTCCATGCCAAGCAGCCCGAGTCGTTCTACGACATCGCGTACCAGCTCTCGGTGCTGCCGGCGCACGTGCTCCGCGACATCCCGCCGGCGCAGCTGGCCACGTCGGAGGCCGCCCGCCATCCCGTGGGCTCGGGGCGGTTCCGGTTCGTGAGCTGGCAGCCGGGCTCGCGGCTCGAGCTGGTAGCCGACACCGGCAACTACCGCGGCCGCGCCAAGCTCGACCGCGTGATCTGGACCGTCACCCCCGACAACGACGCGGCGTTCGCGCAGGTGGTGAGCGGCCAGGCCGACCTGGTCGAGTTCGCGAGCATCGCCCAGCTCAAGGCGGCCGCCGGGCACGCCGGCATCCGGCCATTCCCGTGGCCCACCCTGCAGTACATCTCGCTGACCATGAACTTCCGCGACGCGGCGCGGCACGCGCAGCCCAGCCCCTTCTTCACGGATCTGCGGGTGCGGCGGGCGGTCTCCATGGCCATTGACCGCCGCGCGATGTTGCGCAACGTGTTCGACACGCTGGGCGCCATCGGCTACGGGCCGTTCCCGCGGGCACTGGGCACCGCCGACACCACGCTGCGCCTGCCGCCCTACGACACGACCTACGCGGCGGCGCTGCTCGACTCCGCCGGCTGGACCCCCGGCCCCGACGGCGTGCGTCGCAAGGGCGGACGTCCCTTCGCCGTCACCCTGCTCGTGCCCACGTCGAGCAGTGTGCGCATGAACTACGCGGTGCTCATCCAGGAAGCGTTGCGGCGCGCGGGCATCCTGGTGCGCATTGACGCCGTGCCCTTCCCCGTGTTCATCGACCAGCAGACCAAGGGCGCGTTCGACCTCGAGTTGCCCGGGTTCAGCACCGACCCCAGCGCCGCGGGCGCGGCGCAGAACTGGGGCACCGCCGGCGTGCCGCCCGCCGGCTTCAACTTTGGGGCGTACTCCGACCCCAAGTTCGACGCCCTGCTCGACAGTGCCACGGCGTCGTTCGATCCCGCCAAGGCCAAAGCGTACGCGTCGCGGGCGTATCAGGTGGTCGTGGACGACGCGCCGGCCGTCTGGCTGTACGACGTGGTGTCGGTGGGGCTGATCAGCACCCGCTACCACGTCACGACGTTCCGTCCCGACGGCTGGTGGGAGCACCTCGCCGACTGGACCATCCCCACGGCCGACCGCATCGATCGCGACCGGATCGGGCTCGCGGCGGCGAAGCCCTAGCGCGTGGGCCGTCGCGTCGCGGCCCGGCTCGGGCAGGCCCTCGTCGTCGTGTGGGTGGTGGCGACGATGGCCTTCGTGCTCATCCACGCCGCGCCGGGCGATCCGTTCAGCT
>Ga0307375_10005976_pt1 | contig 11327 bp, 5 predicted proteins | sample TR1MG_FD_202531 | JGI IMG/M metagenome (GOLD analysis project Ga0307375, IMG submission 202531) | Soil microbial communities from Risofladan, Vaasa, Finland - TR-1 | ecosystem: Environmental > Terrestrial > Soil > Coastal area > Acid sulfate soil | place: Finland: Risofladan, Vaasa | collected...
TGGAAGGTGCACCTCCACATTTGGTGGCATACGCTCGAGTTCCGGGACTTCCAGCGGAGCGTTGCAGCCGCGCAGTTCGTTCTGAGACAGGCTCCTGTCGACCATCTGGCCGTTTCATGATTTAGTTAGAATTCAGCCTAGGACATCTAGCACCACTTCCAAATCGGTCGTTGAAGCATGTCTATCAACAAGGCGACCGGTGCAAGCGTTGTTCCTCCACAAGCGTCATGGCTCTCCCCTACACTCGTCCATCTTGCATCTGGAGCTGTAGCTGGATGTTTGGCAAAGTCAGTAATTGCCCCATTTGATCGTGTCAAGATCCTCTCCCAAGTACGTGCCCTACAGTGGCCAATTCACTTCCGAACCCCTTCGCCCCTTTCATGGCCTTCTACCTTCTCTGTTCACACAACCATCCATTTAAGACGCCTAACTTGCTTGTGTCTTATCTGTTTTTCCTGTTATCGCAACAAGACCAACAACAGACATTACCCTTACACAGGCATCTTCTCCACCATCAATGCCATCTATCAACGAGAAGGGATCTCTAAATTGTGGGTAGGAAACGGTGCAACCATCATTCGCATCGCCCCTTACGCAGCCATACAGTTCATGACATACGAAAAGGCAAAGCAAGTGCGTGTAAAGTTTGCTTCGATCTCCTCAACGCTCTCGCCCATCTAGTCGAGTCCATCTAACACGTTTGCTATCAGGTGATTATAGGCGATGAAACTAAACACTCTAAGCGGACGCCATTCCTGCACATGTTGTGCGGATCCATTGCAGGAACTGTTTCTACCGGTACGCCTTTGGGACCGTCCCGCTCAGTGGCGAGTCAAATGGAATGCCCAACCTTGCCTGACCTCTTTTGATTGTATTATCTTGCCTCTATCGAAGTATTCACCTATCCTTTGGATCTGCTGCGAGCTAGACTGGCATCGCAAGTTGGAGAGATGAAGTACCGACATACCTTCCATGGCATGAACTTGATGATCCAACACGAAGGCATCGCCTCCCTTTGGAAGGGAATGATCCCTACGCTTCAGGGCATCATCCCATACGCTGGTGTCAACTTTGCAGTCTTCGAAACGTTGAAATGGTACAGTCCGCGAAACGAGCGCGGTGAGATCTCTCCCATCTACAAATTAACCTGTGGTGGCATTGCAGGCGCTATTGGACAAACCGTATCATATCCTTGGGATGTAGTGAGGAGAAGGATGCAGACTGCCGGATTTGCAGCCGGAGTACCCAACTTCGAATACCGCGGCTCTTTGCACACCATGGTCACCATCGTCAGAAACGAAGGCATATCCGCACTCTACAGAGGCATATCGATCAACTTCTGGAAGGTAACCCCCGCTGTATCCATTTCCTTCACAGTCTACGAGTACATGAAGAGCTGGCTCTCAACACTCTGAGCAGCCGAGGTCCGCGCCACGCTAACACGCGCCCATACTCTTTTCTCGAGTACTTTCGCCCTCCTAAACTCCCTAAACTGTAATATTCTTGCAATGTACATATGGACATGGCTTTAGCCATACTTCGCAGTCTTCTGAGAGCTAGCTCTGATGAGCCCCATTCCCTCGTCAGTCCCGTCTCCTCACCTACTGCTTACAACTCGTCGCAGAGTCTCTCAGCACTTCGTCGTCGACCTCTGCTCTTGAGAACAGTCGCATATGGAGGAGAAGAAACGAGCTCTCTGGTGTGGCAAGTATGTCGCTCTTCCTTTACCTTCTAGTGCTGCATTCGCTCCTTTCTCTGTATTGAATGGCATATTTTCACCCGATTTTACCGTGTGTTGTGCTTTCAATAGTCTTAGTTCTTCGAAAAACCGGGGTCGCTCCCTCTTCCTTCGTGTTTCGCGTATTTCTGCTCTTCCATGAGGTCTAACTCCTGCTATGTGTCGTTTTTGTGCTCTCTATGGTTGTATAGTTGGTCTCAGCCCTTTGATGGAGGTGGTAGAACGACAGGCTCGGTGGCCGAGGCGATTTTCGATGATCAGATAATTCAGGTGCTGTGCAACCCTCACGCGAAGGCCTTCTATGTGCGCAAGAGTACGCAACAGGGTACTGAGTGGGACTTGTGGCAGAAGACGGAAGGATATTCGGAAATGGAGAACAGCAGCTTGGTGGCGTTGAGTCATAGTGGTTCTGTGTATTGCCTTGTGCACGTGTGCGTGATGGGCGATCAAGTGATGTGGCGAACGAGTAGTGATACTATTGTGTGGAGCAAGTGGGCAAACATCCCTGGTGCGCGAAGTAACGCGCCTATTGCGATGATTCTTTGGCAGTCGAAGGCTTGGGTCTACTTTGTCCATACGAACAAGAAGTTCTGTTACACAATCACAGATAATGGTGAAACGTGGAGTAAAGTGGAGGAATTGAAGGCACCACCTCCTGTTGGAGCCTTCAACGATGCGAAGAAGATGATCATGCAATGCGTTCACTATGCTCAAGGTCTGATCATGACTGTGGTCTTTGGAGATCGCATTTATGTTTCTCCATCACTTGACGGTAAGAACTTCATCAATTGGAATGCTGGAACTGGTCAGGAGACGAACAGAGCGGTGGAGACGAGAAACTTCCTTGGCACGGTGTATCAGGCTCGTGTTGGCTTTGATGATATGATCTCTATGCGATGCTCTTTGAACACCGAGATCACCAAGTGGAGTCCCTGGATCAATGCACTCTTCAAGACTGGTTCGGCCGTTTCTATGGCTGTCTACAACTCAAAGTTGCTTCAGGTGGTCCATGGAATCGACAATGAAGTATATGTGCGCTACACGGAAGATGGCAAGTATTGGACGAAGTGGAGTATCTGTGGAGATGAAAGAAGGAAGACCAAGAGTGCTCTCTCGCAGATCGTGTATCGCAACGTTCTGTACCAAACACTCATCTCTCTTGATGATTTCGCTCTTACTCGCAGAATCACCAGCAAAGAGGACCCTAGCGCAAGATTCCAGATCGATGACACCATCGTGGCCTCGGGCTCCAAGCGCGACGACATCTTCTTCGCCAAGCTCTTTGGCATCCACACCTTCTCTCGCCTCAAATCGATTGGCTCAGACGCACCTGTCGTCGCAAAGGTGCTCGCAGAGAACAAGAGCCTCACCACACTCGACGTCTCCAAGTCCAACATCGGCAACGAGGGCGCCAACGCCATCTGCCGCGCTCTTGCTCGCCACCCCTGTCTCACCACCCTGTTCCTCAACTCCAACCAAATCAACGGACCACTCGAATCTCTTCAGCCCCTCCTCACCACTTGCAAAACACTCAAGAACCTCAGCTTTGCGAAGAACCGCTTCGGTGACGATGGCGCCAAATCACTCTTCTCCATCCTCGAATTGACAACCTCTTTGCAGAGTCTGGACATCTCTGATAATGGAATCGAAAGGCCGGGTGCACAAGCCTTCGCTGATGCCCTCCTGAAGACGAAAAGCCTTCGCCACGTCGTCTTCTCCAAGAACTCCATCTTCAACGACGGTTGCCAAGCTATAGCCTCTGCCCTGGAAAGAAACCGAACCGTCACATCGATGGAACTGTCAGACTCGAATGTATCGCTTGAAGGAAGCAGGGCGATGGCGAAAATGCTGTTGGAGAACTCAACTTTGACTCGGCTCGTCTTCTGTAAGCAGAACCTCAAACGTACCGAGGGCACTCGCCCGATTGCAGAAGCTCTTCAAGAAAACACTTCTCTCGTGGAATTGGATTTGAGTGACAATCACATTGGTAGCGAGGGTGCGACGCTTCTGATCGACGCTCTGGCCGTGAACAAGGTGCTTGCTAAGTTGGCTCTCTGTGGCAACGATATCGAAGATGAAGGTCTGTTGTCGATTACGAAGGCATTGAAGGTGAATAGAGCGCTGCGAGAGTTCAACTTGGAGAACAACGACTTCCGTCGCATTGGAGTTACCGCTTTGGCGAGTGCCTTGTCCCACAACTCTCAAATTACGCTTCTGAATTTGTCAAGATGTGCGGTATCGTTGGATGGATTGAAGGCGCTAACCACGGTGTTGAGGGCGGCCAATACGATCAAGGAGTTGCACTTGGCGCACTGCAGGCTTGGCAATCCCGAGGCCGAGGAGCTCGCCGTTGCCCTCAAGTCCTCTCAGACGCTTCAGATTCTCGATCTCGACCATAACATGTTCTCACACGAAGGTATAGTCAGCATTTCCAGTCTCATTCAGGCCAATCCCAGGATTCGCTATCTGTCTCTCTGGGGAGACCTCATCACCGGACAAACCGCGAAGGACTTTGCCGCTGCTCTCAAGTCCAACACCTACATCAGAACCCTTCGCATACACGTCTCTTCGTTCGATACCGAGATGGAAGACCTATCTGGACCGTTGAGAACCAAACAGAACCTCACAGACCTGCACATCAACGGAAAGTTCAGCGTGGAATCACTCCGCGTCCTCTCCGCTCTCATGGCCAACAACACCTACATCCTAGCGCTAAGCCTCGTAGATGCGTACATGACAGATGACGGCGCTCTGGCATTCTCCTCCTTCTTGAAAACCAATTCGTCACTCACTTCTCTCGATCTCACTCAAAACGCCATCGAAACCAAGGGCGTCATCTCCATCTGCGATGCCCTCACTCAAAACACGACCCTCACCTCGCTCAACCTATCCGAAAATCGAATCGGATACGATGCTGTACCGCACCTCGTAGCACTACTGCGCTCACACAAGGCACTCACCCAACTCACCGTCGACGACGAGTACACAGATCAGATGGACATTGCGTACACTCCAGATACCAAGAAAGCCACAAATTGAGCCTCACGAGTGCCATGAGAGTTCACTCTACTGCTACCTCAGTGGTTCCCAGGACTCCTCCCCAGATGTGCTTCAATGCAGCTCCCTCCATGTCCTTGTATTTCAGTAAACCTGAGCCAAACTCTCTACCCTAACTCGATAGTACTTCTATCTGATGTGTATCTACGAGAGCATGGCCGGGTCGAACGTTGGTTGCGCCTCTCTAGCGCGGGTCGAACGTTGGTTGCGCCTCCCTAGGGTCTTCGTGGATTACAGGAAGGATTCCAATAATGAGTTGGAAAATGGCTGTATGTATCTACTACTATTGTAAAATGTCAACTTGGGTCCTTTCTGACCATGCAACCGGCGCTTTTCTGTCTTCTGAGAGAAATGGGCATCGCGCCCTAGCACCTCCCTATTTCTCACAGAACATGCAATTCAAAGGAAAATTGTTGGAATATGCTTCTATATTATTAGAAAAAGAGGAGTTGGAAGTCATCACAGAGCGATCTTTTGGTCCCTTTGAATCTTCCTGGGTCGATGTGGTTCATCACCCTGGGAGGAGCTTGAAGCAATGGCAATGGATGAGTCAGGCGACGACGAAGAAGAAGATGTAACAGTTGGGGAGGCGACAGAGGACTGAGAGGAACTGGAGGAGCTCTGCTTGGAGCCGTCGCTGCCCCACTTGGTAACTGTCTGTTCGTCAAGCACGACATTAAAGAGTTTCTCGTATCTTTTTTGGAAGCTGTTAGCCAAATCGTCGAGCATTCGAATCAGAAGTTTGTCTGAATCGCTTTGGAAGAAGTAACGGGTCGCATTGGAGATCGTTTTGAGAGTGAGCACGAAATCCTGCAGATTTTTCCTGATGTCGTTTGGGCGCATCTGATTGTACTCCACAAGCCAATCATAGTTTCCGCATCTGTACATGTCCAGAATGTATGCATTCGCTTTCTCTTCTTGACCAAAAAGGTCCTCTTGGTTGGGAAGGAGAGCCAGATTCGTCAGACGCAGACCTTGCCGCAACAGACGCAATTCAGATACGGATTCGATTCTATCTCTTGCCACAGCCATACCAGCGAATGGAGAAAGCATCTCCATGGGTAGCGAAGTCGACAGCAACAGAGACATCAAAGTGACGGATTCCGAGTTGGAAGTTTGTTTGGATTGCTCATGTGATAGATGTGATCTGAATGTCAAGCGGGAGTTCTCTCCAGATAGAGGGAGCGATGTTTCATGACGGAGACGAATGCGAGGTGCTGAGGTGTTGATATGCTCGTGAGGATCGGTTGAGTCCACCTCACCCTCGTCCAGATGATTCCGAATGAAGTCAAGGATTGAACGATTGGCAATGTCTAAGCATTTCTTTCGGTGGCTGTCTAACCATGATTGGAGAGGTGTGGGTAGCGGAGGAAGAACGATGATGTGCTCATGTTCACAGGTGTCGGGTTTGCCTTCCCTGCGCAGGAAGTTGGCATTCGATCTGTTGAAGAGAGATGCGAAGAAGTGAACCAACTCTTCAAGCACGGTGTTTGGGGTCGTTTCCCAGCGAATTGCGAGCTTTCTGGCGATAGGACTCGTCAAGAACTTGGCAACAATGAGATTGCTGGGTTCCGTCCAGGACAAGTGAGCCACCAATCCAGCCAAGTTTATCGGCACTCCTTCCAGTGACATGAGACCTTCGTCCACCAGATATTCCATAGCACATGCCGTATGAATCGAAACTTGAACCCATTGGTCGGGGCGTTGATGAATGAAGAGGGAACGAAGGTACAAGTTGGAGAGGCGCTTGGAAGTTTCAGACACGGAAGGGTGGCGGTTGATGACGTTGGGCGACAGCAGAGAGTTCGCATGATCAACGATAGCGGCGCGCAAGGTGGTAGAGATGGAGAGAGGGAAGAAGGAGTGAATAGGGTCGAGTTGGGTGAGTTCCAGATGTCGGATTCTCGCTACAGGGATTCCCCAGAAGAAGGCATGACCCAAGTTATCGATTCCACGTCTTCCAGACCGTCCAGACATCTGCCGATATTGTTGAGGAGTGAGATGGACAGAGTCTCCCATGAAGACAGTAGATCGACAAGGCATGTTGATGCCGACAGCCAACGTTCCAGTGGCAAAGACCACTTTGATTTGACGCATTCTGAAATAGCGCTCGACAGCATCTTTGTAGAGCTTCTTTAAGCCACTGTGATGGACACCTATACCGTAACGAATCGCGTCGACCATACATACGTACGAGAGACCATCTTTTACTGCTGAGAGCTTCGCTGTCAGCCTGGACAATTCCTGGTCCAGCTTGTGCTTCGGCATAATCTCGTCATCCTCTGTAAGTCTCTCGAATGTATTCTCTTCCACGTCACTATTATCGGTTTCGATTGAAGGCTCATCCTGCAGTTGTTGATCAGGAGATGGTTCGCTGCTCTCCCGATCATTATCATCGTCTTCTTCTTCTTCTGTTTCCAATACACCAAAGCTGTTGTTCGTGAACGTTGCGACTTTTGAAGAAGGCGCTCCTCGTGGCTGAGTATTGGGGGCAGGAGGGGGAGGAGAAGAAGGAGGAGTTCTGGCGGTGGGCGGTTTTTTCTCAACTGATGTTGTATTTCGCTTCTCTCGTTCCACACACTCCTGATAAAGAACATCGGCAATGTCTTCGCAAAAGGCTCTCTCAAAGTTGAAGATGATTGCGGGAAGCTTATCGGTACGTTTAAGTTGTTGAACGATGAGCTGTATGTTGGCAGCGAAATGCTCTTTGAGTTGTCCGGGGAAGAACCGGGAGACTTTCTTGCCTTTGAGATTAGGCGGCAACGTCATCAGTACTACTCGTGCAAGGACCTTGTTCGATGCAATGAGCCGCTGGAACCAGTCCTTCAGACAACGTTCGTAGGCGCGAGTATCGGCTTGAGAGAGGCGAAGCTTCCCGCTGAAGAAGATCTCCGGGTTCAGCTGTTCAATCATCTCATTTCGAAGATCCACATCCATACGTGAAGAGAATGTCCCATCGTGCAGTAGCTCTTCAACCGTTTCATACAATACGAGTGAGTCTTTGGGCGAAAAAGAGGCAGGAGGAGTCGACGATTCGAAGTAGTACGGCAAGGCGAATGCCCAAGGATGACAGTACATGAAGTTGGCATGAATCGCCTTCTCCTCATATACAGCAATCGATTTAGTGGATGAATTTTGGGCGGAGGAGTTATTGGACGGAATTGGAGAGGAGGATGATGATGATGGTGATGATGGCTGTTGTCCTGATGCCGCTTGGACTTTCCTTTTTCCGAACGTGGGTTCGATGAGGTACTTCTCAATATCGTTGTGGCGCTTATCATGATTGATGAGGGTAACAGGTCTTGCTTGAATAGTGGATAGATATTCGCCAAAACGGGTCACATCGCCGATCGTTGCGGAGAGAGCAATGAAGGGGCACGGTGCCAATGCCAGTAGGCGAGCCAGGACCGCAGACTCATCGGCAGAGATGGTGTGGATCTCGTCAAAGATGATGGTACGGATTTTCGGAACCCAGGTGTCCTGTAGAGGCACACTCAAGAGTAAGATCTCGAGGCAAGCTGGAACCGTCACCAGCACTCTGCACGATGTAGGAGCGACTCTCATGTCACGAGTGAAGGATCCAAATACTGAAATGTGGCCCTTATGTGGATATTTCAGATGGAAGCGCTGATACACCTCGGCCTGAACTTGATTGACGAGCGCAACGGTTGGAGCCACGAAAACTACAACAGAGTCCTTTGAAGTCTTAAGCTCGCATTCCATGGCGTAAAACGATATGAATGACTTTCCAGACGAAGTGGGAGCAGTGACCAAGAGACAATTTCGCGAGTCAATGCCATCCAACACTTTGACCTGCCAGGGATCGGCCAGAAACGAAATGCGGCTGTCGCGCACGCCTTCACTATCTCTCTTCATCAATGGCCCCATGTGTCGCAATTGTATTCTGATTGACCCTCCAACGCTTTCCACTGACTCTTCAGGCGGTTTGGAAGAAGACGAAGGAGATTCGGTAGGAGAAGACGAAGAGGCAACTTCGTCGGGATGAGGAAGAGGAGGTTTCCAAAGTCCTTTGAGGTCACTGACTCCAATATCGTCGCAGACAGAATCCAAGAGCTGTTTCAACGAGTACCCACTCCAAAATGGGGGTTTGTGATAGTTGTGTACGATTTCGAAGATGACCTCAATGGCTCTTGCGATTGTCTCGTCCCGTTTCAGTTGAGTTGTGCTCTGATTGGCTTGTAGGAGTTTGTAGAGATCACGATACATCTCAATGAGATGCTTCATCTTGGAGATAGTGGTTTCGTGAGTCGAGGTGGAGACGGATCGAAGCGCTTCAATGGAGCTGACGAGTGTTTCGTCGCGGTCGCGATCTTGCGAGGCAAGTCCATGAATCCTCTGTTCTATTCGTTTGATGTCACGCTCATCTTGAGCAGTAGGCTTCGCAATTAGAGAGCTTTTCAGGGAGTGATGCTCTAAGGAGAGAGAAGGTGGCATGAGTGGCGGAAGGGAGGTGCGAGCCTCACAACTCAACGTGGCAGCCAAACCGGAAATGTAGCCACTCATGAAGTGGAAACCGCGCTTGCCTTCATCTATGAATACGCTATCTTGAGCCAAGATGATTTTGCCAGATCGCCAATGGCGATTATCCTCCAAAACCTTGTTTGCGGACAGGGCGGTGGTGTGGGACTCGATGTGATGTTGCTCGAGTACAGGCAGCTTGGTACCATCAGCAGAACGAACGGTATCAGCGAGTCGATATCTCACGGGCCACAACGAAGAGGATGACGGAGATACGACAGAGCGCTCCAGGGGCAATGCCAGTTCGATGAACAATGGCCAGAAAGGGCGACGCTTTGGTTGACTAGGTACAGGGTTTGGCATCGCAGTAGTAGCCACATCAGCAGAAAGGGGAGGCAAGGGAGTGTTGATGTAGTTCCAGCTGGAGTGGAGCTCGGCCAACATTTCATCTGGAAATCCAAGAACAGCTTCATCATCTAAGCGGATCCATATCCTGGAATCGGCTTTTGTGGTTTCAGAAGAAGGGGGCGAAGCATCAGCGCTGTCAGATGAGACTTCCGGAGGAGGAGAAGGAGGAGGACCCAGATCTACTGTGCCAAGACCGCGCAAATGGTCGATGGTGCTGTTGTAGAGTTGCAAATCAAGCACGTCGGCGACGTTGAAGAACATGGAGCGGAATAGCTCATAGTGAATGCGTCCTATGGCTTGTGCAACGAAGATCAGAACTTTGATGAGTGACTGCCAATCGGTGCCGTTTGTATCACTATCTGCCGCTGGAAGTTGACCCAAATTTGTGTTTTGAACACGATCATAGATACCAAGATGCGATTGAATGATGTAATGAAGGAGGAACAGTTTGACTTGGTGTTCGTTGATCATCTCCGTCCATAGGCCGATTCTCAGGGAAATAGATATGGCAGAAGATGTCCAAGAGGTGGTGTGGCTCTGTTCAGAACTTGAGGGAGGGGAATCCATGAGCGATTGAAGTTGAGGATGAGACTTGACCAATTCGTCGAGGAGCCATCTGGATGGTATACGCTGATCCTGGAAGAGTATTTGCATGATGTCAATTCTACGTGGGATTGGGATGGCGTCGATTGCCTTTCCCAGGCTCTTCGTGATGATGGTAGGTCTTTGGAGGTCCCAACATTCGAGAACATTCAGTCGGGTCACGTCGTCAAACTCCACGCCTCCAACATCCGCCAGTGCCATACCACAGCACAAAGATGAGCAAAGCATGTCTATTGCCAATACATGGGCCTGAAAGTTGGTGATTTTGCGGAAGGACAGACAAGGAATGGAGGTCAGGATGAAGCTGGGCGGCCAGACTCTCACCCAAGACTGGTAGTCTTCGTCTCTCCATGATGTGATTTCGAAAACTGTGATGGAGGTATTGGTTCGAAGATGAATAGGAAGACTAAGGCGAAGCAGAAAGACGGCGGGGTCGAGCTTCGCGTAGAGAAACAAGTTAAGGGCAAAGAAGACAACGTTAAAGTCACCTCCACATTCTTTCAAATCAGCCAAGTATCGCTCAATCAAGTAGAATATTGAAAGAGAGTTGAGAGGCTTGCCAGCCGATGTTGAAGCAAAGAGTAGGAGAAGAGCGTCGCCGTCGATCAGATACCGCTGGGAGCGCGAGATGTAGTCTCTGATGTCGCTGTGGGACTGGAATAAGTCAGAGATCATATGGGTGGCCTTACGTAGTTCTTTTAGATCTGGGGAGGGAACGAACAAGGCAGTATCCGGCGAACTAATTTCAAGGTAGCGTCGCCGTGTCTCCCGCTCGGCCTGTTGGATGAGCTTTTCCAGTCTGCGCGCCTGTTTTGTGAGAGGCTGTTTCTTTGCAGTTGGCGTTGATGGAATGGGAACAGACGATTGGGAAGATGAGGAAGATGTGGCAGTAACAGGAGGGCGGCGGGAATTCGCCTCGAGGGCTGCTTGTCGGCTTCTCTCCTGCTCAAGCACTTTCAATCTCTCCAACTCTTCTGTCGTTAACGTGGCAGGATTAGAGCCCAAAATGTACTCCTTTTCCATGCGTTTTATCTCCTTGTTG
>Ga0307375_10005978_pt1 | contig 11326 bp, 10 predicted proteins | sample TR1MG_FD_202531 | JGI IMG/M metagenome (GOLD analysis project Ga0307375, IMG submission 202531) | Soil microbial communities from Risofladan, Vaasa, Finland - TR-1 | ecosystem: Environmental > Terrestrial > Soil > Coastal area > Acid sulfate soil | place: Finland: Risofladan, Vaasa | collected...
AAATTTGCTACTCACCTCATTCGGTGTTCCTTTAAAGAAGACTTCTCCACTTTTAAATAATTTTATTTTTGAAATTGCTAGAGAGCAACCAATAGAAGGTGGATTTGGCAAAATATTCCTTCCTATTGGGGCAGCTACAGATCACCTTCCTATACAGAGAGCAGGCTTTGAAGTCACGTGTCTTGTTTCTAGAATGCCTCGCACTCATACTTCTAAGGATTCTATTGAGCACGTATCCATTGATTCTTTAAAGGTAGCTGGTATTATTGGACTTGAATTAGCTAGAAAATTAGATCATTGGATAAATAAATAAATACATTTTAAACGGTTATAACGATGACTTTAAAAAATATGGAAGAATATCTACGTCCCACTTATTATATTGATGCTGAATCTAAACTAATTGTTAATTTGGCTAATGAACTTGTTACAAAGCAAAGAGATGCAGTAGAGAAAGCTAAATCTATTTTTTACTGGACACGTGATAAAATTTCATATGATCCCTATAGTTTTTCAACTGCAAAAGTAGATTTTAAAGCTTCTAGAATAGTAAAAAGGGCTAGAGGGTGGTGCGTTCAAAAAGCAGTCGTGTTAGCAGCATTATCAAGAGCTGTCGGCATTCCATCGCGCTTGCATTTCGCAGATATTAAAAATTATCAAATTACACCAAAATTGAAGAAAGAAATGGGGACTGATTTGTTTATTTTTCACGGTTATACGGAATTATATCTAAATAAGTGGGTAAAAGCAACCCCTGCATTCAATATCGAATTATGTCAAAAATTTGGTCATAAAACCGTCGAATTTGATGGCTTAGATGATGCAATTTTACCTTCTACAACATTGAAAGGAGAAAGGCATATTGAATACCTGAAGGACAGGGGACCTTATGCGGACCTTCCTTTTGAAGAAATATTAGATATATTTAAAGAAGTTTACTCCTTTGTTGGAACTAGAATATAATTTTAATTTTTAGTCATCCTTCGGGCGATTCACTTTCTTTTTTATAATTATTATATTTACAAGTATGGACAATCTTGAATGTTCTCAAGCTGAGGACATATTTATAAAACTTATTTGAATGTAATTTTTAAGAAAAAATCAAGGGGTAATAAATTTTGCAAAATAGAACAAAAATAATTGCAACTATCGGACCTGTAAGTAGTTCTGAAGAAGTTTTGTATAAATTAATTAAAAATGGAATGAACTTAGCTCGATTAAACTTTTCTTTTGGTACCGCAGAAGAACATAAAGACAGGATTATTAAAATGAGAAAAGTTTCGGAGGAGTTGGAACTTCCTGTTGCAATTATTCAGGATTTACAAGGTCCGAAATTGCGGATTGGGAAAATTCTAGATGGTTCCATTGATCTCATAGCTAATAATAGTGTTACAATAATTGATACACCTAATGTCGATAAGAATACCATTTCTATCACATATCCCGATTTCGCTAAATATGTATCAAAAGAGATGCATCTTCTATTAGATGATGGATTAATTGAATTAAAAATTGAGGAAATAGACGAAAATAAGATTCACTGTAAAGTTCTTCATGGAGGGCATTTAGTTGAAGGGAAAGGGCTTAATATTCCAAGTGCGGGTCTTAAAATTCCCGCAATAACGGATAAAGATCGGAATGATCTCAAATTTGGATTAAAAAATGATATAGATTTTGTGGCACTCTCATTTGTTCAAAAGAAAGAAGATATCCTCGAATTAAAAGATCTTATCTCTAATGCTAATAAGGATGTGCAAGTTATTGCAAAAATTGAAAAGCCAGAGGCTGTTGATAATATTACAGATATTATGCAAATATCTGATGCAATTATGGTCGCCCGGGGGGATCTTGCAATTGAAGTTCCTTTAGAACGTGTTCCTACTTTGCAGCGAAGATTAATTGATCTTTGTCATCTTTATTCAAAGCCTGTAATTATAGCGACAATGATGCTTTATACGATGGAAATGAACCCTCGCCCAACACGAGCTGAAGTTTCGGATGTTGCAAATGCAGTTTATGAAGGTACAGATGTTGTTATGTTATCTAATGAGACTGCAGTCGGAAAGTATCCTATAGAGGCAGTGCAAACGATGGTTAGAATCGTTTCAGAAGCAGAGCGGACTTCTCCTCTACTAAATCAACCCAGAAAGTATGAGATTAAATCAATTTATCAGATTCCGAGCGGGGTAAGTCATTCAGTTTGCGAGTTAGCGGATGTGCTCCATGCAAAAGCTATTTTCACTTTTACTGCAAGTGGATTTACTGCGTTAGCAATTTCAAAACAACGTCCCAAAACACCTATTATCGCTTTAACCACAACAAAAGAAATCCAACGCCGATGCAATATTTATTGGGGTGTGAAGTCGATTATTACTGAGAATATAGATTCAACAGACAAAATGTTCAAAATATCGGAGAAATTGGCATTAGATGAATCCCTAGCAAAGACTGGTGAAATAATTATCATTACAGCAGGGATCCCTTTTGGGATATCAGGCACCACGAATTTAATTAAGGTTCATACCATTGGTGAATCAGACCAATAGAATTACATCTTTTCTCTTTTTTTTAAACTTGTAGTCGAAATAGAGGTTTGACTTTCAATTCTTAAATGTTTATGTGACTAGCCTTGAAACAATGTTCCTAGATGTCATCGACCTTCAGATTTTAAACTTATTAAAAGAAAATTCGCGTGCTAAATTAACGAAATTAGCTACTGATGTCAACTTAACACCTGCGGCAATCAAACGCAGGATAGAGCGTTTGGTCGAATGTGGAATAATTGATAGATTTACGATCTCAATTAATTATAGAAAAGTAGGATTCGATATTTTAGCCTATTTGGTGATTAATGCCGCCTCAAAAGAGAAGATCTCATCTATCACTATTTCTTTAAAAAAATTTCCCGAAATCGCTAAAATTACAGTCCTAATGGGCGATCCCGATTTCATCGCTGAAATTCATGTCAATGATCTCAACACGCTTATTAATCTCGTTAAAAAAATCAGTCAAATTGAGGAAATTCAGAATTTTAAGACGTGGTTTATAATGGATATTATCAATTCTTAAATCGGCAAACTATTTTTATAATTACTTTTATTTGAATTTACTTTCAAGGAATTTTGATGCAGTATCCAACGCTATTTGTGCCAATCTATCGATATTCGGTGGATTTCTATAATCAAAATTAGTGATACTCTTTTCAATGTCCATTAATGTCTCATAGTCTCTGATCTGCTCATCACTTAAAACATCTTGAACAGATGATTGTAATTGGGTTTCATCAATTTGGGTAAAATCTATTTTTGTTGTTAGAAAATATTGGATTGTTTCCTTTACTGCTAAAATAGCGAGTAAAATAGCCGATTTTTTGAAACCTTTTTTATAAAGGGTATTAGCCTCAAAATAGTCCTCAATAATGTGTTCGGGAAGATCTAAGTTTAAAAGGGGTTCTTCACGGGGAAGAGTGGTTGTGAAATATTCTTCTAGCGATTTTCCAATCTGTTCAAAGATAAGATGTTGCGTTTTTGAAGCCCATTTCTGGAATGAAGCGCTTTGTATTGGAATAAATGCCACTTTACCACAAGATTCCATTTTTATCTGTCCATTGGATTTTACGACACGAACCATATCCTGATCGATTGTAAGTAGTGGGCTTGAAAAGACTGGAGCAATCAATATTGAGTCATTCGGCATTGCGTTCGCAATCTCTTCGATTGTTGCGGTTGGTACGGCTCCACAAAAGATGATGCGGTCCGATTTAGGAAACTTCCAAAATGCCTCAATTGGGTCCATCTCAATTACTTCGATAATCTCATCATATGCTGCATTTTTTAAATTCTCTCTTGTTACCTTTACGATTTCGGGATCTCCTTCAACGATACGAATAGACCCTGTCTTGATTACTTCTGAAGTTAAAGCCGCAAAATAGCCACTCATTGAAGTTAATTGAAGTACCTCATACGATTTTCCAGGTTCTAACTGAAGCAATTGTAGAAAAATCGCATTTATATGGGGCGCAGCCATAGGGCGATTATTTCGGTAAAATGGGAGGGGTCTATCCAAATAACTATATTGGGCTACTTCCCTCGGTAAAAAATTCTCCATCGGCACTTTTCTAAACGCCACTTCAATTTCGGCATCTAAAATAAAATGTTTATCTAATAGATCCTCAATTAATTCATTTTTACGTTCTTCTAGATTCATAAAATCAATTTTATCTATTTTTTAAAGCAATTAAGTAACTATTAATAACTTTATGATTTTTCTTTATTTAAAATTTATAAAAAGAGAATGAAAAAAATAAAGATCCTCTTAATGTACAATATGTGGTAGTTCTAATGGAAGTAGAAAATCTAAATGAAAAATTAGTTGCCCTTTGTGCCAAGCGGGGTATCATCTTTCCATCCGCAGAGATTTATGGTGGCGTTGCAGGTTTTTACGATTATGGCCCCGTGGGTGTAACTTTAAAGAATCGTATTCGAGAGTTTTGGCGAACAGAATTCATTATAAAAATGGAAATTATTCATGAAATTGAATCTTCGATTCTCCTACCAAAAATTGTATGGGAAGCTTCAGGACATTTAGAGGGATTCAATGATGTGCTGGTTGAATGCAAGAAGTGTCATCTAAGATTAAGAGCAGATCATCTAATTCAAGATATTTTGAATATAGTAACTGATGGAAAAACCCTTTCTGAACTAGCAGAAATTATCCAGACACGGGAAATTAAATGTCCCAATTGTAAAGGTGAATTAGGAGCTGCCCAACAATTTAATTTGATGTTTAAAACTCATATTGGTCCTACTGAACAATCGGAAAATGAAGCATTTCTTCGTCCCGAAACTGCACAAGCCATGTTTCTTGATTTCCGACGAATTCAGCAAACCATGCGTGCAAGCTTACCCTTTGGAATTGCCCAGATTGGACGGAGTTATCGCAATGAAATTTCTCCGCGAAACTTTTTATTTCGTTTACGAGAGTTTGAGCACTTAGAAATTGAATTTTTTATTCATCCTGAGAAAAAGAATGAAGTCCCTGATGAATTATGGCAACAAGTTCACGATCTCGAAGTGCCTGTTCTTTCAATTGCCCTGCAGGAACAAAAAAAAGATCCTATGAAATTGAAGGGAAAGGATCTTATTAAAGAACATATATTTTCTTGCAAATGGTTGCTCTTTTGGACCTTAAAAAGCTATGAGTGGCTGCTACGAGTAGGACTAGATCCCCATAAATTACGTATTCGGCAACACATGCTCAATGAACGAGCGCATTACGCTGCAGATTGTTGGGATATTGAATTTAAATATTCGTTTGGATGGAAAGAATTGCAAGGAATTGCAGATAGGACCGATTATGATTTAAAAAAGCATGCAGAGTTCTCTAAAAAGAAATTTGAAATTCATTTAACAGAAGAAAACGTGAAAGTACTCCCTCATGTCATTGAACCATCTTCAGGAGTTGAACGAATAATGCAAGCATTACTGGAAAGTACATATAGTGAAGAATTTGAAGTAGATGACAAAACCCTTTTGCGAACGCTTTTCAAATTTAATTCATATATTGCGCCTTTTCAAATTGCCATTTTTCCGCTTGTTTCTAAAGATGAATTACCAAAAGTAGGGCGGGAGATTTGCGATCTTCTCAAAAATTCTAAATTTCTCATTCTTTATGATGATAGTGGGAGCATTGGGAGGCGATATAGGCGTGTGGATGAAATTGGAATCCCTTTTGCTATTACCATTGACTATGATACATTGAAAGATCAGACTGTTACAATTAGAGAACGAGACTCAATGACCCAAGAACGCTTCAAAATAGAAACGTTGCCAGCGTTTTTCCAAAAACATCTTCAATTTATTTAAACTAAAAAATTTTTAGAAAAATCATTATACAGATATGAAAGCCATTTTTTGATTTAAGTAATTTTATATATTTTTATATTTATATGTTAAAAAACCTAAAATGCGTTGAATATTTATAAAACTCAACGGAAGTTGGAGTAGTACGTCAAAAAGGAATCTGCGATTAAGGAAGCGATAAATTTGAAAAATATTGAGACCTTTAAAGAAATTCGCGAATTGCTAATGAAGCATCATGAAATGTTTACAGATGCAATTCCACTGATAGCAAGCGAGAATGTGACAAGTCCAGCAGTTCGGGAGGCGATTTCTTGTGATTTTTCGCATCGATATGCGGAGGGTTGGCCGGGGGAACGTGTTTATGCAGGTTGTAAATATATTGATCAAATAGAGCTCCAATGTATGGAATTAGCTAAAAAATATTGGAGAGCACGTTTTGCAGATGTAAGACCAATTTCCGGGGTGGTTGCGAATTTAATTGCCTATACGGCTCTATCGAAACCTGGGGATAAATTGATGTGTTTAGAAATTCCCGATGGTGGTCATATCTCCCATAACCTCACCTCTCGAAATGTACATGGTCTTGAAATTGAGTATCTTGTTTTTGATAATGTAGAAATGAATATCGATATAGACAAAAGCATCGCCAGAATTAAGGAAGTGAAACCGAAGCTTATCGTTTTGGGGGCTTCTGTGTTTTTATTCCCTCATCCTGTAAAGGAATTAAGTGAAGCTGCGCATGAAATAGGGGCTACTGTAATATATGATGCTGCGCATGTAGCAGGCTTAATTGGATCCGGCTATTTTCAGCAACCTTTGGAAGAAGGTGCTGACATCATGACCTGCAGCACGCATAAAACTTTTCCAGGACCTCAGCATGGCTGTATCTTGGGGCGGGGAAACGAGAAAGTCCACAAAAAAATTAAATCAGCAGCTTTCCCCTATATGTTAAGCAATCATCATCTCCATAATGTTGCGGGATTTGCTGTGGCATTAACAGAAATGCTTGAATTCGGTAAAGAGTACCATAAAACGATTATTCAAAATGCAAAAGATCTGGCGCAGGCGCTTTATGAACGCGGGTTTAATGTTTTGATGGAACGTAAAGGTTTTACTGAATCACATACCATAATTATTGATATTATTAAATTTGGAAAATCAGTAGGGTATGGGGCTACAATTGAAAAAATATTAGAAGATGCAAATATAATAGCGAATCGTAACTTAATCCCTGGTGATTTCGAGGCGGGACGGCGGTTTCAAGATCCGGGGGGGTTACGTATAGGAACTTCAGAAGTCACGCGCCTCGGTATGAAGAAAAAGGAAATGGAACAGATTGCAGAATTTATTAAACAGTTAATCGTTGATCGTAAAGATATTAAAACGAGAGAAGAAGTGAAGCAGTTTCGTAAAAATTTTCAACACGTGCAGTATTGCTTTGAATCTAAAACGAAAGCATATGAATATCTGAAAATCATCTAATGAAAATCTAATTTCTCAGAAAATTTTATTTTTATTTAGCACTTATTTTTTATTCCAAGGCAATCTATCTTTTTTAAGAGAGAAGGAATTTTCATGGATCAAAAAATTCTTGATGGAAAAAAAGTTGCCGATTTTATTGAAATACAAATTAAATCAGAGATAGAATCTTTAATTAAAAGTAATTCTGTAATTCCGGGGTTAGCCACCATCTTAGTTGGAGAAAATCCCGCTTCTAAAATTTATGTAAATATCAAGCAAAAGGCTTGCGCTCAAGTTGGCATCAACTCAAAAATCATAACGCTTCCTGAAACAATTTCGGAGGATGATCTTCTTAGTAGAATTGAAGAGTTGAATGTAAATCCATCGATCCATGGAATACTTGTTCAACTTCCCTTACCTGCTAATATTAAATTAATTAAGGTTTTTTCGGCAATCGATCCTCAAAAGGATGTAGATTGCTTCCATCCTGAAAATTTTGGGAAACTTTTGATTGGTAATGAGGATTTGGTGCCCTGCACACCAAAAGGAATTATTTACCTTCTAGAATATTATAAAATTCCTATTTCTGGACAAGATGTGGTTATTGTGAATCATAGCACCTTGTTAGGAAAACCTCTTTCACTTATGTTTTTGAATCGTGATGCCACTGTATCTATCGCCCATATAAAAACAAAAAATCTGAAGAACATAACAAGAATAGCAGACATTCTTGTTGTAGGGGCAGGAGTTCCAAATCTTATTAAGAATGATATGATTAAAGATAATGTTGTGATTATAGATGCAGGAATTAGCAGAATAGCTGGTAAAATTGTTGGTGATGTCGATTTTGAAAATGTTATTAATAAAGTACGTGCAATAACTCCAGTCCCAGGAGGCGTCGGTCCCATGACTGTAGCTTGCCTATTACAAAATACATTAATAACCTATAAAAATCTCTGCTGCTGAAAGTACTTTTCATACGTTCTCAGCAATGAGGGATACTACCATTAAATTTATTATTTAAAATCATGTGCAGTACTGAACAAATTCATTGCTAATTTCTCGATATAAGCACCATTTACCAAACCATTTTTCCATCTCGGTGGTATTTTTTCAATTCCGTTAAATGATCCACTTATTGCGCCAGTAATCGCACCACACGTGTCAGTGTCTCCTCCTGACATAACCGCTTCTATTACACTATTCTCAAAATCCTCAGGCGATAATAAGAAGCAATAAAAAGCTGAAAGTGTAGTTGACATCGCATAAGGTGCAGTGAATCCCTGTCGTGTTTTCGTAGGATTTGGCCAAGGGGGTTCAATTCCCATACCCCCTAACTCTATAAGAGCATCGACTGGATCTTTCCGTAAAAAATCTTTTATTTTTAAAATATTAGTTGCATAATTTTTAAATTCGGGTATTTGAACAACAGATGCCACCTTATTTAAAAAATCATTAATATCCAACTCTTCAACTTGCAAGAGATATCCGACACTCCAAGCAACGATTATTGCGGATGCAGTCGCAGCCCAATGTCTATGAGTAATTACACTTGACATTCGTGCGTTTTCAATCAACAAAGGAATATCATTATAATAGAATAATCCGATAGGTGATACACGCATGGCAGTTCCGTTTCCACCTGATTCTGAAGCGGCTGCCTCCCAAGAAAAACCTCTTTTAAACTTTTCTATGGAACTAATGCATCCATATCCGGGACCAATTGGTGGTTCTGATAACCACTCGATAAATCGATTCATTAAATCGCCTAGATTGAATCCTTTACTCCGTATCAGAGACTCTGCTATAGCAATAGTTAATTGCGTATCATCAGTGTATTGTCCCGCAGGCTTTGTATTAGATAGTAATTCACTTATTCGTCCAACTTCTGCTTCGATTTGGCGCCGCGACCATCCCTCAAAAGGTCGCCCTAATGCGTCTCCCACACCCGTTCCTATTAAAGTTCCAATAAATCTACTTTTTAGACTCTTCATAATTTGTAAATCGTATAAAGAATATTAAAAAAGATCGAATATGAGAAAAGTATAGAATTAATAACATCTAAAATTTGTTCACATTAAAGTGAGACGAAAAGAAATGGCGTGTCTAAATTGTGGATCAACCAATATAACAGGTAAATGCATCATCTGCGAAAAGGATTTGTGTGATAGTTGTATAATAAATTGTGATTTACAAAAGAAAGATGTTTGCGTACAGAAAGCGGGCGACTTTATTATATGGCGCTGCCCAGGAACTCTTTGCCCAACTGATGCAAAAGAATGGATGATTTTTACCTGCAAGGATTGTAAGATTAAATTTTGCAAAACTGTGATTGGTGATTGGGCAAAGCCATGTCCTACTTGTAAAGATTACATTTGTGGGGACTGTTATAATCAACATATTAAGACTTGTACTACGTTCTATGATAAAGAAGAAGCTCTTGACAAACTTTACAAATTAATTCAAGGCAATAAGAAGAAATAATTTGATTTTTAAAAATAGGTGAGGAAATTTCCCTCTGGCAAAAGAGAATCCAAAAAAGGCTGGTCTCGTTCGTATGTTCCAAAAATTAGTTCTCCAGAGCAAGAATATATCCTAACACAAGTCTGGCATTCCCTTGGCAAATATGATTATACCTTGGAACAAATACAAGTAGAACCCGGGCAGAAGATGCGCGTAGTCCGGACTTTAATGCGAAAAGGCCTTATCGATATTGTTGGAGATAAACAAAATATTCTTATTCTCACCAAGCTCGGTTTAGAAGCGTTAAAATATGATAAATGGATGCATAAATACCCAAAAGAGGAATTAGAATTAAAATGGCAAGCGATATTAAAATATAGAAGTGATTCAAAAGAAGCATTGGCTGAAATGGAATCCATTTACCATTGGCAATGGCAATGTGCCAAAGATAAAAATGATTCTGATCTTGCTGAGTTTTTTTATGGGAAATGGCTTGAGACCAAAGAAAAATTAGAAAAGAAAAAAGGTTATGAAACTGATAAAAAATATCAACATCTTTAAATTAATGTGTCAATGAAAGAACCAGATAGATATTCCTTTTTTTTGCTTTCGCTTTGTATAGAATTGAAACAAAACTAATGCAAGCACAACGGCTGTAAATAAACTATTCATTTTAAAACTTGGAATTCCACCTTCACACTTTTCCGTTCTGAAAATTACAGTAATATTTGTTGTAGTCGAATTACCGGATGTATCTGTTACTTTTACATAGATTAGATTTGAACCTTCACTCAGTATTAAATTTCCGAACCACAATTTTGTTCCTGTGCAGAAAATCCAGTTTATACCATCCTTGCTTATTTCTACCTTCTGAACCCCTATATTGTCTCCTGCCGTACCAATAACCATTGCGGTTGAGGATGCCAATGTCGTGCCGTTGCTCGGGGATGTGATTATCACAGTCGGCATAATAGTGTCGCCACCTGGCAAAATATACTCATATACACCAAGATCATACCCTGTACCATGCGGCCTCGGTGCGCCATCCAAATCAGTCAGTGGCGCGCCCGTTACAGTGCCATTATCAATTGCCGCACTGCCAATTTGCAAATGATAATCGCCTGCAGAACCAACTGCAGGATGCACAAACCGCGGGTCGCTATAGATGTTTCCTATTCCTAACGCCCCGAGTTGCGTAGAGTCGTAAACCGTGCTACCAACCTCGATAATATTATTGCTATGGTTCGGCATATAGAACAAATTATAGTCAAGCACGAGATGAACCATACTCGCAATGAAAATACCAGTGTTCAGACCACGTGCACAAAATATCGTGTTTTTTATAGTCAGATTGATTGGAATCAAAGGGGTATCGTATTGTACATGCATAAGATAGTTTTGACCGATATAATCGTCGACTGCGACGTTCACAAATTCGAACGTAGAATTATATTGTTCTGTATTAATAACAATTGCAGACCATGGCGTTGTTTCCATGTTGCCACCGCCGCGGCCATATATCAATGTATTCACTACTCTGC
>Ga0307375_10005980_pt1 | contig 11324 bp, 6 predicted proteins | sample TR1MG_FD_202531 | JGI IMG/M metagenome (GOLD analysis project Ga0307375, IMG submission 202531) | Soil microbial communities from Risofladan, Vaasa, Finland - TR-1 | ecosystem: Environmental > Terrestrial > Soil > Coastal area > Acid sulfate soil | place: Finland: Risofladan, Vaasa | collected...
GTAAAATGTTCTTGAGAAAATCTACTTATATTCTGGAGGTTAAAATGAAAGCGAAAATACTTATAACCCTATTGGCAATATTTCTTGGGAATACCGGTTGTGCTACAATCATTTCGGGCAAACATCAAACCATTCCAATTTCATCGGAACCGCCTGGTATTAAAGTGCGCGCCAGTACCGGGGAAATGGTCACAACGCCCGGCGAGATTACTCTTGTTCGCAACAAGAACCATATCCTTGTGGCCGAATGCCCTGATGGCAAATCCCAGCAACAACAGTTGAAGCACGGTATCCAGGGCTGGTTTTTCGCCAACATTCTGCTGGGAGGCATACCAGGCATGGTTGTTGACCTGATTACAGGATCCAGTGATGAACTGAAACCAAAAGAAGTACATTTCGTCTGCCAATGAACTAAATAACGTGACATCAGGGACGCATTTGGGTCGCACCATGGCCATGAGAACCCTAAAAATCCTAACTGCCCAGCGCTATTGCACCTTTGTTTCCAGCCTAAAACCGCGTTATTGGGCATGCGCCTGTAGCTCAATTGGATAGAGCGTCGGTCTACGGAACCGAGTTTTTGTGTTGTAAAGTGTTATTTTATAAGGATATAAAAAATAGTGGGTCGCATTAGGGTTGCGTTTTGGTTAATGTTGTGGAACCACAAAGGTTCCGAACAAAATAAAACGTATTTTGTTCGGAGAATATGTTCATCAGTAAATAATTATGCAACAAGCATTTAGCTATCGCGGCGGTAAATACTTTACCCGAACAAACAAAATAATTTGTTTGGCGAGTTTGCACCAGTTTGTGGTAGATAGGGAGATTTTAGGGGAGATTTTAGGGGAGATTTTTGCGTGACTCAAAAGGACGCAATCAGTCGGGAATAATGTGTTTCGATGGTCTACAACTAATATTGAGGTCATCCGAAAAAGGGGAGATTTTAGGGGCGATTGAATTTGTGGTGGTAATGTGTATAGCAACGTGCGTGCCAGGATTATGGAAAAGTAGCAGATGCGCAGATTTTGCGGCAGTTTGTGCGGCAGATACGCAGTTTGTGCGGCAGTTTGTTACTTGAGGTGTTACTCGAAGTGTTACTTGGTTGCAAGTTGGGATGCAAGTAGAGACACAAACTGACGCAAACTGACGCAAGGGAAAGTGGCATGAGAAAAGTAAGAGTTTTCAAAAGGCAGGATCGTCCGGGCTGGTACATTAGCTGGCGGGAAAACGGCAGGGAGTTGAAGCGGGCCCTGCCGGACAAAAAGACGGCCGAGCATTACGCCTCTATCGTCTATCACGGCCTTAATATCGGCGTCTACCAGACTACCATAGATCTGCCCTGGTCGGACCTTGTGGCGGAGTATATCAGGACGTATGACATCCGGCGTCTGACCTCGAGCGCGAAGTACGAAGCTTCTCTAACGCTCCGCCACTTCGAAACGCTTATCGGCGAGTTCAGTAGCAAGAACATCACACATGGCATTGTCGAGGAATTTATCCTGCAGCGAGCCGAGACCGGCGTTACTGACTGGACCTTAAATAAAGACATTGCTAATCTCAGGGCGTTCATCGCCTGGGGCCAGAAGAACAGCTACCTTAGCCGTAATCTGGAAGTAAATAAGGTCAAAGTAACCGATAGGCCGCCGGTCTGTTTAGCCGACGCCCAGATCCGCAACCTCTTGATCTCGGCAAGACAGAAAACCGAGAGCTGGTATATCCGCGTGCTGCTGGCGGTAACTACCGGGCTTCGCTCGGGCGATATCGAATCGCTGACCGTAAACGACCTCGACTTCGAAAACCATTCCGTGCATACTCACAGCAAGAAGACCAGAAAGTCAATGTCGGCAAGGCCCCTGCCTACCGGCATAATTCCAGTTCTCACAAGGTACGTTGGCGAGCTGCCGGCCGGACAGGTCAAGCTGCTTACCGATTCCAACACCTTCAAGAAGTGGAAGGCAATCCGGGAGCGTGCGGGCTTGCCGGATTTGAGATTTCACGATCTCAGGAGCGTTTTCTCATCGGCCCTGCAGTCCCGGGACGTGCCGCTGAGCGTGGTCCAGAGCTTGCTGGAACACAGCAGCCCATCGCTGACAGCACGCAGTTATACACAGACAGATACGATGCTGGCGCCCGCCGTGGAGCGCCTGCCGGTGGATGAGTGGATATGACCATTTTATCGAGGCCAGTAAAATGGTTATGCCAATAAAAAACCCCAACGCTCACGGAAAGCAAGCGTTAGGGCAGGACCGAAGCCCAATAATTTGTAACCACTTATTGTTATAGGCATTTCGTCCCACTTGTCAAGAGAAAAAATAAAGATTTTTCTTGACAGGCAAATATAAGTTGTTAAAATAGGTAAAGTATGTATGCTATACCTATAACATTTATCGTACTAACACTTTTTATTTTGGAGGCTAAAATGAAACTGAAAGAAGGGTTCACACTGGTTGAGTTGATGGTTGTGGTGGTGATTGTGGCGCTGCTGGCTGCGCTATTGATTCCCGTTCTCACGGCTCGCGTAGAGGCCGCAAAGTGGTCTGAGGGCAAGGCTGGGGCCGGTACGATTGCAACGGCTCTACGGGCTTATGTGATTGAAAGGGTAGAACTTGAAAATCTTGAAATTGACGGGTTTAATGATATTTCAAGGTTTATGAGCGAGGGCGATTTAGAAGGGAAATACTTCTCTTACAGCGATTACGTCCTTAGTAATGTCGCTTACAATCCCACCGCCGGAGAAGGCAATTATGTAATTGAATACACCATAACAGTAACCGCACCCGATGAACTGGAATGGGAAAAGACTTCCTATTCCCTTGACCATACTGGAACATGGACAGACCTGACGCCATGAAAACGAATAAACTCATAGTAGTGTCGTTGGTAATCGTTCTTCTGTGCGGATACTTAATGGCTTCTAATATTTACGCCTCACACAAAGAGATAATGTCCTTGCGCCAAAGAATCCAGCATGTTGAAATGATAATCAACTACGAACTCATACAGGATGGGAAGCTGGCTAAATCGTAGTACGGGTGGTTATTTTGAAAGCCCCGTCCGCTCGATTTCAAATGTGAGTTCACCGAAATACTCTTTGGCTTTATTATCGTAAGCATTGGCTGCATCGGTTTCTGAACCAAAAAGACCAAGATGTGTACTGCTTCCATTGATTCGGATTTGCGCACACCATTTTTTGGCGGTTTTGTGCCAATGAACACCTTTGAAGGCCGAAGAACAGTTTTTCTGTGGAGTCTTGTTGTATTGATTTTGTAAAGACGTACAAATCCTCAAGTTTCTTCGCCGGTTATCAAGGCCGTTGTGATTTCTATGGTCACACAGCCTTGAATCATACGCCCCCAAACCTAAAATCATTCGATGCATTCTTCATCGTCAACAATTGCAAAAGTGTTTGGATGTTTCGGGGTTGAAATATCAATCTGTTTCATATTAACACCTCTCACAGTGTTTCCCAGAACAATTTGAATGGAAGGGGCGGCTGAGATTTCCGCCCGTTTCGGTTACGTTAACCTATCCAAATTGAATTATAAACACAATTCAGAAAATGTCAATAATTATTTTATATCCCTCTCGAACGCCTGCTCTAACTCATGGACTGCTATCTCTATTTTGTTCGCTGCCACGTACTTGTCAGGCTTATTGATTAGGCCGGTTTCATTCATCTTGTGAATCAATCCGTAGAATTTCCGTATATGCCGTATGTATCTCTTTCCGCAAATCAGGACGTAAAGTTTACTTATATACTTCTTAGGGCTCATTTCTGCGCCTCAAGGATTTTGAGTATCTTCTCGATATTCTTTTCCATCGTTGTGACTTTTTCTTCGAACTTGATTCTATGGTTCGAGTTAAGCTTAACATCAGGCTTCATTATCGTGACCTGATTACACAGGGCACCGTAAGCTACGGCCGCGCCGATGACGATAATAATAAATCCGCCAATAGTTGCTATGATCTTCCATGTGCCGTTACCGTTTTTAGCCATTAGTCCGCTCCCTCTAACATTAACACGTTATACATCAACTTCATTTCCGGTGTTATTTTCTCCGCCCTTGAATACTTGCCTTTAAGGATAGTTCTTGCGGCACGTTTTTCTGCCGGACTTGCTATAGCGTAAACATACAGGCAGTGATTCAAAGAAAGTCTACTAAACGATTCGATGAAAGGTTCCTTTCTGGCATCGGCCTTGAGTTGCAGCCAGCTTTTTGCACCAATTCTCTTAATTACCTCGTCCTTATCGACCGGATCGCCCTTTCGAAGCCTGTTCTTTATGTCCCTGCGGTATCGATACAGTTCGGTCTGTTCTTTATTCTTTGTCTTATCGGGAATGTTTTCAATGATATATCGGTACATGAGCTTCTGGGCCGGACTTCTTGTGATATAAGAAGGGGCCGAGGTGATTCCGGTAATGCTAACCCATGCGTTCTTGCCCTGCTTGCCGGGATCGGCCGTTGACATTTTTTCGTAATTCCTCGCCGATAACGGCAGGAACTCCCGGCCAATATACTCTGCAACATCGAGAAGCTGCTGGCTGATCAGGTCTTTGGGATTGCGGATCTGGGTACTAAAGAAATCTTTATTCGATACCACGTCTGTAAGTAATCCCCACAACGGATGGGTCTTATTCTTTACCGTCTTTACGGGCTGCGTACCGTAGGCAAACCAGTCCTTTGCATAGGTCGGCAGGCTCAGGCGTTCGTCCGAACCGTCGTTATTCTTATTGCCAGTCTTCGGAAAGAAGTAGTCTTTCGGTTCTTCCGGCGGCTTGCCGGTCAGTATGTATCCTATGGCAGCGCCCAATACTCCGTACAGAGTAACGGCGCCAATGGTATAGGACATCTTTTGAGACAGCAGGACATCGCCACGTTCGAGCCTTCCCTTCGTCCCTAATATATCGATAGGCACACCGCCGTATTCCCGCCATGAACCTAAGTTCCAACCCACCGAGCGAACAGCCATCATGGAAACGTCTTTGAATGTTTTGTTCCAGAACAGGTTATCGTAAACGAGTTGGCCCATCCTGTTATCAACAGAATCCCAGGAAGATATGAGGCGTTCGTGCAACTGTTCATTGGTTATCTGTCCGGATTCCGCCCGTTTCATTTCGGATTCTGCCATCATAGCAAAGAGTCCGAGCTTGCCGGTCGGTACATACCACTCCATCAACGGCTTTGCCAGGACTTCCAGTGTGGCCCCGAACGTCTGTACCGGCAGTTTGAAAACGCCGGCAATCTTCTGTTTCGGCGAGCCGTGTATAAGGTCGCTCACTGTACCTTTCAAAGCCTTTATCGCCTGGTTGTAATAGAACGGGTCCATCCTGTCGCGGCCATCGGCCAGAACAACAGCCCTTACCATTGCCTGCAATCTCGGGTTTGTAATGGTATCGATCTGCTGCTTGTACGCCCTTCGCAGCCTTATCCCTGACCACAGCCTAAGCAACGGCGAAGCTGGCGAACTTATAATGCGGCCGACGCCGTGCAGTCTCTGGCCCTTAATAGTCATTTGGCGAATGCCCATCCCGTATGTAGATGCGATCATGTCGGTAGTGACGTTCAGGCCGTGAAACAGGCTCAGGGCAAGTTGGGCCTGGTTCAATATATTGCCGGACATTCTCAGAAGGTTATATCCTGTTGCTATTATCTTGTTCTCACTATTCCTTAATCCCGGCGACAGGTAGTTATTGAGAATTTTACCGACGGGCTCGGGCGCGTAGTAATGCCCTAACGTCGTAAAACCCGGAACCTTAATCTTGGCATCTGACTGGCCGAGTACGAGAGAAGGTTTCATATCGAGAATCGGTCGAAGCTCCGAATGGCTGTTAAGGAACTTCACAAACAGGCCATGCAATGTCGGGGCTACGCTCTTGAACTCGTCCGGCGCGTGGATTAAGGCTTCGAGTAGAACGGCCTCTTTTTCCCTTGCCTTACGAACGTATTTTTGATATCCGGGACTAACCTGCTGGCCTTTGTACCTGGCGTCGGCGAGGTCCCGCCATTCCTTATCTATCGTCCTGCGGTGAGTGACTGCATCTTTTGTCGGAACAAATCTCTGCCCGCCCGCCTTTTCGCCCTTAGTGATATCCCTGTATGAACCGTCTTTCTTGCGCCGTATGGTCTCGAACAGGTTGTACTTGTAGCCGAGGACGTGGCCTATTTCGTGGGCAAGCACGGACTCCGGGCCCGCGTATTTCGTTCTGATTTTATGCGGCCCGGTCTCTGGCGAACCCTCATATTGGGCATAACCCCATCGCTTGCCGCCGATAGCTACGAACCTGTCGGTATCGATACCCATACTCCTTGCCGTATCCATTAACTGATCGACAAGAATCTGGTCGTAAGCCTCTTTCTTGGTAATCTCCGGCGGCATGTAGACTGTGAAGGCGTTATCATTGACCTTAACATAGCCGTCGGGCGACTGGCTGCGGGAGTACACGAACTTTATCAACCCCCTGGCCTTGAGGTCCTGAATGATCCTCTGGGCCATGATATACCTGTCCATTTCGTAGACTTTTAACAGTACGAGATCGACGGGATTCTCGCTAACGAGTTCGAGCCCGTATCCACGGCCCTCTTTGATTGTCATTATGGATCGTTTTTTGAGAAACGATTTGGAACCTTCGAGCCTTCGCTTGCCGAATATCTGCATGATAGCTTTTTTGGCACTGGCAGGATCCTTCCATATATGCGGGAAGTAGCTCTCGTAGAAATTCTCCAAGTGGCCCTTGCCGAGACCCCGCACGGTATCGCGCCTGCCATCCAGCATTTTCCTGAACGATTTCGCCATATCGTCTAATTTCAGGGACGACTGCGCCCTGCCGGTTTCCATTCTATCGATGAACTCGTAAATATCCGCCCTGCTCATAAACGTAAAGGCGTGATGTGCTTTTCTCAAAGCTTCATGGGCAACCGTGGTCTCATGGGCAAGCTGGCCGAGGTTCTTTCTCAGAACTCTTGCGCCGCCCCTCGCACCTCCCCTACTCGCCGGCGAGACGCCCTTGAGCAGTTCGTCAACGGCTCTAAGGCTTTTCTTGTCCGGAGCTGCATCGCGGAACCGCTTTTTGTTTGTCGTATTGGCGAATGTCGATTTTTCGCTCGAAGCTATTGTGCCGTATCCGCCGCCTGTGGATTGTGACGAGGCCGCCGCCGCCGATGAACCACCGGTCCCGCCACCTGTGGGCTTGGGCTTTTCAATCTTAGCAACTTCCTCGGCAGGCACTTCGAGCAATAGTTCCCTTGCTTGCCCCGGCGTCATCTTGAGAATTTGCGAGACTTTGTACCCCTTTTCTCGCAGGGCGTTCTTCTCGGCTTTGGTGATAGGGCCTTCCCCCTTCCCCTGCGTAACAGCGGCGGGGGCTAAGCCCTCTTTTTTAATTGTATAAACAATAATATCAGAATCTTGTTTTATTTTCTCTCTTACTCCTTCAACCTCAACAAAATCTGATTTAGTAGTAGTGTGAGATTCCAATACAGAAAAACCAGCCTTTTTTGCGAGTTCTTTTATCTGTTCCGGCTTCCAATAATGAATTGTTTTGCCCGCTGTTTCTATCTTAGTATATTGATGAATTTTTGCTATTCCACCCGGTTTCAAAACTCTGTTGATTTCAGCTAAAGATTCATCTAATAGTGAGCTGTGCAATGCAGCTATAGAAAATACAGCATCGAAACTCTCATCAGGATATTTTAATTTTTCTGCATTGCCTTTTTCAAAAGTAACGTTTTTTAATTTGCCGGCGTTTTTCTTTGCGGCAGAAACAGCTTGCTCCGCAACATCTATTCCCGTTGTAGTATGCCCTCGTTTAGCAAGAAAAATACTATCCCGCCCATTACCTGTCCCGATTTCTAATATATTCGCCTGCTTTATACCCCCTTTTTCCAAATCATCGTTTAATTCCTTTGAAAGAGGAGACGGTTCTAAGTCTGTCATCCAGTGCGGAAGCTCTCCTTTACGATATTCTTCTTTCCATTCCTGAGTTGTCAACCCTTCTGCAAAATCTTCTACTAACTTCTTTTCTTGTGGCGTTCCTTTGATTTTTACTTCACCTTCAGTCTCCCACGACTGCTCTGCCCCACCATCGGTCTGCACACGACCCTCCACCTTCTCTGTGGAGGCCCTTGGCGACGGTTTAACCGTCGCAGGGCTTGCGATCCCCCCCTTACCTACCATCGGTACGGGTTGCGTGGCGTCCGACGGCTCTACGAGAGTCTCGGTAGTCGGCTTTTCCGTTGTAATCTTCGTAGTCGACGTAGGTTGCGTCGGTTTTGGCCCTGATACAGCAGCCGTAACCCCGCCTTCGCCCTCTCGATCCTCCAGAAAGTAGGCCGCTTCGGCGTAAGAATCGAATTCGTGGACTTCCATAGCGCGGCCGGCCTTCGTAGCGGCTATCGGGATCTCGATGCGGTATCCGCTATCGGTCTTTTGTATCTGGCTCAGATCGGCTTTCCCGGCCAGTAAGCCTATTATTGCTGTCTTATCGGCACCTTTGGGAACCTCTACGCCGAAGCGTTTCGCCATCTTCGAAAGTTGCTCAACGCTCTTGCCTTCAAGGTTCTCCCTGGAAATCTGGTTGACTATACTGTCGGTTTGCTCAAGTTCGTCAATCAGAGATTTTCGCTTTCCGGGATCCTGCTCGGCCTGGGCCTGCTCGATCAAGTCCTCGGCGTGGGTGTATAACTGGCCGATCAACGGCCCTTCGGCGCGTCCGGTACCGGCTCTTGTAACTTTGCGGCTGAGCCTCTCGGCGGCTCGCTGTTTCGCTGTTTCGAGTTTGGTGCTTTCGGCACTTCCTCCCGGGAGCACTTGGCCGGTCGGATGCTGGACGCCCCCTCTTGTGGGTGGGATTGCCTGATCGACTCCTGTCGGCAAGAAGTCTGATTTTGGGAAGCCGGTAATCGCTTTCTGTCCGACTTCTAATCCTAATTCGGCCGCTGATTGCGGGGGCCTTCTTCCTGATGGTGTTTTAGTAGATGTTCGTGACTTCCCTGTAATTGTCTCCCTTATCTCGCCTGTCCTGGTTGTTGGCATTTCTATAAAAGGTTCAGTTTTACCTAAACCCTTTTTCAGTCCAGCCGGACCTTTGGGGTAGGTTTTAACATTTTCCAAACCGGAACGAGATATTCTTTTTGCTGCTCGAACAGGGTCTTCGATAAGCTCCTGGCCTTCACGGTATATCTTTCCGGCCTTCATAGCTCGAAGCTGTGCTTCAGCGGCAGCGGTAACATCATCGATTGCTTTCAATTCGAGGGTCTTTTTGTTCGCTAAAGATTTGTAAGCAGCGGCCTTTCTCATATTTGGCGAAATATTACCAATTGCTTCTAATTCTGCTGGTGTGATACTTGGCATATTTTTTAATATAGCTGATTTTATGTCTCCGCCAGTACCCATCCGATCAATTTGGTATACAAGTCTATCAAAACGGTTTCTGTGCGAAGATAAAAGGTTTTTGCGGAATGTATTTGTCCAAATTCGAGTATCGACTTCACTGGCGGTATGAAAAGCTCCGGCAACCAAACCCATTTTTACAGCTTCCTTGCCGACGTGCCTGATAATTTCACCCGGTTCCATCTCCTCGCCGACTGTTTCTAATGCTCCCATTGTTGTTCCGACTTCCGAGCCTTTGAGAATAGCATTTAATGTTCCCTTGACAGTATCGTAGAGTCTGGGATGTTTTGCGGCGACCTTTTCTATTCCGCCTAATTTTGCCAAAGCGCCTAATCCTTTTTTGACCTTTGGAATTTGTGCCACGGCTTCGTTTGTAGCTCCTGACGCTTTGAATAATGCCGGGACAACAACACCCCATTCTATTGCTAATTGTCCCAATTCGGCTGCTGACGGAATTAAAGCGGGACCAAATCCGGCTAATTCCTCAGCCTTCTCAGAAAGTGCTTGTCTTCCCTTTTTGCCTGCTATGACAGGTCGTTTTAACGCTTCTTTATCAATAGGCAAACTTGGTGCCCATGTTCCACCTATTTCTCCTGCTTGCACATGGGCTGTCAGTGCTTCTAAGTCTATACGACCGCCAAGGGTTGTGAAATATTCTCCATATAACTTGATTCGTTTCCCCAATTCAGAAGCAGCTTGATCCGCTTCCTTTTTTGTGTATTGGGTAGTTGGTGAAATCATCTCTTTGATGGCTGTACCGATTTCAGGAATACCTGCCTTTTCTGATAATGCACCAAAATTAACTTGTGGTGCCGTCTCTTTCGTTATGCCTGGGTCATAGCCGCCCATGCCGCCGACTGCGTAAATGTTTCGTTTTTGCGGTTCCGGCCCGGCAAGATCCTCTACTAAATCAGAATCCTTTTCCCAGAAATTCTTCGTTGAAACTGTAGGTGTATTTTCTGCTACGGCCACAGAGTCTTTTTCCCACCAATTCGTCATTTCTTCCTCCGCAATTCTCCGTTTGGTGCAATGAATAAAGTTCCCGAAGGCAATGCGTCCAGTTCTTCAGGTGAAGATATTTTTGGGTATTGACCAGACTGAGGCTCGGCCTGCGTTGAAGGGGCAAGTTGCGTTTCCGGAGCGACTATTTCTGCGATTGCCGCATCGGCCTTTGTCTGCTGCGGTGTTGTTTGTGGGGTTTCCGGTTTTGCGAACGCACCCGGTTGCCGCCCGGTTTCTACGCCCGCCGGCATAACTTTATTAAGACCCGGCATTTTTTCAACGGCATCCATTACCATAGATGCAGCCTGATCATCGTCTTTTGCCAGGCCCTTTGCCACAAGCTCTTTTCTCGCTTGCTTGTCGGCGCTTGAAATGTCACTTGTGTTTTTAAATGACTTTAATACCACGCCGTAAACAGGGGGAACGGGCGGACCAACAAGACCCGCTGTTGCTTGCGGCGGCTGTCCGGGAGCAAACTGTTGATTAACCGGCATTCCCCCTTCCGGCGTTAGCCACTGTTCAGCAATTGCAGATAATCCAGGTGACGGCATGGTTGCAGGAGTTGTCTGTTGTGACTGCCCGGTAACCGGTGCGGCCATAGTGACGGCATCCACATCGGCCTTGAATGGCGCAGGGGCCGGTTCTGCTGTCGGTCCCGGTTTCGGATTGTATATAGCGTCCATTTCTTCATTCAGCTTTTGGATTTTACGCAACCACTCGGCCTCCTTTGCAGGATCGGATTCTTTTTCGTAACGCTCTTGAAAATCGTCCCTCCGTTTCTTTTTGGACTCCCATTGACGCTCAAGGGCAGATTTCGCCGCCCCACCGCCTTGCTTCATCCTTTCCGTGGCCGCCTGTCTATATTCAAGAGATGCCTGCCGGCTCTGCCTTTCCGATTCCGGTATCAGCGACTCCGACAAACCCTGTCGGGC
>Ga0307375_10005981_pt1 | contig 11324 bp, 9 predicted proteins | sample TR1MG_FD_202531 | JGI IMG/M metagenome (GOLD analysis project Ga0307375, IMG submission 202531) | Soil microbial communities from Risofladan, Vaasa, Finland - TR-1 | ecosystem: Environmental > Terrestrial > Soil > Coastal area > Acid sulfate soil | place: Finland: Risofladan, Vaasa | collected...
AACTCCGCAATGCTTACCGGCTCATAAGGTTTAAATTTAACCACAAAAATAAACCTGTGGTTTACCTTTTTGTATGTATGGCGCGTTTTAGCCAAGTGCGCCGAGAACTATTGGCGGAATAAGCGGTGGATATGGCGGATTGATTGCGCCAGGACAGAGTGAATCACACACCCTGATCGATGGCCGTTCAGCCCAACGCCGCAAGCTGGTCGAGGAAGGGCTTTTCGACGTGGAGGAACTCACTCACTCCGAATCTCCGGCACCTTCGAGCATTTGCTGCCCCTTGCTGGTCAAGCGGTATTTCTGAAGGCGGCTGCTTGGTTTGTCAGGAATGGTGTACTCGATGAACTCATCGGCAAGCAACTCGTTCACCGTTCTCTTCAGCGAGCCTGTCTTGCTTTTCAGTCCCAAGGTCGTCACCAGTTCGTTCATGGATAGAGGCGCCTTCAGGAGCGCGGCCATGATCTGTTCCGACTGGGCCCCCGACTGGGCCCCCGACTGGGCCCCCACTTCCGCCTGACCCATCGCCATCAAATGAACGGGCAAGCGGATCAAAAAGTGGGTGCGGTCGTCATCGCTCTCGAATTCGGGCGTGGGAGAACCGTTCTCTTGCATGACCTTCAATATTTTTGGAATCCCGGTGGAGCGCCCCTCGGTGAGATCCAGCTCCTTGAGAAATTCCCCGATACGGCGATTGCGGTAGCGGCGGCTAATGGCTTTGCCCGTCCGCAGGTCTTCCATGCGAATGGAGCGATCCGGGCCGGGAAAGCTCAACACCACCAGATCGTCCGGGGTGATCCGTACTTCGATGGGTTCCCGTTCTTCATACGAGCGGTGGTATACGGCATTGACCACAGCTTCTTCAATGGCCGCATAGGGAAAGTTCCAGAAGCGCTCAGCTTCGGCCCGCTGTGGATGTTTGATAACAGTTTCCCGAAGATAGTTGCGCTGGATATAGTCGAGCGACTCGCGGGTCATGCGGGCGAGAGGCCCCTGAAAGATTTTCTCCTCGAAGCGGTCGCCCCCCGCGCCCTCGGGAAACCACACCACGTCAATCTGCGTCGCCGGAAAAAACTGGTGGGGGTGCTCGTTGAAAAAGAGCAACCCCACATTCTTCACCAAAGGCGCTTCTTGCGGGCCGCCCACGACATTCATCTGCCGGCCCAAGGCTTCTGTCGAGAGTGTCCTGGCCTCTTCTGCGAGATCGCTGCCCACCTCGCGCAAGAATTCCTCCATCAAACGCGGTGAGAGGTCCTTCATGTTGGCGGTTTGATGATACCGATCGTCAAAAGGCACGGTCGCGGTAAGACTGAGCAACTCGCGCTCGTCCGCGCCGCGCGCCTCAACGGTGCTGGAATAGCGCCGGATGAAATACTGATAGACCTTGTGCTTGGCTGTCACCGCCGCAGACGCCTTGTAAGGACGGTTCTGCCCGCCCGGCGCCCACAGCACGATGAGGTTGCGGCCCTCAAATACCTCCACGCTCAGCATCGGAAAATACGGCGGCTGAATCATGTTGCAATATCCAAGCAGCTCGCGCTGAATCTTGTCCAACTGATTGGTGGCCAAACCAACTGGCGGAAAGACCGGCTGGCCGTTGGCATCGCAGTCCTGCCCGATGACGATGTAACCGCCGCCCAGATTCTCGAAATCGTTGGCGAACGCGCACAAGGTGCGCACGATGGCGTCCGGGTTCCAGCCCGCCTTGTACTCGATGCGGTCGCCTTCCACTGAGCGTTGGCGCAGCAGGTCGGCAAGGTTGATGGGGAGTTTGCTGGTCACGGGTTCTCTCTCTTCACGACTTCAACCAGCGAATCATAGTGACTCTGATCTTTGGTTTTCAGCGCTTCCAGAACATCCGCCACGCTTTTCTGGGCGGAAGAGACAAAAGCCGGTTGCTGAAGGCTGCGGTTGAGGCTTTGCAGATGCGAGGCATCATCGGCAAACTTGTGCACCTCGCGCCGCTGCTCAGGAGAGTCAATCAACAATTCCAGCTTTTCGTGCCAAGCCGTAACACTGGGTTTGCGAAATCCGAGATAGGCTTCAAGAAACTTCCGCAGTAGGTTGGGGGCCGTGTAGGCTTCATGCACCGAAGGCATTGCGGCCTCCGAAAATGCGTGAAGATGGGAGAAAACGAATTCGTATTCCGACTTGAATTTCCTAAGGAGCTGCGGCAAGTCCGCAATCTGTGCCTGAGTTGACCCGTCTGGACAGGTTATCCGTGCCACATAATAGCCGCTCGATACCTTTCGCATCTCCTTGTCCCGAGGATTCAACCATCGTCCTTTCAGCAGGTTGAAAAACTCAGAGTTGTGTGTGGACACGAATAACTGATGGCATCGCTCAAGCCGTTCGAGGATCAGCGCGTAGACTGCATAGATATGGTTCGAGTCGAGACTCGAAATCGGGTCATCCACAAAAACAATGGCGTCTTCTGGAGTCGCGCCGTTCGCTTCAAGACTGGTAATAAAATAGGCGAACGTCACCGCTGTCTTCTCACCGTCGCTCAGATTGGTCGCTGCTTCGCCACCTCTGAGAAATCGAAACTCGGAATCACCGACACTCTCGACTTCGATATCGCTGCCTGCCAGCAGATATTTCAGTAACTCGTTGAGTTTGTTTGCGCCGATTGATGATTGACTAATCTGTGCTTCGATTTCGCGGATAGTTGACGCAACCTTACCCTGAACTCCATTCGCACGTTCAAAACGCTCCCTGAGGCGGGTAATTTCCTCTTCCTTCTGCGCAATTTTATTCTCTTGAAAATGAAGCGCCGCATAGTGGTGCTCCAGTGTTGACTTGGCATTCGCTTTTGCCTGATCAATACTACGCACCAGCCCATTGTGGCGATCAATTACTGCGTTTATCTCCTGAATGATTGTTTGTGCTTCGGAAGCGCGGGTCGAATTACCATTCCACGCGCTTTGGTTCTCAATGGTAGTTTTCTTCTGATTCATGGCCGTGACAAGCTGATCCCGGGTTTGCCTCGCCCACTCAAGCCAGCCGTCGAGACGTTGTTTCAACTGTGCAAACTCTGACCTCACGTCGGGCATCAGATCGCGTTCGTAGGGCGTGATAACGCTGAAACTTCCCCCGTTGACCAGTTCAACCTTCCGCTCCAAATCGCGCAACAGGGTCTCATACGCCGCTGAAAAATGCCCCTGCAATATCTCCAGCCGGTTGGCTGTCAACAGCGAACCACAGAAGCCGCACGTGTCCGTATCTTTATGAAGCGTCAAGCCCTGGCGAACCCAACCCTCAAGACTCACATCACGTTTGAGTTGCTCGATGGCCCGGTTGGAAGCTGTCTGACCCAGTAGTGCATTGACCTCCTTCGCCAATTCCATCAAATCCGGCAGGGTTACGCCAAGCCTCTTTAGCTCTGCAAAGCTTTCCCCACTGCGTAGGGTGGCAAGCCGCGCCTGAACGGTTTCGTCATTCAGAACATGGGAGGCAGCGTTCTGCCTGACTTCTGTCATGTGCTGATCTAGATTTGGTCGGCGGAAGTTCCGATCCCCAAGTAGATTACCAACGTCCCGCGCCTTGTTTGTACCTAGTGTTGAAACCTCGGTTTCGATTGTGCCTCTCTCTGACTTGAAGTCACCGACTATCTTTTCTACCCGTGCCCGTCTGGCCTGAAGCTGAGCAAGCCGTGTCTTCAACTCCACGTTTTCTTTACCCACGATGAACACGGCTGGCGCAGAATGCTCCTGCTGAAAGTTCTCAGTTACATAGTCCCGGTTGAAGACCCGAACGGTAGGAGCCTGTAAAAGATTAGACGAATTCAGTTCCGAACCAACATCCTGAGCGATCTTGAAACTGGCTGACGCGTATTCCCGAGAAAGGCCCTTGCGCTCGATGGCCTGAAAGACGCGCGACAGGGTTGTCTTGCCAGAGTAGTTCCAGCCATAGATGAGATTGAATTTGCTGAACGCCGGAACGCCGCTCGCTTCATTACCCGCAAAATTTCGGAATATCCCGAAATTCCGAAGAATCTCGATACGCCGAATCACGGCGTTGCCCCTTCAGCTTCGTTCAACGGCACGCGCACGCGGCCAGTCAGGAGATCGTGCATGAGGCCGTGTTTTTGTTGGCGGAGTTTGGCGAGGAGTAGCACCTCGGGCGCTATCCGCACCACTTCCGCCGGGGTGTAAAACTCGCCCGCTTTTTTGCCGGCGGAGTCGGCGAAGAATTTGATCAGCCATTCATAAGCCGCGCCGAGCAAATCGGGGAATTCGAAGTCCTCGTCACGGAGCGGAATTTTCTCAAAGTTCTGGATGAAGTCGGCAAGGGTGTCATCGCCCAGTGTGCGCTGGCCGATTTTCTTGTTGAAGTTAATGCCGCTGAGCACGTCTTGCAGCGCGTCAATGTTGGCATATTCGATGGCCTCCAGCGCCTTGTTCAGTCCGGTGCCGACGTTCTCTTTCAGGTGCTTGACCCTGGACCAATGCGCCGCTTCCGGCACGAAAAAATATTTCCCGGAGTATTGATCGGGATGGTCGAGCAGCTTCTTGCTCGCCGCTTCGGTCATGCCCTTGGCCTTGAATTCTTTCTTCAGCTCCTCGCGGCGCTGATCGAACAAGTCGCTCGCGCGCTTGAGGAACAGCATGCCGAAGATGTATTCTTTGTACTCACTCGCATCCATGTTGCCGCGCAAGTCATCGCAAGCACGCAGCAAAAGGCTTTCGAGGTGTGAGAGCGTTAGTTTGTGTGATGACATGAATCAGCCGCAGAAGAAGTATTCGCGCATTGTTACATACGGAACGAAGGAGGTGAAATATGACTCGGGAAGAATCACAAACTGTGAGTCGGTTTTATGCCTGTAGCTGCCAGCCATTCTAGATGGAGACTTAAGAGGGGCGCGTTACCTGAACTGGTGCTCAAGCTAACTAGCTAATCTCAATATTGACATTTTTTAAATTCAGCCATGCGCTTAGCCGAGACATCGTAACGTACCGAGCACCGGTTCCCTTATAGAGGTCTCGAAAGTCATCCCACGATTCGTGAATTCGCGCCTCCAACTCTTGGGCTACCAACTTGTTCTTGCATTCAAGAGCAATCACACAGTCAGATAGCTGAACTGGAAGACGAATATTCACGGCCTGCACAAGACCCTTTTCCGCCACTCCTACTCTGGGGATAAGTATCGCCCAGCCGACGACCCTCCCTTTTAAGCAATCTTCGGTATGGAGAAAATCTGATTCATGGATTCTATTGACGACTTTTCGTATTTCAGTCGAATGGACGAACGGTACTCCCCGTGGAGATTTCTTCATTATGTGAACAGGTAGCCCACCACGCGTCAGACGAATCTTTAACGGTTTTTGCGATGAGGTGAATTGCTTTGTGTCGACGTGATTGCCGGAGGGAAGAATTTGTACAGCTATCGCGTGTGCTCGAGCTCCTCTGAAAGTACAACTTTCAAGATTTGCTATCCCTTGAATGGAGAATCTTTCGGATAATAGCTTACGGGAAAATTCATCCGTTTCCGAATACAAGAGGGATTCTGGAACGATTGCCACGGCTCCATGTGTTGGGTCGAATAGTTCAATGCTCCTAAGGAGATAAGCCATGGCAACACTTCCCTTAAAGCTGTCTCCTCGATAAGTAATGTCAACGGCTTTTCTGCTTCCTTGGCTAAATGGCGGATTCAGGACCAGTAAGTCGACTGTTGGTGGAATGAATTCGGCAAACAGTCGACCATAACGCTTCACATTGAGAAGGTCCCCGACAGTTAACAGCCAATCGGGATTGTTCCGGCGAAGTGCAGTAATCGCTCGCCTGTCACGGTCAATGCCAACACAATCGACACCACCGAATACCTCATTTGCCGCCTTCAATAGCCGACCATTCCCACAAGTTGAGTCAGCGCAGACGCTTGGCATCACTGGCAATGCCGCGCATTCCAGTATACGCCGGGCGACAGATTCAGGGGTGTAGTACCGGTCTAAGTCAAGCGGCATGGAAATTTTGTAAATCGTATATATGGATCACGCCGACCCCCTTGGTTCGACCAGCTTTACGAACTGGATGATCAAACATTACCTCAGTCATGTCTGGGTTAGTAATTGCAAACAATATAGTGCCCAGCGCATGAGGCTTCGTACCGACCGGAGCCAAATACATGTAATGATCAGGATATTCTTTTCGAATAGAGCAAAGAATGTCATATGCCTCAAATGGGCAACTTGCCCTTGCGTATCTCACTTCAGAGTGAGCGTTATATTCGCTCAATAAAACTCGGTTACATGCAACAGTAAATGCGGGAAATTCCAGCTGAAATCCAGGTACACCAATGACCGGAATGACTTTGGGTAGTGGATCGACCTGCATCACCAAACGCTCGGGTCTATTTCCCTCAAACCCTAGCATGGCTACAAATAGGCTTTTCGTTTCATCTTGCGGACCTATGAGCCGTGCGAACCCGGCAAGCGGTTCTAGGCCGTCAAACTTGATGCTCAAATCGAACAAGGTTGCAGATGCCGGACTTGGGTGCAATTTATACGACTCTGGCTCAGCATACAACACTCGGGTTTGCACCTTGTTCAGATATGCGCTTTTTAGCAAGGGCGCCCAGACGTTGTGCTGCAAACCTGAAATATCTATCAGTAAGCGTGGATAAGATAGCAGTGCTCTAATTGCACCTTCGTCTCTCAGCTCTATTTCAAATGGCTCTCCTCCGTCTCTTGTTATAGAAATCCGCTCACGATTTGGTTGGTGGATCCAGACAACTCGCGTCGGATCAGCGGCAGAAATTTCATTCCAGAGCGGTAGTCGCCCTCTGTTTTCAGTAGCATCAGCTGCCGAAATAATAGTTTCTAATGGATCAATATCTGCGGCAGTAAGAATGCGATATCGTAGAGTCAGCTCCGAGGGCAAGGCGAACGTGGTCACTTTGAATCATTGCCTTGGTAAAAGGTAGAGAAGAATGCCAGCTGTTCTGGTAAGTCATCCTCTGCCGATTGCTCCTTGTTTTCTAGCAATGAAGATATTGCTCGAGAAGGATTTTCAGACAAAACCTTAAGCAAATTGCCTGCATCAAAGGTCGTCCGCCTTTTCTTGCGATGCGAAATCTCAAAGAATGCGCAGAAGATACGATGAAGTCGATATTCGTCGTCACGCATCTCGACATTTGAAGTAAGTTTGGTTCTAGGATCCGACTCAAATGCGAGATGAGCAACGCCTTCGGCCAGCAACGTGCTGATTTCCCTAATATCGTTCGGAATCCCAGTTAACACGAAAGACGTGACCTCTGGGGTCCTCCCAGTCGGGGAACGAGCGAGTTCGAAAAAGACTTTTCCAATTGCGAGTACAAGACGCTTCAGTTGGACACCGTGGTCAGCCAGCCCTTCAAGTTGATTTAATCGTCTTTTTCCGACGTCCCGCGCCGCCAGTGTCTGAGATTTTGCCGATATCTTTAATACTGAATTCGGCTGGGTCCCGGCATCCAACTCATAACCAATAGCAGTATCTAAAAGTTCGAGAAAATACCGAATATTCCCTGCTGCCAAGGATAGTAAGATTCTTTCGCCGCAGTAGTACTTGTGGATCCGAGCACCTTTATTGCCTCGAGAGAGCCAGAATAAACTCGCAAATCCGTAATTTCCGATACGAGTCTTCCATTCAGACTCGTTATGAAACCAATCTTGCGCTACGGTCAGCAAAGGTACATCTTCACTTTCCTGCCAGTATCTGAGGAAGTAGGTCTCGATTTTAGGCTTTGCAGAGAAGTAGGCGAACAAGTCCTTGTCAATCGTCGCTAGTTCCGAAAGTACTGAATTTGCAACTCGTTCGGCGCCCAACAATGACGCCTCCTCTGAAAACGAATACTCCTCTAGGAAATCTTTTAAAGTATCAGGGACCGAAACCCCCTGCTTTCGCGCAACCTTAAGTCGCAATTCAGCAACAGCGCGGGCGAAGTACTCGAATCCCTCATCTGCGATTTCAATTTCAGCATAGTCATCAGGGGTCTTCAGTAGATCTTGACCATCCAAGGTCTGTCTATTTCTTAGTCCATTCTTACGGACTCCAACCTTGTAGGACAACGGGGGCTCTGCATGCTTGATGTATGTGTTGATTACGGCCTGTTGATAGTCAAGCAAGTTTTCATATTCGTCGATGCAGCAGAAAATTACTCTATCCCCCAGAAGACCGGAATTTCGCAATACAACCGAAAAGATCCTTAGTGGGGACTCGGCTATAGAAAGAATAATGCCGAAGTCGGCCACAGGATTATTGACCTGCAATTGAAGTTTCGAAATTGCCATGCTTATTGCTTTGGACAACTCCGCGAGTTCGGTAATGTCGCCCAACCCGAGTTCTGTGGAAATTGATAGAACCGACTGACTATCAAGTTTCTTGCCGGTTCTAGACTCAAGCCAGCCAGCCATTACTGATAGCTCCTGGCAAACAAGTAGGTTGAAGTAGTGCGCAAAGAGTCGAGACCAGCGGTCTTCGTCAATGATACTTCCTTGGAAAGCCCGAACCCGATTCTTGTTCATCCGCACCAAGATGCCCGTGTACTCTTGGTCACCAAAACTCAATCCTGCCGCCTCAAGTCGTTCGAGAATCGAGTCATACCTGAGGCATTGAAGAGAAGTTGTCTTTCCTGTCCCCCGTCCACCAACGAGAAAACATGGCCGCATGGACTCAAGTTTCTTCAAATATGTTGGAGGAACAAAAAGATCCTTGAAATGACTCGATGGCCATTCTGCGCGATTGTCGCCAAAGAGTTGGCGAAGCACTGCAACCATGTCTACAGAGTTAGACTCGCTCAATTAGCGGCTCCCAGTTGTTTGTTCCAGGTGACCAGAAAATCGGCAGAGTTGCGTCTGGTATAGAGTGCTCAAAGCCAAACATAAGTCCCACTTTCTTGTAACCAAAAGTGCGGTACTGCGTGGTAGCCGTCATGTAATCCTCTTTTGGCGTCAAACGTGCCGAGTACTTGGTCAATATTGACTCGATGTTCTTAATTACCTCTGGTTCAGCGTCAATTCCGAATACGGTGGACTTCTTGTCGAGCACGTGTGCGGCACAGACCGCTACCTGTGGAGCGTTAGAACGAATCGCGTTAAGGCCAAGTTCTGTTGTTACTAGCGTAATGTAAATGGCGGTAAATCCCGTAATAGAATGCGCGCCCTGAAACGATCGCCCGTTCATGTCGCGTGTCCAAGTGGTGAGAAACTGATCACCCGAGCCAACGAAATCATCGAGAAAGACTATTGGTCTGCCATCGTACGCGTGCGAAAGGGCATCTGATGTGTCGACAATGCGATTCTCTGGCACGCCGAGAAGCTGTCGCGCCTTTCTACAGAGAAGATATCCAGAATCCGTTGGGTTTGGGTGCTCACCCTTTACCGGAGTAAAGACGGCCGAACTGAGAGACTGAATCAGCGTCTCACGGGACGGCGCCATTGGACCCTTAGGCATTCCATCACCAAGAGAATTGTATGAAGCTACCAGTAGCAGATCTGTGAGCCGCCCAGTATAGAAAGTGAATTTATCCAAAAGGAATGCAGCGAAAGGTCGATCCTCCGGTTCGAAGTTCTGAAGCCAAGCGCGAGGGCGAATTCGCGGCTCGGCGGGCCAGAATCCAGCAATCTTCAGTACATCGCACTTTGCGAGTACTTCATCTATGATTACGTCGGAACGCAGGACAGTCTCCTTCAGGTTATGGTTTTACATCTATTCTTCTGGAATACGGTGCTATTAGGAAGGTAACAAAAACCATTTGAATGATACATTACTAGCTCATGGTATGGTACTTGCCTCGCAGAATACTCTTGTTCCCGTTTTGACCATTGATGGTCTGCTCTATGCCGGATAGCGATCGATCTGCCTGAAATTTGAAGCGGTTGAATTCGCACCGAAGAGCAGCCATTCTCCTGGGCTACATCGACCCACAAACCGGCACACTATGCTGCCATATTTGCCGCCCGATAGTGGCATATCAACAAGCCTGTTGCCCTTGTTATTTTATAGCAATAACTCGGTTTGTTCAGATATAGCCCCTGCATCATCGACCTCCACCCCGAGATACCGCAGCGTCACTGTGCGTGATGTTCTGAATCTCTTTACCCAAGCCTTAAACCAGTCTGCCGTCTGTTCCTTCACGTCCGCCATGACTTGCAGGGCTACGCCGACCGCATCCACGAAGGGCAGCCAGAACTGGCGGGTTTTAAACTCCGCCCCTTTCATGTAGTGGTGGTTTTTCAGGTTCATGGCATCATTCCAAGATTGTTCGCCCGCCTTTGATTTCCTGGCGGTGCAGACTTGCGCTGTATTTGTCTATATCACTCCCGAGTTGCTGCGCCCTGCGATATCAGCCCTCAGCCGATCAGGAAACAATGCAAGGGGTTGGTGCGGCCAGCGCAGAGGACGGCTTCATCGTCCGAGCACTGCCACGGCCACTTGCAAGCACGCAGTTACCATTGCGCGCAGCGCATCCACACCCAGACAAAAGCCGTGCGCAGCACACAAAGCCCGTGCGCTTGTTTTGTCGGCTGTGGGAGGATTCGCGGTTAGGGCGGAACGACTCAGGAGTGATGCAGATTTGCGGAGCGCTGCACAAGACAAAAAAACAAGCCCGCGTGTAGCGCGGTAAAACGCCTTTGACTTTGACTCTCGCCTTTATTAAGCCCGCCTCACCAAGCACCGCGACGGCATAGCCGTGGCGGCGACAACTTGCCTTTGTGATCCGCACGAGCACGCTGGTGTGGATCATTGCGGCAGGGATTGAAATCCGAAGGGTCGAGCCCCCTAGTCTCGGTTGCTTGCGATGAAAGCCCGTTTCAAGTCGCGAAGCGACACTGCACAGTCCGTCAGCGGTTTTATTCGGACAGTTTTAATAAAACGTGGACACGCGTCTGTGTCTGGCGATAAGCAAGATTGCAATTCGCTTATCTCTTATCGTTTATCGCTTATCCATTATCTATTTCGGAAGTGCGGCACTTAATCCAACAGTTCCGCCATTTATATATTGGCTATCCGTAGCCGTGCGCAGCACACAACGCCATATGGAGAGCCATGCCGAATTTTTGCAAGGGTGCGAAGCGACCGCCAACAAAAATCGGCATGGGACAAGGCAAAGGATGTGCGAATTGCGAAGCAATAAGCGCATCCGTCTTGCCGCAGTCTCCTCTGGAGGCAGCCCCCCAGGGCAGCCGTAATGGGACGGGGGCGCCGCTTAAGAAATTTTGCCCCAAGGCAAAATAGGTCACCCCAGTGACCGATTCTTTAGCGGGGGCGGAGCCCGTGCGCCGAGCGAAGCGCGGCTACCCCAGTTCGAGCCACGACGACAGGAGGGGGACGAGCCAAAGGCGAGG
>Ga0307375_10005982_pt1 | contig 11323 bp, 13 predicted proteins | sample TR1MG_FD_202531 | JGI IMG/M metagenome (GOLD analysis project Ga0307375, IMG submission 202531) | Soil microbial communities from Risofladan, Vaasa, Finland - TR-1 | ecosystem: Environmental > Terrestrial > Soil > Coastal area > Acid sulfate soil | place: Finland: Risofladan, Vaasa | collected...
ATGCGGAGCTGCAGGCGGTCATCAAACCCTCGCGGCAGCCGCTGGCGATCTCGATGGGCACCTCGGTATATCTCCTTGGCCACGCCGATCACGAGCTCGTTGTAGGCAACTAGCTCTGCCAGGGCCTCAACTGGCATGCCCTCACCCTCGAACCGGCCGCCAGTCAGGCGGAGCCGGGCGAAGGTGTCTTCCGGATCAGCCATAGCGCCAGTATGCGCTGCCCGCGCAAGATTCCGCGGCAGCGGCCTTGCCCTCGCGGCGCGCGGCGCATCCACACCAGCGCCGTGTCGTGATCCGCGAGACTCTCATGATGGCCGGTTTCCGCCGCGCCGGGCGGCGGCGGATCGGGCGCATGTTCCCGTCACCACGGGTTCCCGGAAATCACTCGGGCAGCGGCAGGCGTGGCCGGGTACCTCGCTGCCGGGTGAAGACTCGCCCCACTACCGGTCGCGCTGATCGACGACATCGCGGAATTTCCCGAGAGCATTCTCGGCGCGGCTCCGGCGGGACAAGATGCGCGACCAGGCCGACCTGAACGGCTGGCGGCCTGCTGGTCGGTGAGCTGTTCAACTTCCAGTGTTCAGTGAACAGACGCGAACAAGCAGCCCGTGAGCCGTTGCAGGTGGCGATCCAGCCGATGGTCCGCTCGATGCTCGACCGGGTCGGGTATGCCTGCTTGAACTCCGGCGTGCGGGCCTGGGCGCGGGCTTCGCGCAGCAGGCCCTCATGGGGTGGATGGTCATCGGCCGGCCATCCCTGGCGGTGGTGCATCTTTCCCGCAGCGGGCATCCGGCGCACGCCGCGCCGAAGGTCACCGTCCGGATGCCGCTCATCGGCCGGGTGACGCCGTTCGGGCAGGTGACGGTGTCGGCTTCCTCGTCCACGGTGAAGTCATCGATCGTCGCGGCGCTTCGACTTTGACTTGCGGGTATGGCGGGTATGGCGGCCTGGCGGTCCACGGTGGAGATCACCCGGTCCCGGGCCACCTTCCGGGCGATCCGCCACCGCCCGTCAGCCTCGCGGGTCACGCTGGCCACTCCCCCCAGTTCCGGCAAGAAGCGGCCTCCGGAGAGGTGGCCGAAGAACCCGCGGTCGGCGGGCAGCCGGCTCAAGCGCGATCTTCCGGCCCTGGCCTCAGGCGGCATTAACGTCTCCTTCGGGAAGGACGGCGGTGAGCGGTTCATCCGCATCAGCGCTGACGAAACGCGGTCCCAAGATGGAAGTCGCAGAGGTGCTGATGGTGATCGCGGACATCCAGGTCGACGACCTGCCGCGCATGGCTGACTTCGCCAGGGTTCTCGCCGCCCTCGATCAGGTAACCGGCTGGGACAGCCTGCACGCGTACAAGGAGGCCACGGACAGCGCCCAGGAGATCGTGGTGGAGTCCAGCGCGTTCGCCGCCGTGCGGAACTTCGCTCTGTCGCTCCCGGCCGGGACGGATTGGAAGGGCACCGCGAGCGAGCTCCTGGACAGCCTCACACCGGTCGACGCGGCCGGGCCAGGAGGTCGAGCAGCGCGCCCAGCGCCTGCGGATGCGCGTCGGCATACGCACTCCACAGCGCGGACTCCGTGCGCCTGTACGTGATGGGCTCCAGCTCAAGCGGGATCAGCCGCTCGGCGAGGTCGCCGGCGAGGGATCCCACGTTGATGCCGTTCAGCACGATGACGCGCCTGAACGCGATCACGCTCACGTCCGCATCCGTGTACAAGGCGCGGTCGATCAGGCCCTCGCCGGTGACGGCGCGGCACAGTGCATCCGAGAGTCAGCCGGCGATGCTCGAGACGTTGTCGAGCCCGATCAGCGTGGCGGCGTTAGCCGTGACCGCCCAGGTTCTGATGTCCTTCGGAGCGGTGCGGGTAGGCGCCGGTGACGGGTCGATCAGCCGGATGATCATTCGTGTGCCCGCGGACTTCGCCGTTCCCTGCAGGCCGAACAGCGCCAGGATCGGCGACGGCACGTCGGGCATCAGTGCCGCGAGCAGCCAGCCGACGATCAGGTGCCAGCCATCGTCGTCGACATTCAGGAGTGCCCGCAGCCCTGCCAGGTTCCCGCTGCGGTGCGGGTCGGGCAGCGGGGCGGTAAGCCGGGTGCGCCGGAAGCAGGACGGGCGACCGTGACTCAGCTCGCCACCCGCCTGGGCCGACGACGACGCAGCGGCCATCAGGAGTTCCGAGATCCAGGACGATGCCGTCATCATTCTGGGCAACACGCAGCGCGACGGGCTCCGGCTCGGCGGTCTCGGCGCGCCCGGTGAGGACCGTCAGCGCGTCGGTCAGGGCGGATGAGGATGGGACAGCGCCGCCGCACTGGTCGGCGTAGACCTTCGCCAGCTGGGTGCGCAGGCCGCTGTTCCCGCGGAACGGGAGGCAGGTAGACAAGGCCGTCGCCGCCCTCGATCATGCAGAACTTGGGTCGATGTCAGCTCTGTCGACCCATCGGGCGAGCACGCTGAACGAGACTCTGCACCGCGACCACCAGGGCATTTCGCGCTTCTACTACCTCGACGTGCCGTTCACTGAAACCATGCGCCGCCACGCCCGGCCCCAGGCCGCCGAATTCGGGGAAGCCGAGATGCGCGGCTGGTAACACGAACGAGACCTGCTGCCCGGCGGCATCGAACGGGTCATCCCCGCGGCGAATTCGCTCGAACAGACCGTCCAGCTGATTATGCGGGAGGCCAGCCTGACGAGCGAGCGGCGAGAGCTACCGGCCCAGCAGTAGGCGCATCGTGGCGCTGCGTCGCATACGCCGAGCACGAACCCTAGCGGGAAAGGGGTATCCAAGTGGCGCTGAGCGATCCAGGGTTCCTGGCGATGACTTTCGTAGTGATCGACTTCGAGCGCTGACGCCCGCCGGCCGCCCGGCCGAGCCGATCGAGGTCGCCGCCGTCGCCGGGAGATTCACCACCGGCGGGCAGTGGGAGGAGAGGTGGCGTTTCAGCTCGCTGATGCGCCCGCCGGACGACGTGCCGGTCACCAGGTTCGACATCGCACAGAACGGACTGACCGCCGATGTGCTGCGGGCGCAGCGGGCACCCGGCGAGGTTATGGCCGAACTCGACGCCCAGCTGGCGGATCCGCCGTACCGGCTGGTCGCGCACAGCGCCCACACCGAGGCAGCGGCGATCGGAGGGCAGCGCGAACACTGCCCGGTCCTGGCGGCCACGCCGCTGCTGTGCACGGTCAGGCTCGCCCGCCTCGCCTACCCCGGGCTGCCCAGCCACAAGCTCGACGAACTCCTCCGCCACCTGAACATCCCGAAACCAGCCAGCCGACACCGGGCACTGCCCGACGTCGAACTCACCATCCCCGTGTTCCGGGAGATCCTCGCAGCCGGGCACGCCAACCGCACGTGGGCGACCATGCTGGACCTGGATATCGTCAGCAGGGCCCAGATCAAGCCGCGACGGCCGACCACGGCCGACCCAGGAGAACAGACTGCCCTGTTCTGAATCGCTAGCCGCGGTTCGAAGGACCGTAGCGCGGCACCCTGGGTGCTTGCTTTCCGGATAGGCGGATCAGCTAAGGTGTCGAGCACCACGGTCCGCCGATTTTGCCCGTTTGCGGATATTTGATTCCTTCGAGATTAATGTCGGCCGCGATATGTGATTCGTGGGTTTCGGCATTATCTTGTGGCCAGTAGCCGAGTGCACGTCCTTCCTTCAGGGACATGAAGCGCCTGGTGTTATTGCTTACACCCCAGACGACGCGATGACCGCTCTGGGGCGCGCTGATACATGCTTCCACCAGGCGGGCAGCGTCGTCTGGTGACAGCCAGATCGCAAGCTCGCGCTGGCTAGACGGGCGGACCACGCACTTGCCGATGCGGAGGCTGACGACGGCAGCGCCGTATCGGTCAGCGTAGAGCTGGGCTAGCGCCTCGCAGGAGGCTTTGCTCCATCCGTAGAAGGAGTCCGGTCGCGCTGGGATGTCGGCTGGCAGGCAGGCCGCTCCGCTTTGGCTGATGTCATGGAAGCCTGCCGCGTGGTTTGACGATGCCAGGATGATCCGGCCTATTCCGGTCCGGCGCGCGGCTTCCAGAACGCAGTACGTGCCGTAGATATTACTGCGAACGATGTCATCGAAATCCGTCTCGTGGCTTTGCCCGGCAAGGTGGACGACCGCGCGGGCGCCCGCCATGAACTGGGTGAGCATCTCAAGGTTGTTAACGGATCCGGCCTGAACTTGGATGTCCGGTGCTTGATCGGGCAGATGGATCGGCGCGATGTCGATCAGCTTCAGGGTTCTTCCTGGCCGCCGAAGCCTCGGGATGATCAGTGTGGCGATCTCTCCGGCGGCTCCGGTGATGACGATCGTCTCCGGTCCGATCGGAGAGATTTCCGATGGGCCGACGGTCATCCGGGGCTCGCGACGGGTCTGATGCCGTACGGGCTCATGAGGATCCGCTGTATTTGCCCTGTCCGAAAGTGAAGCTTGACCCGTCTTTCCCGCGGGCTCAGGTTGCCGATGATGGTGGCGTTCCTGAAGGCCAGTGCGGCAATCGTGTGGTCGGTGCGCGTTATTGCGCGAAGGCGCTCGTCACGGTGGCGGCCGAGGATGCCGAGCAATCGCGGCACTGGCGCGGCAGCTACGGCTCTGATTTGCTCCGCGGTGAAGATGGTCATGGCCGCCGTCCCGGCAAGTCCAGTGACAGCGCCGAGCAGCCATGCCGCCGCCAGTTCGGCCCGCAGGCGGGGATCGTCGCTGGTGTCGTCGGGACGGCTCCAGCTGATAGGGCAGATGGCGACAGCGCGCGAGCGGGCGGCACGCTGTGCCTGGCGGATCATGTCCGGGTACACGCTGACGGTGCGCATGATGTGGTCGGCGTCGCGGTGGTGCGTCTGCGGTGTCAATCCGAAGGAGACGAAGTCCAGGCCCGCGCTGTCGCGGGGGATACGGGTGATGCCCGCAAGACCAGTGACCGAGCCCCATCCAGCCGACGCGGTGATACCAGCGTTCCGGAATGCCCGGCGGACCGCGATCACGGTGTCCGGCGTTGCCGGGCCGTGACTGCCGAGGATGTGAACGCGTTCGAGGTTGCGCGCGTGCCTGGCCAGCAGGTCTGCCACCGGCGCCCAGCCGGCCGAGTGAACCGGCGCCGTGATGGTCACCGTGAGCCGGGCGCCGAGAGCGGCCACCTCACCGGCTGCCGCGCCGAGGACGTGGTCAGGTGACTTCTGATCCAAGGCGATGTGAAGGTGCCCGAGCTTCAGCGACGTCAGGTCGCGGATCACGTCATCTGGGGTGTCGCCGGTCGTGCTGGTTCCCAGGGACGGCAAGCAGTGTCGGGTGAGCCCGCCGATCCGGATTACCGGATCGCCGCCGGAGCCGACTGATCGCGCCGGTGATCTCATGATGGCTGTCTCGTAGCTGAGCGTGAGCCGACGGAGGATCGTGGTCCCGGCGGCGATGCTGGTGAGACCGGCCGGGGCCAGGGTGGGGGTGTATGCCTTCCAGCCGGGGTCACCCCAGTTCCGGTGATCCTCGATGTCGATGAGGTCTTCAGATTCGAGGCAGAGTGCCGACTGGCCGCCGATCTGGATGCTGACCGCGGTGGCACCACTGACGATCGGCTTGGGAGAGATCTGGCGTGCGAGCACCAGCCTTGCCGGTGACTTGCCGGTGGTGACGGCACGGATGGTGTGGCCGGCGAGGCGGGGAGGCAATATCACGCAGATGCCGAGACGTCGTGAGCCGCAGTCGGTGATCGCCGTGAACGATGCGAGGATGGCGAGGGTGCCGCTGGTGCCGCGTGCTTGCAGGTCGCAGCGCATGAGTGATTCGCCGATCTGGTGAACGGCCGTGACATGGGCCATGAATCCGCCGGGGAGCTGCTCGACATGGGTGTCCCGGATCTCGGACTGGCTCAGCTGCCATGCGGGACCGCGGACGGTGGCGTAGGCGCGTTCCGCCGCCATGAGGTCATTGATCCGGATGCCGTGCAGATGGTCGTCGCGGAGCGTCGCGGTCAGTTTTCCCGTCGTGAGCAGGTACTCACCGGCGGCGGGCGCGCCAGGAATCCCGGCGGTCATGCGGGGTGGCCGCTTTCCCGATCAGGCAGGGCCCGGTGCCAGGCCAGCGCCATGTCCAGGGTATCCTGCGGATCGCCGCCCATGCCCCTTGGCACGGTAACCCAGGTTCCGTCAGGTGCAGGCGCGATGCGGTCGAATCCGACGGCCAGCAGGTCCCGGAGTGGCAGGTGCGGATACTTGCGGATCATGTGGCAGACCTGCAGGACGTATTGCGTCGCTGCTCGCGGGTCCCCAGTCCGGAACGGGTTGCTGATAGCGCCATCCGATTCCAGGTGCCATGCGCGGATCTCCGGGTGGAACCGGACCAGCGTCCCGTGGCGGTCGTGCAGCCGGCAGGCGAGCTCGATGTCGACAGGACCCCATCCGGCCATGTCCTCGTCGAACCATACGTCCCTGGATGCCGGAACGCTGACGTGGCAGCCAAACCATGCGCGCCACGGGTGAACGGTCGCGAGCAGTTCCTGGCGCCATCTGGTTTCGTGGGCCTCACGACTGCGCTGGACGGGATCATTGGAGAGTTCAGAACTGGCTAGTGCTTCCAGCTGCCGCTGCGGTGACGCAGAGGAGCCGAGGTCGGTGGCGAGGCTGCGCCACATCCGGTTGCCCGCCAGCAGGCACGGTTCGCGTGCCTGCTGCGTGACGTGGCGTCGCACCAGGTCGCGATCAGGAATCATGTCGCCGTCGAGGAAGATCAGGGTCTCTCCGGCGCTGATCCGGATGCCGAGGTTGCGGGCGGCTGACCACCGGTTCCCGTTGTGTGTTAGCTGCCGGTATCGGACCGGCGGACCGATCGTGTTCACGTGCCGCGCGACGATCTCGGGCGTGCGGTCGTCTGAACCGTCGTCGATCACGATGATCTCCCAGCCGCCGCTGAAGTCCTGCTGCCGGAGCGCGGTCAGGAGAAGGCCGATCGTAGCTTCCTGCTGGTAGGTGTTGATGATGACGGATGCGTCAAGACTGGTGCGATGCGCGGCGGTCATGATGTGCTAGCGCGGGATCAGGCAGCCGTCGTGTACGGCTTGCGACAGGTGATCAGTGGTGTCCAGGACCTCGGTCACGATGTCGCTGATGACCTGGGGATCAGCTGGCCCGGATGTGTCGATCATGACGTACGACGGCCTGCGCAGCGGCCTGGAGTGAGCAGCGACGATCGTGACTGTCGCCGCGACCTCTAGCTGGCGGTGGATCTGGCGGGCGATCTGTTCGCCGTAGATCGTGTAGACCTTGCCAGCGTGGTAGACGGGGTTCTTGCCGTAGACGGCTTCGACGCTCTTGGGCCGCTGAACCGCGATCAGGCCCGACGGGCCGTTTCCCCGGCCGACGAATCCTTCCTCGCCGAACTCCAGGCACGATCCGCTTCCGAGAAGGTAATGCCTCTTGGCGCCGAACGGATTCGCCGCCTGCGTATTGACGCTTATACTGACGCCCAGGTCAGGGCAGGTTTCCGCCGCGACCTGCTCAAGCTCGCTGAGCAGATCAGCGATGGCCTCGTCGTAAGCGTCGGCCGTCGTCGCGTGGCCTGGGTGCACGGCGACGTTGGCGATCACGTTGACGTGGCTGCCGCGTCTGCAGGCCATGAGCTTGACGTCCTGGCCCAGGTGGGGATAACGCGGGCCGGCTCCTTCCTGGTTGAGGTATCGCTCCAGGGCCAGGACCAGGCTCTCGGCAGGCGAGTACGGCGCCCACGCGGTGACCGCCACTGTGTCGCTGCTGGTCGGGGCGGCTATATCCGGCAAGTCTTCTAGCGAACCCGGATGGAACCAGGCGGGGTAGCGGGACCGGTCGGTGGTGGAATGCTCAATCCGGAGCCACCTGGCGGCGTCGAAGGACGGCAGTACCGTGGCGAGGTAGTTACGGGCGACTTGCTCGAAGAGATCCTTGTGCGCGATGACCTTCCCGGCGAACGAGGTTGATACCCGCCCGCCGATCACCAGTACGGCCGGCTCGGTCATCTCGTGTTCGCCCAGATCGGTACGGGCGTGCCCGCCCCGCAAGTAGACCTTGTCAAGATTGTGGTGGAGAACGGCGCCGTAGAGGTCAAGGCACATACGCGAGTACGCGACCGACATGCGCTCAGCCAGCGCGTCGGCGAGCGTATCAGGATGACCGATTCCCTTCCGTTCCACGACTTCCGCCGGAAGGTCCCCGGCGCTCAGGCCCTGACTGACCGTTACGAGGGGATCCATCGGCCGCCTCTTATGGTGGTCACGGTTGGGTGCCTGGTCAGGATTCGGTGAGAAGGTCGAAGTCGGTGTCGGGCAGTGGCGGGCCAACGAGCAGCCGCGAGATCGCCGCGTCCTCGTCGGCGGTGAACGGGATTCCGCGGCCGATGATGACGGGCATCGCCGCATCGGTCTGGCCCATGATGATGGAAGCCGCGGAGGCGATCTCATCAACGCGGTTGATGACCGGACGGCTGGGCTTGCCGAACAGGTCGTGCTCGCCTTCCGGCTCCTCCAGATGCCGGATACCCGCGAGGCCGATCGCCGCGCCGTAGGCCCCGTCGCGCAGGTCGCTTCCGAAGGAGTCGGAGACGATGACAGCGATGTCCGCGCCGGTCTGCTGCCGCAGGCCATCGCGGATGCGACGTGCGGAGGCGTCGGGGTCGGCGGGCAGCAGTACCACGCGCCCCTCACTGAGCGGCGCGGCGTTGGACGTATCCACGCCAGCGCCGGTTCCCTGGAAGCCGCGCTTGTCGACCGTGACGACGTGGCGGCCTTTCACGTTCAAGATGGCCCGCGACTCGTCGAGATACAGCTGGCACAGCCGGGGGTCGCGGCCTGTCCTCTCCGCGAGCCGCTCAGCGCGGGGCGACGGGATCACCGAGCTGAGGCTGATCATCCGGCCTTCAGCCTTGGAGACGATCTTCTGCGCGACGACCACGACGTCCCGGTCGCGGAACTCGAAGTTGTCCGCCGCGGCGGCCTTGACGATGATCGAGGCCAGGTCGTCGCCCGCATTGACCATGCCGATGCCCGGCAGGCCGTAAAACGTGATGTTCCAGGTTGTCATGGTCATGACCTTTCCGCCAATTCGGGGAAACGAGTGTCTGGATGGTTCACCCCAGACACTATGGCTGCAAGGAACTGCGCCGAGCTCTCATTGCCACGTACGCCAGTACCGTACGTCTGGCCACTGGTAGCCAGTGCCGAGGTAAAGGCCCGCAACATGGCCCCGGGATTGTCCCAGTTCGGCACGGAGAAAATGTGGGAGGCGGCGGCTGACGCGACGGCCGCGTTGCTGGCCTGCTCCGATCCGCGGTGCTGGTCGGCGGTGACTGGCAGCAGCACAGTCGGGATGCCGCAATACAGTGCTTCAGCCGCGGCATTCCGGCCGGCGCGCGTCACGAACATGTCGTAGTCGCCGTACAGCGATGTCAGCTCTACCGGGCGGTCTGCCACCGTGAGCCATTCGGCCTGGCGGGCCGGGAGGGTGCTGTCGGCACCGAGAACGACGGTGACCGCGTTGGCCAGCCCGGTCCGGATGAGGTCCGAGGCGCCATCTAGAGCTGCCGTGAGCGCACGGTCCGTGGCCAGCCGGAACGCTGGGTCGGCGCGGACGGAACCACCGCCCAGGCTGATCAGGATCTTCCGTGACCCACTCTCGCACCAGGGCGGGAACTCCTTGATGATCGGCGGCACCATGAGGCAACTGGTACCGGGAACCAGCTCAGCGGACCGCGGGCGCGTGCAACTCAGGCTGGAGATGATCACTGCGTCGGCATGGGCGAACAAGAGCCGGTTGACGCGGCGGAACGTGTTCGCCGGCCCTTCGAGATCATGAGGGTTGGCGAGGTAGGCGACCGAAGCCGGGAGGTGCGCCACTGTGGCTGTCAGGAAGAACTCGCCGTCTATCAAGATCAGGTCTGGCTGCAGGGCCTCAGCTGCTTCCAGAACCCGGATGGCCTGAGGCGCGACGGAGTCGATGAATAGCCCATCGGGGCGGCCTAGGTCTATTACTTCGCGGCCAGTCGCGGCGAGGTAGGCGTACCCGGCGGAGTAGGACGCGAAGGTCACCTCGGCGCCGTGGATACGTGCCATGGTCTGGCACAGGCCAACGCTCGGCACGATCCTGCCCAGGCCGGGCGCTCCCCTGCATACCGACAAGATCTTCATGCCACCGCCGGCGCCCGGGACGCGGCTGTATTCCTGGCCAGTTCCACGAAGCGCGAGGCCACCCCGGCATCAGCTGACCTCTTCTCTTTCAGCACGCTGATCACGATTCGCTGACTATCGGTGAGAGACGATTCGGGGCGGTGCCAAAGTTCGGTCAGGTCGGCGAGGGTCCCGCCGACCGAGATCCAGCAGATCGCGGCGTAGTCAGACAGATTCCAGCAACTGACCCCCTGAGCCTGCACTTCGGCGCGGAAATCGGCCGCTAGCTGCCGGATCTGGGGCTGGCTCAGCGTCGCCGTCCGGAAGTAGTCGTACTCTGATTCGTGAAAGTTGATGTGCTGGCGCGTCCGCCAGGCGGGATCCAGGATCTGGATGCCGAATTGCCGGGCGCTGCGTTCGAAGGTTGATCCCGGCGTGAGGAAGAACGGCCCGCCGCCCACGGAGTCAAAGCCGATCCTCGCGATTCCCCGCAGCGTCTCTTCGACAGTGGCGGCGGTCTCACCGGGCAGGCCGACGATGAAGTTGCCGTGGACGAAAATCCCGTGCGCTCGGAGGGCATCGACAGCCCGGGCGACCTCTTCTGGCCTCTTCGTGTGATGCTTGCCGACGCGGACGCCAGTCGCCAGGCTCTCAATGCCCAGGAACAGCGCCACGCACCCTGCCGCTGCCATCTTCCTGGCGAGGCCATCGGTGATGTCATGCGGGTAGGCGTAGGCGCTCCAGCGCACCGGAGCGCCCTCACGGATCAGGGCGTCGAGCAACTCATCAAGGCTCGCGCCAAGGCTGCTCATGCTCGAATCCACGAACCGGACGCAGACCTCGCCATGCGCCGTCACCAGGTTCCTGATGGTCCGCATAGTCCGGTCGACCGGGCTGGTTGCCAGCCCCCGCCGAATCACAGGGTCCGTGCAGAAAGGACATCGCTGACGGCAGCCGCGGCTCACCTCGACAGGAAATACAGGGAAGTAGCGGTCGTCCTCCCAGATACTGAAGTCAGGATCCAAGGTGTCCATGCGGGCGACTTGCCCAGGTGCCGAGATGATCCGCCCAGTATTACAGTCGCTGTTTCACGGTGAGTGCTCAAGCGCACCCTCTTCGTGACAGTCCAGCAGGCGGCTGATGTAACGGTGCGTGACGGGTTCGGGGCCGGGGCAGAATTACACTTGTGTAACTTGA
>Ga0307375_10005983_pt1 | contig 11322 bp, 15 predicted proteins | sample TR1MG_FD_202531 | JGI IMG/M metagenome (GOLD analysis project Ga0307375, IMG submission 202531) | Soil microbial communities from Risofladan, Vaasa, Finland - TR-1 | ecosystem: Environmental > Terrestrial > Soil > Coastal area > Acid sulfate soil | place: Finland: Risofladan, Vaasa | collected...
GAGTCTGGCATGACTTGTGCTATTTCCTCTTTGGAGGAACATATGAACAAATTGGACATGGACGGGCGATGGAGGGAATGGAAGGGGACCGCAGAAGGTCGGGCGGTCTTTTTGGAAAGGCTAGGCACTGTTCTATATGAGAATCCAGGCCGTTTCGGTTTCGACGATGTCGACGAAGCGGCCGATGCCCTCCTTTCGCATCGCGAGCGAATCGCCTCCCTCCTCGATCGCTACGAGGAACAAGGTTCCAGCTTTGAGGGCTATGTCGCTACGAGTCTGCGATTTATCGCTCGAAGCGCCCGCCGCAACAAAAAGCGCTCCCGCGAACGCGATATGGCCTGCGAACGTTCCCTGCACTTCTCGGCCCAGGCCCAGGGGGAATGGGAGGATAACGAGGCCGATGCCGTCCCTTCCCGGGGTGAGTCCCCATACCCCGAGCCATCCTCCCGGCGCCATCGCAGGGCTCGGGACAGTCGCGTCCTCTTTCTTTTCGTGAAGTGCGCATGGGAAGCGGGGGACCGGGAAACCAAGCTCGCCTCCGAATTGACAGGGCTTCCCGAATCCCTGCTCTCCTCGACACTGGCACAGGCACGGCGCTTCCTCGAAGTCGAGCGTTGTCGTTTCGAACGGCTCGTGGCTCGCCGCGATCGATCCTGGACGGCCCTGCGTATCCACGAGGCGCGTTTGGCCGAAGAGGGCCTGGGAGCGCGGAGGGAAGAGATACTCAGGGCCCTCGCGAGGGCGAGGAGGGAACACGAGCTTGCCCTTTCAGAAATCAGGAATTTCAAGGCCCTCGTGCCCAACTCGGTCGTCGCCAGGCTTCTTCGAGTGCCCAAGGGCTCTGTCGATTCCGGCATCCACTACCTGAAGCGCTCCAGTCTTCAGCCTTGTCCAGCCCAGCCGCCCCAGGCTAGTCTCCCGCAATGGAACTCATCGTCGCGACTGGCAACGCCCATAAACTCGTCGAACTCGGGCCCCTCTTCCCCGGACACAGGCTGCTCAGGCCCGCCGATGTCGGCCATCCCGCCTTTGATGTCGAGGAAGACGGTCTGACCTACATCGACAACGCCCTTATCAAGGCCCGAGCCATCTTCGCCCTGACCGGCAGGCCCTCGATCGCCGACGATTCGGGTCTTTCGGTCAGGGCCCTCGGTGGGGCTCCCGGTATCCGTTCGGCCCGCTATGGCTCCGAGGACGGCAAACGGAAGCTCGACTCCGCCCAAAGAAACGCCCTCCTCCTTTCGGAGTGCGAGGTCTTCGAGGACCGGCGCTGCGCCTTTATCTGCGCCTTGGCCCTCGTCCTCGACGAGGAGAGGTTCTTCGTCGTCCAGGAAAGCTGTCCCGGCGAGCTCCTTCGCTCGCCCCGCGGTTCGGGGGGCTTCGGCTACGATCCTGTCGTCTTCCTGCCGGCCCTCGGAAAGAGCGTGGCCGAACTCTCCCAGGACGAAAAAAACCTCGTGTCGCACCGCGGAAGGGCAGGTCGAAGGATGGCCGCCCTCCTGTCCGAGCTCGCAGCCTTTCCCTGAGCCCCGGGTTTCCCGCCTGGGCGACGGCCCCTTCCGCTGCCCACCTTCCGATGGCCCTTCTTTAACATGGATGGATTCAAGGCTATTATCGGGCCATGCAGAGCAATCTCGACACCATCAGGGGCAAGACGGCCTTTATCATCGACATGGACGGCGTCATCTACCACGGAAACCGCCTTCTCCGGGGAGCCGCGGAATTCGTCTCCTGGCTCAAGGACAACGACAAGAAGTTCCTGTTCCTGACCAATTCGAGCGAGAGGTCGCCCGTCGAGCTTTCGCAGAAGCTCGCGCGACTCGGCATCGAAGTCGCCCCCGAGCACTTCTATACGAGCGCCCTCGCCACGGCCTCCTTTCTCGCCAGCCAGCGCCCCGGCGGCTCGGCCTACGTTCTCGGGGAGCCCGGTCTCATCAACGCCCTGTACGAGGTCGGCTATACCATGAACAACGTCAATCCCGACTATGTCGTCATCGGCGAGGCGGACAGTTACGGCCTCGACACGGTCGAGAAGGCCGTCAGTCTCGTGATGGGCGGGGCCCGCCTCATCGGCACCAATCCCGACCTCAGCGGTCCGGGCGAGAATGGCATCATCCCCGCCTGCGGAGCCCTCATCGCCCCCATCGAGCTTGCCACGGGGCGCAAGGCCTACTTCGTCGGGAAGCCGAATCCCCTCATCATGAGGAGCGCCCTCAGGCGTCTCGACGCGAGAAGGGAGGAGACGGCCATCGTCGGGGACCGGATGGACACGGACATCGTCGCCGGCGTCGAGACGGACATCGAGACGGTCCTGGTCCTTTCCGGCGTGACGAGCCGGGAGGATCTGCCCCGTTTCGCCTATGGTCCCCGCCATATCCTCGAGGGGGTCTTCGAGATCCCCAACTGAGCTTCCGCGCGAAGAGGGGCGGGCTTCGCGCGAGCGAAACCCGCTTCCCGCCAGACGTAAAAAACCCGCCAGACGGCGGGTTTTTTTGCACTCGATCGACGAGTGAGGGCGCTTCGGAAGCGGCTTACTTCTCGGCCTGGGCCTTGATGCCGTACTTCTTGTTGAAACGCTCGATGCGTCCCGCGGTGTCGACGAGCTTCTGCTTGCCGGTAAAGAAGGGGTGGCAGGCGGAGCAAATTTCCACCTGGATATTCTTCACCGTCGAACGGGTCTCGATGACATTGCCACAGGCGCAGGTGATCGTCGTCATTTCGTATGCTGGATGGATGTTCGCCTTCATGATCTACCTCGCTCTTGTCGCGTTGAATGTCTGAAAACCGGCCATTCCGGCCCGCGCCGGAATCGACGTCGCGGACGCCTCGAACCCTCGATGGGATCGATATGCCCCGCATTCGATGTATTGCGCTCCACAATATAGAAAAAAGCCCCTTCGGTCAATCACCGACTCCGGCTCGCCGTCCCGGCCGGCCTTCTCGCGCAACGAGCCCTCGATCGGGAAGGGGGCCTTGGCCAAGACGGGAAGCCGACCTCAGTCCCCTCCCATGGGCGTATTCATCGATTTCAAGAAGGCCTCGTTGTTCCTCGACTTCATCATCCGGTCGATGAGGAGCTCCATGATCTCGGTGTCTTCCATGGGGCTGATGACCTTGCGGAGCACCCAGATCTTCTGGAGTTCCTCGTCGGTAAGGAGGAGTTCTTCCTTGCGGGTGCCCGACTTCTTGATGTTGATGGCGGGGAAGGTCCGGCGATCGGAGAGCCTCCTGTCGAGGTTGATCTCCATGTTGCCCGTGCCCTTGAACTCCTCGAAGATGACCTCGTCCATCCGGCTTCCGGTGTCGACGAGGGCCGTCGCGATGATGGTGAGGGAGCCGCCGCCCTCGATGTTGCGCGCCGCGCCGAAGAACCTCTTCGGCTTGTGGAGGGCGTTGGAGTCGACACCTCCGGAGAGGATCTTGCCGCTCGTGGGCACGGTCTGGTTATAGGCGCGGGCGAGGCGGGTGATGGAGTCGAGGAGGATGACGACGTCCTTTCCGTGCTCGACGAGGCGTTTGGCCTTGTCGAGGACCATCTCCGCCACCTGGACGTGACGGGTGGCCTGCTCGTCGAAGGTCGAGGAGATGACCTCGGCCTTGACGGTACGCTCCATGTCGGTGACCTCCTCGGGGCGTTCATCGATGAGGAGGACGATGAGGTAGACCTCGGGGTGGTTCGTCGTGATCGCGTTGGCGATCTTCTGGAGGAGGATGGTCTTGCCCGTCTTGGGCGGCGACACGACGAGGGCCCGCTGGCCCTTGCCGATGGGACAGAAGAGGTTGATGACGCGGGTCGAGATTTCCTTGGTGTCGGTCTCGAGGTTGAGGCGCTGGTTCGGATAGAGGGGGGTGAGGTTCTCGAAGGGAATGCGGTTTTGGGCGACCGCGGGCTCGTCGAAGTTGACCTGTTCGACGCGGAGCATGGCGAAGAAGCGCTCGCCCTCCTTGGGGCTGCGGATCTGGCCATAGACCGTGTCGCCGGTCTTGAGGTTAAAGAGCCTTATCTGGCTGGGGCTGATGTAGATGTCATCGGTGCCGGGCAGATAGGAATTCTGGGGGGAGCGGAGGAAGCCGTAGCCGTCGGGGAGAATTTCGAGGGAACCGTAGGCGTAGATGATGCCGCCGCGGTCGGTATGGGCCTTGAGGATGTAGAAGATGAGTTCCTGCTTCTTGTAGGCGATCATCTCCTCGTGGTTGATGCCATACTTGGAACCGAGGTCGCGGAGTTCCTTGAGGCCCATCTCGGTGAGGTCGTTGATGGATAGGCGCGAACGGTTTTCGGAAAGATCGTTCCTTCCCCCATTCTGGTCCCGATAGGTGTCGACGTTGGCTGCCGCCTCAGGAAGGCTGTTGCGTTCGAAGCTTTCCTGTCTTCGGAGAAAGCCCGGCTCTCTTTCGGCCTCGCGGGAGGGTGGCATCGACCTGGCCGCTCCGGAGCCGTTCGCGGAATTGGGTCCCGGGGGCGTCTCGGGACGGGGCGCCTTGCGCTTCACTCGGATGCGCACGGGGCTGCGACCTTCTCCTTCCTCGCCCGCCGGGGAGGTTCCGCCGCCGTCCTCGTCCGATTCACGGGGCTCCTCGTCGCCAGGAGACTCTTCGGCCGGCTCGTTCCCGTCGGGGCCGGCCTCCTGCGAGTCCTCGTCTTCCTGGATCGTGAGTTCCTGCTGGATCGCGGAATCCGGAAATTCCGCCTCCGAACCCTCGTTCGTCTTGCGCTTGCGGATTATCGCCATGGTCGCTCCCTGAATGCTCCGGAGACCCGCCTTACTTGGCGTGTCCTCGTTCTTCGTGGTGTGTGGATTGATTGTCGGGCTGCTCGGGTGCGGCAGGCTAAAGCCCATCCTCGCGATCCCTGGCCCGGGAGCCGGCGCGTTCGCGGCGGTCGCGGAATAAGCGCCGCGGGGTTTCCGGTCGACAGTCCGACTATAGGAACATTTGTACCTGTTGTCAATATCGGGAGGCGCGGACCATCAGGCCCGATCGTCCCCGTTCGTCGCGTTGTCTCCATGCCCGGAGCCGAAGGGCGAAAACGAGCCCGGCTCCCTGATCATCTCGCAGGAGCCTTCGAAGACGACCCCGTCGGCAATGCGAAGGCGCGCCGTCCGAACGTTGCCGTAGACCTTGGCCGAGGGAAGCATCTCGACCCTGTCGGGGGCGTCGATGTCGCCCCTGACCGTTCCTCCGATGACGACGCTCGTCGCCACGATATGCCTCGCGTTGACCGTCGCGTCGCCGTCGACATAGAGCCTTCCGGTGGCGTCGATGTCCCCTTCGAAGGCGCCCCGAATCCTGAGCGAATCGCGGAAGCGCAGCGTTCCCTTGAAGGCCGTCTCGGCCCCGAGCGTGGTCGCTACGACATAATCGGGAACGTCGTCCCTGTGACGTGCCATTCTCTCTCCGATCACTTGGTCTTCATGACCCAGACGCCGTCCCAGTCTTCCGGCGGCGGGTTCTCGACGTAATGCTGGCAGCGGAGGTAGTAGATCCGCGAAGGACCGTCGTTCGGATCGGTCTTCAGGGCCTCGCCGAAGTACTTCCGCGCGCCGGCGAAGTCCATCATCTTGTAGAGCTTGCGTCCCTCGGCGAAGAGCGACAAGACACGCTTCTTTTCCTCGGTGATCATCGGGGCTCCCCGGGCGATTCGATCAATTCCGCAGGTTTTTCTTGATGGCGTGGAGCGCCGTCTCCTGCTTCTTGAGCGCATCGGCCTCTGTCTTCAAGGATGCAACCGTCGCGTCCAAAGCGTCAAGCCGTGCGAGGGAGGCCAGGGAGCGCTCGCGGACGCGGAGCGCGAAGGCCGCCGGATCGATTCCGCCACCTGCGGCGCTCTCGGCGTCGGAGGCGAGCGTGGAGATTGGGCCGCGAAGCCCCTCGACGAACTCGAGAAGAGTCTTCGTGATTCCCTCGGTGACGCGGATGCGCTCGTCCCGTCTTTCGATTTGGCCGACGAGCTCGTGGGTCCTGAGGACGGCCCTGATCCTCGCCAGCACCTCGCTGAAATTGAATGGCTTGGTTATATAGTCGTCAGCGCCGAGCTCGAGGCCCTCGACCTTGTCCTTGACGTCGTCCATGGCCGAAAACATGATTATGGGAACGTCCGCGTAATCGCGATAGTCCTCATGGGTCTTGAGGATCTTCGTGACCTCCCAACCGGACAGGCGCGGCATCACGTTGTCGAGCATAATGAGATCGGGTTTCCATCGCTTGACGAGTTCGAGGGCGTCGACGCCATTGTCCGCCTGCCTGATCTCGAAGCCGAGCTTCGAGAGCATGACGTCGAAGAACTCGCGGTTGATCTGTTCATCGTCGACGAGAAGTATGCGCTTGCGGTTATCCATCGCCTCTTCCATGTATTCCGGGGAGAATGACCCTATCTGAGGGCCTCTGTGATTCTTTCATGCCCCGGACGACTTGTCAACGCGATGTATTCATCGCGAGTGATGTACTCATCGCGAGTGATGGGCTTCGCGAGTGGCGTGGTCATTGCGGTCATCGCGTATGCCGCGACCATCGCCGGCTTTATCCCAGTCGTGCAGGGTCGAATAGATGCCCGCCGCGAGGGGATTTCAATCCGCCTCGTCCTCCGGGGTCGATTGAGGCCTGATGTCCCAGGCGGCCTTCTTGAGTTCCCGGCCGGGGCGGAAAGAAGCGACGCCATGGTCCTCGACCGAGACGATGGCCCCGGTCTTGGGATTCCTTGCTCTCTTTCGGCCCTTGCGCAGCTTGACCTCGAAGGTTCCGAAGCCTCGCAGTTCCACGGTCTTTTCCTGGAGTATCGCTCCCTTGATTTCCTCGAAAAGCGAATCGATGAGACCGTGAATGTCTTTGCGGTTGAGCGCCGACGCGGCGTGCAGCGCTTCGATAAGCTCCGCTTTCGTCACTTTGCCTGCCATGTCTTCTCCGTCTTCCGGGTGCTTCGCTATGGTCTTTCTAGACCGCCGTCCCGACCGCGACAGGACTTCCCGAAGGAAGATACCCTGCGACCGCATGGCGGCCGAGCCCCAAACCCATGGAATTACCTGGGCCAGGGGTTTCGGTCATGCTCCGAGCCTGTTGACGAGGATCTGCATCCGGGACTTCTTCCTGGCTGCTGCGTTCTTCTTGACGATCCCCTTGCGGGCGGCTGTATCGATCTTCTTCATCATGTCGAGAAGGGCGGCCTCGGCGACGGCCTTGTCCTTGCTCTGGGACGCGACTACGACCTTCTTGGCGGCCGTGCGGATCGATGACTTAACCATTTTGTTCTGGACGCGCCGCTTCTCGTTCTGGCGCTGACGCTTCTCGGCCGAAGTGCTTTTGGTGGCCAAAGCAACTACCCTCCGTGTATACAAGTACGATACGATTAACCGGACAGGGCCGGGTCGTTGACCGTCTCCCAAGGCTAACAGAATCCTCTTCATGCTGTCAAGCCGATCATCAGGCTTCACAATGACTTGTTGCGCGTAGTATAAGGAATTAACCGACTGGCACCACAGAGGCTCCGGATACTCTCCCGCGGGCAGGTCATTGCCGCTTCGATGCCAGGCCCGGGAAGGAGCCCGAACCCATGATCAACCTCCTGGTCGTCTTTTCGCTCATCGGCCTCTTTTTCGTCTATGAGATACTCCTCCAGACGGTCGCGATCTTCAACCCAAAGGCCTTGGTGCCCTATACGGAGAAACTCCAGCGCAAGGCCGTGCGCAGGATCTTCTCGACCTTCGGTCAATGGAGGGCTTGGAAGCCGAGGCTCGAAGACCGCCTCGAGGTCGAGATCCCGGATCGTTTCATCCTCGTCGCCAACCACCAGAGTCTCTTTGATATCCCCATAGTCTGGGATCTGCTTCCCGAACGCTGCCACATGCGCTTCGTGGCGAAAAGGGAACTGGGCACCGGGATTCCCTTCGTGTCGAGTCTCCTGCGGGTTCAGGGTCATGCGCTGATCAGCAGAAGAGGCGATATGGTGCAGGCGATGAAGAATCTCGAGCGTTTCGGGCGGCGCAGCCGTCTCGAAGGCTTCTGCCCCGTCCTCTTTCCCGAAGGGACCCGATCGAGGAACGGCGAACTCGGTCCCTTTCATACGGCCGGCTTCAGGCGGATCATCGAACTCGATCCTCTTCCCGTTCTCGTGGCCGCGATCGAGGGGGGATCCTGGGTGTCGACCGTCGGCGCCCTTCTCAAGAACCTGGGCCGCTACACGTATACGGTGAGATTGGTCGCCCTCCTGCCTGCCCCCCATGGCAAGAAGGAGATCCTCGCCACCCTGGCGAAGAGCCGGGAGCTCGTGGAGGAGGCCCTCGTCGACATGCGCGCCGCCTCGGCCGCCACAAGGGCCTGAGTCTCTTCCTCGGCGTCAATCCCGGCCCGGGCTTTGACGAAAAGAAAAAGCCGCGCTCCAGCCCCTGTGGGGAGGAAGGCGGCCTTTTTTTGAGGGCTGCGCGGCTTGCCGCGCTCCCCGTCAATCAGACGAAATCGCTGGGGCGGCGCTCGGTGCGCTTGCACTTCTCGCACTCGGCGAGGTTGCGGATCTTGCCGTTTTCGAGGATCGTCTTCATTTTGATCTCGCCGCCGCAGGTGCAGTAAAAGCGCTGCGTCGCGCTCGCGCTACGAGAGTTCTTGGATTGCTGTGCCATCGGGGACTCCTTCTCCTTCCGAAAAATAGCAGTTCGGGGAGTTTTCGTCAATCAAGGGACAAAAAAGAACCCCCGGGAAAGGAGGAGGGACCCGGGGGTTCGCGCACTGAAGCGGTGTGTCGCGCGCCGCTTTCACCTTTGAAACCCTGGTAGGGAAGGAAGGTTACCGCTTCGGGTCCCTTTTCCCGGCGATTCGGGCTATTACCGAGGCGAGCCTCGAAAGGAGGGGCCTGGTTGGGGGGCCGAAAACCTTACCGTAGTCCCTCGCGGCGGCGGACATGGAGTAGGCGAGGCCGTATTTCTTCTTTAGCTCGTCCCAGTGCCTGACCACATACACATAGAGATCCGATACGGTGCGTTGGGGAAAGCGCTCGAGGAGGCCCGCGTCTTCGATCGCGAGGGTGATGGGCTGGTAGACGTTGCCGTACCATGAGACGAGGGCCTGCCAGAAGGGCAATTCGGCCCGACTGTGCTGGTTGATGTAGTATTTGTGCACGTTGATGTGTTCGACGATCTCGTCATAGCGCCCGGGCGTCGTGAAATCCAGGTTTTCGTCGTCCGTGAGCTTGCCGAATGAGGTATTCGCGTAGAAGTCCCTCTTTTCCCAGCCGATGATCGAGATCCTGAGATCGTCGATGGTCATACCCGGCTCGAGCCTAGTCTCGGCGTCGAGACTCGTCACCTCGGCGTCGATATGCGTCTGGCCACGCTGGGCGGCCACCGAGACCCGATGGTTCCCGTCGCGGACGAAATAGAGGCCGCCGAGCTCGTAGAGCCGCACCGGGGGGAGCTCTATATCGCTGTAGTGGGCCAGGTCGATGGAGACCCAGCGCTCGCGGAGCCTCTCGTGTCTCGGTAGGAAGTGTCGGTTGAAGTCCCGATAGCGGCCCTCGCTCCCGACGATCCTTTCGATGGGTACGGCCTTGACTCCCTCGTAGGATTCCCTGATCGGCTTGAGGAGTCGCCTCACCTCCTCGAAGGGAAGGAGGCGGTCCTTGGCCGGGCCGAGGGCGTGACCGATGCGCGACAGGAGGGCCCTGGTCTTGGCCCTGGAAAAATCGTCGCCCGCCAGATTCCGGAACCAGTCGCTCATGTTTTCGCCTCTGTATCGACGACCCAGTGTCCGAAGGCATTGACCACGGTGGTGGCGTCTACCTCGCTCGATCTGACATCGGCGAGATCGTAGAGATGCACGTGGCCGTGAATGAACCAGCGCGGCTTCCAGCGCCTGATGAGGCCGCGGAAGGCCCTGAACCCGCGATGGCAGGGGTCGTCCCGGTCCTGGATGCCGAGGGGCGAGGCATGGGTGAGGACGATGTCGACGGAGCGTCCGTGGATGAGGCGCTCGAAGAGAAGCCGCGGCGCGAGGGCGAGTATCCTGAGGGCCATTGTCCTTTCGCTGAACTGGTTCGGCCCGCCGTTGTAGCTGAGGGAGCCCGGGAGGCCGAGGATGGTGAGGCCGCATTCTCGCGTTAGGCGGAATCCGATATTCCTGGCTCCTCCCTCGGAAGGGGCGGTGAAGCGGGGCCAACTCGACTGGGCCGGGGGCCCGCCCCCGTCATGGTTGCCCTCGATATAGAGGAGGGGGCAATTGAGCATGGAGGAGATGAAGCCGAGATATTCGAGCGGCAGATCGCCCGCCCCGAGGACGAGCTCGACATCGCCGAAACGATCCTTGATGAGGGGCGAGTAGACGAGGGGGTCGACCTCGTCCGCGACGCAGAGGATCTTCATCGCGGGGAGGAACTTCCGATTCCCGTCTTGGAGAGGAGGGCCTGGAGCTGCTCCTTCGAGAAAAGCTCGACCGACCTGTTCTCGGCGAATTCAACAGCCTGGCGGGCGAAGGTGGAACTCGTGACGATGCTCCCCCTCATCACTCCCAGCTTCTTCATCTGGTCGAGGAGGGCGCGGATCGCCGGCTCGCCGAGATTTTCCGAGACGCGAAGGAAGCGGATGAGGCGCGGCTGCTTCTTCGTGCCCATCCACTTTTCCGAATCGTTCTCGACGGCGATGATCTGCACACCGCCCTGGATGTCGGCGGCGTCCCGGATCGACAGTCCCAGCGGCCCCTGGACCACGGCCTGGCAGAGTTGCATGAACTCCTCGCGGCCGCAGGTGAGGAAGTCCTTCATCCTGTCGTCGGTGCGGTACTCCTGATATTGGGTGAGCTTCTCGGCCACGTCCCTGAAACCGGGTTTCTTGGCGTATATTTTTTCCCATTGCTCGATGGCCTTGTCGAGCTCTCGCTGCTTCTCGTAGCACATGGCGAGGAAATAGCGCCCGTAGAGGGCCTCGGTGCTGCCTTCATCCTTGACCATTTTTACTGCGCGTTCGAGCTCGGGGATGGCCTTCTCGAGGTTGCCCTGGCTCATGTAACAGCCACCGCGCTCCACGAGGGCCTTGATCTTGAAGGACCCGCTCCGCGCGGCCTTCTCGAAGGCCACGAGGGCGGCCGTATGATCGCCGGCCTCTTTGTGGATCTTGCCGATGTAATAGAAGGCCTCGTAGTCGTCCGGGTTCCACTTTATGGCCGCCTCGAACTCCTTGCGCGCCTCGAGGTCGTGCTTGTTCCGGTGGAGGATGAGGGCAAGGGCATGATGCGCCTCGTGGATGCGCTCGTCGAGTTCGATGGCCTTCTGGAGATGGTTTATCGCCACGTCGGTGCGGCCGCGTCCCTCGAACAGCCTTCCCGCCTCGAAATAATTGCGAGCGT
>Ga0307375_10005987_pt1 | contig 11320 bp, 5 predicted proteins | sample TR1MG_FD_202531 | JGI IMG/M metagenome (GOLD analysis project Ga0307375, IMG submission 202531) | Soil microbial communities from Risofladan, Vaasa, Finland - TR-1 | ecosystem: Environmental > Terrestrial > Soil > Coastal area > Acid sulfate soil | place: Finland: Risofladan, Vaasa | collected...
TATTAGTATCAGTTCTACTCAAAACTACACAGGAAGTTACTTTGATACATCCTTTACCATACGAAAACTCATTGCTGCTATTACAACAGAACCAATAGGGACCCATCCATTAGGAAACCAAGTTAATGTAACTGTCCATGTGAGAATAAATGATCCCACCTCATTATACTATCATGATCAAGGAATTGCTGGATTAACTCATGACAACTTCTCTATTTCAAGTCCTCATCAATTCACTCTTATTGAAATTATCACTGAAGGTGATTACATCTTTACAATTGAAAACACAACAATTCAACAAATAACTCAATATACAATAACATTCAATTTATTAAGTTCACAATACTATACGGGAAGTACCACTCAATCGTCTTTCACAGTTCGAAAATTAACGACGTCAATTGCAGTTACTCCTGTTGGGAATGTTCCATACGGTAATCCCGTAAATGTCTCCATTACTGTAAAAGTTGCGGATACGGCATCTCTCTATTACAATGATATGGGCATTTCAGGATTAATCAAAGATAATTTCACGATTTCAGGCGGACATTCTTTTAATTTGTATATATTAACAAATGGTAACTATGTTATACACATTTTAAATAATACTCTTCTAGAAATACGTTCGTATTTAATTGATATAACTTTGCAAGCATCCACAAATTACAGTAGCTCCTCCTCAAGTATTTCATTTGGTATTAGAAAACTATTTACATTCATAGTTGCTGCGCCTGTGGGTGAAGTTCCATATGGAAATGATGCCAACTTAACAGTCCAAGTTTTCTATAGTGATTCAGCCAGCTTATATTATGATCAAATAGGACTCACTGGATTAACCAAAGACAATTTCACAATTACAGGAGGTCATACAATCCAAATACATGAGACTGGTACTGGTGTCTATATTATGACCATTAAAAATAGCACTATACTCACTATTCAGACCTATATAGAAACAATAACCCTTCTAAATTCTCAAAATTATACAGGAAATAGTAATAGCATTAGCTTTACAATTCGTAAATTACAAACAAATATAGTTGCAACACCTTTGCCACAAATTCCTTATGGTAATGAAGTTAATATCACTGTAGCTGTCAAATATTCAGATCTACAAAGTACTTCTTATCATAATCAAGGTATAACTGGGTTGATTCAAGATAATTTCACATTATCTGGAGGCACCTACCTATTTAATGTAACCGAAATTGGTGATGGAATTTATATAATTACTATTCTAAATAACACGATTCTAAATATCCAATCTTATCCCGTAACAATTTCCATTCCTAATTCGATACACTATACTGGAAGTGATACAGATTTAACGTTTGAAATCCGAAAATTAACCATTTCACTAACTAATGATCCTGTTGGTATTATCCCCTATGGAAATCCCGCAAACTTCACAATTCATGCTAAATATCTTGATCCCTTGTCTAAATATTATGATAATGTTGGTATTACAGGTTTAGATAACTCCAACTTCTCTATAACCGGCGGGCATAATTTCAATGTCTATGAGATCGGAAATGGTGATTATTATATGGTAATTGCGAATACTACGATTCTCACCATCCAACAATATTCGGTAGATATTACCCTTCTTGAAGATGTTACATATAAATCGGATTCTACTAATGCCCGAATAACAGTGAGACAATTAATTTCAATAGTTACAGCAGAACCTATAGGAACAATTCCATACGGTAATTATGCAAATATATCCCTTCGTGTTAGTTATACCGATCCAGCATCCCTTTATTATGATGGGAAAGGAATAACTGGACTTATAACTGCTAGTTTCACAATTACAGGAGGCCATTCATTCAGTATAACAGAAGTTGGGAATGGCGATTACTTCCTCATAATACAAAACAGCACCTTACTGACAATAATATCGTATTCTATTGATTTCACTGTCCAAGCATCTGTATTATATACAAGTGATACAGTCAATATTGCATTCAATGTTAGAAAATTAATAACCTCTATAATTGTAAATCCTGTTGGAACTATCCCGAGTGGTAACTATGTCAATCTTTCTGCTAGAACAACCTATAATGATTTAGCTTCGTATTATTATAATGGTGTTCCTATCGAAGGTTTGACTCAAGCCGATTTCGTTATAAGTGGTGGTCTTATTGTAAATTTCATTGTATCAGTAGGAAATGGTTATTACGACATAAAACTCAGTAATACTACTATTACAGCAGTTAAATCCTACTCCTTCACAGTTTCGTTAATAACGAAACCCACTTTTACAGGTAGTTACTTTGCAACTGGATTTACTGTAAGGAAGTTAATTACTAGTCTAACAATAAACCCTGTTCCTGATGTTCCTTACGGAAATGAAGCAAATCTATCTTTATATTTCAGGATCACTGATTTAGCCAGTTATTATTGGAATGGAAGGGGTCTTTATTACTTCACATCGCCAGATAATTTCACAATTTCTGGCGGACATACCTTTTATATTACAAATCTAGGAGGCGGTTATTATATTCTGACGATTCATAATGATACACTTTTAACCGTCCAATCTTACACCGTTACTGTTACAGCTAAAGAATATGTTTATTGGGTAAATGCGAGCTACGTATCGAATTTCAACGTGCGAGCTTTGCATACTTCTCTTACTTATAGAGCTATACCACCTTGGTACCTAAATACACCTTGGGGCGATAATGTAACAATTGGGCTTAATTACATTGTAAATGATGGGGTGAGCCTCTACCACAATGGCGAATTAATAAATAATTCTGGCTTTCAAATAATAGATCAAGCATGGCAAAATGGTACAGATTTTGAATATAGCGGCACACAAGGTGATTATAATCTCAAGATTTTCTCTTCAAATCTTCCAAATATTCAAATTTACTACATTGATGTGCAAGCATTCTGTCAAGGGTTACTGAAATATGATAATGCCACAGTCTATAATCTACCCTTCACCGTTCGTAAGGTTTATACATCGCATATGGTTTTTATTGGAAATCTGAGCTTACCTGGATATAGTGGCTGGCCTTGGGGTGAAAATATCACGATTCGACTGTTCTATAATGATACTGACCATCCCGGAAATCTAGTTCAAAATTCTGCCATTTCTGCTGTTGGTAGTTCGGTCTATCAGAATGGAAATTATACACTTTATTCATTTACGAATGGAACTTTTGTTATTGAGGTTGATGGGACAGCAGGTGAGCACGGAGTAGGATATTCATTCGGGATCACTCTCTTTACCCCTGCTGATACACATTTGAATGAAACATTCATCGTATCTTTCTCGTTCAGAAAATCAGTTGGACAAGTCTTCCTAAAGGTCTATCCATTTGATGTTGCTTGGGGTGATAATATCACGATTCTCTTCTCATACAATAATACTGAAGCTGTAGGCTATCCTGGAATTGGTGATGCAACAGTTCAAGTTGAAATAAATAATCCACTTGGACAATTATATTACAACGTCTATAATGTGAGCGACACCTACGGCTGGGGTGTATGGTTAATCACTATGAATACAACGTGGGCACCCATCACACCAACCACCGATACTTCCTGCCGATTCACGATAAAAGCCGAATCAAGAAATACCATCTATTCTGAAACCTTCCACACCGTTTTAATTGAACCAATAGAAGCCGAACTTCGAGTCCGAACTCAAGATTATTCTGTCTATCTGGATGAGGTTGATAGCTTCAATGTGACCTTTACTCTACGGGATAGAAGCCATATGAATTATCTTATCGGTAATTATCATCCCATCGAAAATGGATCGTGGTGGATATATGGCAGCCAGGGACAATATGATGATATCAATTTCATTATCAAGGTGCGTGTAAATTACACTTGGTATGAATTTACGAATTATACGTGGTTCTGGGGATCAGTCGACGTTTCTGAAGTGCTTCAAGGGAACTATACCTTACGATTCAATATTAATGAAACTGGGTATCCTGAAATTCAAGAATTACTGTTCTATGTCGTTGAAGTGAGAGCCGTTGGGAAATATATTAAATCCTCGATGGAATCAGAGCGCACTATATTCACTATTAATTTAATTTTACGAACCCACGAGACCGATATGACTTTCGATTGGAATTACGCCAATAGCACTATTCTCCCACAGACTAATCTAAGCTATTTCAATACATTCACGAATGATACAACTTTTGTCTATGGTGATGTTATCGATATCTACTTCTTCTGGTGGGATATAAACTCCGAACCAATGGCCGGCATATCTCCTGGGAATATTAAAGTGAATTGGTCCCAATATTACTACCGCGTTTTTGATTTATACGAGAGTGATGAACATTCCCACGATCCGAATTACAAAGGAATTTATCATATCCTAATCGATACGAGGATGTATGGTAAAGTCACAGGGAATTACACCTTGATTATTAACGCCAGCTTGGAGACCTTTGATCGGGTATATAAATTGACACAAGGAGTAATTCGACTCGAAATCCGGGCGGTTACAACTCTCACAGTAGATAAGCGGACCCCCGACTTAATAGATGTGCCATATGGCGATGATATTGAAATCATATTCAATTATACTGATGTAGATCACCATCAACCAATCGCATTAAGATTTGATGAAGTAAATAATTCCTATATTGCTGGAGCTGCAGTACAGTATCCTTATGCCTTCTTCTTAGAAGACTATTTAGGTGGCGAATACTCGCTACGCTTCTACTCAGTGGGATTAAATATAGGAACCTACAATGCAACAATCATTATCATTAAGGAGAACTATCAATCAACGTATATCAATTTCAGTTTTACAATCCGTCTGATTAAAACAAAGATTGATATATCGACAACAAATTATACCATGACCTATAGACACGAGTACATTATAAGCTTTAAGTATATCGACAATGATACCTATAAATATCATACTTACCACTATTATGGTTCAACCATTAATTCAAATCCGAATGCTCCAAATCTGTTCTTTAATATCTCAGCAAATTGGTTTAGTATAAATGGTGGGGCGACCAATGTCTACGATCAGACAATCACAGGGATATATAAAATCAAAGTTAATGCGAGTGCTAATGTTGGGGTTTATATGGTACAAGTATATGTCAATCTTTCGCCATTCGCGATTGCATATCAAACAATATGGATTAATATAACGAAAGCTCCTACCCACCTTGTAGTTACAGATCCCCCATATGCACAGCCAATCTATCAATTTGTAGAAGGTCGTTTAGAAGTCCACTTCTTAAATGAATGGGATGAACCTATCTCCGGGACTCTATATTGTCTCTTCAATAATACAGCAGGTCAAACTGTTCGTAATATAACGTTGACTTATCTTGGTAACGGTATTTATACTGCTCCAATTAAGACGGGTGGGCTCACTCCAGGTGGAGTCTATACCTTAGAAATTCATGCTATCTCCAATGAAACAAATTTTCAAGATACCTCTATAGTGAAAGAGAACTACATCACAATAAAACCAATTTGGGAACACCCATTATTCATTATAGTTATGGCAGCAATTGCTGCAGTTGCAGGGATCATTGGCTACCGGCAAATCCGATGGTATCTCACTCCCTATCAAGTAAAAGCAATCGTTAGGGCAACGAAACTCATTAGGAAAGCAAAAGATCAGGCCGTAGTTCCTGTTTTAATGAGTCGTGATGATATGTTCAAGATGGAATTTGCCGAATTATGGAGCGGGATCGATTTGAAACCACCTAAATTGGCGCAACCCGAAGTAGTACTATTTGCCTCTGAAATAAGTGCGGTATTACGGACTAGAATGACTACCGCAGAAGCGGAAAGTTTAATTAATGGCTTAAAAGGGTTATCAATTGAAGCAGCTGAACGCAGGTTAGGCGAGATGAAAGTACCTCCTGAAGCGACCCGCCGCCTATTAACCATTGTTGGATTAATTGCGAAAGAACGGCTAGAAGTCATGAATTTTGCGCAAGCTCTAGGTTTAATAAAGGATATGGAAATTCCCTATTCTCAGGCTGAGGAAATCATGACGACATTGCAATCAATGAATCCATTTGATGCTGATAAATATCTTGAAGCGATGGTCATTCCACAAGAAGACCGACAACGTTTGCTTGACCAAATCGGTGTCAAACCATTTACGGCTCCAAAGAAAATTAAGGATATCACGAAAGACAAGGAGAAAAAGAAGGAAAAAGCGAAGGAAAAAGCAAAAGAAGAACCGATGAGCCTAGCTGAACTGCGTCAAGAGCTCGATAAAATTCCGGGATTAAGTGATACTGAGAAAGAATCTTTGCTCCAAGATATGGAAAAACTTCCCTTGAAGGAACAGAAAGATATTCTTAAAAATCTGAAAGGATAAGTCTTAAAAAAAATTTAAATAGTGAAAAGAAAAACAAAAAGAATTGAACGAAAAAAGAATAATAAAGAACCGAAAAACACAAGAAATCGAAGGAAAGGAAGGATAAAAATGCCATTTGGAATTTTAGTATATAGGTTCGATGAAAAAGCAGGAATGAAAGTTGTATCAAGATATCCTGAAGATATTATTGTCGATGATAAAGCAACAATGCAAATTTATACGGCACATGCCTTTGAAGGGGAAAAGGGATTTCTTACTATTTCGATCGCAGATCTTAACATTGCAAGTTACTTCACTGGACTAGAATCTAACTATTATATCGGCTTATTACTCTCAATCGATGAGGATGCTGAAGAATATGAAGATGTTCTAACGGATAGTGTCCGTACTATTATGAGTAACTTAGAATTCCGCCGATACATAGGAATGCTCCCGGATATTTATAAAAAGATCATCACGTATCCGAAAATGACCCAAGATCAACATTTAGCTCTCACTTTTTTGGACCCTGTGAAAAAAATGATTTTAGATCGCTTAATTGAAGATGGTAGTGCTACTAAATCAGAATTGAATTCATGGCTTAAAGAGAAGTTGGCGAAGGAAGAACTTGATATTGATGCTATTCTGCACTCTATGATTAAAATGGGACTCATTGTTGAGTCTACCCTCAAAGAAATGCCAAGTCCTCTTGTTTTCTTGGTGGGCGATATCTTTGCAACACGCGTTCCTCCCGGAAAAATTGTGAGCAGCGCCAAAGCTGGTAATTTTCCTGGATATCTTTCGAGCGAATATATTTCCGACGTAAAAACATATTTTGAAAACTATAGTCCAACTCCAGAAGATCAAGAAATTGTCCTCAAAATTTTAACAGACATAGATTCATTCCATCTGATTAATCGATTACGGGAAAATCCTATTAAGAAAGAAGATCTCGATCAACTCAAAGACGAAATTGAAAATATTGATGGGACTCTTAAATGGCTCTGGGATTCCAAAGTTATCAACGTACTCCGTGGAAAAACGGGACAAGAAGTTTACTTCCTACGAAGCGATATCGCTGTAAAACTTGTTTTTCCCGAATATCTCATAAACCTGATTCTCGAAAGCTACAATAATGGAACTAAATCTAATTCTGTTCTTATTGAACATTTAAACGTCCTAAAAGATACATTCTACAACGTATATCATTAAATTTTTTAACCTCCCCTCCTTTTATTTACCTACTAGCTATTATTTTTCCTTTAACATTGAATATAACGTCTATATTCTTGTTTATCTACATCCTTCAGTAAGAAACCATGAGTTTCTTCGAGAACTACTCTTTTACGCCTAAATTGCTCATATGTCTCCGGATCTAATTTTTTCATTTTTTCTAGTTGTTTAAACAAGCCGAAATTTGAATTACTTTCAGGTGTAATTAACCCTCTAAAAAACTTTGCGCTACTCCCACTTCCATAAGAATACAATCCAACACTTTTTCCTTTTGCAGAATCAGCTTTAAGTTCCAAAAGACTTGCTAAGGCCAAATATAAGGCGCCATTATAAATATTACCAACTAGTGCAGGAGCTCTCAAAGAATCAGAAGTCATTAATTCAAATTTTTCATTAATTTCAGGCATGAATTTAGTCAATGCATTAAATGCCTTACAAACCATCTTTGCATATGGTGTATGAAATACCAAATATTCAAAATCTTTTTTCCCTCCCTTAGAGAGATAATCTTTAAAGGAGGGAATTAGCGCATCTAAATAACTTTTTATACTAAGTTTACCGTTTTCAGCCATTAACGCCCATTCACTGCCTAATGGTTTCCAGAAGTCCCTAATATTATGTTTATAATTTCCCGTCTCTAAATCGAAGCTGATTAATTCTGGGTCTTCACTGATAAGTAGGGCAACAGCCCCTCCCCCTCCTGTAATTTCCGCTCCTTTTCTATATTCATAAACAGCTACATCAGAACACACGACTAAGCCAATCTTACCTTTATTCCTTCCACTTAAGATCCAATCAATTACTTGCCATACTGCATATGTACCAGCAGCACAAGCCGCCTTAATGTCATAAGCCTCGCAATTTTGGGGCAGATCGCACAATTCATGAACGTAACTTGCATTATCCTTCGCAGAATCAAGGCCACATTCAGTTGCGAAAATTAATTTACCAATATCTTTTTTGGAGGCTCCTAAATTCTCTATAGCATTTGCTGCCATACTTACGCTATCTTCATTATTAGCTGGTATGGCCATTCGCTGCACGCCTAATCCTTCAGTCGCTTTCCTAGGTTTTTCCCCCCTCGCTGAAAGCAAATCCGCTAATGAGACGTACTGCCTTGGAAAATAAAAACTCATTGAAGTAATACCTACGTTCTTTTCAAGAGAATGAAAAACCACACTAGTTTCCTCGTAAAATAACAAATACTATTTAAAAAATAAAGTATTGATAAAATATTTCTTTTATTAACAAAATGCTGTCTGTTTCATACTTCCATGAACGTTGGGATGTGGATCTTGAAAAATTTTAACATTAAATTAACGTCATCCTTTTCTTCTGAAAGCATCCCTATGTTGAAAAGACTATCTGTATGATCTTTTGATAGTCCACCGGAAGCGATTAAGACTTCACTCTTATCTTTGATGATCACAAATCCACTCGTAAAGACGTTTGTTACATGTTGAATTTTTTCGAATCCCTTCAAAAGCTTATATGCTTTCTGTATTTCCTTATCTTTAATCTGGTGACTCTCTTTTGTGACAATAATTATATTCAACTCTGGGGATGCTGATGCCATATCCATTAATTTACCAGTATAATCGAGGTCTATATACGGTGTAATAATTAGTAATTGTTCTTTTGCACTGGATATTAATTCATTAACTTTTTTTGAAAGTAATACGGTCTTTTCCATTGCTTGAACTGTTAGAAATTTATGTCTTTCTAGCACTTTGAAAATTTGATCTTGAAGGAATTGAACTTTTTTCTTATATTCCTCCTTCTGGTTCCAATATTCTTTAGACATCTTTTTTAATCGTTCAATTTCATCATTCAAACCACTTTCACTCATACCAATCACCTCTTCAATTACTGAGATGCTTTGCGCATATCAATAAACACTTTCTCTAATGTCTCCAGATTAATCTTCTCAACATTTTTCAGGATTTTCGCGGCTGCCTTTTTTAGAATTTCTCGAAATGCGTTGGGGTTTTCATCTCGGCGGAGCACAAGGGCGATGATGTAATTTGAAGCTCCAATAAAATTTTCATCCATTCCACTGAAGAAACTGGAGATTTTCATATTGGTAAGCGTTAAAGTAACAAAACTCGGATCTGTTGATTGCGACCGGTGTTGCGAATAAATATTCATTAAAATTTTTGAAGGGAACTTAAATTTATCTGGATATTTTGCCACTAACGTAGTGCCAAGTTTATCATCCCAGCGAATTAGTAAGATTCCTACTGGCATTCATTACACCTCAAATACTAGTCTAAATTTTCTCCTTAACGAAGAAAATCTGTTATTATTTTTTACGATGCTTTTTATAAAAATATGTTATTGAAGAATATTTAATATTTATCTTATTTTAAAAAAGGTTCCTTTAATACAATTCGAATAAACATAGAACCGAATTGGATAAATTTCCTAGCAAAAATCCTAAAAATAAAAATCTTTTAAAGAAAAAAATTATAATGGGAACTTCACCGTTTCCCCATCAATTTTAATCAGACCTTCCTTCTCCAATTTAAATGCAAATATTCTGGTTTGCCCTAATGACTGCCCTATTGCCTTTGCTAGTTCGGGTAATCCAACGGTTTTTACTTTTTCAAGGATAAAATAGATTTTAAATAACGGCTCCATTTCCAACATCTTTTGCAATTTCTGAATATGCTGCTGCATTTGATCAACTTCCTTAAGTTTTTGTTGGCGAACAGTATCCACCTCTCCCGCTTTACTCAGTTCAGTTTTAAGTCTTTGTATTTGTACGTCTTTTTCGGTTAATTCTGTTTCTAATTTAGCGTAGTCTAACTTTTTTTGATTCAGATCAGATTGCAAATTCAATAATTCCGATTGTAATTCTGCTGATTTATCGGCAACTGCATTTTTAATTTCCAAATCCATATTTGATAATTGGCCTTGCAATTTTTCAATGTCTGCAAATAAATCAATTTCACGTTGTTCGCGTCGCTGTAACTGTTCTTCTAACCTCTCGATTACCTTGTCTTTTTCAGCAACACGCGCATCAATTTGCCCTAGTTTTATTCTTAACTCACCAATATCTCCTCTTGATACTCCTGCCTTTTCTAAAAACTCTTTTGTCGTTTCAAGTTCCGTTTTAAGTTCCTTTATTATGAGTTCGTATTCATTTACCGTGGATGAAGATGCCCCTATTAATTGCCGCGTTTCGTTCAATTTAGTTCGTAATTCTTCACGCTGTTTTTTTATCATCCCAAGCTCTGACTCTAACTCATTGATTCTCCAGTCACGTTCACTAATTTTATCCTCAAATGCCTCAAGTTCTGCTCTCTGCTTTCCGATGATTACTTTAAGCTCCATTACATCTGTAGGTACTTCAACCATTTCATCCAATTTTTTTTGATTTACTTCACATTTGGTTTCTAATTCTGTTATTTTTTCTTTTTGATCTTTTGCTAATTGCGTTAGTCTACGAACCTCATCCTTTAAAGTGGCAGCATCCATTTGCTTTTTTTCAAGATCTGAAATCATGTCTTCAATATCTTTTGCCATTTTCGTTCAAACCTAAACTGCTAATTTTTTAATAATATTCATACGAAGTTCCATAATCTTCTTGTGGATCTGGTTCTTCCGATCTTCTAATTGAATCATTTCTTTTTCAAATTCATTCTCGTTTATATCCCTAGCTTCTTGCTTCAATTCCTTTATAATATTGTTAATTTCAACCAGCTCCTGTTCTAATTTCTCTATTGCAACCTTATCAGGATCGTCTGAAGTAGAGGTGGGGGG
>Ga0307375_10005988_pt1 | contig 11320 bp, 7 predicted proteins | sample TR1MG_FD_202531 | JGI IMG/M metagenome (GOLD analysis project Ga0307375, IMG submission 202531) | Soil microbial communities from Risofladan, Vaasa, Finland - TR-1 | ecosystem: Environmental > Terrestrial > Soil > Coastal area > Acid sulfate soil | place: Finland: Risofladan, Vaasa | collected...
CCAAAGTGGTGTTTGGGCGTCCAAGACTTTTATTTTTGACGTCCAACGGGGGGGTGTAACCTCAACTCTGATCCCAACCAATCGCAATAAGAATCGATCGACGGACTCCTCCCCGTTTCTCCCTGCTGCTGGACTGGGCACTCAGCACAGTGAGCGCCATGGCCGCAGAAGAGCCCGGAATTAGGAACATCATTGCCACAGATGCTGCAGATTGGCACTACGACATCCCCGATGGGTATTTCGACAACATTGACGGTACGTGTGACCCTTGGCGACCCACTCTTTGCTGCTGAATCTTCTTTCGACCTCTGCTGACCTCCACCCACAACAGAACTCTTGGAAGAGTACAAAGATCATGAGCTTGTGAAGGAAGTGTTTAGTTTGCTCTCTAAAGTACGTGCTTCTCTCCATTTGAAGGGTGAAATCTGCCTCACAAAGTGTGCTGTGCCCCGTCCTCCTCTCTGACCTCCTCTCGTTTTGAAACTCTCCTCTAGGGCGATTTGAAGGACTACTCTGCCAAAACACAGACCGAAATCCACAATCTTGAACAAGCTTCTCTCGCTGAATGTGCGTACTTCATTGGTTGCTTGTCTTTGAGGCTTGTCTTTGGGTCATCTTGCGCTGACGCCCCTCGTTAGATTTGGATGAGTCTCGTACTGCCCAGGTGTTGAATCTTCGGAGTGATATCACCTCGTGTTTGGCGCAGATCTCTGGTATGAGTGCAGTGATGGGCGCCTTTGACCGCGAGTTGACGGGCTTGTCGCGCCAGATTCAATCGATGTTGGACGAGTCGCTGACGATTCAAACGACGCTTGCCGATCGTCTGGCGGTTGAGGTAGAGCTGGAAGTGTTGACTAGCAATGTGGTGATTGATGACGAACTGATTGCTGGCATTTATCGAGCTCCATTGAACGAGACGTTCCTGTATTACGTGAAGCAATTGTCGAAGAAGCGAGCGTTCATTCAGGGCGCTCGTGCCCGTTCGGAGGCGCTTGGCGAGGGCAGTTTGAAGGCGTTGGAGGACCTGGAACCGGAATTGTCGAAGTTGACGGACAAGTTGGTGGGCCGCGTGCGTCACTACTTGCTGCACAAGATCTTCTCTCTCCAGGCGAGCGGCAGCAACGTGCAGATCTTGCAGCAGAACCTGCTCAAACACAAGCCGCTCTACAACGCCCTCATGGACTTCAATTTGGACATTGCGAGTGAAGTGAAGACGCAGTATATCCACACGGTGATGAACTTGTTTTACGCCCAATTCAAGAACTACGTCTCCAGCCTCACCAAGTGCACGAGTGAGCTCGCCTCGAAAAGCGAAACGATCGGACAATTGGATTCCGGCAGGTCGAGAGTCACACCGGGACTGTTCGCACTCGGAGATCGTGGCAAATGGATCACGGAACAGAAACCCGACGAGGCCACCTCTGCCATCATCCCACACGTGGCTACGACCTCCAAGAAGACCTTCCACTTCGAACTCATCTTCTTATCGCTGCAAAGCGTACTCTTGGACACCGTGAGCGGAGAATTGGCATTCCAAAGGGAGTTCTTCAACAGCGACATGTTTGGCCTCGTGTTCGATCCAATCATCAAGTGGTACGAGGAGACGGTGGAAAACTACTTGGAGAACTGCCACGATGCGATTGGAGCATTACTGATGATGGTCATCGTAGAGAGGGACGTGCAAACGATGAACGAGCGCGGCTTTGCTCACCTCGATCCTTACCTCGCCAAGCAGAAGCAGCGCCTCTCTTCTCGCCTTCAAATCATCTTCGACGCCCACATTGAATCCATCATCCACATCAACGTCGAAGACCTTGGAAGTCTCGATACCAGACCGCACTATCTCACCCGACGTTACGCTGAATTCTCCGCTGCTGTCAACACTCTCGTCCTCAAACTTGGAAATGACGGTCACAGGAAGATCGTCAATGGAAAGGTCAAGTCCCTACACATGCATTTCCAATCACTTCTCACTCACGTGGCTGAAACCGTTGGATCACAACACCAAGACGATACCAAGCAAAGAGAGTTCCTCGTCAACAACTACGATGTCTTATTAGAAGTACTCAACTCACACCAACTCTCACAGGTGCTAGAGGCGCAGGAGTTCCAAATGCAGTTCGACGGAGAGATCATCCACTGCGTAGACCACGAGCTTCACAAACACTTCTCCTTTCTCCTCGTCTTCATCAAGAGAAACCCAGAGGAGGCCATCGATGCAAAGGCGGTGGGAAACTTTGCAAGAGCGTTCAACCAACACTGGAAGGCGATCATCAAGAGGATCTCAACCGATATGATGCGATCGTTCCCGAATCTGCGCACCGGCGTGCTCATCATGAAGAACGTCTTCTCTCAACTACTCACGTATTACAAGAGATTCGAAGAGATCCTAAAGACGTATCACAAAGCGTTCTACTCGGAGATTCAGGTGGAGCTCGTTCCACACGCCTCACTCACCTACGAGTTTGGTCTCTACACCTCAGACTTCTCCTGAACTGGAGCCCATCCTCGATCTGTGCATGCATCGATCGCCAAACTGGAAAATGCCCCTTATGTAACATTGAATGTAAGAACACCACACACATCCATCTTCGAATGTGTGTGCCGATCCGCGGATTCTTGAGAGTTGCGCAAAGTGTGTTCATATGGCTTTCATTACCCATTGACAAGTGAATACACAGTGGTACATCATGATTGTGGGGAGGGCCCATGTGACGAAGAAAGTCGTTGTGAGACAGAGACCTGAACCTGTGTCGCTCTCTCATGATGCAATCAACGTCTGTCTCCATCGTCCACAAGTTGTTGTGTGTGTGTAATTTCTTACAGAGAAGTCTTGGTGAGCCATTCAATGAGCATATGTACACCGAATCCGGAAGCGCCCTGAACCTTCTCGCCTCTTGCCTTGGCCGGGCCTGCAATGTCCAGGTGGCACCATTTGACGTCCTTCTCGATGAATTCTCTGAGGAATGCAGCGGCGGTCGACGCGCCTCCGTATCTGCCCTTCCCAATGTTCTTGAGGTCTGAGTCGATGCCCTTGAGCTCTTCAGCGTGCTCGTCGAGGATTGGAAGTGGCCACGCGATCTCGTTGGCATTGTCTCCTGCGGCTCTGATCTGTGCTGAGAAGGCGTCGTCGTTGGTGAAGAGTCCAGCGGCGTATTCGCCGAGTGCAACGACGCAGGCGCCGGTGAGCGTGGCGACGTCCACGAGGTGCGTCGGGTGGCAGTGCTTCTGCACGTACGTGAGTCCGTCTGCGAGCACCAATCTTCCCTCAGCGTCGGTGTTTCCAATTTCAACAGTAAGTCCCTTGTATGACTTGACGATGGCAGAGGGGAGGACGGCGGTATTGGAGATGGCGTTCTCGGCGAGGCAAAGTGCGACTACGATGTTCTTCTTCACATCGAGTTCTACGCACGCCTGAAGGGTGGCCAAGACCGTAGCGGCGCCGGCGTTGTCGATGTACATGTCCTCGATGAATCCAGTGGGCTTCAGATTGATGCCGCCAGTGTCGAAGGTGATTCCCTTTCCGACGAGCGCAATCTTCTCGCTAGATTCCGGTGCTCCATTGTAGTGTAGTAGGATGAGTCTCGGCTCCACAACTGCGCCCTGTCCCACTGACAACAGAAGATTCATGCCTAGACCCTTGAGATCCGCCGCGTGCAAGCATTCCATCGCCAACTTCGTAGAGTACGTTGATGCCAATTCAAACGCCTTCTTCTCGTACCATTCCGGCGTCGCCACATCAGCACGCTCATTGCCAAGGTTTCTACATAGCGCAGTGGCCTTAGCAATCACCATGGAGCGACTCACGACCTTTTGAAGTTCCGAAACATCCGCCTCCGGCTGCACCTGCAGATAGATCGATTCGAAGGGCACGTTCTTGTCATCGTCTTTCGTGATGTATTTGTCAAACTTATAGGACCCACTGAGGATGGCACAAGCTAAACCATGAACGACATCCGATTGCGAAATGCGACGAGGTTCGTTCACACTCATATGTGGTCCAGCGATCGTCGTAGAGGGCACATCTATATCATTCGGGACGATTATCGTAGCCTTCGTCAGCTTCTTTGATTTAAGAGTAGAGACAGCAGCACAGGCAGCCTTGCGCACGTGCTTCAGGCGAATCTCGCTGCGCTTGCCAATTCCCACGAAGAACTCGCGCGGCGCCACTCCCTCCGCCTCTTGGGACTCACTCAACCGCGGCACATATGCCGTCACGTGGCCAGGCTTACCTTTCAGGTCCTCACTCATCACCTTGGGCAGACCATGCGACCTAACAACCTCGGCAACGTCCTCCTCCGCATAAAACACCACTTTCGCTTGACCAGGCTGACTCTTCGACACAACTTGAACTTGAGGAGGCTTCGCAGCAGCTAAGAGAATATGAAAAGAGTCAGAAAGGGGCAGAAGAAGGGGGAAGAAGGAGCAGGAGCGGTCGGAAAGAGGGCAGAAGGACGAAGAGGGGCACCTGACACTCACACCGTACCTTTGGAGAAGAGGGTTCGCTTCGAAACAGACGAAGGACGAGATGAGGCAGCCCAACGAAGGGCAGGGAAGGAACCAGCGGCACTCAACATGGTGGACTGGGACAGGAAGCAATGAGCCTCGCCACGGATGACGGAGCCGCGAATTCCATCCCAACTGGCATTGCTTCACTCGCAGCTTCTGCTTTGGATGGAGAAACTGAATCAATCATGCGTTTGATCATGTTTTCTGCTAGTTAGGGTGCTGATTCCAGGTTTCGTGGGAAGTTTGTAACACTGATCCCCAGTGCCGCAAAACGAGTCCAAACAGTCGACACGCACCTCTGAATCATGTGCACAAACGATTTTGGACATGTGTGGGGAGTGCATTCGCGCAATTATATTGAAGCATCCGATGCTATGTACAGACGACGTTTGGAAGCCCCAGATTGATGAGCCTTCTTGAGGTGGTCGGCCAACGACTTTTTGGGTGCGCCTTGACCCGACAAGAGAGGATATGCAAACCAACTGAACGTAGGACGAATAGGACAAGTAAATGCGAGAGTGCGGCGGAGCCGGCGCGCTTAACGGTAGCGGCGGAGGGAGAGGGTGTTGCGGCGCATCCAGGAGGAGTGCTTGGAGGGGTTGGTCTTGACGTGTCCAATTCCCTTTCCGAGACCACGGGACCTGCGACCAGCGGCAGTGAGACCACGAGCCTCGCGGTGCTTGTGGACGGGCGAGACGATCCAGTTGATGCGGGCGTCGTTGCGGATGGCGTTGTGCATGGGATCGACCAAGATGACCTCGAAGTACTTGTAGGTGGAGTCCTCACCAACCCAGTAGGAGTTAAGGACACGGAGGTTGCCGCAGGCACGGCCAACCTTGCACTCACCCTGAACGCGGAGGGAGCGCTGGTTCTTCAACTTGCGGATTCCCTGGGTGGCGGGCTTTCCGTAGACAATGTCGGACATGGTCTGCCTCTTACGTCCTCCACGGCGAACCTTCACTCTGTAGATGACGAAACCTTGCTTAGCCTTGTAGCCAAGACGACGGGCCTTCTCGGGACGAGTGGGGCGGGTGCAGCGGTGAACGGCGGGCAATTGGCGGTACTCCCAGGTGCGGATGCGCAACAAGAAGCGCATAGCATCGGACTGCTTCTTCTTCCACAACTCCTCAAGGTACTTGTAAGCTCCCATATCGACAAAGAGGGGATATTCTGCTCGAGCAAACCAAAAGCACAAATCGCAACGCGCATTGACCAAAGAGGGCAACCAAAGCACAATCAAACACATCAAACATCATCATTCACATTACCACAATGTCAGAAACACGCTCACGAAGCAATAGAGGCCAATAAAGGGGAACGGGAAGACGAAACGTGCAGAGGCCAACGATCAACCTCACTTCTCGCTCGTAATGACCACCTATGGGCAACAAATGGAACCACAATACACCACCAATGACGAAGGAACCAATATGAAGTCAGTTGTAACGTACGAGTCTCTAGGTGTGACTGAGCCGGCACTTCGGGATGCGAGACCCAAAGCTGTTGGGCACCCAGGACCTGATAAAAAATGAGCCCAGAGTCCAGATTTTCTCTTGCTTGGACAGACGCCTCGGCTCCCAACACCCCTCAATGCTCTCTGCATAACGACCTAGCCGATTGGCTCTTCTCACGAGCAGCACTATTGGAGGCTGCATTGATCTTGATCATCCAAGATGGTATGTGAACTCGCTCTTCCATGACTGCTTGATGGGAATACTTTTCTAACCCGTTTGTCCCTCTCGCTGCTCACTTGGCAATTATAGGCATCAGATAGACAGATAGGAACGCTGTTGATGATTGGGACCCTCTCATCCTTCATCTACTACATGTTTTGGGTCCTAATCACGCCCTTCATTGACGCAGACCAGCCGATTCACAAGTGGTTCCCCCATCGGCAGTATGCCCTTACAGTGCCTATGGTTGTATTTCTGATGATGTTGACTATCGTTGGCATCTTCTTGGGCCTCGTAATGATTCACAGCAAGGCGCCAGAGAGGAAGAAGGTGGACTGATCTCTAAACACTCCAATTCCGCCTCTCGCCTGTCCTTTCACCCCATAATTCTCCGTGAATACCATTGTAAAGTACCTGTACATGTATATTGTTACATATTGTGCGCTAATCTACACCATCCATGGCTCATATGAAGCAAAGGAGGCTTCCACACCAAAGATGGGGTTTTACGAGGAAGTGACATAGACGAAGTAGCCAGCATCCTCCAGTGTTGTGATGACGCGTTGTTGGTTGAACGATCCTTGGATGTGAATGGTGTCATCAAGAGTGTTGAGCTCAGCAAGAGTCATTCCAGCGTCGAGCGCCTTCAAATTGGCCAGAATGGACTTGACGTGCTGGTGGCAGTCAGACGAATCTAGCATTCCTCTTATGTTGGCAGTGAATAATGCGTTGGATAAAGTGACAGAGTGAATGGGGGTCTCTAAGCCGGGTTCCCAGACGCTTGCGCGCATGAGAGCGTTGATCCACTCCTCTTGGTCTTCGTTGCTCGCTGCGATGAGGTAGAATACTCGGCTTTTCACTTCTGGCGTGACTTTGATGCAGAAGGGCTTACCAAGAGACGAATCGGGGCTGATGGAAGTGTGCACGAGCGAGAAATCTCCACGTTTCCCGCTTCTGGATTCGTCGGTGTAGTAGTGGGCCACGTTGCCCCTCACTTCAAACCATCGCTTCTGAAGGTTCTTGAAGAATCCGCCTTGTTTAACAAGCCAGCCTTTCTTGATCAATGGGAGGTCCTCATTCTGTGTAAATCCGAAGTTGGAAGATTCCAGGTAGCAGAAGAGCGAGTCCACGTCAGCAGAGCGGTGAAGGAAAGATTCCAAAGGCAGCGATGTGAGTCAAAGTGAGTGATCGTACCTTCTTTGAAGAAGACATTCTGAGGTGCGACTGGAAGAAGGTGGTAGCAGGCACCTGGTGGGGAGAGTGGTGGGAAACCATAGGGCGCGAGGCCCCGTGCTCCAAGCCACCAGTCTCTGCCCCCCCTCCCGTCCTCAGTCCTTGGTAGCCCCTCCTCTCCTTCGCTTGGCTTCCACCCCTTGTCTTTGCGTGCAATGCGAGCATATTGGACATCGTTGGTTGTGTTAGTGGCGTTGTTGGCGCTGGTGACGTCGTCAGAGGCGATGCGGCACAAGTTGTCCGTGAAGCGCGATCACCGCACCCATTTTCTCATTGAGAAGTTTGGTTTTAAGCCCGGTGGTGAATTGCGAGTGAGTGTGTCCAATCTGGACGCGATCCCTGGTCCATTTTCGGCTGTCAAGGCGATGGGTTTGCTCATCACGGTAAGCAAGGCCGAATTCGTGAATTACAACTTCCAGAAGGACAAGTGTCCCTTCTCTCAAGCGAAATCTGGTAATGTCGCTCGTGCGGATTCTACGCCGAGGAAATCGTTGATGCTGACGTATCCGTATGAGCCAATCATGATGGGAAAGTTGCAAGTGAATGTTACCGTGACCGATGAGACCGCTGGGCTTTGGTCGTTGTACTGGGTGGTGTGTGCAACTTCTCAGCCCAAGTATAACTTTGATTTGCAATTGGAGCAGTGGAATGTGTTGCCGAATGGCAAGAGGTCGTATCTTCCGACTGGCGAGCTTCCTCTCCCCTACATCTACGGTACCTTCGCTATCATCTGCATATGCATGCTCCTCTTCTGGGTTGGTTACTTTATGTGTGCCAAGAACCGCAAGGTGAACATTGTGCACTACATGATGGCGATCTTGCTCTTCTTCAAACTTCTCGCCCTCTTCTGTCAGACCTTCATGTATGCCACTATGGCGCGAACTGGAGAAGCACAAGGATGGAACATTGCCTATTACATCTTCCAATCGGCCAGAGCAATCGCGCTCTTCACCGTAGTGCTCATGATCGGAACTGGCTTCTCATTCCTCAAGGCATACCTCTCTGATACCGATAAGAAGCTCTTCCTCATCGTCATTCCTGCACAGGTACTCGCCAACATAGCCCTCATCGTCACTGAAGAGACCATGCCCGGATCGAACAATTGGATCGTTTGGCTCTACATCTTCCGCGCCGTAGACATCATCTGCTGTGCTGCTGTTCTCTTCCCCATCGTAAACTCCATGAACAGCCTAAAGAGCGCCGCTCAGACCGATGGCAAGGCGCGCGTATCACTCGAGAAACTTATCCTCTTCAGACGCTTCTACCTCATCGTCATCTGCTACATCTACTTCACTCGCATCATCGTACTCCTCCTCAACTCCACCCTCCCTTACAGCCGAGCATGGGTGGGTCCATTCTTCGCTGAATTCGCGGCCGTCTGCTTCTACCTCATCACCGGTCACCAATTCAGACCCATCAAGGACAACCCCTACTTCAGCGTTGAACAAGAAGAGTCCGACCTCATCGAACTCAGAGCCAGAGAAGCCATCCAACAGGAGGAGATCTAATAGAAGACATCGCCATCTGAGGATCGTCTCACTAATGGACACTTGCCAACTTCTGTTCGAATGTATCATTGATCCATTTCCTATAGCAGACTAAAGGCGGATGATCATCTACTCACACCATGGGTACGTTGGGGCACTATGGAGATAGAAAAACTGGGCTCAAAAGCACCTCGGGTCAGCTCGGCGCCTCGGACTTCGGAGCACCAGTACAAAACGACAGGTGTATGTACATATATACAGGAATCCCAGACGAGGACTACGCAAAGTGCATGTGTTGAGGCAGTTTCAGAAGTCTACTGGGCCTCAAGCGAGCTTCGCCTTCTTCCGCTTTGGAACGTCAATTGAATCATCTAATGAAGTGGCTTCTGAAGGTGCAGTTGAGGGTTGACGGCGCTTTCGTGATGATGATGAATAGGGTTCCACAGATCCATCAATCGCCGGTTGCGACATTGTCTTCTTGGGTCGTCCTCTCTTCTTTGGGACTGGAGAGTCTGGGGAGGCAATGGCCATTGAAGCAGAGGGACCATCCTCGTTCGGTGCGCCATCGGAACCTCGCCTCAGTAACGCTTGCAACGAGGGGTTCCCTGCCTTTCCAGGTCGCGGGCCTCGGCGCCCGACGATTGTGCGCAGAGATGGAACGAGCGCGGCTGGTGTACGCAGAGTTGGGACGAGCGCGCTAGGGGCTTCATGGAGATCATCGGCGTTGTACTTCTCCGTTGGCAGTGCGAGGGAGTGGATCGGAATGGGCGCAGTTGGTCTCATGCTCACTTCGGCGTACACGGCCGATCTCAGGGCAGTAGTCCATCCAAGCGTCTCGTCGCCATCAGAATGGCGCATAACGAGGTGGTCGGCTGCCGTAGTGGCGGTGGCAGTAGTTGAGAGTGTGTGAAGATGTTGGTGCACTCGTCGGATGTCGTGAAGCGCCGAGGACGAATTGGATCCCAGGCTTGGAGGTCGGCACGATGAAGATACTGTGGAAGCTACGAAGATGGCACCATTCTTGAAGGAAGTATCAAGTTTCGGTGGAGGATGGTCTTGGAAGAAGCTTCGGACGCGCTGCGACAGCCACGAATCTGTTGCCTCGTACAATGGGCGACATGTTTGGTACCAATGATTCGCAAAGCTTTGTCGGAGGGAGAGATGTTCTTTGAGGAATGCAAACAGGGAGTAGAGGAACTGCTCACAACGTTCTTGGCTCAGAACCTTCAGCTGCTTCGAGTGGTTCAGCATTTCGTTCCACAACCAAGACATCCAATCACGAGATACTGAGAGAGTGGGATGTTGAAGAAGGGCAACCAGTTTGGCCACCATGAGGTCGTGAAGGGGGACAGACGGAAGCTCCTGAAGTGGGATGAGTTGATGCGGCGAGAAGAGTTTCACCACGACACGATACACATCTTGCGCAAACCTCTCTCTTCGTTGAGTTTCGGGTTCAGATGGGTGTTGAAAGCCATTCCAAGGAGTCAATCGAATGGGAGCCACTTTGGAATGTGAGGGCGGAGCTGCCGTCGGGACTTCCAGCATCTGCTCGATCAGCCAACTCGGATTCACCAGACCAGACATGCGGCAGCTCTCACTCCAAATGTCTTTCCAAATAGTGGGGATCACGAAATCGGGTGCTTCATCCTCGAGAAAGCTGAAGAACGATAGGAAGGTGGAACACAATTGGCGGCTCCTTTCGACAGGGTGGGACTGTATCTGAGGGAGCACTGCCGCCATCAGTTGATTTCTGTAGGTGGCTGAATCGATGAGAGGACTTTGATGGTGGTGATGTGCCAGTAGTTCCCAAAGGACGTAGAGGCAGAAAGCCAAGTTCCTTCTCCTCATTCGGAACTGTTGCTGCAGCTTCTCGCTCAACTCTTTCAGCAACGGTACGCCAGGAGCAAGAGCTTCTGCGTATTGGATGGCATAGTCGGAGGAAGTAGGGTCACACGCAGCGCGCATTGCTTCGACAATCCTCATCTCTAGCACCTCACAGTCCCACATTGCATTCTTAGCGATCAGGCTTTGCCAAACACGATGTTCTAACGCCACGATTTTAGAGCTTTCGATGGGTGCGGAGCCGAGAGAACGGAGCTGGAGTTGAAAGTCCACTTCTAGAGGATCCACAAGTTCCTTCCATGCAAGAAGCGAAAGGGCCATCAGATGCTGTGGTTGCTGTCGACATACGAGCCAGAGAAGTCGTTCTCGAAGGAGAGGTGACGAATAGATCCAGTTTGAACGGAGTTCGGTGGTGTGCGATTCACATTGCTCCCTGCTGAGAAGATTGCCAAGAGCCAGGTGAAGTGGGGTATTGATATGACTTTGCAAAGCCGCCATGGATATGTTTTGGAAGTAGAAGCAAGAGAGGAGGCTCGGGGTGAGCAGGCGGGCTGAGCGGCTTAGCAATGGTGAAGT